>Ga0247780_1001152_pt1 | contig 18127 bp, 16 predicted proteins | sample UWRJL079202R5_FD_179927 | JGI IMG/M metagenome (GOLD analysis project Ga0247780, IMG submission 179927) | Plant litter microbial communities from Arlington Agricultural Research Station in Wisconsin, United States - UWRJ-L079-202R-5 | ecosystem: Environmental > Terrestrial > Plant litter >... | reverse complement strand
CGCTCGGCGCCAACACCTTCACCAACCCCTACAACGCCTCGGGCATGGGCGTGAAGATCCCGCCCTACCAGTGGGTGGAGGTCAGCTGCAAGGTCTACGCGCCGCAGATCGTCAGCGCCAACCCCGACGGCTACTGGTACCGGATCGCCTCGGCGCCGTGGTCGAACCGCTACTACGCGGTCGCCAACACGTTTTGGAACGGCGACGTCCCGGGTCAGAAGCCCTACGTGCACAACACCGACTTCGCCGTGCCCAACTGCTGAGCGCGGCGCCGGCCTTGAAACGACGATCGCGCCCGGGTCAGGCCGCCGCCGGTCGTTGCCAGTTCGGTCGCACGTAGGCCTCCTCGAACCCGGCGCGGAGGATGTTGCGGTAGCTGGCGCTGGGCCGGTCTGGCACGCGTTCGCCGGTCTCGACGAAGAGGGTGCGGCACCCGGCCGCGATCGCGTCGAGGATGCGGCGGTGCAGGAGGGCGAGCTGGCAGCCGCGCCCGCGGGCCGGCTCGAGCGTGGCGGCGAGGCCGAACTCGGCGATTCCGCCGTGGAGGTGCATGGCGGCGGTGGCCTGGGCCGCGCCGTCGATCCGGGCGACGTAGCAATGCCAGCCCTCGCGCCCGGGCAGCTCGGCGAAGAAGGCCGCCGCCCAGGCGGGCAGCTCCCAGCCGGTGGCGGCGATCATGCCGAAGGGCTCGGTTTCGGTGTCGGCCAGCTCGACGATTTCGACGTCGGGCGCGCGGAAGCGCGGGGGGTGGGGGCCGCGGACGAACTTCATCCAGCCGTAGCCCTCGCGGAATCCGTTGCCGCTCAACCACGCCCGCGCCTCATCGGTCTCCGGCAGGCCGGGGGTGACCGGCACGTAGTAGTCGCTGCCGCGGGCCGTCGCCCACTCCGCCGCGGCGGCGAGATGGCCGCCTGAAACCGCCTCCGGCTCGGTGGCGCCAAGGACGAGGTTCATCATCGGCACCCCCGTCAGATCGCCGACGACGGACGCCTGCACCGGCCCGAAGTCGCGCAGCTCCACGCCCTTTTGCTTCGCGAGGTCCGCGGGCACGCATCCCCAGACGTCGCGCCAGAACCGCCTCTCGCTGACGTCCAGCGCCCGCCGGTCGTAGCCGACTCCCGCTGCGGTTCGATCGCGCGCCATCGCGCCCAGCATAAGAGCCCAGATGCGTCCGCGGGCAAGGCCGGAGAACGGAAAAGGGCCCCGTTACGGGGCCCTTTGTTTCCGAAGGACGTACCACCAGAGAGATCGGAGTCCGCTGGCTCGTCGGTCCTCGAGCTTTGAAGTTCTAGTCGCCGCAGCGCGCGCGACGTATCTATAAACACGCAAGGGACTGAAAAGTTGCACCCGTTGCATCGGCGGCCGAAGGCAAGACCTTTAGCCCGGCGACGACCGCCGCCCGGCCTCCGGTTTCCCACTGCTAGATTCAGGGCCTCCCGGGCGTTTAGCTCAGTTGGGAGAGCGCCAGCTCGACAAGCTGGAGGTCACTGGTTCGAGCCCAGTAACGCCCACTTCCCGCCCTGCCCGCTCAGGCGGCTGCCGGCAGTTTCACCTGGGTCAGCCGCAGCGCGTTGCCCATGAGCGAGCCGCTAGACGTCGCAGCTGAGGCCGTGGGTCTGGACCCGAACCAGTCCGGTGGGCAGAAGCTCTGCGCTCAGTTTGAGCACGCAGACCGGTGGCCCGTTATCCGGGGGCGAAGCGGCGTACCCGAGGAACCGCGACCGCGTCTGCCGCAGCACCACCACCGGGGCTTCGGGGCCCATTCGTGCCTCGGCGACCGCGGCAATGGCTTCAGTCGCCCGGGCCGCCGTCAGCACCGGTTGCGGGGCGACCTCGCAGGCCCGCGCCACTATCCGTCCGACCAGGTGGCGATGACCCCGGCGCACGACGACCTTGAAGCGGCAATCGAAAGTCGCATTGGCCGTCTGACCCTGGGTGACGAACAGGCAGTCGATCCGTCGCAAGCGCCAGTCGCACTCGCGGAAGTCGGCGGTCTCGAGGCGGGGGCTGCGCTTCACGGCCTTTTCGACCAGTGTGGCGGCGACCTCACGCGCGGCCGGGGTGGTCAGGCGCTGCGCTGCGGACGAGGCGACCGCCTGCGTCGCGGTCAGCACCAAGAGCGCCAGCGCCATTCCGATCACCGTGTACTTCGAAGCCCGCATCGTGCCTCCCCGTTCGACCGCAAACCAATATTCGGGTAAATGTAGAATTTTTTAACGAACTGTGTTGTTCGGGCTGGGCACTGGGTCGGACTCGAGTCGGGTCGGCGGGGTCCTCTAGGCTCGCCGCCTGGTGATCGGGACCTATGCAGCGGTGCTGGCGGTCTGTGCGGCCTCGCTGGCGATCGGGCAAGCGGCAGTCGCGCTATGCGGCCGCCGACGCTGGTCGTGGCTGGCGCCGGCCGTGGGGCTGGCGCTTCTGTGCGCCCTCTGTTGGGGGACCGTGCGGCTGGGAGGCGACGGAATCGCCTCCGCGGTTGCCGCGGTGCTGCTCGTCGTAGCCTCGGTCGCGTACCTGCGGGGACGGCTGGAGGGCGGGATGGAGGCGCTGCGCGCCGGCTGGCCGGTGGCGCTGCTCGCTCTGCTCGCCGCGTCGCTGCCGTTCGCGGTCGAGGGGCACTTCGGAATCCTCGGCACCGGCTTCAACCCCGACATGTCCCAGCACCTCCTGGCGACCGACCGGCTCGCTCACGGCCACGGTTCCCAGCTGCTCAACCAGGGCTATCCGCTGGGACCGCACGCGATCGTCGTCGCTCTCCATAAGGGACTCGGAATCGGGCTGGTCCAGGGATTCGGCGGACTCACGGTCGCGGTGGCGGTGCTCGCGCCGCTGACGGCCCTCGCGGCCTTCGCCGAGGCGCGCCCGGCGCCTCGCATCGCCGCGGCCCTCGTCGTCGGCCTCGCCTACGTGGTCGCCTCGTACTTCGCCCAGGGCGCCTTCAAGGAGACGATGCAGGCGCTCTTCGTCCTCGCCTTCGTCCTCGCCCTGCGAGAGTCGACCCGCTCCTGGCGAGACCTTCCCCTCCGCTTCGTCCCCGCCGCCCTGCTCGCCGCCGGCTCCGTCTACGCCTACAGCTTCGCCGGCCTCGTCTGGCCGGTCGCCATCGTGGTCATCTGGGCTCTCGTGGAATACGCGTTCAGCCGGACGCGGTCATCTGCGGGTGGCACGGGGGAGGGTCCGAGGACGGACACCCCGCGCCCGCCCGCAGGACCCTCCCCCGCGGCAGGCCCCGCAGTCGCCCGCTCCGTCCTGCTTGCGCTCCTCACCTTCGCGATCCTGGTCGCGCCGGAGATCGGGCGGATGATCGAGTTCCGGAGCTTCGAGACGTTCGATCCCGACGGTCCCGGGCTCGGCAATCTCTTCGGCCAGGTTTCGCCCTTCGAGGCGCTCGGAATCTGGCCCTCCGGAGATTTCCGGCTGGCGCCGGGCGACGGCGCAGTGCCGGCCGCCGGTTACTACCTCGGCATCGTCTTCGGTCTGTCCCTGCTCCTCCACGGGATCGCCCAAGGCTGGCGGCGGCGCGAGTCGGCGCTGCTTGCGGGCCTGGGCGCCGGAGCGCTGGCCTACGTCGCCGCCCGTGCCGCCGGCACGCCCTATGCCGCCGCCAAGGCGATCGAGATCGCGGCCCCGCTCACCAGCCTGGTGATCCTGCTGCCGCTGGTAGGCCGGGCTCGCTGGCGGATCGTGTCCGGCGACCGGGCAGAACGGGCGACGGGCCGGCTCGTCGCCACCGCCGCAGCGGCCTTCATCGCCGCAGCCGGCGCCTGCGCGGTGCTGGCGCTCGCGAATGCCCCCGTGGGGCCCGCCTCGTATACGCCGGCCCTGACCGGGTTGCGGCAGCTGGTCGCCGCGGAGCCGACCCTCGTGCTCGCCTCGCGAGGCCTGCTCGTCGAGCGCCACGGCGTCCCCTACATCGCCTGGGAGCTGCGGGGGGGTCGCGTCTGCATCGCCGCCGAGGGCGAGCTCCACGCGCCGCCGCCCGGCGTGCGGTTCGTGATCGCCCGAGCCGCCGCCGCGCCGCCGTTCCCGCGCCTGCGCCGCCGCCGCGTGGCGCCTCCCTACGTCCTCTGGGAAGCGATCCGACCGGCGCGAGGCGAGAGCCCCTGCCCGCTGATCGCCGTCCGCCAAGCCCGCCGGGGCCCGGCACGCTGAGGCGGCTGCTCCTATGCACTTTGTCGCCCAGAGGGCGACAAAGTGCATAGGCAGCGTAGGCGGAGGTGTGAGCTCTCGGTCCGCGGGCGAGCGGAGCCGCGCATCTTGCGTACGATGGCCCGGTGGAGGCCGCAACGGAGAAACTGACCGTCCGCCTGCCTGACGGCAAGCCGCTGGAGCTGCCCGCCGGGGCGACCGGGGCCGACGCCGCTGCCGCGATCGGGCCGGGGCTGGCGAAGGCGGCTCTGGCGATCCGGGTCGACGGGGAGCTGCGCGACCTCGCCGCGCCGTTGCCGGAAGGCGGCGCGGAAGTGGCGATCCTCACCGACCGCGATCCCGAGGCGCTGGAGCTGATCCGCCACGATGCCGCCCACGTCATGGCGGAGGCGGTGATGGAGCTGTATCCCGGCACGAAGGTGACGATCGGGCCGCCGATCGAGTCCGGCTTCTACTACGACTTCGAGTTCCCCGCCGATACAAAGATCACCGAAGACGACCTCGGCAAGATCGAGGCGGCGATGCGGGAGCACATCGCCGCCGACGAGGAGTTCGGCCGCCGTGACGTGCCTGCTGCTGAGGCCGTCGAGATCTTCAAGGCCCAGGGCCAGGACTACAAGGTCGAGCTGATCGAGGACCTCGTCCGCGACGAAGGGGTGGAAACCGTCTCCCTCTACCGCAACGGCCCCTTCGAGGACCTCTGCCGCGGCCCTCACGGTCCCTCGACCGGCCGCATCAAGGCGATCAAGCTGAGCTCGGTCGCCGGCGCCTACTGGCGCGGCGACGAGAACCGCGAGCGGCTGACCCGGATCTACGGCACCGCCTTCTTCTCGAAGAAGGACCTCGAGCAGCACCTGGAGCGGATCGAGGAGGCGAAGGCGCGCGACCACCGCCGCCTCGGACCGCAGCTCGGCCTCTTCATGCTGCGCGACGAGGCGCCGGGGATGCCCTTCTGGCTGCCCAACGGCACCACGCTTCTGCACCTGATCGAGGACCAGGTGCAGAAGCAGCTGCGCAAGCGCGGCTACCAGGAGATCGCCACGCCGCAGGTCCTCGACGAGCAGCTCTGGCATCGCTCCGGGCACTGGGACAACTACCGCGACGAGATGTATTTCATGGAGGACGACGAGCGCCGCTTCGCGCTGCGGCCGATGAACTGCCCCGGCGCCTGCCTCGTCTACGGCTCCGACCGTCACTCCTACCGCGAGCTGCCGTTGCGCCTGGCCGAGTTCGGCCGCGTCTCCCGCAACGAGCGCGAGGGGGTGCTGCACGGGCTCCTGCGCGTCCGCGCCTTCACCCAGGACGACGCCCACGTCTACTGCACCGAGGAGCAGATCACCGACGAGGTGGCGGGAATCTGCGAGGCGATCGACGAGCTCTACGCGCGCTTCGGCTTCGAAGACGTGCGGGTCGAGCTCTCGACCCGGCCGGAGAAGTCGATGGGCTCCGACGAGCAATGGGCGAAAGCCGAGGCGGCGCTGGCCGAGGCCCTCGAGCAGCAGGGCCGCGAGTACGAGCTGCACCCCGGCGACGGCGCCTTCTACGGGCCGAAGATCGACTTCCACGTCACCGACGCCCTGGGTCGCTCCTGGCAGTGCGGCACCTGCCAGCTCGACTTCCAGATGCCCGAGCGCTTCGAGCTCTACTACACGGACCAGAACGACGCGCAGCAGCGGCCGGTGATGATCCACCGCGCCCTGCTCGGCTCGATGGAGCGCTTCGCCGGGATCCTGATCGAGCACTACGCCGGCCGCTTCCCGGTCTGGCTGGCGCCGGTCCAGGCGATCGTCCTGCCGATCTCCGACCGTCACAACGACTACGGCCACCGCGCCTTCGAGCAGCTGCGCGAGCTCGGTGTCCGCGTCGCCATCGACGACCGCTCGGAGTCGATCGGCCGCAAGGTTCGCGACGCCGCGATCGGTCGTTACCCCTACATGCTCGTCGTCGGGGATCGCGAGCAGGAGAACGACGCGATCGCCGTTCGCTCCCATGCCGACGGCGAGCTGGGGGAGATGTCCTTCGCCGAGTTCGCCGCCCGCGTCGAGGCCGAGACCGCGGGCGTCTGAGCCTGGCCGGGGTTGCCATCCGCCTTTCTGCCTCTATACTCCGGCCGACTTGATCGCAGGCACGCCAAATCACCGCCGCCGCTGAGCGCCCCGTGCCCGCGTCCCGACCTCTCGTCCTCTTGAAGCTCCACCGTTCCTCTCGATAGTGCCGGTTCCTCGCAGGTTCGATCGGCGCCCACCAGAGCGCGACACCACGCGGATCAACGAGCGCATCCGCGTTCCGCAGGTGCGGCTGATCGGCGCCGACGGCGAGCAGCTCGGCATCGTCGAGATCAACGAGGCGCTGAAGCGGGCCCAGGAGGCCGACCTCGACCTGGTCGAGGTGGCGCCCGGCTCGAAGCCGCCGGTGACCCGCCTGCTCGACTACTCGAAGTACAAGTATGAGCAGGAGCAGAAGCAGAAGCAGGCGCGCAAGCACCAGCAGCAGGTCAACATCCGCGAAATCAAGCTGCGGCCGAAGATCGCGACCCACGACTACGACACCAAGAAGGGCCACGTCGAACGCTTCCTCAAGCACCACGACAAGGTCAAGGTGACGATCATGTTCCGCGGCCGCGAGCAGGCCCACCCCGAGCGCGGCCGGGCGCTGCTGCAGAAGCTCTTCGAGGACCTCGGCGGGATCGCGGTGGTCGAGTCCCAGCCGCTGCAGGAAGGCCGCAACATGAGCATGCTGCTGGCGCCGAGCAAAGAGGTGGACAAGATCGATACGGCCGCGGTAGCTGACGAGACCGCGCCGGCTGATGCTGACCCGGCCGACGCTCCGGCCGCCGACGCCCCGGCCGCCGACGCCTAAGCGCGCGCGGCGACCACGTCGGCGATCCGCTCGGCCGCCCGCCCGTCCCAGAGGGGGGGAGGGTCTGGAGGTTCGCCCGGTCGGTCGGCTAGAGCCGAGGGAATGCCGGCGATCGCCGCCGGATCGAGCCCGAGCAGCGTGTTGGTGCCGGCGCTGACGGTGATCGGGCGCTCGGTGTTGTCGCGCAGGGTGAAGCAGGGGACGCCGAGGTAGGTCGTCTCCTCCTGGATGCCGCCGGAGTCCGTCAGCACGGCACCGGCGTCGGCGAGCAGCGAGAGGAAGTCGAGGTAGCCGAGGGGCTCGACCAGCGACAGGCCGGGGTGGTCGGCGTCGATGTCCTCCATCGCCTTGCGGGTGCGGGGGTGGACCGGGAAGACGACCGGCATCTCCCGCGCGAGGGCGGCGAGTTGCTGCACGGTCGCCGGCAGCAGCGGCCCGTCTACCAGGGCGGGGCGGTGCAGGGTGACGAGGGCGTAGGCGCCTGGCTCGACCCCGAGGCGGGCGGCGGCGCCGGCGGCGCGGAAGCGGCCTTCCAGCGCCACCAGGGTGTCGATCATCGTGTTGCCGACCATGTGCATGCGCTCGTCGGGGATGCCTTCGGCGCGGAGGTTGTCCACCGCCTCCTCGCTGTGGAGGAAGAGCAGCTCGGAGAAGCGATCGGCGACGATGCGGTTGACCTCCTCCGGCATCGTCATGTCGAAGCTGCGCAGCCCCGACTCGACGTGGCCGACCGGGATCCCCATCTTGACGGCGGTCAGCGCCGCCGCCAGGGTCGAGTTGACGTCGCCGGGGACGATCACCAGATCGGGCGACTCCTCGATCAGCACCGGCTCCAGCCGCTCCATCGTCCGCGCCGTCATCGCCGCGTGGCTGCCGGAGCCGACCTCGAGCATGTGGTCGGGCGCGGGCACGCCGAGCTCCTCGAGGAAGACCTCGGACATCAGCCGGTCGTAGTGCTGGCCGGTGTGGACGACCGCGTGGCGGCCCTCGGGCATGCGCGCCCGCAGGGCGCCGATCACCGGCGCGGTCTTGACGAAGTTCGGCCGGGTCCCGATCACGTAGACGATCCGCATCGCGGCGCCAGCGTACTGACAGGAAATGTCAGGTCCGCTGCGGGGCAATCCCACGGATACGTGTCAACCACGCCCGTTCTGCTTCAATAGCGAGCCCGATGCCGAAGATGAAAACCCATTCGGGCGCCAAGAAGCGCTTCCGCAAGACCGCCAGCGGCAAGCTGCGCGGCCGTCGCGCGTACTCCAGCCACATCCTGGAGAAAAAGTCGCCGAAGCGGAAGCGGAAGATGGCGAAACCGGTGGACATCTCGCCGAACGACGCGCCGACCGTGCGCAAGCTGCTCGGAGGCAAGTAGATGGCCCGCGTCAAGCGCTCCGTCCATGCGCGTAAGAAGCGCCGCAAGGTGCTGAAGGAAGCGAAGGGCTACTTCGGCCGCAAGCATTCCTCGTACCGTTTCGCCAAAGAGCAGGTGCAGCGGTCGGGCATGTACGCCTACCGCGACCGGCGCAACCGCAAGCGGACCTTCCGCCGGCTCTGGATCACCAGGATCAACGCCGCGGCGCGGCTGGAGGGCATGAGCTACTCGGAACTGATGCACGGCCTCAACAAAGCCGAGGTCGAAGTGAATCGCAAGATGCTGGCCGAGATCGCGGTCTCCGACCGTGAGGCCTTCCGCCGATTCGTGGAGCTGGCCCGGGAGGGTGCGGCCGCCTAGCGGCGTGCCGACACTCCACTTTCCCGGGCGGGCCATGAAGATGGCCCGCTTTTTCGTTCCAGGAAAGAAACGACAGACAAGAAAGACAACACCGGCCTCACCAGACCCCGATGACGATCTCCAGCCCACAGAACGAGAAGCTGAAGCTGGTCCGCAAGCTGCGCGACCGCAAGCATCGCGAGCGCGAGGGCCTGTTCGCGACCGAGGGCGAGGACCTGGTCGAGGCCGGGCTGGCGGCGGGCGCCGAGCCGCGCTTCGTGCTGACCGCGGCCGGCTCCGGCCTGCCTGAGGGCTGGGGCGGGGAGGAGGTCGAGCCAGAGCTGCTGGCGTCGGTTTCCTCACTCGGGTCAGGCACCCGGGCGCTCGCGGTCTGGCCGCTCGGCTGGGTGGAGCGTCCCCTCGCCCCCTGTGTCTATCTGCATGGCGTCTCAGATCCCGGCAACGTCGGCACGATCATCCGCACGGCGGAGGCTCTGATCGGCAGTTGCGTCGTTCTCGGGCCAGGCTGCGCCGATCCCTACTCGCCGAAAGCGATCAGGGCCAGCATGGGCTCGATATTCGCGCAGCCGCCGGTGCGCGCGGGGTTCGAGGCGACCCGGGAGCCGCGGGCGGCGCTGGTCGCCCATGGCGGCGCCGGGCTGGGGGCGCTATCGGGGGCGGCGACGATCTGCCTCGGCGCCGAGCGCGACGGGCTGCCCGCCGAGGTGCTCGCCGCTTGCGAGGTGCGGGCGACGATCCCCCTGCACGGAACCGCCGAGTCCCTGAATGTCGCCGCCGCAGCGGCGATCGCCTGCGAGCGGCTATCGTCGCCCGCCATGTCGGAGGCACGGCCCGATGCTTGAGCGGATCGAGAAGATCAGGGGCGAGGCCGCAACCGCGATCGCAGCCGCCGGCTCCAGCGCCGAGCTGGAGGAGCTGCGGGTGCGCTACCTGGGACGCAAAGCCGAGCTGACGACGATCCTGCGCGGGATCGCCGACCTTCCAGCCGAGGAACGCGGCAGCGTCGGCGGCGCCGCCAACAAGACCCGCAAGGAGCTCGAGGCGCTGCTCGAGGCGAGCGCGGCTCAGCTCGACGCCAGCGAGCTGGAGAGCCGGCTCGCCGCCGACCGGGTCGACGTCACCCTGCCCGGCGCGCCGGCGCGGGCCGTCGGCCATCCCCACCTGGTCGCCCGCACCACGCGGCTGATCGAGGACGTGATGGTCGGGCTCGGCTACCGGGTGATGGAGGGGCCCGAGATCGAGCACGACTACTACAACTTCACCGCGCTCAACCACCCCCCGGGCCACCCGGCGCGGATGCTCCAGGACACCTTCTACGTGCAGTCGCACCCGGACGTGCTGCTGCGCACGCATACCTCGCCGGTGCAGGTGCGCTCGATGGAGGCCCAGCCGCCGCCGATCTTCATCATCGTCCCCGGCAAGGTCTACCGGCGCGACTCCGACGCCACTCACAGCCCGATGTTCCACCAGGTCGAGGGCCTGGCGATCGCCGAGGGCATCACCCTCGCCGACCTCAAAGGGACCCTGTTGGCCCTGGTCCGGGCGATCTTCGGCGAGGCGCGCGAGGTGCGGCTGCGGCCCCACTTCTTCCCCTTCACCGAGCCCAGCGTCGAGGTCGACGTCTCCTGCTTCCAGTGCGGCGGCAGCGGCTCGCTCGACGGAGGCGAGCGCTGCAACCTCTGCAAGGGCCAGGGCTGGATCGAGATCCTCGGCGCCGGGATGGTCGACCCCAACGTGCTCGGTTTCGTCGAGTCCCACGGCTACGACACCGAGCGGGTGCAGGGCTTCGCCTTCGGGATCGGAATCGAGCGGGTGGCGATGCTGCGTCACGGCGTCCCGGACCTGCGCCGCTTCTTCGACAACGACGTGCGGATGCTGGAGCAGTTCGGATGAGGGTGCCTTGCTCTTGGCTGCGCGAGTACTGCGACCCGGGGCTCGGCGTCGAGGAGATCGCCGAGCGCCTGGTGATGACCGGGACCGAGGTCGAGCGGATCGGCTCGGTCGGGCCGCCCGCGGCGGACGGATTCGTCGTCGGCAAGGTGCTCGCCGCCGAGCAGCACCCCAATGCCGACCGGCTGCGGGTCTGCCAGGTCGACAGCGGCGACGGCGAGCGCACGATCGTCTGCGGCGCCCCCAACGTCGCCGCCGGCCAGATCGTCGCGGTGGCGCTGCCGGGGGCGCGGATGCCCGGCGGCGAGAAGCTGCGCAAGGCGAAGCTGCGCGGGGTCGGCTCCGAAGGAATGATCCTCTCCGTCTCGGAGCTGGAGATCGGCGAGGACGCCGACGGGATCCTCGTGCTCGACGACGGTCCGGCCCCGGGGACCCCTCTGGCCGAGGTGCTGCCGCTGGCCGAGCCGGTGCTGGAGCTGGAGGTGACGCCGAACCGGGTCGACTGCTTCGGGATCTGGGGAGTCGCCCGCGAGGTCCACGCGATCTCCGGGGCGCCTCTGGCGGAGGAGCCGTGGGCCGAGGACGCGGCGGCCGCGGGGCAGGGAGAGGCCTCCGATTACGCATCGGTCACCGTCGACGTCCCGGAGCTCTGCCCCCGCTTCACCGCCCGTGTCTTCACCGACGTCACGGTCGGTCCCTCGCCGCTCTGGCTGCAGGCGCGGTTGACCGCTGCCGGTCAGCGGCCGATCAACAACGTCGTCGACATCACCAACTACGTGATGCTGCTGACCGCGCAGCCGCTGCACGCCTTCGATCTCGACAAGGTCCCGGGCGGGGCGCTGAGCGTGCGGGTGGCCGCCGAGGGGGAGAAGATGACCACCCTCGACGGCGTCGAGCGGACCTTCGACGCCGAGACCGTGCTGGTCTGCGACGAGGACGGACCGAGCGGGATCGCCGGGATCATGGGCGGGCAGAGGTCCGAGGTCTCGGGCGACACCACCCGGGTCCTGCTCGAGGTCGCCAACTGGAACGGCGCCAACATCCTCCGCACCTCGCGCCTGCTGAGCTTGCGCTCGGAGGCCTCCTCGCGCTTCGAGAAGCAGCTGCACCCGGAGCTCTGCCTGCGCGGGCAGCGGCTCGCCTCGCGCCTGCTGGTCGAGCTCTGCGGCGCCAAGCTGGTGCCGGGGACGATCGACGTCGCCGGCGCCGTCGAGGAGACGCCGCGGATCCGGCTGCGCGCCGCCCGGGTCGAGGGCCTGCTGGGGATGCGGATCGAGCAGGGCGACCAGGCCGCCTACCTGGAGCGGCTCGGGTTCGGCGTCGAGCCCGACGGCGAGGATCTCGAGGTCGCGGTGCCCCCGGACCGCCACCACGACGTCACCCGCGAGGTCGACCTGATCGAGGAGGTCGGCCGGGTCCACGGGTTCGACGAGCACCTGCCGACGACGCTGCCGGCGGTTGCCAAGGTCGGCGGGCTCAGCCGCGAGCAGCAGCTGCGGCGCCGGGCCGAGGACGCGCTGCGCGACCTCGGCCTGGACCAGGTCGTCGGCTGGAGCTTCACCGACCCCGGCGAGCCCGGTCGCCTGCGGGTGCCCGAGGGCGACCCGCGGGCCGATGCCGTGCAGCTCTCCAACCCGCTCTCCGAGGAGCAGTCGGCGATGCGGACGACGCTGCTCGGCTCGCTGCTCGACGTCGCCGCGCGCAACCTCGCCCGCGACGCCGAGGCCGTCGCCCTCTTCGAGTCCGGCCAGGTCTACCTGAACCTCTCGCCGATGGGCCGAGATGCGACGCATGGCGAGGGAAGTCGGCCCGTCGACCCCCTGGCCGGGGTCTTCGCCGGCGACCGACCGCCGCCGTTCGCCGAGCCGCACCGGCTTGCCGCGCTCGCGGCCGGACCCCTGATCGCTCGCTCCTGGCGCGGCGGCGGCGAGCCGGCCGATTTCTTCGCGCTCAAGGGCGTGCTGGAAGCGCTGGCCGGGCAGCTGGGCGTGACCTTCGGCTTCGAGGAGGCGCCGGAGCCGTTCCTGCACCCCGGGCGTGCGGCGGCGGTCTCGATCGCCGACGTCCCGGTCGGCTGGATCGGCGAGATCCACCCGCTGGTCTGCCGCGAGTGGGACGTCGAGGGAGCGGTCGGCTTCGAAATCGCCACCGCGGCGCTGATCGGCGCCGCGAGCGCAGGCGAGGAGCACTACGAGGACGTCACCACCTTCCCGGCGGTGCACCAGGACCTCGCCGTCGTCGTCCCCGACGAGGTGACTGCGGTGGCCGTCCACGACGCCGTGCTCGAGGGCGGCGGCGAGCTGCTGCGCTCGGCCCGCGTTTTCGACCTCTACGAGGGAGAGCAGCTGGGCGCGGGGCGCAAGAGCCTGGCGCTGCGGCTCGAGTTCCGCGCCGCGGACCGTACCCTCACCGACGAGGAGGTCGCCGGTCTGCGCGGCTCGATCAAGGCCGAGCTCGAGGGGATCGGAGGCAGCCTGCGTGAATGAGGCGAGCGCACAACCGCTCGTTGGCAAGCCCGCGGCGCGGGTGCTGGTCGCAGGCGCCTCGGGCTTCACCGGCGCCCTCGCGGCGCAGATCGCCTGGCGTCACCCGCGGCTGCAGCTGGTCGCCGTCACCTCGCGCAGCGACGCCGGCACCCGGCTCGACCGCCTCTACCCGCGCTACCGGGTGCCGCTGCAGCTCACCGAGCTCGACCTCGACCGGATCGAGGGGGTGGACGCCGCGATCGTCGCCTACCCGCACGGCGCCGCGGCCCCGACCGTCGCCGCCCTGCGCGCCCAGGGCATCCTCGTCGTCGACCTCTCGGCGGACTTCCGGCTGCGGGAGATGGACACCTACGAGCGCTGGTACGGCGACCACGGCGCGCCCGACCTCTTCGGCCAGGGGGTCTACGGACTGACCGAGCTCTACCGCGACCAGCTGCGCGGCGCCAAGCTGGTCGCGACCCCCGGCTGCTATCCGACCGCCAGCGTCCTCGGCCTGGCGCCCCTTGCCGAGAGGGGCCTGCTCGCCGACGTCGTCGTCAACGCGATGCAGGGCGTCTCCGGCGCCGGTCGCGGCGGCGGCGAGGCGATGGGCTACGCCTCGATGGACGAGAACGCCTTTGCCTACAAGACCGAGGGTCACCGCCACCGGCCCGAGATCGAACAGGAGCTGGCGGCGCTCGGTAGCCCGGCCCAGGTCACCTTCGTCCCGCACCTGCTGCCGCTCGACCAGGGCGAGCTGGCCAGCTGTTACGCGCAGACCACGGAGCCCGTCTCCAAGGAGGAGGTGCAGGCGCTCTACCGCGAGCGCTACGCCGGCGAGCCCTTCGTCCACGTCGTCGACCAGCCGCCCGGCCTGCGCGATCTGCGCGACACCAACGAGTGCCACGTCTACGTCACCGTCGAGGAGCGTGGACGGGTCCTCGCCTTCTCGGCGATCGACAACCTCTGGAAGGGCGCCTCGGGGCAGGGGATCCAGAACCTCAACCTGATGCTCGGGCTCGACGAGACGGAGGGGCTGCTGTGAACACCCAGGCTGCCGCGTTCTTCAGCTCCCGCTGGGTGAAGCCGCCCGCGGGCGTCGAGGAGCTAGATCCGGCGCAGCTCGCGCCCGGCTTCCGCGCCGGCGGCGCCCACTGCGGCCTCAAGGGCGGCGGCAAGACCGACGTCGGCCTGCTCGTCTGCGACGAGGAGCCGGTCGTCTCCTCGCTGCTGCTGACCCGCAACGCCTCCGCGGCGGCGCCGATCCGGGTCTGCCGGAAGGTCACCGACGGCGCCCGGGTCCGGGCGGCCGTCGTCAACTCCGGCAACGCCAACGCCGAGACGGGGGAGAAGGGGTACGCCGACGCGCTGGCGATGTGCGAACGCACCGCCGACGCGCTCGGGCTGCGGACCGAGCAGGTCGCCGTGGCCGAGACCGGGACGATCGGGGTGCCGCTGCCGGTCGGCGCCGTGCTCGGCGGAATCGCAGCCGCGGCCCGGGGCCTCTCGCCCGACGGGGCCGGCGCCTTCTCCGACGCGATCGTCACCACCGACCGCTGGCCGAAGCGCTGCACCCTGCGCGCGGGCGGGGTGACCCTTTCGGCCCAGGCAAAGGGGGCGGGGATGATCGAGCCGAACATGGCGACGATGCTCTGCTTCGTCCAGACCGACGCCGTCGTCGCCGACCCCGAGGCGGCGCTGCTGGCCGCCACCGACGCCTCCTTTCACCGCATCACCGTCGACGGCCAGATGAGCACCAACGACACCGTGCTCCTGCAGGCCACCGGCGCCTCGGGCCGGCCGCTGCCGGAGGGCCTGTTGGAGGCGGTGCTGACCCAGCTGGCGATCGAGATCGTCCGCGACGGCGAGGGCGCGGTCCGCGCCTGCCGGGTCGAGGTCAGCGAGGCCGCCTCCGCCGCCGAGGCCGAGCGGGTCGCGCGCGCGGTCGCCAACTCTCCCCTGGTCAAGACGGCGCTTTTCGGCCGCGACCCCAACTGGGGGCGGATCGCGCAGGCCGCCGGCGCGGCGCTTGCCGGCGAGGACCTGGAGGAGATCGGGGCCGAGTGCATCGACGCCGCCGAGCTCGGCGGCGAGGAGCAGGAGGCGGAGATCGGCCTGCGCCTGGGCCGGGGCGAGCATCGCGCCCACGTCTGGTTCTCCGACCTCGGCTACGAGTACGTGCGGATCAACGCGGAGTACACGACGTGAAAGCGCACGACCCGAACGTCTCGGTCCTCCTCGAGGCCCTGCCCTACATCCGCGAGTTCCACGGCCGCACGGTGGTGATCAAGTACGGCGGCGCGGCGATGCTGCACGACGACCTGCGCGAAGCCTTCGCCACCGACGTCGTCCTGCTCAAGTACGTCGGCCTCAACCCCGTGATCGTCCACGGCGGCGGCCCCGAGATCACCCGCTACATGGAGCGGCTCGGGCTCGAGGTGCGCTTCCACGAGGGCCTGCGCGTCTCCGACGCCGAGACCGTGGAGGTGGCGAAGATGGTCCTGGTCGGCAAGCTCAACTCCGAAATCGTGCAGCGCCTCAACCGCCACGGCCAGCCCGCGGTCGGGCTCGCCGGCGAGGACGGGACGCTGTTCGAGGTCGCGCCGGCGGCCAACGCCGACCAGGTCGGCTTCGTCGGCCGGGTCGAGCGGGTCGACGTCGACGTCCTCAACCACATCGCCGCCGACTACATCCCGGTGATCGCCTCCTCGGCCTCCGACCGCGAGGGCCAGTCCTACAACGTCAACGCCGACGAGGCGGCCGGCAAGGTCGCGGCCGCGCTCGGCGCGCACAAGGCGATCTTCCTCACCGACGTCGAGGGCTGGCTGGACGACCCCGGCGACGAGGGCTCGCTGATCTCCCGCGCCACGGTGGGGGAGGTGGAAGCGCGGATCGGCGACCTCGAGGGCGGGATGCGGCCGAAGCTGCAGGCCTGCGTCGACGCGATCCGGGGCGGGGCCCAGTCGGCCCACATCATCGACGGCCGCAAGCCGCACTCGCTGCTGCTGGAGCTCTTCACCGACGCCGGGATCGGCACCATGGTGACGCCGTGACCCTGGCCGCGACCCAGGCGCTCGAGGAGCGTTACCTGATGCGTACCTACCGCCGCGGGCCGGTCGAGTTCGTGCGCGGCGAGGGGTCGCTGCTGTGGGACGCCGAAGGCAAGGAGTACCTCGACTTCCTCACCGGGATCTCGGTCTGCTCGGTCGGCCACTGCCATCCCGCCGTCGTCGAGGCGATTCGCGAGCAGGCGGGGCGGCTGATGCACGTCTCCAACCTCTTCTACACCGAGCCGATGGCGCGCCTGGCCGAGCGCCTGGCCGAGTCCAGCCTCGGCGGCCGCGTCTTCTTCGCCAACTCCGGCACCGAGGCGAACGAGTGCGCGATCAAGATCGCCCGCAAGCACGCCCATGGCCGCGGCATCGCCGAGCCCGAGATCGTCAGCTTCGAGAGCGACTTCCACGGCCGCACCTACGGCTCGCTGGCGGCGACCCCCGGTCTCGCCGCCAACCCGGCGCTGGGGCCGATGCTGCCGGGTTTCCGCGCTGTCCCGCGCAACGACGCCGCGGCGCTGCGCGAGGCTGTCGGAGAGCGCACGGCGGCGGTGCTGATCGAGCCGATCCAGGGGGAGTCCGGGGTGCATCCGATCTCCGACGAGGCCTTGCTCACCGCCCGCCGGGCCTGCGACGAGGCCGGCGCGCTGCTGATCTTCGACGAGATCCAGACCGGGATGGGGAGAACCGGGTCGCTCTGGGCCTATGAGCAGACTCCGGTGCGGCCCGACGTCCTCACCAGCGCGAAGGCGCTCGGCGGCGGGATGCCGGTCGCCGCCTGCATCGCCAGCCCGGCCGCGGCCGACGTGCTCGAGCCAGGCGACCACGGCTCGACCTTCGCCGGGGGGCCGGTCGCGACGGCGGCGGCGCTGGCGGTCCTCGACCTGGTCGACGACCCGGCCCTGCTGCGCCGCGTGCGCGAGCTCGGCGCCGGGCTGCGGGAGGGCCTCGGCGCCCTCGACGGGGTGCTGGAGACGCGGGGCCGCGGCCTGATGGTCGGCGTCGGCCTCGCCGCCGGCATCGACGCGGCGGCGCTGGGGGCGGACCTCCTGCAGCGCGGCCTCGTCGTCAACGCGCCCGCTCCTTCGACCCTGCGCCTGCTGCCGCCGCTGCTGGTCGAGGCCGACCAGATCGAGAGAGCGATTGGACTGATCGGCGATTCGCTTCTAGGGTGGTCGCCTGCATGAAGCGCAGAGACCGTCCAGCCACGCCGCAGCCCCTGGCGACCAGCACCGCCGAGCGCATCGGCGCGATCGTCGAGGCGGCCGAGCGCGCCGCCGTCGCGGTCATCGACGACGCCGAAAAGCAGGCGCGCCAGCACCTCGACGAAGCCCAGGCCGAGGCCGAGCGGATCGTCGCCGACCGGCTGGCCTCGCTCACCTCCCTGACCGATTCGCTGGTCGCCCAGGCGGAGTCGATCAAGGGCGAATCCGAGCGGCTCGTCGCCAGGCTGGAGGAGGCGAAGCGGCGGCTCGCGGCGGGCGAGGAGCTCGAGGGCCCCGATCTGGACGACCCCGGCGAGTCCTCGCGGGGCTCGCACCTGAGCGCCGTCGAGCCGTTGGGCGACGGGGCAGAGGCGACCGGCGCCGACCGCGGCACCCCGGCCGGAGCGCGCCTGCTGGCGACGCAGATGGCCGTGTCCGGCAGCAGCCGCGAGGAGATCGAGGCGAGGTTGCGCACCGGCTTCGAGATCGAGGACACCGCTCCGATCCTCGACGCGATCCTGGGGCCGGAGGACTGATGCACGAGGACCCGACCCGGCTGATGGGTCCCGAAGATCGCGGACCGGGCGGTCACCAGCCGCGCGGCAACATGCGCCTGGTCGTCGCCTGCCTGGTGGCGGTTATCGTCGGCCTGCTCGTCGCGGTGATCGTGATCGCGAGCGACGACGGCGGCGATCCGACGGCCGCCTCGACGACCGAATCGATCCCGACCACGACTTCGGAGACGACCGAGACGACCGAGACCACGGAGCCGACCAC
>Ga0247780_1001150_pt1 | contig 18134 bp, 20 predicted proteins | sample UWRJL079202R5_FD_179927 | JGI IMG/M metagenome (GOLD analysis project Ga0247780, IMG submission 179927) | Plant litter microbial communities from Arlington Agricultural Research Station in Wisconsin, United States - UWRJ-L079-202R-5 | ecosystem: Environmental > Terrestrial > Plant litter >... | reverse complement strand
CATAAGAATAATTCCAATAAACAGGTTATTCTTATTTGCCATACAAATTCTTACGGGGGCCGAGATTTTATTCTTACAAAGCGATTATTCTAATGGAACCGTATTCTTATGGAGAGGGTTGACTGTACCTTGGGCGTCTGCCCCCGCCCAACGGCCCAGCCAGATCGGAGGGGCAATCATGCGCGCCAAGCTTTCCGTCTGGTCCTCGAGGTCAACTCGGCCAGACAGCGGCCCAACCACGCAGGTCCTCGGCCGCGGTGAGCATCGGACGCTGTGCCGCAGCTGCGGTGCTGCCTCCACAAAATAGTTCGGCATCTGGGGTATGTATGTACAGGTCGGAGTGAGTCGCTGTGTAACTCGAGCCCCAAGGCATCCAAGGGGCACGGCCACCTCGGATCTTTAAGCGCACTCACGCAGGCAAAGCACTGTGATGGGCAGCGATTTGCCCGGGCACCTGGTATCTCACACCCGATCCCCCTTTGCCTCACCATTGGCCCCACTCCCCACACCATCTTCTCGCCTCTGCCGCTGGTAAACGCGACAAGCGCCTGACACAGCCCCGACCATAGAGCGCCATGACCGGATTGTGTTGCACAAGACATTGCCGTTTCCGACCTGTCGAGTGGTCGGCCGCGTCTATTTTGCCTAGCCGCCGGTGCGCCTGTCGCCTAAGACTCGAAGCAGCCCGCACACAGTGAGCAGCACTCACACCCACGAAAAACGCCTCATGGCCGGGTGTCATCCATACACGCTGCACACCTCCCCTCAAGGACGGCCAACACCGCTGCGCCGAACCGGCAACCCTCCAGGTCCAGCATGGCCCGACCGGGATTTGCAGGGGGTACGACAAGGTCAGCGACCAGCAGCCCAAATGTCTCCTGCGCTTAATTGCCAGTCTGGTATCGCTTCCCGGTACAGGCGTCTCTTGGCGCCAAAGCCACTGAACACTTTGCCCGCTATGCACCTATCCGACTTCAACATGTTTTTCTACTTCTCTGCGCTGCCCTTGCGGCGCATGCATTTTTTTTCGTTGCAGCGGCAAGCCAAACGAGCGAGTCGGAGATACGGGTACAACAGTACCAAGTAGGTTACATTGTCAGCGAGAAAACGCTGATGAGATGAAAATTGGGGAAAAGGGTCTCGAAGGGATAGGGCGATGTTAAAAAGGGAACCATCTGCCTACAGCCTCAGCGGATGGCATCCCCAATCGCGTCATTCCCGCTAGTCACATTAGCACAACAGCTGTTTTTGTTTTTGACCTGGCAGCCCTGATACCTGCATGCTGCGATTCGCTTACGTGGCCCCAAATGGGTCCCGGTAGACCGATGTGCATGAAGAGTGCATAAAAGGTGCTGAACGATGGGGGCTGCACGTCACAGCGAACCTGACTTACCACACCCGCGTTACACTAGATGCCTTGTCGACGTTGGTAGGTTACCTCGCTGCTTTCTATTGAAGTTGGTAAATGGAAGTTTGGAAAGATGCGCCGCTTTATATGCCAACTAGAGATATATAAAGAATCCTCGTTTCCCCAGTACGCCGTTTTCCCTTCTCAGCCATTACTGCTGTCCGCCCAGATCCAGATCAAGCTCCCCCATACAAACCTGCTAGGCTTCATATCTACATCAAACACCGCAAAATTCCTTCACTCACGAGTTCTCGGTTTCACACATTCACTTACAGCCTGTCCTCTCCTGCTTCGAGCCCACGCAAATTGTAAATCCTCAAAGACCATGAGCAGCAGCAAAACATCTCAGTCTGTCACCAGAGATAGTACCAGGTCAGTTGGTTGAGCCCAAGATGGGGGATTGCTTATAGCTCATGTCTATTTTTCCTCCCAGCGGCACCCCATCTACACCAACATCATCATCACCGTCTTCTGACTCGACACAACACAACCACACAACACCCAGCGGTGGCACAGCTACCAACAGGTTGGATGTTATTTCAGGCAATGGCAATTACCAAAGCTTGATGGATGATGCGACGGTATACGGCAGGTTGGTGAGCGGCAATAGTGCCAACACGCAGTCTGTGCCATTCGCATACAGCCGAATCCCGATGTACACCATCAGGGCTGCCCGTATCATTGATGAGTTTGAGAAGGACTTTGAAAGGGGCCCTGACAAGTAATGAGTCTCAAGATCTTGTAGTTACTTTTTTATTGTCTGGATCAGGTACCCACGCAACAACAGCAATGTCAGTCAAACGACTTACACCCACTTTCAGTTGCAATAATTGTCCAGCTCTGTCCATAAAAGTAGCAGCTTCGGCCCCCCAAGCCCATCCCGTATCTGACTATGTAGAGAAGCGCCCTGAGTTCACCATGGCAAGTTGCCAGGTAAGTACAATAGCCACCCCTTTTCGCCGTCTCCATTCGGAAATTCCCCCACCATACCCAACTTACGGCCGGGGCTTCTACTTTGATATGACTAGGTATCCTTGTACCGATTTCTATTCAACCTCAGGGCATGTTAATACAAAAGCAAAAGGAGGTGCATCGAGCCGTGTGAACTCTACCAGGCCTTGAGCTGCTTGAGTTGTGGTATTCCTCTCTTCATGGATAGCAATTTCGCCTTCGTGGACAGCCAGGCGGGCATCATCAGTTGAAGGGGATAAGACGGATAGCAAGCTCAAACCAGTGTGGGGGCTTCTGGGGTATAAGTGTGTTTGTCTTGCGTAACAAGGTTCAATGGACTCTATGTCATGTTGAAGTTTCACTTTAATTGTTTGGAATGGTACCTATCGCTCTAGGGCTGGTATAAGTTTCTTTGAAAGGTTACATGAGAAAGCTTATACTGACAACTACCACTCAAGCCATTTCAGGTAGTACCTATGAAATCTATGTGTCAGCCAAGACATAGGGGAAGCCCCCCCCCTCCCCCCATCAGGTCCAGCCTACGCCGAGACCGGTCTTGGGATTAGGTGAGGGCGGCTGGCTTGGGCCGGCCTGGGCGACGCCCTAGCCCCCGGATGGTCCCGTTATCTGATCCTCACTCGCGCATTATCTGATCATCTTGCAGCACTAGGGCGCTTTCGTGCATACAAAGCTCTTTTCATGCCACGCCTCCGCCCGAAAACAGCCAGGTCATTGGCAAATGGCCACCGCAGCATCAATACTTTACCTACAAGTATTGAGCTATTGCCAAGTGGTGCTTGGCAAGAGATGAGGCATTTTGGGCTGCAAGACGCCGACGGCCGGAGTGCCGTGATTTCCAGGATCAAACTGGAGGAGTAACTGTGAGTATAAAGGCGAGAATGTTCTCCCTTCGAGTTCGTGTTCTCCATCTCAACTTGCCCAACTGAACCAAGCCGGCCTCAGCGTTACGTCGGAGACTTCGATCCACTCTCCAACTCTCCTGTAAGCCTCTCTTTTACCTACCTCACGTTCGACTCCAATCCCCGTCCATCAGGCTCATCAATCCCAAACCCTTCAGACCAACGGAACCACTCCATCGACAAGATGCGTTCCCCCTTCCTCCTCGCCCTCCTCGCCAGCACCGGCACCCTCTCCGATGCAGCCCCAGCCCCAATCAATGAACCCCCCGACATCGACGGTGCCCTTCTCCCGAGAGCATGCCCTATCGGACAGACGGCCCCGGTGTGGAATGCTGAACACACGCAATGCCGTTGGATGCGCTGCATGAAAGTTGGCAGCGCTTATCCGACATTTGTCACGATTATTACGTGTGCTGTTGGGACTGGCTGCCAGCTCATGAATGGTTTGCCGAAGTGTGTGTAGGGGGACGGTCGGAGGATGGGCCGGATTGAGGGGAAGTAAGGATGGAAAGGGAGACAGGGTTAGTGTGGCTTGGGATTCGGGAGGTGGTGAGGGAGAGGATGGCTTTGTAATCCGTACTCTGGCTCCCCCCGGCTGTGGTCGTGAGAACCTGCCTCCGGTTATATTTGGGTATTGACTTACTTGCTTCAAAAACTTGGTCTGCGAATTTAGAGGCCTCTGTGGGCGAGGGTTTACGTGTCTATGCCTCAAGTATGTGCCCTTCGTATTCATCCATGGGCCTCAAACACAGACACTCTTCAGTGCGTGGGTCCATCCATGTCATTTGAGGCCAAGTCGTGGAGTGGCAGCATCCGAATGTCCATCTAGTTTCCCGGACAAGTTGTCACTGAATCCGGGTCCCCTGGGGTTGAATGAAGACGGCCATTGGCACATAAATAGGCAGCCACTCGCCGTCCTGGAATGGAGATGTTGCCCTGTATCTGTGGTTTTGCCCATCTGAATGTGCCAGACTCGGACGCCTTGCTCGTTCTCCCCCAAACGGCGAGTTGATGCGCATTCGAGTCTTGCAGGGCGCTTTAACAGTCACAAAGCCAGCTAGCCCAGGTCTGGTTCTTCGATAGGAACTAAGCCATCCAAGAGCGAAAACATTTGATGCCGGCTTCGAAGTTGTGGTCGTGGGTCAAGATTTCGACATCATTGCGGTATTCTCTTGAGGTATGTTTCGAGGTCGGATTGAGCGGGAGGTGCGGGGTTTTGGAAGTTAAAGACTGGCTGTCGTTCTTGCTGTCCATGTAGCTACGTAAGCTTGGCACGATTTCGGATGAAGAAGGAATCAGACCGCCCGGATAGCCGGGCCAATCAGTGGTGGGGCGGCAACCTTTGCTTTGCCTTTTTCTTTGGAGTCGAGAAGGCTGCGACTGCCAGAATAAGGCGAACCGCAACATTTCCTCAGGTCCGCGGGCGAGGCACACTTCTAGCTTAAATCTGCGGCTGCCTTCTTCTGAACTCGGCTCTTTTCTCTCAGGCTAATGCAGGGTCCTCAATAGACGCATGTTTCAACCACCCACCGGGGCCCTGCAACTCGTAGCCCGGTTGCATGGGCGTACTCGAGCGCTGTGGCCGCAGGGTAAACCATAATACCTATGAAATGGGCCTACATGCGATTGGGTTGGCACTTTGGTCCGGTGAGCGCCTCACTTTGCACCCCTGCTGCCGAGGCGTTCGATTCGCACATCACGTTATCTCTACGCATGAACACGGCTACCTAGGCCCTTATAGATAAGGTACGGGTACTTAACCAGGGCATTCGCGCGTATGCGCCCCTTCCGAACACGGAACCACTTCATTGCGCACCAACCAACCGAAACAGAATATGTGCTCGCATCATCATCAAGACACCAAAAAGTCCTCCAAGAAGTCAGCTAAGAAGCCACAAGCCTCAGGAAAGGCTGTGGGCTTTACAGAGGCAATCAAAGCATGCAGGCTCAATCTCCAGTGCTGCGCCAAAGGGTGGGAAGGCGGCGAGTGGAGTCGGTGGACAGACAAGCCTCGGGGGCCGGTACGGATTTGCCTTCATGTTCAGAGACCCCGTGGCCTAACCTCGTAAACAGATCATAAATAACGTCAAGGCACGGCTAGACATTATGGAGTCCGCGCTCAGGCAAAATGACATGTACACGCCCCTGGAAGCCAAGACGCCCCTTTCGAAAAACGCCGTCGAAATCATGCGCCATGCCCACAACTCGATAGATTCGGCCGTCTCGGCGCCGCAGGAGCGCTCGATTGATGACATATTTGAGGCCACGCTGTCGTGGTTGGAAGAGAGGATGCGCGCCGCTGGTATTCTGCCCGAAGCGGTGCTCCCCGAGCCGGAAATCAACGACGTGCCGGCGCTGGCGCAAGGCTATGGCGGGTATCCGGACTTTGGCAACACCCCACACCCTTACACTACTGCCCCCAGGCATTACACACCTTACAAGTACACCAGCGCCCCCACTTCTTCTCCTGTTCCTACGCCTACTCCCACTGCTGCTCGCGCCCCTACTGCTGCTCCTATCCTTGACCCGCTGGACCATTTCGAATGGGAACCTATCTCAGGTGAGGACCGGCTCGCCCCATTCACATCATACAACAACAAGCGCCCGTTCGAAAAGAGTAGCTCAGCGGACCACATGACTGTCGACTTCAACTTTCACGCCAAGATCAATCCCGATGGCTCGCGCGAATTTGGCGGCACGAGTAAGACGTCAGGCCCGGCCAAACAAGTTGCTTCGTTTTGCAAGAGCTCGGCAGGGGCCATTTACGGCGGGGTTCAAGTTGATGGGCGATTGCAACGCAGTGGTAACGACAGACTCCAACTAGAACCGGAGTGAAACTGGTGTAATGTCAGTGTTCATGGGCAGGTAAGGTAATTTTGCAACGAAAGTGTGGTGTTGTTGACCAGGGCCTATTGGGTCTAAATGCACTGGCTGGTCCACGCCGTCTTCCTTCATAGTAGAGGCCAGCCTTTTTCCATGGGTGGTCTAACTTCCCTTGGCTTCCTTCCATCCATAGTAATGATAATGAGATTGATTCCTTGCTCACAGCTTCTTAAGAACATTTTTGCCTCATGTTGGCCCCGATTTCAACTCCGCGGGGCCGGCGCGAACGGTCAACGGGTCCCCTCGGCGGGCCTTCGTAATTCCAGGATGGAATATGGCGAAGTCCGGTTGATGAATGAGTGCGCAGATTGGCGATTAGGTCCGCACAAACACCATACCTATTAGCCCGAGCGGCAAACCTCAGACTTTGGTGCCATGGGCTCGGAGATGCTTCTCGTCTTTTCAGGCTCCCCTTTTCGAATCGCGAGTGGTCGAAATGTGGTTAGACGATCGGGCGAAAGTGTCTGTAGGTACGTATTCTAGTTTGAGAAAACGAAAACTCGGAAGATGGCTTACCACTATTGTGGTTGTTGGAATTCCACCGGAAGCTTACCCTGAAGCCTTACACCCAAGCATAACGTCAACTCAGCAGTCAGGCCCAAAGACTAGCCCCGATTGGCCAGTGAGCACCCACTCCGCTCGGCCCTCAACATTAACACGGAGCGACGGGGTTGGCCGGAGAAGTCTTGCACAAACGGACCAAATGCTGGGACGAGTCCCGTACGCGTAAAATACTTGCGCAAGTTGCTGGAATTCTCATTCGTTTACACCGCTCGGTCCGCGCACTTGGAGGGGCTGCAGTGTAAGGCCGCGGACCTGTCGTTGGTCTTTGATCTGATTAGGTTAGGTGGTCGGAGGTTAGATTCATCCGATTCGACGCGTGGGCGCGCAATGACAAACCGAGCCGAAATTCCAAACGGGACGGGAATTCCACGCCGCCAGCGCTTGTGTTTGGGCTTTGGGCTCTGTCGTGCAGAAGGATTCGCTGCAGGACTGCTGCCACCCGCAGTTAAGTCCGAGGGAGTCCGTGAATGCTTTACCTAAGGTACCCAGCAATTCCCCAAATACTAGTATTTGCATCCGAGTTTCATTGAGGAGAGCATACACTGTATCGCTTTGCTATTGCCTTGCAGAACTTTCTGTCGGCCTGACTGAGTCAGCTTTTGCCAGGGCGAGTTACTACATTGGCCCTTCTCATTCGCATTTGCTTCCGGACTGATAACAGTGGACCAGGACCAGCTCAGCCTCTGCGCAATGCATGTCCGGGCTGGGTTGGTAGATAGCGCCCCACAGAGACATCAATAACATCCGGGTCCCCGCGGAATTCCGCTGCCACGTTGTGAAGTGAAATTCCACCACAAACCCAACCAAAATTTCGCTGCACCCTTCACACGCCGGGTGTGGGGGGTCCTCGGACTTGGGACAGCCCAACGGGTCGTCTGTCTTGCCGTCCCCCGATACGCCGCCCGCGATTTCTTTCATGCATACAATCCGCCGAATCACAGCGCGTCGGCTCGGTCCCAGATGCCTCCAACCCATGCACGGCCCAGCTGCGAGCCGACATCTGCGCTCGGTGCCCATCCCGACACGGTCGGTGCAACCCAGAGCCGCGTATTAGCCAGGGGACCACAGATGACTCTCGTCCCCCCCATGCAGGTATCGTGGAATTCCACGACCAACGCGCACACACAGCGCCTTTCCGGATTTAGGACTACCGCTTCTTAGCTCCGCATGCCGTTATGCTCCTGGAATAAAGGAAGGCTCCCCTCCCTCCCGTTTCGAACTTTATTTACTCTCCAGATCCAGATCCATCCTTCGCCACATTCACCCCTGTCTTACACGTCCATCAACTGTGACGACCGGCAGACACGCGCAAATGATGGCAGCAGACAGCGGACCAGACAGCCCGAGGAGGCCGGACGACGAGAAGAAGGATGATCCAAGATCGGCCTCACCAACAAGTCTGAGCTCCGGCGACGAGTCCCGCCGGGTCACCGACTCCAAGCCGAACGCAAGCGACAGCGACCAGCCCACAAAGCCCGACGCCTCCGCCGCCGAGCCCGATGAATACCCCCACGGCTTTCAGCTCTTCGTCGTCGTCACCGCCATCATCTTGACCGTCTTCCTCACCTCCCTGGACCAGACCATCGTCGGCACGGCCATCCCCAAAATCACCAATGAATTCGGCGGGCTCGAAAAGGTATCTTGGTTCGGCGCGGCCTACTTCATGTGCCTTGGCGGCTTCCAGTCGACATTTGGAAAGGTGTACAAGTACTTCGCCCTCAAGCAGACCTACCTAGCCAGCATCTTCATCTTCGAGGTCGGCAGTCTGATCTGCGCTGTGGCGCCGAATCCGGATGCCTTCATTGTGGGCCGGGCCATTGCCGGCGTGGGCGGAGCGGGAATTGCTACGGGCGGAGCCGTTATTCTCGCCTTTTCGGTGCCCCCTCCGAAGCGCCCGTCGCTAATGGGCTTGGTTGGATTTGCATACACAATCGCGGCTATTATTGGACCCATCCTCGGCGGTGCCTTTGCTGATCGGGTTACTTGGCGGTGGTGCTTCTACATCAACCTCCCAATTGGTGGTGTTTCGCTGTTCCTTATCATGATCTTCTTCAAGAATCCCAGTGCTGCCAAGCCAGTCGAAGCACCCTGGAAGGAGAAGGCCAAGCATATGGATCCTGTTGGCTCTCTCCTCGCCATGGGATCCATCATCAGCTTCATCCTGGCGCTGCAATACGCCGGTGTGACGTACGCCTGGAACAGCAGCGTGGTGATCGGCCTGCTCGTCGGGTTCGTCGTCCTTCTGGCCGCCCTGGCCGCCTGGGAGATCTACCTGGGCGAATACGCCATGCTTCCCCCCCGAATCATGAAGCAGCGCTGGCTGTGGGGACCCGCCGCGTTCCAGTTCTTCTTCGCCGGCTGCTACTTCCTGCTGCTGTATTACCTCCCCATCTACTTCCAGAGCATCAAGGGCGAGGACGCCGTCCAGTCCGGCGTCGACAACCTCCCGCTCGTCGTCGCGGGCTGTCTGGCGATTATCTCGGGCGGAATCATCGTCACCAAGACCCGCCACGCGACACCGTTCATGTGCTTCTGCGCTGGGCTGACCACGGTCGGATGCGGCTTGCTGTATACGCTTGATATCGACACCTCGGCAGGAAAGTGGATCGGGTACCAGATCCTGCTCGGCTTCTCCATCGCTTTCCCATTCCAGAACGCGCTCAACATCGCCCAGGCCAACGCCACCAATGAGGATATGTCCACTGCCACGGCATCGCTGGCTTGTATGTTTCCCTATCACCTGCCCTTGACTCCTCCCGAGACCTCCAGCTAACACCGTCTCCAGTCTTCCAAATCCTCGGCGGCGCATTCTCCATCTCGGCCGCCCAATCAGGCTTCATCAACACCCTCATCTCCAGCATGGCCGTCCATGCCCCCGGCATCAGCCCACTGCTTGTCATCGGGACCGGCGCTGCCGATCTGCGAAAGGTGTTCCCTCCCGAGGTGTTGCCGGGTATTGTGCTCGCATACATGGATGGCCTCCGGACGTCATTCGCGGTTGCTATTGGCATGGTAGGCTTGTCGTTCGTGCTGAGTGCTGTGGTTCCGTGGAAGAGGTTGCATGAGAAGCCGGAGGGCGAGGCGATGATGGTTGCATGATTGGGCAGAGGAGGAAGGGGTGTATGATAGTCATAATGGGGCGGCTTGAATGCGGTCGGGGGTAATATCAACCACTAGAGTAATGGTGCAGCCTTTTCTGTTTGTTGGTGGGGCTTTTGGGAAATAGAGGACATAGAGATGGTCGAGCCACATAGTCGGACCAGTGGCTAAGAATTGAATCGCAACTTTGATTATTTAAGGTGCGTGCTGGCTTTGTCGGTCCTGATGCTCCGGCTGGGATAGTGCTTTTCCGCCTTTCAACCTTTCATCAGAGGACATAGACATGGTGGTCAAGTTCACCGACAAACTCCAAAAGTGGCCTCGAATCCTGAGAGCTGAGCCACAGAGTTACACGGACGGCCGCCTATAGTCCGACAGTGATGATGTCTGTCGAAGCAAGCGGAATAGTTGACTCGACGCCTAACGATCGGTTTAAAACGTCAGCGTTCAACCTCCAGCTCTTTTCAACCGGGTCGCGCCCTGGCAGACGCGCCGAATTCGAGGCCAGCGTTTTCGTGCCGTAATTGTAGGAGAACCCTCCGAGGAGGTCGATTCGATGTTTGGGTCCCGGTCGCGATTTCTCCGTTGTTCTTTGTACGTCTGCTTCGTTTCCCTCAATCCCCTTCCCTGGCTTATTCCTAATCTTTGGCGGCTCCACACTCGCAGCTTCTCCCCCAGCTCCTTGGCTCTGCACTTGTATGCCATTAACATGGCTTTGAGCAGCATCTGCTGCTTTGTTCTTTGACCCCCCGAAGTGCGCGTCGCTACCAGGATGGGCGCCATCTTGGTGATGCTCTGGACCTCCCCGCTTCTTGTGGGCTTGTTTCGGCTGTCTTGCAGATAATTTCGACACGTCCACTTCGGGGGTTTTCCAAAGCCGCATACCCTAAGGAGGACAAGACCACTGGGTCAATAGCCGGGTGGAAACTGTGACCAGCAAATTTTGTGCTATATCGGCCTGCTGCCACAATGCTCAAAAGCCCTTGGACCACGCTCATGAATGACTGATCAATGATGAACAGAATTCCTATCGCGGTGTGCACAGGCTTGATTTCGCCGCGATGCAAACAAGTCGATAAAAATGCATCAAACTCCACAAACTGCGCAGTCTTCCTGGCGTGAAATGAGTCCCAAATACGGCATTCAGGGGCACTTCTGTTCGGTACTCCTGTAATATTTTCCATGAGCTGCGCGTCGAGAGGGGTTTTCTTCAGCCTGAGTATAACAGTTGACCCCCTCAGGAGCCGCCGTCAAAAGTTGGTCGACTTCCGCCACACCAAGCACCCCCAGACGTCCCATTCGAGCTTTAGGAGAGCTTCGAGGATGGCTTCAATGTTATGTCGGTTGTAAAACTGCCACGGAGTCCTGTGACCGGGTATGAGTACCCAGTTCTCGTCGGCGAATATTGACAGCGGATACGTTGAGCTCGAGTCAGAGCTCCGGTCTTCGTCGTCATCCGATGTCGAGTCCTCCTGGGTGCCTCCAGGCACAGAAGCGCGTCGCAGAACCGATTTTTAGAGGCGTGGGGGCGGGAGCAGGCCGCTCATCTTTTCCAGTCTCTGATTACGTCGCTTGTCCACCGCCCGGATGCGTTGCATGTATTTTTTGATATCTTTTGGCTGTTTGGTGGAATCCGTTGGAGCGAAGTACCTGATACAGACCGCAGGAATTCCGAGGCACCGCACGCTGTTTGTGATCGACATCGGGACATCAAGTGGCCCGGACTCACGGAGGCCGAAGAAGATCGCCTTTTCTTTCCCGTCGCGGACCTTGGCGCGACACCGCCCTAACCCATCGTCAGGACTCTCAATGCAGAACACCACCTTGCACCCCTCTGCTCCGTTTCTGTCGGACGGTACAAATCCGTGAGCAAGCCAGAAAAGGGAGCTTAGAGGTAAAGCCTCAGTCTTGTGGGATTCTGTTGGAGAGAAAATGGATTGAGACGTATGAAGGAAGAACACGACCGTCGTCAAGTGGCTCCACGATCCTCTATGCCTCCCAACGTATTGCATTGCGCCAGTAATTCCGCGAATCGGCCGGCTTGGTTCTCGTACAGCCAGACTTCCCCAGGGCTGGCGTTGAATTTCGACGTCAAGGAAGCGATCCTCTCGGTGACGTCGTCCATGCAACGTGCTATGCGTGAATGTATAGTGCGTCGAACGGCCGGATTCTTCTGCCGACATGGTAGAATCCCCGCCGCCAGAGTCAGAATCAGAGAACCCAGAACTACTGCTGTCTTCGAAATACATATGCCGTGGTCCTGCATCATTTTCTGCTGAGATCATCCCCCTCTCACCGGGAAAGGCGCGTAGAATTCCCGCTGTACGGAGCATGCCTTTATCAGGTCACTTCCCGTACCGGCCAAGCAAGCCGAGCAAGAGGACCCAGTGTTTGTGCACTACCATCGCAGTCCGGCTATTGACTATCCCAAGTGTTCCGTTTCGCGGGATCTCAACGTTGACATCGAGGTTTGTCGCCGGATCTAGAACTTGGTAAGATTCGATGATTTCCGCGAGCTTGGCCAAGCCAGAGTTCCACAAATGGAAATTGGCGGCCCGGAGTGTCTAGAGGCCACCAGCCGCGCGGGAATGGATCAAGGGCGCGGCATCGTCCTCGTTCGTGATGTAAGACGGGGCCAGGTTCAGAATCCTTATTTTTCGAAACACGCGTAGGCCGTGCCGGATCTGAATTCCCCAAGTGATGTATTTCTGTGGGATGTCTTGAACTGCGTTCGTCGCGCGATTTCTGTCGCTCATGAACGCCTGTATAGTGAGGTATGGAGCAACTACACCTACCAAAGCCACGAGTGCGATGAAGGTTGCACCCTAGGTGCCGATAGTGCTCGCGAGTGACAACGGATCCGTACCGTCACTTGCATCGTTCGCAGCCTGATCCGACGATGTTGGCGCCGTCTCGGTGGATGACATGGCTGAAAAGGGCCAAGCCGGGTGGCTCCTGGTGCCGAAATGAGAGGAGAGAAAAAACATCGGGATACGGTGGGCTCGGCATTGAAGCTGCCCAGAACTGGCCGAGAACAAGAGAACAAGGCGATGAAGGGAGCTGAGAAAAATGGCGCGATTGTCATCAGGTGCGGGACAGGGGCTGAGTGGAATATCCCGATACCGGACAGGAATTGATTCAACCCTTCTAGCCCCGACCAATCAGTCCAACCGAATTCATGGTTTGTGTCCCCTTAGGGAAACATATTAACCATTAGACATCTGCCCTTCAATACGGACTTCTTGAGAGATCCAGCGCAAAATCAAGCTTACCGCACAAAGATCTGGCTCGTGTCGGTGTTGAGTGATTGCGGCTCTGTGCTACGTGTAGGTTCCCGAGACCAGGATCCTTGAGCGGTTCCAGGGTCCCCGGACGTCGATCTGAACAGCCGTCGATCATACCCCCTGCACCCGGTTGTCGGGGGTTCGTAATCAGTTCTTGGCATCGTTCAGGTGAGTTATGGGCTCAGAATATGTTTGATGAGTGGACTGACGTCGTATTCCGCTACTGCACACCGCTTAAAACTCGCCTCTCGTTTCTCCGAGCGAGGCTGAGAGGGACCCTGATACACGGCCAATGGCGAAATGGGATGGCGAAGGCCCCAGGCTTGGCGGGAGAGAGACCGACCGAACGGCCGAAGGCGCAAGGTAACTCCTGCATGGTCCAACAATCGCCAATGAGGATTCACTTGGATGGGTGAGGTAAATTGTCGACACAGCCTCGAGCCCCAGAGGCGGTCGAGCAACTTGGATTGAGACATCCCATGCGGATCAAGCCCCGGGAAGTGTATCTCCTAGTTCTAGAAGCGTATCTCGGCGACTTCAACGATGAGCTGTCTCATGGTCCAAGCCACCAGTGACAAACCGACACCGCCGATGTTATTTTGTCGATAGCCAATGCGTGAAGCTGTACCTGTTCGAGCTTGTGTCTCATTCAACCAACATCGTCGCGGCCATGAGCAACACTAGATACGGACACATTTACTAAAGCCGTACTGGATATTTCTCGATCTTGGCATCACTGCGCCGTGATTCGAGATGTAGATGTGCCAGCGGGACTGAGTTGAAATTCGAGGATAATTAAGGGGGAATGATACTTCGTCTCTCACATGCCATCCTGCTCACCGCCCCCTGGTTAGCTTTCGGAACACCTCACCGCAAAGCTGATAACCGCTCGGGAACTAAGTTTCAAAGCCTGAGAGAGGTAGATACCGCTGTTGGTATGAAAGTGCTGCACGATGCTCCACGCAGCCAACATGTTGCAGATCAATGACATTACTCGCGAGTTGCCGAGGGATGGCTGCGGCTGTGAAGATGACTGGTTCTCTGAGACGAGCAACAAGTAATGCTGAAAGGAGCCGACGAAGCGACTCTCGATCCTGACGATCCTGCCTGAGCGTACGGACCGAATGTCGGAAAGTCTCGGCTGGTCAGATTTGTTTCCGATATCGGGCATTGATGCAACAACCTGGAAGCCTGCTGGCCAGGTATCACTTGAAGAGCTTATTTCGCTGCCTTCGGTCAACAGCAGCTCGCACTTACCCACATTTCAGGGGAGCCCTGGGCCGTTCCTGAAACACCAGGCGGGAAGTGGGAAAAGGTCTTGCCGAGAGACCGCTGATGCTCAAGGGTCAGATTATTGTTCTAGAAGGGTGACTGTGGACGGTGCCGTGGATGGCGGTGCGTGAAGTCGATGGCGCGTGGCAGGCGGTGAGGTCTCATCAGCACGTGGTTTGCTGCAGTCAGCTGGCACCAGGCGCCCTGTCAATTGGTTGGTTGTTGTTGAAAGCACCAGCAACAACGGGGGGCGCAGTGTGCAGCGCTGTATGCTGGCCGCTCACGGATCCTAGAACCAAACAAGCTTCCTGGGGCGTTGACCCAAGATATGCAACATCCGGGGGGGGTCGCCGAGGTACGGTAGCCGAAATCCTTCGCCGTGTGTCTGGCCGGCGTGCTTCTCCGGGCGACAGCCCCGGCCCGGCGACACACTTGCTGCAGCCTGAGGTCAGGAGGTCACATGGCCGCAGGATGTAGCTCTGCCGGCGGCAAAGCTAGGAGTCTCAGGCGGGGCAGGCAGATTGGAGGTGTGCGGCGCCAACATTTGCCGAGCCCAGATGAATAGGTATCTCAGGTAAACGGGATAGGGGAGGTGGGAAGTCCTCGATCGGTCGCTGTGTGCGGCTCTGCAAGGTGGGTCTTCGTATCGTTGTGATGTGTGCCGTAGTGCGCTGCAGCAACAGGGTGGAACATCACGGTTGGGTTGTCGGCGCAGGGGTGGGGTGAGGCCTCTCGCTCTCCATCCTCCACCCACCCCCCTCCCTCCCCGCCGCCGTCTCAATGCAGCCAGCTTCCCCATTCCCTTGAGTGGGACGCGATCTCGCAGGCGCAAGACGACGGACGACGCAATCGGTACGTTCGGCGCAAAGTTCCCCCTGACGGACGCCGCCAAATACTTTGTGTTCCCAGACCCAGACCAAGTAGGGAACGGCGAAATTGTGGTAGTGGCATTCGTACGCCACGCGGCCAGGCCAACCCCGCCGGTGATGATTTCGGCTGCCCCACCGCCCTGATCGGTTTGCTGCGCATCACCCTTTCCAGCTCCAGAGCGAGCCGGCAGTGACCGCCTTTGTGACAGCCGAGGCGATTTGGCCTCAGTCGCCAGGTGGGTGCAGGATCGTCGGAGCGGTGATCCGCGGAGGTACACCAGGCACCCAAGAAGGTATTACGAGATTGTGCTCCCCGCCTGGCGGGTTTCACGCGCACTATCCGGTCAGTGTTCGCATATTGATTCGGGAGGCGGTCTGGTGATACCAGCTCCAACCCTTAGTCCCTACGTTGGGCTCGACGCTCTGTGGTGTTGCGGCACAGGCGAACCTTTCGCTTCGCCTCGAGCAAAGGCCTCGTACCCCATCGCGCCAGCTGTTGAGCGGCACAATAGCAAATATGTGTTGGCGCGTTCATTGACAGACAATACCGGTATCCGCAGACGGCCTCTGATCGGAGACAGAGCCCGGAGCACAAGAAAGGCCGTTCCGTACGGCGTACTGCGTGGAGCAGAATGAAGTGGGGTCCGCTCCGCGATTTCGGTGGAACGGAACGCGTGCTGATGCCCGCTGCTGGCTTTCTGGGTGCCGGTTCCAGAATATCTCTTCAACCAGCCTGCTGCTGTCCGTTTCAAGCGTGTGGCTTCCACGCCCTGTGCTGCTGGGTGTGGCAGCATCAGGCGCGGTTCTTCCGATCGCACGAAGTACTTTGCGTGGGGAGGGAAGCGGTCAGAGCGGTCAGGGCGTCGCCCGCAAGGGGGTTGCTGTCGCCAGCTCTCGGGCACTCCATCCTAGCAGTCGCTTCAGGTCATTGGGCGCTGAAAGGGTTGGCCTAATTTCCGGCCGACGGGATTTGTAGAATGCGACATCAGACTCGCCCCGCGGCAATTCATCAGAGAAGTGCAATGTATGCTGCCTACGTGATGGAGACAATCGCAGCGACGTTTTGGGCAGTTGGCCCAATGCCGCAGGTTGAGTGCGGGAGCTTGGGTTTTGTTGGTTGCAGCAGACGTGGGTAGTGGGAGCTTGGGGAAGCGAATCCATTTTCGAACAAGATCTCCGGTGTTGGGGCTGCCAGAGCTCTTTGCTGTGGCGCTGTGGCTGGTGCGTCATGTTGCCCGCCTTGCCTTGTCCAGGCAAGGCATTCCACTGCTACCTGCACACAGCAGTGGACTTCGGCACCTCGGAACTAACCTGCTCCCTGTTGTCGGAGGTGGCGAATACATTTTTGGAAGAGGTGCGCGTGCGTGCGCGTGAGGAGGCATCGCGGGAATTGAAATTGCCGAGCAAGGAGACCGGGTTGAGCATGTTGCCAGCCACACAGCTGCTGATAGCGAGGCCGCTGGACCTGAGTGGGCGACGGCTCACCAGCGCCAGCGAGAAGTCCCACGGCCGTCACTTGCCGATGCCGAGGGTACGTAAGGCCGGTGAGGCCAAGCTGCGAGGCTTGAGTGGGTGGATGGCAGAACGAGAGCTGAGACGTGGATGTCAAATTTCTCAAGCCATCAAGCCGCACGCCACAATGAGTGGCACACAGTGTCTCTCACCGCCGTTACGCTAAACAGTGTGGCTGATGCCCGCGTTCAGAGGGGCGTTGTTCTAACGATTCTTTTCTGGAACCCCTCGCTCCAGCCATTGTGGAAAGAAGGTCGACAAAATGAATTTACCGGGCTCTGGTGCCCGTCTCTTCGTGCTAGGTATCTGCCCGGATGTTTCGATTGTGATGTTGGTTGGAGCCTGGAGGGACAAATGATGTGCCTGTCGCTACCTATTCTCCGAAGCGACTCCACATCTCAAAGCACCGCGCTCCTTCCTTCCATGAGCATCCCGTTAGGAAGAACTCAAGCCCTCGCAACCCGACGGAACCTTGGGGACCAATTGCTTCTTGCAGAAAAAAACTATGGCTTGGCAGCCTTCGGCCGGTAGTTGCAAGTACATAGTTGGCATGTAGTCCGATTCGGGTACCAGCAAGAGAGGACATATCCGATTAATCTGTCCTGCCAGCGTGTTTTGGTGCTCTCTGGGCCGTTGAGAAGGAACCCCGCGACGGCTGGGTGGCAAGACACGCGCCGTGGTCTGCGGAAAGATGATGGAGATTGGACAGGCGAATAAAGACGGGCCGTCACCACATTTTGCGGTGGGTGAGGTCGGGGTGTCGGATCTGGGGCGTGGGACTTTTGCCTTGTCGGCTGGTGGTTCGCGAACCCCCGAAGTCCAGGACCCACCAGACCGAGCGGCGTGCAGGCCGCTTCGCACCACTTACACCCACCCTCCGCCGTTATGATCCGGCTCCACATGTAGTTGGATCTGCCCCAGAGCTTGCGCCGTCATTGATGTAATATCAGCCGTTTGGGAGTGCGGCTAGAAGCCTTCCCTGTGAGCATTTTCCGAGAAAGGACACCATTTTTTGGGGGTATGAAGCAGCCCTGGGCACGTACGTACAGAATTGGTGCAAAGCGAGCAAAATATGGCAGTCAATTCGAAGTTTTATGTTACTCCGCCATGCAGAGTACAAAATTGGAATGGAGAACCCTACAGAGTTCTAACTCCCAATCCGTTCCACCATATTCCGGACCGCAAATCACAGAGTGTGTTGTACCTGCGAGAAAGCCCAGTGCAGGTGAACGATGTATCACCCAAATGACATGGGGTGTGTTGGTGCCGTCGCCCGCTCCTTCCCAGAACGGGACTGGAGCGGGCGGGGAGCTGCCCTGAATGCGCGAGCGCGCCCAATCCTTTTTTTTTTTTTTTTTCAGGGCCGGGGATG
>Ga0247780_1001149_pt1 | contig 18177 bp, 4 predicted proteins | sample UWRJL079202R5_FD_179927 | JGI IMG/M metagenome (GOLD analysis project Ga0247780, IMG submission 179927) | Plant litter microbial communities from Arlington Agricultural Research Station in Wisconsin, United States - UWRJ-L079-202R-5 | ecosystem: Environmental > Terrestrial > Plant litter >... | reverse complement strand
AGACTCACCTCTGTGCATTATAGTGACAGCGACCTACAGTGACATTGAACCCCCGTCTAGGAGTGCTAGCTCAACAAGCCGTCTTCGGAACGCCCCCTACTTGTTGGCGTCCTGCTATACGTTCTGTCTTAACCCGCGCCAGTCCTCTCGAGGCCTGTGTCGGGTGCAGGTTGTAATAGTAATGTCTTTATTATTATAAGCTATATATGAAAAAAGTTTCAGTTCTAGATTCTACGTAATAAACTGTAAAGGAAACCCAATTATTACTTTATATTATGCATCTTATTAACAGATTATTATTAAAATAAATATTATTATCTAACTTTAATTACTAATATCTTTCTCACTTTAAGTAATATAGTAAAACAGATTTCAGTTCTGGATTCTACGTAATAAACAATATAATGAGCTTAAATAATACTACTTATTACATAACTTATTAATAGGTTTTTATTTAAATAATTATTATCATTAGGCTTTAAGCAGTAATATCTGTCTTATTATAAGCGTTATAGTAAAAACGATTCCAGTTCTAAATTCCTCGTAAAAAACTACGTATAAAAATACTTCATTTGATTAGATTTAGCCTTGTTTTTATTTCTGAATACCCATTTGTTTAATTTTTTTAAACGCTAATAATTCCTGAGCCGTAACCCTAACCCTGAATCTGACTTTAGATTTGGACTCCTGGTCACGTGACGTATCTGAAAACATATTGTATCACGTGATTTGGGGCCCGAGTGGGGGCCCGAGCGGGAGGGGCTTGAGCAGACTCACTTTTGATAAAGATTCCGACCAGTCCCGTACAGGATTATTTTCCTTATCAGTTTTGGGTGAATTTCCGATATGAATTTTTTTTTGGACCACCCTTACAACAAATTGTCCTCCGGACAGGATAATATGGTCTTTAACCCTTTAACTAACTTAATAAACCTAACTTAAACTGTATTTAGTTTTAAGGGTTTAATGTATTTTTAAGTGCTTTATATATCTTTAAAGTAGTTTAGTACTCTATAAGCCTTTTTTAAATAGTAATTATAATTAAGGGACTTATTAAAGGTAAGGTAACCACTCTTTTAATTAATTATAAAGTTATACTTTTCTAATTAAGATAAACTTAAAATTATATTATACTTTATTACTAATGTAACGTTAAAGTTTACTTTTTATTTATCCTTATCCACTTTAATTAAAAGTAATAAGTAATAAGTAACTTTTTCATTATTATAGTATTAGTCTTAGTAACGCGGTCTTATCCTCCCGATTCGGCGGTGGACGCTGCTAAATTAGGCGGCTTTAACCGCTTACATTCTCCACTTACCCTCCTTTCACTTATGGTAGTGGCGTTAACGTAGCGCATTTCGCTTCCCACTGAGACTCGCTACTGTCAGATAAAATGGTGGTGTGGCAGACCGACCTGAACGGTGCTTAAGGGAGCTGAACTGACGTCATCAGTTCAGCTTGTGTAGGCTAACATTTGCCACCAACTTTGCCACTATTTATAGCTATAAGAATGAGCTCTCTGGCGAATCCAGAGAGCAAGGTGAAGCGATCTCAAGCAATATAATTAGAGGACGCATCCCCGTATTATGGCTAACGTCTCACTTGTACTATGACCCCACTAAGTGCCCATACATAACCCTAACCCCCGGATGCTAACCCCCCTGCACCACTGCCGTGCATCTGTGACAGCTGTCAGCCTATATAACCTTGCGCGCCCACCTTTAAAATTCCAACCCCCTGTAATTTACAGTAACTGTAATTGTAAATAACTTCCACACTATAATAAATCGCCCTAGTAAGCTGGAAATTAGCTTAATCAATTACCTTGCTAATTCCGATCAGAATGTAACCTCTAGACCCCGATGGCGATAAGTGGAGCGAGTTCTCGGGTTGCGAAAGTGAACCACACGTAATAGCACTTGAGCCACACGGTCGTAAGTAACAGAGGCAATTACAGAGCTAATTATGGGCTAATTAAAGGCTATGGAAGCTGATAAAGGCGCTTAGGTAGCATAATAATTAATAGTCATTTGTAAGATTATTACAGAAATGGAAGAATTGGCCTGGTTTCTATGGCTTTTGTTATGTGAACGTTGTTTGTAAGCGTTTCAATTAAGGAGGTTGAATGCGGTCGCGTTCTGGCAGCTGGCGCGGCATTGCGGGGGAGTGAAATGCCCGGGGGTTAGGGTTATGTATGGGCATTTAGTAGGGTTATAGTACAAGTGAGACGTTGGCTATAGTACAGGGATGTGTCCTTTATAATTAAGCAGTTATGTTAGAAATACTGTATACTAGAATCTTTAAAAACAATAGGGGTTGCAACTGCTTAATTAAATTACTTGTTAAGGTTCTGGCTAGAGGCCAGAACCCCTTTATTTTATGAGAATATATCTGTGTACTATAGGCAACGTCCCCATGTATTGTAGCCCCACTAAAAATGCCATATATAAGCCTAACTCCCAGACAACACCCTCCCCCCGCGATGCCGTAACAGCTACCAGACTGCAACTGCATTCAACCCCCTTAATTGACCACACCGTAAACAACGCTTAAATAACGAAATCTGCACAAATAAAGCTAATTCTTCCATTTTTACAATAATCCTACAAATAACTATTAACTATCGTGCTGACTAAGCGCCTACTTGGCCTCTGATTGGCTTATAATCGCCTCTATAATCGCTTCTATTGCTTCTGACTGTGTAACTCGAGTGCTATTACGTGTGGTTTGTGTAGTTTTTGTGACTCTTGTAAGTCCTGATGTCGCTGAGGCTTAATGGCTTCTAGATGCTGTCACGGAACTGCCTTTATTCACACGGGTCCTTCCGCCACCTCTGGGGGTACTGCTTGACGTTGTGAGTCTTTATTTAGTGTGTTGCTGAAGCTACCCCAGTAGTTGAATTCTTCGTTAGAGGGGGTTATTTTTATGAAGAATTAGTAGGGCAATTGATTGGGATTGTTTTCGGCTTACTGCAGCGATTCGTTATTGTATAGTGGTGTAGCTGCAAATTGGTAGTTGTTGTAAGTTAGTGATGGAGGCTTTGCGCGGGGAGGCTTTTATATGGGGTGGAAAGTTTTCGTTAGGGTGTGCATTCTGGCAGCTGCTAGAGATTGGAGGGGAGGGTAGTATCTGGGGGTTAGGGTTATGTATGGCGGTTTTAGTGGGGCTACAGTACACGGGGACGTTGCCTACAGTACACAGATATGTTCTCTATTTTATAAACTTCTCTAAAGATTCAGTCCTTGTACTTGCGGAGGCTCAGGCTCCCTGGCACTCTGTCAGTGCCAGGCATCCAGTCAGCTCTGCTGATTGGATAGCTGGGGCCCCTGAACCTCCCTCTTTCTGACAGGAATCTTTCTTTAGTGAATCTAGCACACCTTAGTACAAGCGCTAACGAAATGTAGAGCTGTCACCCGAAGCTAGCAGTGTAGCACCCGGCGATGCCGTACCGCCAACACCCCTAGACGCTGTTTACAAATCACCAGTTTCTCTCACGATTCAAGGCATTAAAAGCTTCCTTAATCTTCTTATTCTTAGCCGATAGTTTATTCCATTAGGAGCTTTAAAGCGGAAGAAAATAAGATAGAGCTTGTCATTCTGTTTTTAAAGTAAATTGTATTTACACGAAGGCTTAGCTAGATAACTATAGGTACCTTACTTAGTTCTAGCTCACCGCCTCAAAGGAACTGCCTGCCTATACTAATAGAACGATATAGTAGTGGCTGGTTACATAAGGTATGCTACATATATCTGTACATCTGTCAGCGTACCTAATGTCGCTGTATGAATTTATTACATAACAAAGGTGTCGTATAAGGCTGTTATACAAGGCCGTCGAAAATACAAGCAGTTATATAAATTTGTCACATGCCGCGAAGACGCTCGCATAACCATATCCACATTACAGATAGAGGTGTTAGAAAGTAAGGGGTTTAGGGGCCCTAAGCCTTTAGTTAGCGAAGCTAACTAGATGCCTAGCACTGCCAGAGCGCCAGTAAGCCTGAGCTACTACAATTGCAAGGACTGAATCATTTAATAAAGTCTATAAAATAAAAGAGTTCTAGCCTCTGGCCAGAACCTATAGAAGCAAGTCAATCAAGCAGTTGCAACCCCATTAATTATAACAGATTCTAGTGTGCAGTGTTTCTGACAAGAGGCAGCGTGTTTAGACAGGCGCTGTGGATTATGTAGCGTAGATAGGGCTAGGAACGGTAAGGGATCGGGGTGGAGAGTAATATAGGGTAAAGGAGCAGTTAATTGTTAAATAATTAGTTATTCTAAAGGTTTATTATTTTTTATACTTATACTATAGTCTTGTTAACAGCTAGAACACACAGCCCTAATAATTAATAGCAGAATTAAGAAAGTGGTATAACTAGGTGCCTTTAATAACTTAACCCTTTATATTATATATGCTAACTTAATAGTCGTTAAGTAAGAGATAATGTTTTAAATGTGACGACCTTGCAGGTCGTTACCTAGGCCGGAGCGGCCCGACGAATTCCCCACAGAAGAAACAGTGCAGAAGAACAGTACGCACGGTACTGCGCACTGGGCCAGGGGTGTAAAGACCCGAAGCCCTTATAACTAGTAAGAAGAGTCTCTGTGCTAAGACCTGTCTCTATTGACAGAGACTCGCAGGGTTACAGAGAAAAAGGTCTCTGTAGTGCTTCCCCTTAAGGAATACAGAGATACAGTCCACAGAGACAGGTATGAAGTACTTCTTAGTTAGCTAGTATAGATAGTCATTATCGTGACTACAATAAACATAAGGGACTCCTAGTTCCTTATCCTAGTATTCAATTGTTTATTTATATCCTACTGTTCAGACTCACCTTTATGCATTATAGTGACAGCAACCTACAGTGACATTAAACCCTTATCTAGGAGTGCTAGCTTAACAAGCCGTCTTTAGAACGCCTCTTAGCCTTTAGCTTCCTGCCATACGTTCTGTCTTAACCTGCGCCAGTCCTCTCGAGGCCTGTGTCGGGTACAGGTCGTAATTTTAAAGCTATTATTTACAACAAGCTAATAACTATCGTCTAAACTTACTCTTTATATCCTCTGTCTAACTTACTAGCCTTAGTAAACACTGTTATTATCATTTACTGAAGCTTTATAATAATAGTTAAAAATTAAGGTTTTTATCGGTTGAGGTTTTATTTTCGTCTATTAGATAACACGTGTCGTTAAGTAAATAGCGCTTATTATATAAACCTCTAACTTTTAACACTAACTGTCACAGCAAGGCCTAAGGCTGGAAGGTTGCTCCCAGTAAGTAAGGCTAATATTTGTATTATACTAGCGTAAAGAAGGAAAGGAAAGAAAATGAAGCCAAAGGCTTGAGGGCAGGGTGGTTATACCAGTGGGCCAGGTGAATGGAGGTGTGAATGAAAAGGGTGAATGGCTTAGGTGAATTCCAACCACTACTTCACCTGCCCAATCCGGACAATGGCGTCATTGCGTGTTGACCTTGAAGAATGGAAAGGCCAACCGCCAATGCCGTCACATTACCTTTTACTAGCTATTTCTCGACGAATTAATACCTTCTTTAAAACCCTATGATTTGAATCTAAAGAACTACAGAGCTGTAAGTACAGAAGTTCTGTTAGCTAGAAAAGCCAGTGGAAAGCCTAATGATGTATATGTGTGTTCTAGCAGATTCTAGTAGTTTTGAAGCTTGCAAGCTTATGTCATTGGACTGTAAGACGGCTTGATAATTACTCCGAATTAGCCGACTATAATAATAGGCTCTCTTATCACTTCTTAGCTAGAATAACAAATAATAATAACGAATCTTTAACAATCACTTTACAATCATGTGATTATCACGTGACTTTATAATAGTATATGAAGTATTGACTAGCCTTATTCGAAAGTCCTGTTTCTTAGCTTTCTATTTATATATTTTGTATTGGGATTGCTATATAGATTGCATATCTGTACAGCTTTTGGTTATAGGGGTCGGATTTGGGAAAATGTCAAATGCGGGGTTGGGTCGATACTTTTGGCACCCCACTGTATCCCTAAACTTTACCCGCACCCACCCCACCACGCACTAAATTTCCGTCACCTCCTTCAAAGTTCAAAAATCGTCAGCCTTTCTCTCTCTCTCTCTCTCTCTCTCTCTCTCTCTCTCTCTTCCACGAACCCTCTCGCAATTGACAAAATGTCTCGCAAACAGTCGAAATCGGAACGCGCCAACTTCAACATCGAGCTCATCAAGGACATCGAGAGCTATCTGAACGCGCCCACGGTGACCCAGCCTGACGGAAGTTTGCTGCGCCAGTGTCTCGAGTTTTTACAAGACGAACCCACAGCCCTAGACCGCGACGCGTTGTCGCGGTATCTTGATCCCGCCGCGAAGCCAAAGCGAGAGGCAGTCACCAGCATTTTGCCTCTCAATGAGCTGCACGAGAGACTTGAGCTCATTGAGAACATCGAAGCTAAGAACAAGAAAGACATGCCGGACTGGGAGTTAACCTCAGTATATTTCGCCGCCCTCCTCGTTGCTCCTCTCGGATATCTGCGAGATCTCTCGAATAATTCTAAGTCGAGAATGAGCGCGCAAGAGCAGGTTCTCCTGCCGGTAGTCCAGATGTGTATGCTTGCCTACCGACCCGTCCTCATTTTCACCGTTCTTTTCTGACGTGCATACATAGTTCTCACAAAGACTCGGGAAGCTACTGCTTCAATGTCGGCCGCATTTGCATCCGGGGCGACTGAAGCGACGACAAACAAGAGCATGACGACAAACAGCAGCAAGACGAAAGGCAAGCGCCCTGCCGACCCGGACACAGGATCACGGGAAAAGGGCCCAGCATCCCAGAAGAAGTCAGCCGCAGGCTCAGACGAGCTATTCAATCCTACCCAGAGACTCGATGCAAATGGTCAACTTATACGGCACAACAAGCTGGGAAAAGATCGCATTAAGATGGATCAGGGCAGATGCATCGCGCTAGGTACGGCCGACCCTCAAGCCTGCCATATCATCCCGTTCTCATCATGCAAGAGCAAACCAAACCTTGCCGATTTCGCCTTTTGCCTCAGGAGTGCCATCTGCTTCCTCCTCGAGGATGATTTTGACGACGACGTCTTCAGGATGTTCACCAGTCATGTTGGCAGCTCGAATGAACTGTGGAACCTCATCTCACTCAACCCACAACTTCATGCCTGGTGGGGAAAGGCCTACTTCGGCTTCAAGTGTCTCGGCATTTTTGAAGGAGACAAAAAGGGTGAGGCTAAGGTACGCATCCAGTTTGTATGGATGCCTCGACCCACAATGATATGGAAGCAGGACACTCGTGACGAGGACGAGTTAAGACATCATTTAACAAATGATCAAAGTCCCATGGCAGGGGTTGCAGCCTTTCGACTTTCGGGACGACCACTGGCAACCGGCGATACGTTTGATGTGGTTGTGTCGAAAGCCGACCAAAAAAAAATGAAGATGGCCTTTGATCTTCAATGGTCTCTTATACGTATTGCTGCTTTAACAGGAGCAGCAGACGTAGAAGACATCACAATTCAAGATGACGACGACAACGCCCCTACACCTGGGGTGGTCTCAACTGGAGACGTTTTCGCACAGAAGATGGTGTGGGATTGGTTAGAGAATGTCGAAGCAGGTCCGCCTGAAGATCCAGAGTCGCAGGAACCACATGGGCGGAAACCACTGGTCGATCTAGTTGTTACTGCACCCACAGCCCCAAGCTCAGAAGTCAAGGCAACGACTTCACAGCCAGTGACAAGCGGCAACGTTGTCTTGAAAGAAAACCAGAAGATGTGAGACTCAGGGAATTGCGCATTGCCCTCTTTTTCTTTGTACAATAGCTCAGCCGAGAACCCATGGAGTCGGATCTAGCATCTAGCTTCTTCAGAATGAGAAACCCATAACTTAATTACCCTCGCAGCTTAAGCATAAAGCAGTGACAGTGCCCCCTAGGAGACTATTAATAGAAGTAAGAGCTTAGGCCCTGTAATCTTAGTTCAGTTATACTGAAAGGCCTTAGTAATATCTTATAAAGCCCTTAGAGTTAAGGTTAAATACTAGTTTAATAATTTTTAATAAGTAAAAATTAGTTTTCTGATTTCTAAAAAGAAAGAACGTTCCTTCATACCATACTCTGTGTGTTAAATCCTGCAAGTTAAACTGCTTCTTTAAGCGTATGCGTAACTGCGTGCTTACTAACTTTATAAAAGGAATTAATTATCAATAATTATAAGTCTTTATTTAATATTTTATTATTAAAAGAAAAATATATAATTAAATAGAAGTAAAATTAAAATTAAGTTAGTTAAAATTATTAATAAATAATATAAATATAAATATAGATTAAAAAATAAAAATAACCGCTTTTTAAATTTACAGTTATTTTAACTTAATGTATCTTTTAATATTAAATAGAACTCTTTTTAATTAGAAAGAAATTTAATTAAAATATTTCATATAATTATTTTAAACTTTAATATGTGACGACCCTGCAGGCTGTCACTTGGGCCGGAGCGGCCTGACGGATCCCCTGTAGAAGGAACAGTGCAGGAAGACAGTACGCACAGTATTACACACTGGGCCAGGGGTGTAAAGACCTAAAGCCCTTACAACCAACCAGCAGTTACTTAGTCTTAGCAGGAGTGCTCACCTACTGAGTATCTGTAAGACCTCTAAGCAGGAGGTGCTTAATAGCAGGTTACTTAGTTCCTTACTAAGTAATAAGCCACTAAGTAAGGTACGAAGTACCTCTAGTTAATTAGTATAGATAGTTATAGTTATACTTATAACCACTGTGAGGGACTCTAGTTCCTCACATTAATATTTAATTATTCATTTATGTCCTATTATTCAGACTTACCTTTATATATTATAGTGATAGTAACCTACAGTGACATTAAACCGCCCATCTAGGAGTGTTAATTTAATAAGCCGTCTTTGGAACGCCCCTTACCTGTTAGTGTCTTATTATATATTCTGTCTTAACTTACACCAGTCCTTTTAAGGCCTGTATTAGGTGTAGGTTATAATATAATATTAGTGTGACAGTTTTGAACGCTGTTTATTAAACTCCTAGACACCACCTCTCTTTTATTAACATATTAACCATTAGAAAAGGTAAGGAGCTTAAAGAGGCCTAAGCCTAGTTATAACTCCCTACTGTTAATAAGTTAGTTACACGCCTTAAAAAGTTAAACCTTAATTAGTAGGGGCTGGTTAAGGAATTTAATAAGGCCTTCCTTAGAGATATTAAGAGTTATATTAATCTTATTAAAAAACTTTAAGCTTGACTTAACGTTATTAAGCTGGAAAATAATGACCTTAGGGGTTTATAGAAGAAACGAGTGAAGCTCCCCCTACCTTTACGTTTTAAAGGAGACTCTGTGTAGCTGGAGTCCTGGATAGCCTAGTTTTAAAGTTATGTTACTTATTATAATAAGTAGTTTTTTAAAGAAGAAGGAAAAGTTAGGTTTGTAGGAGCCTTATTAGATAAAGTAGCCATTTGCTAGTATAAACTTTATATAAAGATAATTAATAACCTCTCTGTAAATAGAGTATAAAAGGAAGCCCTTAAGACTTAAGCCCTTTTTAATAACTTTAATATTTTTATTAACTAATTTTAAATTAAGTTTAAAGAACTAAACACTTTAAAGCAGGTTAAGTAACGTCTTATAACCTTAAGATAGACGTCTTTAATCCTTAAGTTCTTTACACACTTTAAGTTAAAAGTAGTAAAGATTAAACTTAGTTAAAAAGCGTTAATAATACTGTTTTAAAGCAGTTTAAAGGAATACGTTATTAGAGACCTTTACTAGGAAGATTAACCAGACTATTTACAGGAGTTAGTTAAGATGGTTATTATGGTTAATAATTAGTATTATAATCACTATTATTAAAAGAACTTTTAAAAGGAGTGGACCCTTTACCAGTTAATTATAACAGGTTATCACCTTAGGTTAATGGATATTAGTATAATAAACTGATAAAACTAACTTAACTGTAATAAGCCTTAACGATAATAGTAGTAGAAATAGCTTAAGGACTTATCTTAAGTTTAGTGTTTTAACTGTGGTAAAAAAGGCTATATAGTATAGTAATACCTGTTATTAAAGTAAGTTAGGTGGAAGTTAGTTTTAAAAGGAGGAAAGCACGTTAAGTTTAACTTAAGAGACGTTTATATTAGGATGGTAGGTAATAAAGAAGATTACATTTAAATAAATAAGTGTAATAAGGGAGATAAGGAAAAAGAAGAGGAAGAACCTTAAGACGTAGTGTACTTAGTTTTTAAGGGTGTTTTAAGAGAGTTAGTTATAGAGGTGTAGGTTATTACAGACCGACTTTAAGGTGGAAATTTAGAACTGTTAAAGGTGTAGGTTATAAAAGACTGACTTTAGGAAGAAATGTTTTAGCTGGCTGTTATAGGCCTTAAAAACCTTACTTTATAAGCTTAGGAATTAAAGAAGTTTAGGAAGGACTTTAACTTAAACCTTATTAAGATAGTAAAGGGAGTTAAAGAATTAGCTTTTTAAGTTATATAAGTAATAAAGTAAGCTCTGGAAAATAAAAGAGAATAGATTAAAAGAGTTAAATTGGAGAAATGGAAGTTTTTTTTAACTATACCCCTTAAGACTCTTAAACACTTTAAATACACTAAGTGGATTAACACCCTTACCTCCTTAAAAGAAGGGTAGTTTAGATAACTACCTTATATTAAAGCTGGTATACCTTAAATTAGTACCTTAAGGGTCCCTTAGGAAGGTATAAAATAAGTATACTAATAAAGGGTTTAGGAGCTGAAGGAAAAATATTAAAAGCTGGTAAATGAAATAAAGGACTTGTAAGTTAAAGGTTTTACTGTAATGTTTAAGGATAAAGTAGTAAAGGTTAGGTTACGACTTTATAATAGAGTTTACTGTACTAATTAACTTAAACACCGGCTTATTAAGGAAGGTTATTTTATGGAAGAATAAGCTAGGTTATTACTACTTAAGTTTTAAGAAGAAGTTTAGAAGAAATAGTGTATATAAAGGTAAGTGGAAAAAGAAAAGAAATAAAGTATTACTTTACCCGTTTTATACTTAATAATTATAACACCTGTAGTTAATATTAACCACCTTAGTTATAAAGACATATTATAAATTAACTACGTGTATAATAACTGTACTTTTAATTAACATAGTAGGCTTAAGGCTCTTTATAACCATTTCCCTAATGTATAAAGATAAAATTACGCCGTTATAAGGATAAAGTTAAAACTAGTTTACTATTAGGTCTCTTACTTCCTGGTAAGAGAGTTTAATAATAAGTGGAAGGTTACTATATTTAACTAGGCTCCCACTACGTGCTAGTAAGGAGGGGTATTTAATAACTGCTTAGTTATGACGTGTTTACTACACCTTAATGGAAAAGTTAAAGAGTGGTAGAAATAAGAGGATTATTAACAGATTTAAGAGTAAAAAGATATTACTATAATTTAGTCTTATAAAGCGTATTATTAACTTATTAAGGAGTTCTAGAATATTAAACTCTTTAAAGTTAACTGGATATTAAGGTGTGAAAACTTAAGAAAAGTTAATCGCTAGGTTTATTAAAGCTGCTTGTTTTTCTAAAAGGAATTAGGAAAAAGCTGTAGGCCCTTTAGGAGGGCTGGAAATTAGTAGTTTACTGGTTAGTAAAAACCTTAAGAAAGAGAAGAGGTATTTAAAGGTTAAGTTAAATAAGACTTTAAGGATAGATAGTTATTATAACTTAAATGTTAAAGGAGTATAAGTATTATTTTATTAATGTTAACCTGATAGATAGAAAAGGGAAGCTATTTAATGTAAGAGTAGTAATTAATAATGGAAGTGCTTCTAACCTAATACACCCCTTACTAGTTAATTAAAGGAAACTCCCTAATTAAGAGTATAAAAAGGTTATCCCTATTTAAAATAGAGAAGGAGGCCTGTATTAGTATAATAATGGTAAAGTTACCTATTACTTGCCACTTTTAATTAAAGTAGACGGGGATAAATAATAAGTGGACTTTAACGTTATATTAATTACAGGGTATAATATAATCTTAAGTTTACCCTGGCTGGAAAAGTATAACCCTGTAATTAATTAAAGAAGTGGTTACCTTACTTTTAGTAAGTCCCTTAATAATAATTACTGTTTAAAGGAAGTTAAGAAGGTATTAAATCGCTTTAAAGATATATAAAGCACTTAAAAGCACATTAAACCCTTAAAATTAAATATGGTTTAAGTTAGGTTTATAAAGATGGTTAAAGGATTAAAGAGTCTATTATATTACTTAAATGACGATTTAAAAGGTAGAAAGAAGTAAGAAGTTAATTTACAGATAAGTGAAGAAGTTAACTTATTTAAGGTACTTATAGAGTATAAGAAGTTTACCCTGTTTTAAAAAAAGACATTATAATTACTAAACTATAGATTATAAGATTATAAAATTAAGTTAAAGCTGGAAGTGAAGCTTTATAGCTTCCAGCCTTACTACTTAAACCTTTAACAGGTTAAAGCCTTAAGGGAGTATGTTAATAAAAATCTGAAGAATAGATTTATTATAAAGTCCTAATCCCTAATAAGATACTTAGTGTTATTTGTCCTAAGAAAGGGAGATAGTAAGTTATATATAGTTATTAACTATTAGATATTAAATAAGGATATAATTAAGAATTATTACTTATTACCACTTATTACAGAAATATAAAAACGGATTATTAAAGTAAACTGGTTCTTTAATCTTAATTTCCCTATAAGATTTAACTATATTAAAGTAAAGGAAAATGATAAGTATAAGACGGCTTTTCAGACTTATAACAGGTATTACTAATACTGTGTTATGTTAATAAGATTGATAAATGCCCTTATAACTTTTTAAAACCTTATTAACAGTGTTCTCCGCCCCTTCCTTAATAAGTTTATCTTTATATATTTAAACGACGTTTTAATTTATTTTAAAACTTTAAAAGAACACTAAAAGTATATGTAACAGGTTTTAACAGCTTTTAAAAAAGTAAAGCTAATAGTAAACTTAGAGAAGAGCCACTTTTATATTTAAGAATTAAACTACTTAAGGTTTAAAGTAACCTTTAAAAAGTTTAAAATGTAAATGGAGAAGATAAAGGCAGTTAAAGACTAGCTTACTTTAAAGAATTAAATAGAGTTACAGGCTTTTATTAGTTTTATAAACTTTTATTAATATTTTATTAAGTATTTTATAAAAATTATAAAATTACTATATAAGCTTATAAGGATAAGTAAACTGTTTAAATAGATTAATAGATAGTAAAAGGCGTTTAAAGACCTTAAGTACACCTTTATTACAGTGCCAGTCCTGGCTCTCCCTAACTTTTTAAAGCTATTTTAAGTTAAAACAGACTCTTTAAAATTTATAATTAGTGGAGAATTTAGTTAAATTTAAGATAATAAAAAACGCTACTTAATTACTTTCTTATTAACAGAGATCTATAGCCTAGCCTTATAATACCTAATTTATAATAAGGAACTGATAACGATTATTTAATACTTTATTAAATAGGTATTATACTTAAACGGTATAAAGGAATTGGTTTAAGTCTTTTTAGATTATAATAACCTTTAATACTTCTTAATAAAGGAACTCAGTTTATAGTAAGTATAATAAGTAGAATTAATAGCCCTGTTCCATTTCCAGATCTACTATATTAAGGGAAAGGATAATAATTAAGTTAATACTTTTAATTAAAGATAGGATTATAAGGATGTTATTCTAGTTTTAATCCCTATTACTATATTTACTAAAGTTAAGAACGGTATATTAGAATATACATTATAGGTATTAGATAATTAAACGTTAAAATAAACTATTAACATTTATATAAACTTATAAATAAAATATAATATCTATTAGTAATAATAGGACTTTTAAGTAAGAAAGTTAGTAAAAGGTACTTATAAATATAAGTACCCCTTAAAAGACTTTTTAAGGTATGTGTAAGACTGTAAAAAGGAGTGTTTAATATATTTAAATTATAATGAAACTGGTTATTAGTTAGAACAGCTGTTAAAAGGTGTAAACGGTATACCTAAACTAGGAGTAAGACTTTAATATTAAGAGAAATTATACATTTATAACTTAGATAAGTAAAAGGAGTATATTTAACAGGTTTATAAGTCTTAACTTAAAGGATATATAAGTTAAGTTAAGACTTTTATACAGGTTTAGCAGGTGTATACCTTTTTAAGAATGAAAAAGCTGGTTAAAGAAGTGGTTAATAATTATAACATCTGCTATTAAAAGTAAAACTAACGTTATAAGCCTTATAAACTTTTTAAACTATTCCTTGTATTATAAGCGTTATAAAGCTCCATCTTACTTAATTTCGTTATTAGGATTTTAAAGTTTAAGGACCCTATTATAAAAGTTACTTATAATTAAATCCTTATAATAGTTAACAGATTAATAAAATAGGCTTACTTTTTATTAACTTTAAAAGATATAACTATAAAGTAACTTATTTATATTTTTAAGAAAAAGGTAGTTTTATAACACCTTTAGCTAGATAATATCGTTACAGATTAAGATAAGCTAATTATATTAAAGTTCTAGTAAGGGCTAATGTAAAGAATGGGTGTAAAGAGTAAGCTTTTAACAGCCTTTTACCTATAAACGGATAGTTAAATAAAGTAAGTTAATTAAATATTTATAACGTATTTTTAAGCTTATATTAACTTTAAATAAGATAATTAACTTAAATTGTTATTAACAGTATAAATCACTTATAATATAACATTAATTAAGTTAATAAGTATATTACCATTCTTCACTAACTACGGTAAGGAGCCTAAGCTTTATTAAAGCCCGCCTACCAGCACCCCCTAAGTTGCAGTTTACGTAAATTAAATGTAAGAACTATATAACTACCTATAAGCTAAACTTAAGTTTACATATAAGTAAATAAAGAAGTTTATTAATAAATATTAAATTAAATAACTAATATTTAAAGAAGGACTTTATTATAATAGTGAATAAATTAAAGGACTGACTTTTTAAAAGGGGGATTATATTTACCTTTTTTTATAAAACCTATATTTAAAACGGCTTAATAAGAAGTTTGACTTTAAAAGGTACAGATTATTCTAAATTAAGAAAAAGGTCACCACCTTTAATTATAAACTTAACTTACCTATTAATATAAAGGTGTGGATTAAGGTTTTTCACATCTCACTTCTAGAACCCACTTTAAAAGGAGTTCCTTTAAAAAAGAAGATTAAGGTTAATATTAATAAAGATAAGTATAACGTTAAAGAAGTTATAGATTTACAGAAGGGGAAGAACACGTTTAAATATCTCGTTAAATGGTTAGATTACGGCCTTAAAAGTAACTTATAGGAGTTAGTTAAAAATCTTAAGTGTTTAGATTTAATTAAGGAGTTTTATTAAAAGAATCCAGATTAATTAAAACTAATAATAAGAATTAAAAATAAGATAAGATCTAACATTTAAATTACTATATTAAAAAGTAAGACTATTATAGGATTTAAAGCTTAGGAAGTGGTAGGAAACTCCTTAATAAGTATAGAAGGACATTTATTAAAACCCTTAATTATAGGTTATAAGGACCTTAAACCTAATAAGGAGGCTAGGCCTTTAAAGCTCTAGGTAAGCTTTACCTGAAAAGAAAAATGTGTTTATAAAAAATAAGTGCTGTTAAGAAAGGAAGTTAGTAGAGAAAAAAAAAACATAATAAAAAATCGCTTTAAACCCTTTAACTCTAAGGGGTAAGGATTTAAAGTAATAGAAGACTTTTATAAGAGTTAAACTTATAACCTCTTATTAAAGAAGGTAAGTGCGTTACTATTATATTAAAAAGCCACCCTTTACGTGTTAGAAAAAGGAGCTATAAACTAGGTTAAGAAGAGGCTGTCAGCTAAGGTAACCCTTTAAAGAAAGAACTGGCAGGTGTTCCTGTTAAAAAGCCTCCTCAGTTAAAGGACTTACTAGCTTTAGGAGAAGTAGTTAAATAAATCTCCTCCTACTCCTGGAAATAAAGGACCTCTGCCTCCTGGTTAAACGTAGAAAAAGCTTGCTCTTCTATCTTGTAACGCTGGACTTTAATCTAATTAAGGTAGGTAACGGCTTTACAGAGCTTTTAAGTTTTCAGCTCCAGGTTCTACATAACAGCATTATGTTTAGTATTAAGGTAGCGCTTCTTAAAAAGAAGCCGTTAGAGAAAAGTATTATTATAACTAAACGTGTTATATAAAGATAAAGCCCTTATTAGTAAGTATTTAGAGTAACTGTCTGATTATACGGTAATGAGATAGGAAAGTAATTTTAAAGAATAATAACTATAAAGTGACATTTATAATCTAAAAGTTAAAATAAAATCTGTAAGGTTATAGTAATAAAAGGTGCTGTTTTTTAAAGTGCGCTTTTATATACGGTTAGCAGGTATAATTATGTTAAGAAAGAAGGAACGTTTTTATTAGGATTCTTTATAGGAAAAGAATGTTAAAGAGGGGGAATTGTGTGATAACTTTATAGGCTGTCACTTAGGCTGGAGCGGCTTAACGGATCCCTTATAAAAGGAACAGTGTAGGAAGACAGTACGTATAGTACTGTGTACTGGGCTAAGGGTGTAAAGACTTAAAGCCCTTATAATTAACTAGTAGTTACTTAGTCTTAATAGGAGTGCTTACCTATTAAGCATCTGTAAGACCTTTAAACAGGAGGTGCTTAATAGCAAGTTATTTAGTTCCTTACTAAGTAATAAGCCACTAAGCAAGGTATACAGTACCTCTGGCTAGTTAGTATAGATAGTTATAGTTGTGCCCATAACCACTGTAAGGGACTCTGGTTCCTTACGCTAGTATTTAATTATTTATTTATATCTTACTATTTAGACTCACCTTTATGTATTATAGTGACAGCGACCTATAGTGACATTGAACCCCCTATTTAGGAGTGCTAGCTTAATAAGCTGTCTTTGGAACGCCCCTTACCTGTTGGCGTCCTGTTATACGTTCTGTCTTAACCCGCGCCAGTCCTCTTGAGGCCTGTGTTGGGTGCAGGTTGTAATATAATATTTGTAATACTGTTAGTTTTAATAACGTGGTCTTATCCTCTTAATCTAGTAATAGATGCTGCTGGATTAGGTAGCTTTAACCACTTACATTCCTTACCCATTTCTCTTACTTTACAGTAGTGATGTAAACGTACTATATATAATTCTCTACTAATCGTCGTACTTTTGCCTGTTAAGTTACTTTAATAATTTAAAATGAAAACCTTAAAATACAGATACTGTTCTGTTACTTATAGTGTTAATTCTTATTAACTCACGTTATAATATGTCATTAAATGAAATATATTATTAAAGTAAAACACGTTATAAAAGTGAAGTATGTTAGGTTATATTATAATTATATTATTAATCTTAATCCTTAATAGCTCTGTATTACCCTTTACTTTTAATCTCAGCGTCGCAGCCTTCTCTACCAGATTAAACAACATCTAATACAGTAATCGACCCCTATAGGTTCTACATTACTCTTTACCTTATGATGTCTAGCTATTCTCACACTTGTCTTTTATTACCACCCTTATCTTTATTTAAATATATGCATTATTGTTGCACAGTAGGGTTCCACAGGCCTGTAGTACAGGCCTGTTGCTCAGAGGAAGTAGAGCGGTACTGTTCCAAGCTAACTACAGCGCTTCTGGCGCTGTAGGAAGCAAAAGAAGGCCTGAGGTACAGAGGCAGTGCCTCTGTATATGACTGAATGAGTGGTGTGAATTGCTTGCTTTAGAAGGCCTGTAGTACAGTACCCGCAGAGCTATATAATACTATAGCTACAAAGAGGAATGCAAAGCACTGCGTTGGTGTACAGTGTTGCTATACAACAGCAGAGCTTAGTAAGTTGCTAAGGGAAGCGAAGCACAGACCTGTAATACAGTGCCTGTAAAGCAGTTACAGTTAACTTACAGTAGGTAGTACCTCTGTATAATCACTGTAAAACAACTGGGTTGCAGAGCTTAGTAAGTTGCAACTCACTAAGCTGTTATGACTGCTGAAGAGAGAATTTTCTTACTTATAGAAGGCTAGATACAGGAGAGGAGAGGGCCTTTTGTAGGCTGTGGTCGGCTTCCAGAGCCTTCTATCTACTATACAGGATTGGAATAGTGGCCGTAGGCCACG
>Ga0247780_1001148_pt1 | contig 18178 bp, 17 predicted proteins | sample UWRJL079202R5_FD_179927 | JGI IMG/M metagenome (GOLD analysis project Ga0247780, IMG submission 179927) | Plant litter microbial communities from Arlington Agricultural Research Station in Wisconsin, United States - UWRJ-L079-202R-5 | ecosystem: Environmental > Terrestrial > Plant litter >... | reverse complement strand
TCTCTCTCGTTTTAATAGCTATTCCAAATCGGGCTTTAGATTAAGAATTACAGTTAAAATCTATATATAATACTACCTTTTTCTATATTATAAACTAAAATAATACTTGTGAAAGTCATGGTTTTTTCACTTTAAACCTGAATATCTCCTTTTACTGAACCCTAACCCTGAAAATAGAGTGAAAATCGGATTCTGCATCACGTGATGCATATTAAAACGTATCATTTAATTGTGTAAGCTAATAATTAAAAATTATTAAATTATTACTCTAATTCACCCAGTTAGGTTAAAAAAAACCTTTAGTTTTTCACAGATAGAAATAGAAATAGTATAGTGGTAAATAGCGTAATATTAATTAAAGAGGTTCCCAGTTCGAATTGCATTTGTGAAAGTGAAAAACAAACTGTAAATTGTAAAATAAATCCTGTTAACCCTATAGAATAAAGCCTGTAAACCCTGTAGAATAAAGCCTATAAACTCCATAAAAGAAAGCCTGTAAACTCCGTAAAAGAAAGCCTGTAAACTGTATAAAATAAAGTCTTTAAATCTTAAAAAATAAAGCTTTAACAAGTAAGATTTATTTTTAATTATGTTTTTATCTCTTTAAATAGATATATTGGCCTCCGGACAGGTTTCTGTCGCTTTGTTCGCTGCACTTATTTAAATAAGCTTAATACCCCACGCCAAAATTGCCAGGAGCGAAAGTGAGGAATGGAGCGCCCCGTAGCGTAGCGAAGGGCTGTCGCGGAATGACGAACGAAGCGACGCCAGCAATTTTAATATATCTCTAAGCTTATATTAACTTTAAATAAGATAATTAGCTTAAACTGTTACTAACAGTATAAATAGCTTATAATATAACGCCAGTTAAATTAACAAGTGTATTACTATTTTTCACTAATTATGGTAAAGAGCCTAGGCTCTGTTAAGGCCCGCCTACTAACACCCTTTAAGCTGTAATTTACACAGATTAAATGTAAGAATTACACGATTACCTATAACCTGAACTTAAGTTTACATGTGAATAAATAAAGAAGTTTACTAATAAATATTAAATTAAATAGCCAGTACTTAAAAAAGGACTTTATTATAATAGTAAATAAGTTAAAGGATTAACTCTTTAAAAGGGGGATTATATCTACCTTTTTTCACGAAACCTACATTCAAAACGGCTTAGTAAGAAGCTTAATTTTAAAAGGTACGGATTGTTTTAAGTTAAGAAAAAGGTTACTACCTTTAATTATAAATTAGACCTACCTATTAATATAAAGGTATAGATTAAGGTTTTTCACATCTTACTTTTAGAACCTGCCTTAAAGGGAGTTCCTTTAGAAAAGAAGATTAAGATTAACGTTAATAAGGATAAGTATAACGTTAAGGAAGTTATGGATTTACAGAAGGGAAAAAACACGTTTAAATATCTTATTAAGTGGTTAAATTACGGCTTTAAAGGTAATTTGTAAGAACTAGTTAGAAATCTTAAATACCCAGACCTAATTATAAAGTTTTATTAAAAGAATCTAAATTAATTAAAACTACCTGTAAAGAAAAAACAGAGATAAAGTTTAATATTTAAACTGTTAAACTAAAAAGTAAAACCATTATGGGACTTAAAGCTTAAAAAGTAGTAGGAAACTCTTTAATAGGTATAGAAGGATATTTATTAAAACCCTTAATTATAAGTTATAAGGACCTTAAACCTAATAAGGAGGCTGGGTCTCTGGAGCTCCTAATAAGCCTTATAAGAATAAGTATTATTAGGAAAAGAAAGTTAATAAAAGAAAAATAAATAAAAAAGTTACCTTAAACCCTTTAGCCTTAAGGGGTAAAGGGTTAAAGTAATAGGAGACTTTTATAAGACTTAAACTTATAACCTCTCACTTTAAGAAGTAAGTGCGTTATTACTGTATTAAAGGGCTGTTTTATTTATTAAAGGAAGGAAGTTATAAATTAGGTTAAGAAGACACTGTAGGTTAAAGTAACCCCTTACGGGGAAAACTAGTAAGGAAAGAGTTTTAATCTTAGGAAATTAGCTTAGCTTAGATTAAATCCGCTGCTTTTACCTGCTTTGAAAAGGATAAAACCTTAGCCTTATAAGAAAATACTTTTATTACCTTCGTTTTAATAACATGCTGTTAAGTTTTAATACACTGTAACTTTATAAGGGAGTTACAGTATTTAGTAACCGTTTAATCGTATAAGGTGTTTAGCTCCCTTTTCTTATCCACTAACCTTTTAATAAACTTGTTAAAGTAACTAAATACGTCACATAAAGAAGGTATGTTAACAGATTAATATTTATTATAACTGTTAGATTACGTTATAACCTGGTATAATAAAGATTTAATTTAATAATAAGTATAGGGAGAAATTTGTAAATTAAAGGCGTTAAAAGACTCTGTAAATCAGATATGGTGGTTATAAGAAGCCTTTTCCTGTTTTCTTTATCTTTTACACTTTTTAACACAGTTAGAAGATATAATAAAGGTGGGGGAAGGAAGGAAACTAACTTAACGATTCTTTATAGAAAAAGAATGTTAAAGAGGGGGAATTATATAACGACCTTACAAGCCGTCACTTAAGCCGGGGCGGCCTAATAAATCCCCTATAGAAGGAACAGTGTGAAAGGACAGTATATACTGTTTAGGCATATTAAGCCAGGGGTGTAAAGACTTAAAGCCCTTACAACTAATAAAAAAGCGTTTAATGGTCCACAGGGACTAATAACACTAAACACCATTTAGTTAACTACTTAACTATAACTACGTGGTGCACTATTAAGCATAACAGACTAAGTAAGGTATAAAGTACCTCCTAGTTAGTTAGTATAAATAGCTATAATTATACCTATAACCACCATAAGGGACTCCAGTTCCTCACGCTAATATTCAATTATTCATTTATATCTTACTGTTCAGACTCACCTCTGTGCATTATAGTGATAACGGCCTACAGTGACATTAAACCCCCCGTCTAGGAGTGCTAGCTTAACAAGCCGTCTTCAGAACGCCCCTTACCTGTTAGCTCCTGCCATACGTTCTGTCTTAACCCGCGCCAGTTCTCTCAAGGCCTGAGTCGGGTGCAGGTCGTAATATAATTGCTTTATTTAGCGATATTAAGGACGTAAGCCAAGCTCAAGTTACTCTAACCGAATGATCTACGCAGCCCGCCAAGGTCGACATTGTAGCTGAGCAACGCACCCAGCGAAACAACAGTGAACTTAGGTGGTGGGCATATATGAGATCAATCTACCGACCTACCTAAGTAGGTAGAGAAGTGAATTCTTGTGATCCGCCGTTACTTATAATCTTCATCACGGATTCTGCCTCACATCACACCTCTACGGAAAGGATTCCTCATAGACCCGCCCCTACTTCGAAGGATACCAGCACAGACCTAATCTCATTAATTCTCGCTCCTTCTTTACACATCTTACTCGCCGTGCATAGGCTAATAATGAGAAAACCTTCTTTACGAAGCGCCTAGTAGCGATTTTAAAGAAGATAAATGACCTATAAGTGTTGCGACTCAGCTGAAGAACTCCTACGAGGAGCGCTGGGCGAAGACGTTCTGAAGGAGTTGGGGGCCTAGGGTGGAAGTTTCCAAATCCCGCCCTGGGAGTGTGGTAGGTTTTGAGGCAGAGAGTGTGGGGGAGGGGGTTGACGTGCTTAGTTTAGGACACAGCGAGGAAAGAGTAGTTAAGTATACCCCGGAGATAGGTATTGGCTGAAGCGGCTTGGGGGGGGGGGGGTTTCCAACTTCTAGCAAGTGCATCGGATAACACTATCTTCACTAAGGTAATCTTACCACCACGCAACACAGCGCAAATTGCAACCGCTACTCCTTCCCAAGAAGAGCTGATGCTAGTTCCCCGCCTGCCTCGCAAACTAGTTTGGAGACACCTAATTTTCCCCTGCTCAAACCCTCGTCCAGCGGCGTTGTTCCCCTGGCGGACAAAGCATTCACATCTGCACCAGCGGCCAGTAACGCCTTGGCAGCCTTCTCATGCCCATTCATGGCGGCCAGATGAAGTGGTGTCTTCCCGTTGGCGCCAAGGCGAAGGTCGACATGAGCACCCGCTTCCAGAAGGGCAGCAATGATCTCCGATCGGCCCATCTCCGCCGCGCAATGCAATGCTGTCCCGCCCGCTTCTGCGTTATTGGGGTCAATCCCGAGCGCCAACATGTCCTTCATGCCAGCAAGGTTGCCGCTCATGGCGTATTGCAGAAACTGCCGGTCAAGTGGCGTCGAGTCGAACGTGGGAAGTACTGCGCCCGCTGCAATGGGCATTTCCCCGACTTCGTAATTTCCGCACAGGATCGCCAAAAGAAGAGCCGGTTTACCATCGCCATCCGTGATAGTGAAATCCGCCCCGGCATCCAGAAGGACCTTGACAACCTTTGCATGCCCGCGACGCGCAGCCAAGTGGAGGGGCGTGCCAAGACCGGGGACCAGCTCGTTGATGTCGACGTCGGCGTCCAGGAGGAGCCTAGCGGTTCTCGCAAATCCGCTCCATGCTGCTTTGTGCAGTGTCATGGTCAGTTCCTGGGATAGAGACCCAATGGCTGCCACGCATACATTATGCACGGCGAACTGTGCGGTAATGGTGTGGCAGTTGTGCGTGTCCTCGTCAATTTCGCCATTGTCGTACTGGTCTCGCAGCGATTCCATATACGCATCCCACTGAAGATCCGGATCGTTGAGTCTTAATTTGTAGTGCTCAACAGTGGAAGGATGTGGAGGGCTGAAGGGGTCCCATGCGAGCTCAAACTCAATCCATCCTTCTGTCTCTGTCAACAGGGACCGATGAACACCAGGCCACGCCTGTTCACGGCTGGCTGCATTCTTTGGCTTGTTATTGATCCAGCGGAAATCCCCCTTCGTTGGCTCCGGCGTCGCCAACATCTCGACAACCGCTTCACCTTTATGGAGCCTGACGACAGCGGGACGCGATGCCCCGCGGAGGAGCACGGCTGCGCTGGAGCCATTCAACTTTCGCTCGCCATCCAGTACGATGCCCCATTTGTTTTTTCTGTCCTCGCCGTTGAAGATCTCCAAAACCTTTGGATTCCAAATCGCTCCTGGAGCCTTTGACTCGCCGGACTGGAACGTGTAATGCTTCGCACCGCCTATCACGCCTCCCGCGTCCTTCACATCTCCGAGAAGCAACCCCTGCACCTTAAACTTCACCTCAGTGCCGTCGCCGTCTTCGATCTCGCACCCAGGCAGTACAAACGCGACGATCCTCCTCGCTAGAACCCCTGCGTCGATTGTATAGTCCGGCTGCAAACCCCTCACCCTATTCGCGTCCTCCGAAAAAGCAAGCACCGCAAAGAGTTTATCCACCATCTTCGTCGACTCCCACCCTTTGAACCTCTCCATCAGCTCCAGCAACGGCACCCTCATCCCTCCCATCACCGCTTTACCTTTCTTGTCCATCAAATTCACCACCTGCTTCCGCTGGCTAATCTGCATCCCAAGCGTCGGCGCCAAACTCGCCACGCTCAAGCTCGTCATCTCGTCGTGGAAATCTTGCCCGTCGACGACCCGATCTCCGCAAATGACCGCCACCTCCCCCGCGGCAGCGACCTCCTGCAGCACCCAGGCCCGCGTGAACCACGGCGCCTTCAGCAGATCCATCACTCCCACCCTCGACGCGTGGTTGTCAAAGTTCCCGGCGTGGCAGCCGCACGGACCCTTGAATTTCTCACGAAAGATATGCCGCGCCTTCTCCTTGGCCTCGCAGTCCCGCTTGGCGATGTTGTCCATCGCAATCGCCGAGTCGCCTGTTTCCGGACCCAGCCAGACCAGGACGCGCCGGGCTCGCGCGTAGATGTCCCACATGATGCGGACCTGCGCGGCTTGCTCGATGGGATCGGACTGGTTGATGCAGATTGCGTCAACCCAGAGGAGGCGATTGTCCGTCTTGTGGCGGAGGTGGCGGAGAGCGAGGTCGAGATTGCGGGTTGCTGGGAAGGAGTAGGGACCGGGAGAGAGGGAGATGATAGGGGATGGGTTGGAGGTGGAGCCCCAGTTGTAGGAGAGGGCTTCGTATCGGGGAGCCGAGGAGAGAGGGGTGTGGATGAGTTCGCATCGCAGCGGAGCGGCGAGGTGAGGGCCGGCGAGGAGACGGAGGAGACGGATTGAGGAGTCGGGGAGGGGGGCGTACCGGTACCGCGTCATCCGTTTGGATGCTAGCGTTTGGCTATTCTGAACTTTTCGCTCCGGCTCTACTAATCGCGGGTAGGGACTCGTTTAAGTAAGATTTAATGAAAGGACGATGGAGCTGGAAATTAAACATGACCCGGATCAAAGGACCAAATTGATCTGGGTATCGGGGTTATGATGCGGGCTTGCGCCACAAGTGCGGCTGAATCGGACTTCCAACTCAACTCTACCCCGCCGTTTCTGCCTGTCCTCGAAATCAATTGCTTCCAGCAACCACCAGCCACCAGCCGCGGATATGACCGAGACACTGGCAGGGCAAAGGCTGTATCCCGGTCCATCTCTTGCGGGACCCGAGAACATCCGACTCATCTCGCTGTTTCCCGGGACGCCGGACGATGCCAATGTCGTCTGCGAGCTGCTGTGGGCCGAGCTCGACACTAACCCTCGGTACGAAGCTCTGTCGTACACATTGGGGGACGGCCTCTCGGACACGCGACCGCCGAAAACGTCGTCATCTACCTCGGCGAGGCGGCCAACGACAGCGATACGGCCATTGACTTCCTGATGGACAACTACAGTCCCGCCGACGAGGGTGGCAAGCGGTTGACAAAAAAAAGCAGACTCTATTAACCCTAACCCCCGCATGGTGGCTTTGCTCTAACAACCCCTACCAATTTTGCAACAATTCTACAGCATTCCACTCACCCCACCTCTCCACACCACCTTTCCAGACCTCCAACCTCCAAGGCAATGCCGGCTCACTACACTACTCCAACCAAGGCTAGGCTTCTAGGTACGGCGGCGTACCTCGAAAACCATGGAATTCAGTACCACAAAAGCGACCTGTTCAAAGAGTTCGGCATCCAGAGCAAATCCAGAGAGTGGGTAATCCTCCACGACGGCCTCGATCGAAGGCATCCAGCCATTGAGACCAGGGGAAGGAAACCCATCATTTCATCAGCCGACCTATTACGAATGGAGCAAATCCTTTGGCAGTATGGGTTTGCAGCCCGACGACTAAGCTGGCAGGCGCTTGCCAACGAAGCTGGTATCAAAGCAAGCCCTCGAACCGTTGAGCGAGCAATGGGTACACTTCATTACTGGAAGTGTATTGCATGCGAGAAAGGCTGGGTTTCCTCTTCCAACGCCGAACGCCGTGTTCGAGATGCCGAACGAGCATTACAATTCCGGCCAAACGCTGCAGATTGGCGCGATATTCGATGGTCAGATGAATGCCATTTCACAATCTGTAGCGAAGGAAAGGTTCGAAGCCAGGCGAACGGTATTGCCCCGATTGTATTCATCACCAGCCGAAGGAAGAAGATGCCAATATTGTTAAACGGTACCATGTTTGGGCTGCTGTTGGCTACGATTTTAAGTCAGAAATCCACTTTTACGAAGTACCAACCAATACCAACGGTAAAATGAGCCTTCAGATTTACAGAGATGAGATCTTGGAGAAGGTAGTTCGACCTTGGCTTGATGCAGGCGAGCAGTTCGTTTTAGAAGAAGATGGCGATTCCGGACACGGCACTGGGAGGAATCAGGATAATATAGTGAAGGTTTGTAAGAGAGATGCCCGTCAAAAGCCTAACTGACAGTCAATCCAGATTTGGAAGGCCGAACACCATCTGAAGCACTATTTCAACACTCCTGGCTCTCCAGACCTCTCGCCAATCGAAAACTGCTGGCGCGTAATAAAACAGTTTATTCGCGCGAACAGTAGTATAACAGGCCCTGGATTGCAAGACCTTATTCTGGCTGGTTGGAAGCGAATAACGCAAAAAAGTATCAACGCGATGGTGGATTCCATGGTAGTGCGAATGAAGGCGGTGTTAGCAGGCGGGGGTCAGATGACTGGCTGGTAGGGTGACTGTACAATAGGGTGCCTGATTCGCAGCAAAAATTAGCCCTGTGGCAATGTACTGCGAGGTAATGAGTCCGCTTTTTTTTGTCAACCGCTTGGGTGGCTATGCCTTGTTGTCGCTGCCCGCACCGTCCGAAGGAGGACGACGCTTGACTTTACGGCCAAACTACTCGGACGCCGTTGCCAAAGTGTTTACCGACTGTGCTGCTTCGCTCCTCGCCGATGAAGGCTTTGGCGTCTTATCTCAAGTACAGGGCGGGACTATTCTGGCCGATCTTCTATTGTGGGTGCCGGACTGGAGCGTCGCAACGAGACGCGCCATCTTTGGGGAGATCAGATCGGTACCTTCAAGTTTCGACTGCTCGATGAAAAAAAGTCTGGAATAAACCACCGTTTGTTGATGACGACAGCACCCCCAAGGCACCGTACCTCTCAACCAAGCATATCACTGTGCAGGGCGATCGGCAGTTGCTAGCGGTCCAAGCAGAGGGATACATGGTCGGCAAGATTGCCAGGCTCGGATCGACGTACACGGCCGGCCAAGGATTGTTTCCATTCGAGGAGTGGAACGCCATGATCCAGGACAATACCGTCCAGGCCATCGATCGCACAAATGACGTGCCGGCAAGCAACCTAAGTAATCCTTTACAATACGTTTTTGGCCGTGTCATCAGCGTTGCCGGGTTCTCAGATACATGCGCCATGCGGTCCTTCGCCAAGTCTATGGTCAGCGACGGGGACCGCAATGAAACCCGCACTCTCCCGCAAGACCGATTCATTAAGCTGGTGGACGAGACTGCGGCCGCTTTGTGCGCGGCCGGGCTAATTGGGGAGAACGACCCGGTTCCATTTGCCGACATTCCGTTCCACCGCGCCGCCAAAAAGTTCTCTCCGAGTCCCATGGTCTATATACAGTACATCCTACGACACTGCCATGCGCGTCGTTTCTTTATTACGGATGGGGGATACATGGGGTTGGCGTCGGCTGAAGCACAGGCAGGGGATGAGATTCACATTTTTGTCGGGGTAGGGTTTCCGTTCATTCTCCGACGTGCTGTAGATGATGTTATATCAGAGGAGGGACTGCGCCTGCACAAACTCGTTGGCGAGTCGTATGTTGAGGAAAGAGTATGGAAGGAGTTACAGCATAGGGGGTCGCCGGCGGTGACACCCGTTACCATCGTGTGAGCAAGGGTAATCTCAGTGCAAGAAAATGTACCTATGCTGTGGCTTTGCTGAGCAGATAGTACTTCAACCTGGGCTGGGGTCGATCTAGAGTGATCAAACGGGATACCGGTGAGTATTACGTCGCTCAGTGGTCGATGTTAAGGTGGTGTTAGCTACTCTAACATTAAAACTGATAATCTTCATAAAGCATAAGCGTCGTCATTATACATGAAAAAGCCATAGACCGTAACCAACCCCAGATCTTTTTAAGAACCGTGCGAGCAGCCGCAAACCACGCAATGAGAAAATGAAAAATAAAAATGAAAAATAAAAAAGGAAAAAGAAAAAAAGGCAAACAAATTAGAGTTATGCAATTAAACCTGCCCCCGCATTTTTTTTAGTGCCATACGATGTCTTTTACCCCAGAAGTATGTCGCCATCCAGATCGACAATGAGATAGCCATCAGTGGAATGCAAATAGCAAAGAATAGTTTCAGAGCCGGGGTTCTTGTCTCCCAGTCGCCCATAACCGTGGTGGTGGTGCCGTCGAAATTCCAAATCCCACTACTAAAGAGAGTCTGTTTGTTTTTAATATTAGTCCATAACTTCACAGGTAGGTATCTGAGATGGGAGGAAAAGAAAGGGTTAAATAGGGGCTTACAGAAACAAACGTTCCGGGGAGGAAAATGAGCGTGAGAACGGTGATGCCATGCATCGAATTGGTCTCGTGTTCGGTCTTGGCCGCAATGTCGTGCATCTTGACCGTCCATCTCTCCATGGTTTTGGCCGAGTCGTCCGCGAGGCAGGCGTAGTGCTCGCCCACACGCATGTTGCCGTATTGGAGGATGGCTTGGAACTGCGACACGTGCGGCGCGTGCGTACGTCAGTAAACTGCCACCATGGTTTTTGGTTGTGATTGATCATAAAGGAGAGCGAGAACGTACCATCTCTTCGTTTCTCACCAGGCCCTTTAGCAGCAACTGCAGCCGTGCGTCAAGACTATCTAGATCCCCTTGAAGGATGGATAGCTGCTGGCAGAAGTCGGATAGCACCGACTCGAAGTGGCCCTGATCAAACTCCGTGAAAACCCCCCTGTCCTTGAGCCGCGCCAGATTACTGTACCGTTTGTGAATGGCTGTGAGAATTCGCTGGTTCTCACTGATGACCATCCTTGCCTCTTCTGCTTCGTCAGTGACTTTGCGTATACTCTGGAGGTCGTCGAAGCGGAAGTGCTCGTCGAGGTTTTCGTCTTCGTCGTCTTCCACTAGCGGGAGCTTGTCATGGGGCGGGGATGTCGGGTCGTTGTTTTGCACCCGGTTTGTCGGTTGACGTCGGTGAGTGTTGAATCCCGATGTGACTCGAGATATGTTACTTCGAATTTTGCCGGCGAAGCCCAGTGATTTCGGCTCCGGTGCCGGCCCGGGGATGGTTGCCTTCTTGGGGGGTTTTCTTGACATGGCTTCGACCGGCGCTAGCTTGATGGCGGCGGCGTGTCTTGTCGCCTTTTGTTCAAGGAGGTCAATGTACGAAGCCCAGTTCTCGGTGCACCACTCGAGCAGCAAGAGATGATTCGCCAGGGTGGAAGCAAACTGGGCAGCAAGCTTCTGTTCCCGGGTCATGTTGTGGTCAAGGGGCTCTTCAGAAGACGTAACTCGGTCTCGAATGAGGTCATTGCTCTTGATGATGATCCAAATACACCTTCCATTTGTTATATCAAATGAGTGGTAGACAGTCGTGTGACGAATCATCCATGATCTGTTGCCGTCTTCGTCGGCTGGGCCCAGCTCGGGGGCCATAACGTTGAAGGCGTGTTGCATTCGCACGGCCTTGGCAGATTGCCTCAAAAATGTTGGCTGCTGCTGCTGTTGTGTGGCACCAGCAAAGAAGTCTTCCAACCGGAACTTGCTGGTAGTGGCTGCTTTTTCTCTATTCTTGAACTCAAAGCAAAAGTCTAGGAAGGCCGGCATGACGCCATGGTAATCAAGCAAGCTGGTTAGCTCACCACTGGTGCAGTCGAGCCTGCCCCTAGATGATGCTGTGTATAGAAATCTGTAGGAAGTGTCAGCTCTCTGCCTCGGGGTGTGCATGGGTTTGGGACTATAGGTACATAAATCGACAGCTCGGATTGGGGGCGCTGGCGCTCAGTGCTTTATCCAGCATATCCTGGGACGTTATTATTGACATTGGTTGAAAAACTGCGAACATTGAAAATGGGATAAGTCAACGTGTTCGGAGGGACGCCAGGATTCGGGACTTATTCGCATTACCGATGTCATTTTCGGGCAAATCCCATATGAGTATGCCATGTTTTCCGCTATGGGAGGCGAAGATCCTCACCTCCCCGCTACCCAGAAGATCTCGATACAACTTCAAAGCATGTTTGGACTTCGCAGGTCCTGTGATGTTACTGGGATATTGACATCCCCACTGGGGAGGCAGTTTGCGGCCGGAATTCGCCATGGCGTGAACTAGTACCAAGTGGTTGGGATCATGACGAGATCACCAGGAGTGCACTGGCGGGGTTTGAGCAGTGCTGCTTCTAGTATATGTTCAAGGAGGCGGGTAGGTATCTGCCGGCTCAGTAGGTACAAGGCAGGTGTTTGGAACACCCGTTTCGGCGGTGAGGAAGTGACTGGTGAGCACAACCAATGCGCCAAAATTGATCGACCACAGGTGCCCGACAAAGCTGAAACTAGCCGAAATTTGGGGCGGTCGTTGGGGTTGTGTGACAGGCCGCATCGTGGCTGAGTAGCGGTGGCAGCCCAATTGCCAGCGAATACTCCAAGGCAGATTTTGCACACATGTGAATGTGCCTTGGACCTCGGGAAGAAGCGAATTAATGGTGCAAATCAATTCTCCGCCGAATCTAGAAGGGTCCAGCCATGCTCCGTCCAGCCCATCTAAAAGCCTTCGCACGCTGCCATACCTCCGTGGTTCTGTTGTTTCCCAAGTATCTGTTCTTGTGCACTGTAACACCGCCAATCTCCCCTCAGTTTCTGAGTCCGCTGGTGCCTAAAGTGCGCCTGAGGCAGCCCATCCCGGAATTTACGCCGGAGAAGGCCGTCCAGAGATCGATTCCCCCCCATAAATGACTCCAAATCCTGACTACTGCCGGATCTCATCAATAATGTGATGGCGCTCAGTCTGCCACGGTGAGCGAACACGTCGGAACAAATGGGAGGGCAACGGAAAGATCTTACGGTACTAAGACGTCGAGGAATTCTCATTCGGTACTCGTTCTCGAGCTTCTGCATCATTGTTAGTTAGTCCCAAACATCCTGATGAGGCGAAACGATCGACACACGGTAACTTTGACGGGCTGGCCGGGGAAGAGAGACTTAAGATATCTCTCCAAGTCTTTCATAAATAGGTTATAGGCCTCAATGCTATCGTAGACGTGGGCCATAGTGTACGCGACTTGCTTTGAAGCGGGTGCCGTGTCCATGCTGGCCGAGGTAGCATGGCCCGCAGCCGCGGCAAGCCTTGTGTGTTGCGCGGTGCGGAATCGCCAGTTCCCAAAATGAGGCTCGCTCCAGCTTTGCGATCGAGTCGTGCTTGTCGAAATCCACCGTCGGAAAAGGAAAAAGGCAGGCGCCCGTGTTATCCCGAGTTACTCCCGCCTCACAACAGGGATCTTAGAGCCTCATCTTTCCCACACAATCTCTCCCCACCACGTTGTCCAGTCTCCCTCGCCCCGTCCCTTTCTTCTTCTTTCTCATCTTCCCCGTTGCCCGGCTTTGGAGCTTGTGGTGGGACTTATGCGCGCCATGAGAACCAACCAATGACACGAAGCTCTCGGGCGGATTGATATGCAGCCACAGCGCCGACGATGGTGATGAGATTGGCTGTAACGAGGAAGGGGGTGTGGTGCGAAAAGCAGCCATAGGCCAAAGAATCATGGCTTTGTGTGGAAACAACTGGCACCACGCACGCAAATTTGCGGGGGTGCTGGACATCCCACTTGACACTTGGCAGATTGAGCTGGCAGACTCTTGCAAATGAGATGCACCGAAAACGGATAATGTATACCGGTTCTGAAGAGCAGGCAAAGTTGGAGAACTGGAACAGAACCCACCAGACTGAAGCCAATCCACTTCAGTCCGCGGCTGTGGCGCCATCCAATACCTCTCCTTAGGCCAGTCCTTCCGAAGATGCCTTGTAAGGCAGCCGAAGCACTTCTCAAGTATCGAACTTGAGGTGATTGTCAGGTGGGTGTCACGACATCCAGCAGTGTCCCCTTCAAACCGGCCGAGAACTGCACATTCAAATAATCGGAGCACCCATCCACCTCAAGCGAGCATGCCACCACACCAACTCTTCGTAAAACAGCGCAGCAAGGCTTTCGGTTCACAGGTACGTACCTTAGCTTACCTCTTTTAACAGAAAAACACAAAGTCCTCCACAACCCCTCTTTTGAGGCAATCAAGCCTGTCACCCCGCCTGGCGCATTCATCGGCATTTTGCGGCTTTGGCACCTCCCACACCTACAATGTCTACGCCAACATCGCCAGCGCCACGCTCGGGCGTGTCAGGTTTGGTAAAGAACTTGAACTTACTCAGCAGCCGGGTTCCGTTCAAAAATCCTCAGCCAATCCGGGAATTTACAGCTCACATTGACAAGTTGCAAAGGGAATATTACGGACAGGACGGCAACGGGGACCGGAAGGCCTACATTCCGGTAACCGAGCTTGCCCGATACTGGGACCGGAAAAAGGTTCAAGCGATCTGCAAAGCTTTCTCGCCTGAACCCCTCTCCATCAGCCTCGACGCCGTCAATCCGCCACGACTACGACTCTTCTCCATCCTCGTCTACATCGACAAGGTCGACCATTTCATGAGCTTTCTCGAGCACAACATTTCCGATATATATCTTCCCCTCATCAATGTGCCCCAGTTATTCCAATCCCCGGTCTATCAGGAAGTCATAAATGGCCTACGTGAGCACCAGTGGCTCTTTTGCCCTCTGGTGCTAGAGTACGCCCACCTTGCCAACGTCAACCTCGACGCCCGTCACATCTTGCCGTTCCATTATGAAGAGGAGATCAAGAAAGGCGATTCGGCATACGTCTACAGGATCAAAGTCGACAAGGCTTGCGATAAGCTGCACAAGGCGAGTCCCGTGCCCGAATTGATGTCTTCCGTAGGTTGCGTTGAGACTAATACCGGGTAATTAACAGACGGACGGGGCTGAAGACCGCACGTACGTCCTGAAATCATACACAGGCGACCGCTATCGAACGCTGTACCAAAATGAAGACAAGGCTTTGACGACGCTTCAGCGGTCTGGAACCCAGAGCAAGCACGTTGTCGGGTATTATGGATCCTTCACCCAAAACGGAAAGTTCAGCCTCCTTCTCGAATTCGCCGACGGAGGGAACCTGTTGGACTACTACCGCAATACCCCCAAGCCCACGAGCGCATCTGACACGAAGCGTTTCTGGTGGAGTCTTCTTGGTGTGCTCAAGGGACTTCACTACGTGCACCAAGTCTCCCCAGACGCTGGATATCGTGGGATCCACGAAGATATCAAGCCGGACAACATCATCTTGAGAAAGGGAACTTCGGGATCGAGCTACGACTTTTGCCCCATCCTTGTCGATTTTGGCCACAGCCACTTCAGAATTGCCGACTCGGAGTGGGATCAGATGGGCGTTGATCGCGAGGGCAATCAGACATATGGTAAGGGCAGACCGGGATGCAAAAACGCATCGAAGAAAAAGACGCTGACACTCCCAACAAAGGAGCACCAGAAAGCAGCCGCCATGCCGACTACCTGCGCAGGCTGCCTGGCTATCTCCCCACCGCCGCCGACATCTTCTCGGTGGGATGCGTCATCAGCGACGCAGCGAGCTGGGTTGCCTTTGGTTTCGAGGGCCGCAACGAATACCGGGAACTTCGTACGGAAATGGGTTCCAAGGTCAGCAATTTCGAGGACGAAGGCCACTATGACTGCTTCCACAACGCCGTGACCCGGTCGGCCGCGGTGGATGAGATGCATGATCGAATCCGCAAAAGATGCCCTCCGGACGACACGATTACGCCCCGCCTGCTGGACCTGGTAGAGGGGTACATGCTTCTCGATTGGAAAGACCGGTTAGATGCCAGGGAGGTCTTCGAGAGATTTGTCCAGTTCTATCCCAAACCCGAGGGGGAATCGCACCGGATGGCCGAAAATGGAGATGTTGATGAAACAGAACCGCAAGAGTCCCCAGAATCACCACTGCAAGTGTCTCAGATATTAAAAGTGGTGGCACTGCAGGGCCTAAAAAAGACGCAGAAAAAGATCCAGGACTTGAAAAAACCAATCCGTGCGAACCCGGCCCCCTCGGCCAGACCGGACGACCTCAGCATTATGAGAAGCATATCCAACGACAGCACAGTTGTGAACGCAAGTGCGACCACATCGGTCGACGCGGGAGCGCCCCTCCTCCGCCCTCCAACACCAGCGGATCCATCGGCAAGCCCAAAACTCCCTCCCCGCCCGGGACCAGCACCCGTGCAACCACAGTCCCTCCCCTCTCTCTCGATCTCCAGCTCCCACCGCGGCCACGAGAACGTCTCCTTTGACGACTCGGCGAGCCGCTTCTCGGACAACGGTTCCATGATGCTCTCCCCACCGCTCGACGCCGACTTCCCCATGCCATCGACTCCAGCCAACTTGGTAGAGGACGTCACCTCCCTCGCAGAGCTGCGCCTAACCCTCGCCGACGTCCGTTCCTGGCGCGAGAATCTCAAAAACCTAGGCCAAAACGACCCCGACAAGTACCGCATCATCAAGAGCCTGCAGCGTAGCCTCCGCGGCCGCGACCACATCTTCTTCGTGGACGAGTCGCGCACCATGAACGCCCACGCCAACTCGGTGGTGTCCGCATTTGAGACGCTTCTCTACGTGGTCAAGCCGCAGAACGTCGGCAAGGACGGCGGCGGCCGCCTATCGCTGGTGCTAGGTTCGGCGAGGGGTACCACCAATCTGCCCAAGGTCCACCGGGATCAGCGCACCTCACCGCTGCTCAAGCTCTTCCAGAAGGACGACACCGCCCCGCTGGTCAAGATTCTGCGGAACGAGGGCACGTACGAGCGCATCGAAACCATGATGGAGGACCCGTTCAGCGACCTCGTCGACAACATCATCATCCCCCTGCTGCCGTCGCAGAACCCGCACCGCGACTCGGCCCCGGGCGCCAGCGCGGCCCAGGGCAAGAAGAAGCCCGCGGCATGTAATCCCGTCAGCCTGATCGTCTTCACCGACGGGAGGTGGGGGGGAGCAGGAGGACGCGCCGCCAACGGACATGGAGGGGGCGTGCAAAATCCCATCAGGCGGTTGATCGAGCAGATCAAAGCGCGGGACCTGAAGCGGACCCAGGTGATGGTGCAGTTCATCCGGTTTGGCGATGAGGAGGAAGGGATCAGGAATCTGGGGTACCTGGTGGATTTCGCGAGGGAACAGGGAATGTAAGTGAGAACCTACCTATCCTGGGTGACGCACATGTTGTAAACGTTTTCACGCCACAAACTGACTCCGTTTTCTCCCAAGGGATATTGTCGACACGAGACCGGTCAATGGCAACGTCTGCGAGATGCTCATTGGTAGTATCAGTCATAGCAGGGCGCCGCCAGAGACGCCGTTCACGCAGGCGCTGAAGGATCAGTTGAGTGCTGTTGGTGGGACTTTGGCGTAGCAACGGCCTGCCGCCCTAGACCATACATTCTCTCAGTCCTCTTCTCACCTGCGAACAAACATGTGATTGTATTGTTTGTACGGTCTCTCCCTGTTTGGCGTTCTCGCTTCGTCAGGGAGCTTTTATTATAAGTAGTTGTGAATGGTGGTACAGTTGGTGGTGAATCGCGGCTATTGCTAGCTGAACTGACTGCGTCAGTTCAGCTCGGCCAGCCACACCTTCCACCCGCGCATTCTGGCCTCCGGCCAGAACCCCTTTCTTTCTGACAAGAGCAACTGATCAAAGATCGGCCACCTGCGATTTCTAGGAGCTGGGTAATTCTCATTCCGCTGCAAAATGAAGAGTACGCTACCGGTTGTAGTGGTCAGCTCGGGCAGGTCGGGCGGATAGGCCAGTAAGAGCCTCTGGATAGTGAAGATGAAGATGAGATATAGAATGATGAGGAAGAGGTCTTGGTGTTTGGGAGTAATTTGGTAGCGCCAGTTGCTTGGAAGTGCCGGCAACTTTCTGAAACTTGACCGAATACCCTACGACTCCTCGTTTTGACCGTCGGAAGGCCTGGAGGAAAGCCTCCAAAGGATCATGTAGAACCTGCGTTCGTACCTTTGGGTCTCGAATTCGCCAGAAACCATACCCGAGTCATCTTCCCTTGGCTGCTCCCCCGGGACTTGGTCTTCTTGAACCTGGGTCTGCTGCTGGTCAACGCTGACAGGGTTCCTATCCCGCACACGAGGCTGCGCATCCGACTCCCGTAGCTCATGCACTTCTCCGCCATCTGGAGCACTAAACAACCCCTCTTGCCCACCACTCTCTGTATTGCTCTCCCCTCCCCGAGATCTCTCCCCCAACCTATTACCCGCTGCCCTTCTGGAAGCCTCCTCCTGCAACTTCTTCCACGCCCACCTTCTCGACGTCTCATTCCATCTCATCACATACACCCCCCTTCAGTTTGTGAAAATCACTACTGCGCAAAATACTAACTGAAAAACTAACACCGACCACACAAAACCTGACACCACTCCAAGCATGTAGACAGCCACTGCTAGCAAGGTGCGGGCAAACTCACCGGTTCTCCCGCCTGCTAGGTCGCCTGCAGCTTTGAAGATGGCCTTATAGAAGGCTTTATTAATTGGGGCGTTAGCGCCAAGCAGCTCCTCAAAGCCGGCCAAGACAGTCGCAAACACGCGAACTTTCATATTGTGTGAGGGGCCGAGTAAGGTGGATACCGTTACTTGGTGACTGAATCGATTATGGTTTCTATGAAGAAGAAGATCAAGAGTAGATACAGGAGCTGCGC
>Ga0247780_1001146_pt1 | contig 18189 bp, 31 predicted proteins | sample UWRJL079202R5_FD_179927 | JGI IMG/M metagenome (GOLD analysis project Ga0247780, IMG submission 179927) | Plant litter microbial communities from Arlington Agricultural Research Station in Wisconsin, United States - UWRJ-L079-202R-5 | ecosystem: Environmental > Terrestrial > Plant litter >... | reverse complement strand
AACTTTGATGGTGGAGGCGACCAGGTCAGTGTCGGAATTCGCGTAACTGACGAGCTCCAGCAGGCCTTCCATATTGTTCTTAAGACGGTTCATCTCGCTAACTGTCTGGTAGCCCGTGCCGTTCTTGCCTCCGTGGCTGTGGGCCATGTAGGCAATTGAGAGCCTCTCGGTGGCCCGGTAGTTGAAGATCAGACGCAGTCCGAGCACGTCGCCGTACCACTTGATGCTGCGCGTTACGTCCTTGACGTTGAGCGAGAAGTGGTTCAGGACGTAGCCCGTTGTTGCAAAATCGGCAGGCTCGTTGCTGCCGGGTTCCACCCTTGGGAAGCCCGTCGCGTTGGCCCCCTCACTCCGCTGGATGTGGCCGACGCAGGCTAGCGCCACCGCTGGGACGCAGGCGAGAAGCAGACTCTTGGCGAGCATGTTGGAAAACTGAGTTGATTGCTGGGGTCCTCGCTAGGTATGGAAGATTACTAGTAATGATGAGAAAATGCGTGATCTTGTTGTTGGCCGTTGAGACGTCCATCGGTTGCTGGCGTCGCCCTTATTTATACGTCGAGCGGCCGTTGCGACCGAGAGTGGCGCACGGCGAGAGCCCGGATGGTATCAAAGATAGCGGACACTAGAACCACCAACGGTTGAGGCGGTTTCAACCAAAGATCACGGGGGAAAGCAAGGGTAGCATCCTTTCGTCTTTTGGCCGCCGAGACGCGGCATCTGCGTGGCCAAGGTGAAGGAAGATGCTCGAGCTGAGATATCCCTCCCTGACCGTCATTGGCCAAGGCGCCTGGGTTTTCCTGCTTGGACTTGTTCGCTGACAAAACCAAGTATCACCCTTGCACCAACTCCTACGTCACGGCCAACATTTCGTCCGAACAATTTGCCCGCCTGGCTCAAAACTCCAGCGTAGCGAGAACAGATTGATGGTGATGCTTATCCCAAAGGCGCAAGAAACTACTGCTGCCTGACGGCCCTTGAACACAGCCCGGCACCCGCTTCTGTAAGGATACAGCGCTTCTACCAGTAATTGACTGAAATGGGTTTAATTGATCGGATTGATTGGTCTGATGTGCTTGTCCGCGCCGCATCGCCTCGGCCAAATTCTGAACAGGTTTGTTGAAGGATGAAGCCCCATGCGGAAAGATCGACCATCTCTTTGACGTGATTGGCGCTGGCGGCGAAAGTTGCTCACTTCGGCCTAGCATTGCTTGGCTGACCGTTGCATTGCCCCTGCAGGGCCGTTTCATAAGGCCGTTTGGGGCGCTGCCAAAGAGATGCGATATTTATGTTCCCGCACCCGCAGTTTCGTTGTCTACAGTACCTCCATATGATATCCCAAAGGAGAAACCAGACGCGCCGCTTCCAATTGCTCGCTGGCATCAGAAATTTTTGACCATGGCTAGCGCCCCGAAAAAGTCTGGGAGCTGCCTAACCTGCCGGATCAGGAAGAAGGGCGGTGTAAGTGGGGAGTCGCTGCCACGTTCTACCATGTCCAATCCAACCATCCCCCGCTGCTGAAGATTCGCTGAATCGCCTGCTGATGACTGTCAGTGCGATATGAAACGTCCGTTCTGCGGGCAATGCGTGAGCCGAGGCCTAAAGTGCGATGGATATGAGAGTCCAACGGTGTTCATCAACACTACAATGGATGACCCACAGGTACTAAGACGCCACCGCCGCCGTCAGCCGAGAGAAGAACAGCAGCCCCGCCAATACGGAACCGCACAGATATTGCCACTCTTGGCTCCCGACCCAGACGGTGACCGGTGCCTTGCCAGGTCCGCCTATGAAGAGACGTACCTCAGCCTGTTCTGGAATGCATACCTACCCCGCGGTAGGCAAATCACGCCGCGGGTCATGAGATACACGGGCGGGGGCTGGACAAATATACTACCGCAGCTGATCCACACATCTCCCACTATTCGCAGGATACTCCTCGCCTTTTCCTTGACAACAGCGGGACATCTCTGGGACAGAAGGCAAGAAAAGGACGAAGGACTGAGGTACTACTCGAACTCACTGAGGGATATGTCTGCCGCCCTTGCCGATCCCAAAAGAGCATCAAAACACGCCGCACTATGCCTCGTGGCTCGTCTGTACAGTCTTTACGAAGTAAGTGAACCGTCGGACCGTTTACACACCTAGTCGGCTACCAGTACTAAACAAAGGACTTGGCAGGTCATGTATGGACACGACGACCAGAATCAACCAGCACAAGCCCGCAATTGGCAGAAACATATCCATGGCGAGCTGGCTTTGGTCACTTCCCAACCTCCTGGGACCTATATCTCCGGGTACCCACACCAGTTCTATGTCGACGGCAGATTCCACCTTGTGAGCTCCGACCCCTTCACCCCAACCCCCACGCTAGGAAACTACCCGTGGTAACAAACATTAAACCAACCTGCAAAGACGACTGGTGCTATTACCAAACGGAAGAGAACCGTTCTAAGCAATCCCGAATGGAAAACCATCCCTTGGCGGTTGATCCCCAAAACCCCCAAGGACCTCCTCCTCGATATCTTCGTCGAGGTTCCTGCTCTCCTCGAGGACCTCGATGCCGTACTCGCCTGCACTGATTCATCTAGGATACCCAGTCTACGGGAAGATATCACTCGTAGGTGCTGGCTTCTCGAGACGCAGCTCCTGACGTGGCGGGAGGAGGTGGACCTTGCCGACCCCGAGCAGCCCACATGTACCGTCGCGGACCCGTCGCCATCGCCCGCCCTGGACCTCATCGCCACGGCGCATATTCTCTGCCTCTACTGGTCCATGTTCATCATCATCTACAGCACGCTCCGTGCTGCGTCTCCAGAAGGGACAACGCCACCAACAGCGCTACCAGTGCACGCCGACCCGAGGATCTACTGCCGGCGCATCGCCGAGGTGGTCTCGATCCTGCTGCACCCGGATGCGGGCGCGTACGGCGTGCATCTCGCCAACTTTCCGACCGCCATCGCCCTGCTTTGTCTGAACGCGACGACCCGCGACGGCGACGGCGAGCCCGAGGAGAAGCGCATGATTCTGGAGACGCTCAGGCGGTCATCGAACGGAAGGACAACCGGCCGCTTTGTCACGAGCACGCAGAAGCAGGATTTGAGGTTCGACAGGCCGGCCGCTGGGGATGACGGGCTAAAAACGCCGTCTATGATTGCGAGGTCGTGGCTGGGGTTGCGGTAGTTCTAGTGTGTGCGGTCATAAGATTGACCTCAAATTGGCGACTAGATACTGCTTTGAGCAGCTAGCAAGCCAGATACGCAAAATCCAGCCTCCGAGTACTGGCTCACTAGTACCCCAGGGGAGTGCTCTGTAGACTTTACGGCCTGTAATTATGCGATGTCTGAAGTGCTATGCCCGCCATTCTGGCTTGTTGTACTAGCGTCGTAACAACCGAATATACGAACTTCAGCCGATGATTAACGACCTCTGTGACACAGGATGATGCTTTTCATATATATATGCTCCCCCTACCAGATTGGTATTTAGCACCTGATATCCAACTTTGTCCTTCAAAGCGACTGTATAAGTGCGTGGAAGTCCTGGTTTGCTGCTTGCCCCAGGTTAAGAGTGACATAGTTGGGGTGCTCGTGTATTGGAATGCTCGACGTGTTGCTGCTTGGATTGCTTGGTTTAGAGAACGAATAAGCCCACCCGAATGTGTTGTTATCCTTAGGGTTGACGTAGCGTGATGCGCCAACTTGATTTGTCCATGATGCACAACCACTGCACTTGACCGTTGCTTGCCAGTGTGTCGAGTTGGACTTCGTGCCGGTTTTATAAACGGTGTATGTCGCTGCGGTATAGGTGCTCGGTGCAGTGTGGGTACTAGAACATCGGACTATTTAGCGCTAGACAGGTTGTGTTCTAGATTTAAAGATGTATGTAAAGATCTGAACTTACCTAGCCCAACGCGAGGAGGCAACAACATCTCGGTTGTTAGATGACCTCCAGATAACAAGTAATGGGTTGTTGATCATGGTGCCCCCCCAAGTCAACCCAGCCCAGCCAACCTCGTTTGGTATGACCATTTGAACAACAATGTCGTAAACTGAGCGCTGCTCAGCGTTCGGGACTGCAGCCCGATAGGTGATGCCGCGTCCCGCCTCCAGCTTATATGGCCGGAAGCTTTGATAGAATGTCAATTTGGTATCGGGGTCCCGGTAGATTCCCTCGTTAAGCGCAGCGACTGGGCAAGGTCAGCAAATCATGGCCTCTTCATATAAAAATATCAAGGTTAGTCCTACCACCAGTTACTAAATAGACTACAAGCCCGAACCAGAGAGCCCGGTACATCTTGAAGTCTGATAGATCCGTAGTAGTAACCATAAATATTTTCATAGACGGCGAAATAGATTTTATCATGGTGTTGCTTGTATTGCAGGAGGATTTAACATGGTCGCTTTCTGAAAAACGGGTTGTGGGTAGCGGGCACCTATATTGCTCTTCAGATTCTGATCAGCATGGGTCGAGGGACGAGCTCTATGCGGGGAATGCGGCATGTGACTCGTAATTTCTGGTAAGCTGTAATTAATAGCGATTCTTGGCTGCCCCAATTCGAAATCATATAGGGTCCACTGGGTTGCACCCTCAGCCGTCCGTGCTGACTTTGCAACGACGGAGACAAACGCCATGGCCCTCCATTAGATTGCATTAGCTTTGGTTATTTGGCAGTCTCGTAGAGATAAAGAGTTGTCAGAGAGAGAAAACCTGGGTAGGCGTCGTAATATAGGGAGGATTAACTATCTAAATTTCGAACATTCGAAGGGTTCCATGCATATTGCCAGAAGTGACCCTGCTCGCACTTTCCCATAGCGGCACAGGATCTTCCTTATGACCGAACTCCGTTTAAAAGCTGCCATACAGACTCCATTCTACAGAATAGATTGTTCGATGCAACCAAATCCTAAGGGGGAAAGTGGGGAGCGCTAGATCTTTGCCGATCATATTTGTGCTTTTATCCCAGCATCTAATATATTGATACTGGATAATGACGCGGATTTCAGCTCCCGGGACTGCGCCGTTCGTGTTAAACCAGCTTTCTCGCCGCTCCCCCCCTCCTAATCCTTTAGTCGCCCCCACACTTCGTGCGACCAAAGCCACTCAAGTCCCAACCTCCGTTACCAAACGAAGCTGCTATTGTTCCATGCACTTGCATGGTCTGACTTAATAAGCTAAACTACTTATTTGCTTGACTTTCATCCCCTGTAGTGCTGTACAGAGTTTCGGGATGCTGAAGCCGACCTGCTCTTTATCATAACCAGACGGCCTATATAGCATAGACCTGCCAGCTGTCAAGTAATAATACTATACAAACTCAAGAGAACTGTTGGCCCTCAATCTCTCTTCAACGTAGATGTTAATTTTGATCACGACAGCCACTTTTTCAGGGTCAAACCGCCGCAATAACACTCTCACGGCAGGATTCAGTCAGATCTACTCCGCGATTTGCGGTTGGGCACAAATTTTGTCGCTGGTGCTACACATTACGCCTTCTTCGTCCGAACCAGTCCTCCGTCAGAGAAGACGCCGTATCGAGAACGGAAGAGGCGTCTGGGCGGCGGCAGTTTTGGCGCAGTCTGGCTTGAGACCTGTATCGATGGCGCAAAGAAGGGCTAGTTGCGTCAAGGAACTCTGTAAGACTGCGGTCCGTCGGCCTCTACCAAGAAAAATATCGACTACGGATGAGAACTTAGGGCTTTCGATATGGTAAGATATGCCACATGTTCTACTCTTGTTGCAAGCTCCAGTCTGAAAAACGTAATTATAGTGTTTGAAACTGTCCAAGACCGAGAGCTTAGTAAATGTCATCTTCAGTTTACCTGACGGTATCGATCTTGAGGAACGTGATGAAGAGGGTCGAACCATTCTCCACAGGTTACTTGACGGCACTGAAGCAGCTAGTCTACTATTACGACAGTTCCTTCGACAGCCAGACGTGAAGATAGGGTCAAGTGATGCACAAGGAAATACTCTCCTACATCGCGCGGCTCAACAGTTGTCGCATATAACTGATGCTTATGAATTCAGGCGTTTTAGGATACTCCAAGCCTATGAGACTCTCTGTGCTGTCCTAAATAGGTCAATAGAGTCAGATCTGCATCTCAAAAATGCTAGTGGCGAGGTTCCCGGTAATATCGTTCTTGGACACGTGGCAAATATGCTGTTGACGGCCAGGCCGCTGATGCGTCTGGGAAGCCTCTAAAGGGATTATTGGCATGCGGCTGTTCAAAGCGCGGGCTTCGAGGCGGAGAAATTGCAGCTGATTCCTATCGTATTCGGAAGGGGTATTGTCCTCTGCTTCAGGGCTGGCTGTGAAGGTGGATGTGATCGTTGGCAGGCTCATATTGGCTGCTATTCGAACTTTGGACTGCTGCGTGCTTTCGGATGGCTGCGGTAAATCGGAAGTCGGAAGAAGCGAGATATTCGAATTTGGCGAGTTGAAGTATGCTTTGATGCCGGCGGGAACTTACGTGATTGCGGACGCGGCCAAGCAGAACAACGTAAGATTGATGATGAGAAGTTGCAGTATACTTCGGAAGCTCTGCAGACTTGCAGGCTCCAAAGCTGCCGCTGTGCTGTATGGTTCCTCTGGCAGGACTTGGAACGCCAGCTGCTCGCATACGAACGTCCTACGAATTCAGTTATCACATGGCCGACACCATGCTCGAGACCTGGAACCAATAATAAGACGGGTGCTGGCGACGGCAAAGTTGACAGCGAAGATAACAAGCATTCCGATCTCTCCCGGGACGGAGGGTTCAAGTACACTCTGTGGGTTTGCGACGGGCCCCCATCCTGCTGCGACCCATGACCCGAGCCTAACATTGTATCCCAGTGAACCTATTGTCAGAGGCGACCCGGGCAACACAACCACCCTGAGCCACGTCCTCCAGATGTTCGGAACCACCCAGGACAGGACTGTGGCGGAGGTTATGAATACTAGGGGCTCCCTCTGCTACCGCTATGATGTTTGAGCGGGAGAGGTCAGTGGGTTTGCAGACCTTTGTAGATAGTCGTATACAAGTATTGTTCAATTGATACCCTTGCTTCCGCATAATCGCTCCACCATTCAAGGTTGTGGTTGATATGACCAAATGTTTGCGTGTCTCTTGCCCATGGCGAGTCGAGGCGCTTGATTGACCGTAACATGCAGCATGGAAGTTGATTCGCCGCTGGGACCGTTCGCGGTCGCGGGCAGATGATCATTTTTGAAGCCATGTCATGTCGGCCCGCACCTGTTCCAGCCTAATCATTTGGTTCTCGTTCGGGCGCCTGCCTCCCCGCTGGTTGGCTCTCCAAAGGTGCTGGCACTTGAGCCACCAGACGAGAGCCACCACGCCCCCAACTACCGCAAAGCTGATCCACCAGCCAAGAAGGTCGAGGTCTTCTCGAAAGTCTGTGGCGTTTCCGATGCTCATGTATCCACCCCAGCCAACCTTAGAGGCGATGGGGCTGGAGAGACAGTAGCAGTTGAAGAACATACCTGAGAGCTGTTATTGAACACTTGTCAGCCGTAGTCCACTACTTGTCGTGTTATTATATTCAACCCCGAGGCCTCTTACCTGCATCACAATAGCAGCGACTAGCCAAATAAACGCCACCCCATTGAAAACGTACGCCGTCGCCTTCAGCCACCCAGGCTGCTTTTTTGGGAACTGGACGAACCAAGATATCGAACTGAGTGCGCCGTATAAGAAGCAGCTTCCGGACCAGCAGCCAGGCCCGACAGTAGGAGTCATGAAAGCGAACATGACCGCCATCATGATCTCACTCCACACCAAGAGCAATGCTGCAGTCGCGGTTGCATACCACGGGAAGGGCTTTGGTCCTGCAAAGTGGTCTGCGGCGTTGGCGCCGCAGTCGTCGTACGCGCCGATATCGTTTCGAAATCTATCTCCTTCCTCCTCTCGTGTCGCAGTCATGACGGCGTGAACAAGACGGGAATAGTGCATCGTTCGGCCCTGGCCGACGAACTTGCCAACGCGAAATGTCTTCGGGCTGTCCGCATTCCACCAACGCTTCTCCAAAGACAGATTCTTGATTGATGCTAAGGAGGGATCAAGCCCTCCAGCCATTGCACATGTTTTGATAACGTCGACGTTATACAGCCAGCGCGATAGAAGTTCCCTGTATCGGTTGCTTGTCAGTATCTGATGCAGCTAAAACCACGAAAGTGTACTTCACTCACGCCGTCCTTTCTGACGAAATCGGGTTCCTATCAATGATTCCGAAGGCCACCAAGATTGGAAGCCACAGTACGAAAAGTCCAATCGACATGTACACCACGTCAACCCCCTTGCCGAGATCCCCAAATGCCAGCACAATAGAGAAAATAAGCGCAACTAGGAACACGGCGAGGCTGCCCAGTGTCGGGATGACACTTCTCCGTCGCAGCATCCGTAGTTGGTATGCCAGGTCGGTCAGAAGATCCCTGGTCAGTAGCATGTCGAGCGGCTCGTGGTCTACCAAACCCTCGGCTCTCGTATCAGCCATTTGCCGTGCTACCTCCAAGCTAATGTTTGCACGTGGGCGAAACAGCCCATAGATAAGGGTGTTGAAAAACAGAGTTTCGTAGTCGTCCTCGCCATTATCCTTTTCGCCCCATTCCAGTATGTTCAAGTCAAACTAGTTCAGGCAGCTAAGGACATAGTACTCGTCTCTGCGGGCGTCCTCATCCGCCGCCGCCCGTCGGTGGCACCAGCGGATCTGCCATACATTCCACAGGGTTGCCGTCAGCGCCGTCGGTGCCGAGCCAAGCCAGCTGCAAATAGCAACAACTCTACTTTTGATCTTTTGCTCGTGGTAGGCCTCGTATGGGAGATTGAAGAGGATTGCAAACGGGAAGACCCATGTTGCGGTCAGCGACAAAGCTCCGGAGGGCTCGGCGAGCTGGATTTGCGGACCGCAGAGGGCACGACAGCCTGTTGGGATGTTCAGCTGTTGAGCGCGAGATTAGAGGCTGGGCAGGGGAGTTAGGTAGCAGGTACTCACCCTCGAGGGTCAACGTGAGAAACTCGGATCGGGGGCACGAGGACTTGAGATACATCACAGGCCCCAAATACATGTAGCCAAATTCATAGATGGTGGTGTTGTTAATCTCACCCAAAGGGCCAGGCACAGCGAGGGTACCGTTGAGAATAGAGTGGACTACCTCGTTGCAGGTGTCAAACTGGCCCGTAGTGACAGCGTCACAGAATGAAGCCAGGACCAGGGTGGCAAGGAAGAGAACCGCCCACGGCGGTGTAAGTTTTGGCGTCATCACTGCTGTTTCCTGCAAGAAAAAAACAACAGACGTTGGGCCAAACCATCTCCATGCCCTCTTGCTGAGACGTCTTGCCGCCCATTTGTACTCCAACGACGTGACTATGCACATTCGTGACCCCTCACGAGGCAACCGAACTTCCTGGTAGCTGGGCGATGGCGCACCGAGAGGCCGCAAATCAAAACCTCTCCGGGGCGCCAGATGCAATGCAGAGGCGATCGACGGCCTCTTATCGCGGCCATTTTCTGATTTATCTTGGCCTGTATGGCGGACAGCTGGGTGCGAGGGCGCTCCCCGACAATAGGTGGTGGAGGCTGTGCAGATAGGCGTTTGCAATTCGAAGGGTTCCTGATGGCCACAGACCGACTCACCGAATCTTGAAACGACACCTCTCTTCCTGTAGCTGATGGGGCGCGGCCTAGGGCAGATTCCATATCCCCATTCAACATGTCGCTTCCGAGCCTTTTGGTAGTATTGTGCTGCTCGGCATCTGCGGCCCAGGTAGTGTTGAGGATCCCGGACGTCCCCATCAGCTGTTTTGATTGTCATCTGTTGCACTTGGCTTCAACGAAGATGGGGTGAACCGCAAACCACAGCAAAAGAAGAGGTCCAGCGGTGACCGAGGATGTCTGTTGCGTTCTGGGAAGGCACGCGTGCGCAACGCAGCATATGAGTGGACTTTCCCGTGAACCAACAACCTTGCTCCTGCGCATAAAGAGCACTCGCCCATCGCACGAATGAGCGGACTTGACGATATCTCATATAACTTCTCGGTCAGTCGGTGACATGCGTCAAGTGCCCCAATGCCCGCGTTCTTGCATACCACTACGGCAGCGCTTGGCCAACGATAAACGGGAGAAGCTGCGATGCCAAGGCAGCCTGCTTCTGGGCAGCGCCCGAGGGGGGGGTGCAGTTTCCGATCAATCATATCTTACGACACGAGAAGATGCGTGCCTTGCTCTTCGAGACAGGGCACGCCCCGCATTGCAAATGGCATTACCTTATTCTAACTACGACCCTCGCTTGCCCCGAGGGCGAGAGATTGTGTATATCTTTTGCAGACCGCCGCTCGCCTCTAGCCTGCTATGGGACTTCCACGTCTGATATCACAAAATGGATGACGCACATCGCACCGAGGTAAGTGGTTTGGAGCCACTTTCAGCTTCAAGCTCTTGGGACATCTCAAGCTGGCTTGGCATCAACAGGGAAGATGTGATAGGGGAGGGGAGCGAGAATGGGCGGTTCACCACGAAGAAAATTCGCCTCTTGTTTGTGAGGCGAGAGACCAGGGGAATTGGAGGCAATGTATGACTTTCACCTACGTTTGGCACCGCACGCACTTTACCTAGATGCTAAATGTCTCAATACAGTTACCATTAATAATGAAGAGGCCTTCGCGAGGTTTCTTGAGGTCAGTAATGCCGACTCCTAAACCGGAAATCTTGGTGCCCCCAGTACTGACTGCTTGTAGGAAACTAAGAGACAGGATATGGGCACTTCCAGCGGGGAGCCGGGAACGAACCGTCTGATGTATTTTGTCCCTAGCCCAAATCTGTCTTCGAGCTGGCTTAACACGGAGTAGATTCATCGAATTCTCTCGGATGGATCGACGAAAGAACTTGAAGGCTGAGAAACGGAGGCTGCATGTTACGAAAAGCGCCTTCACAAAGCTTTGTGACACGTTCCACGTTCCCGCGAGCTTTGCAGAGACGGTCTTACGAAAGAACCAAGTTGGGAGGATGGGCTTTACTTCCATCCTTCACCCAGATTCAGAGGGAAAACCAGAGACGTTCGGTATGATCTCAAGTGTCTTTTAACCTCAGTCCACCGTGACCCGCACTGACAAGAGCTGGCACTCGCAGAGCTAGCATACCAGTACACTGCGTTGCTGGGAGAAAAGTCAATGGATCTCAACCAAGACCTCCACTACATCTACACTCGCTACCACGTCAAGACGCACACCACCTTCACCCTGTGCATTAATCCCCATCAAAAGGCCATGGATTTGTGGGTCGGCCATCGTCTGAGTTCACGCTCTCTTAACCCGTCGAATCCAAATGCGGGAGTGGTGCCGGCGATCAATTCCGTAGGGGCTACCAGAGCTCAACCTGACTGCCGGAGCCCATTGGCATATCACATACTCCTGACGCGAGTTAGTTTGGAAGATTGGAAGGTCTGGCTCGAGAGGCAACGCAGGGAGCTGCTTTTGATTGTAAAAGAGAAAGCATTGTCGTGCGCGCCGGGTTTAGTGCCACTTCCCGATTGGGGCGTGGTGTCACGTGAACTGGGAGCGCACGAACCATCTTTGAAACATACGCCTAGCGTCCACCGATTTCTCTCTCCCTCGCTAGCTTTCTCTCCCTCTCACAATTTACCCATTCCCAGAACCACCATAATGGCGACCCAGGCTGACGAAGATTTGCGCCAAAAGCTGGAGTATTTCTGCCAATCCGCATCACCACAGGACCGAGAGGCACTTACTAGATTCCTCACAACAAAACCGCCAATGAACGCAACTCCCAATAGCGTAATTCCTCTAACAGAGGAAGCTCGGATCCGCCTGGACCTCGCGCGCCAGCTGCAGAATTCTATCAGAGAGGTTAACGGTGTACCGGGTTGGAAATTTAGCGCTTCGCACCTTGGCGTTATTTTCGTGATGCCGCTGGACATCCTAAAGCAAATCGCACGCACGGGAATAGTTCCGAATTTGAGATCCGGAGCAGCTGATACTCACCTTCAAAGAGTATCTGACTTAATAAAGGAGTGTAGGTTAACGAGCTTTTAAGTTTTAGTAATTTTATAGCTAATATAAATTGGTTAGTTCTCGATGCTGTCAGTCTGGAAGCCGATTCGCATCTCCCATCAAAGGTCGCACAATCTCGCGCTAGCAAACGGGCCAAGTCGACCACTACTACAACATCACAAAAACGCACTTACGACGAAGGTGGAGGGGACCAGGACACACGTGAGGCAGATAAGGTATGTTATTTGTTCTGTGGTAATTATTGTGGTAATCAATATACTAATCGTGCGTTATAGTGTCGTGAGCGAGAGAACAGCGCCTGTCTGTTCACTGGCATGGCGGACCCACATGCGTGCCACATCATGCCGTTCTCATTCAACTCCAACCTGCAGAATAGACGACGCCTGGGCACTCTTATAGATGCAACACAGCTCTTCGGCGATCGTCCCTGGCCAGAGCTCCTGACACAAAAAGTTCGATCATCCGATTTTGCTTGGAATATGCTAGCTGTCAGTCCTCAGCTGCACGTTTGGTGGGCTCAGGGACGTTGGGCAGTGAAATGCTTAGGAATCACACCAGTTAATAACCAACATATACTGACGCTTGAATTTCACTGGATGCCGCAACGAAGCCAGTTACCCCAAGGCAGGGAAATCGACCTCGATAAAGACGAAGGGGAGCAAATGCTTAAGGAACTCATTACTTGGAACGGTGACCTAAACGTGACGACGTCGGAAGATCATGGTGTCATTGCTATCTCAGATGCCCGCTCTCACCAACCACTCCGATCAGGGCAGATTTTCGAAGTCAGGCATAGTACTAACGACGATGCCGAGAAAATGAAGGACATGGTTGATCTACAATGGTACCTGATCCTTGCTTGCAGTCTCGCTGGCGCTGCAGACCCACCGGAGCTTGAGGACGATGAGAGCGATGATGATTTCGACCCGAACACGCTTAAGATTGAGCCAGAACACGACACCGGGATAGACACCGGGATACAGAAGTGGCTTAAGGGAATCGAGGCCGCCCCTCCCCAGAGCGCGCAGCCAGTTTTGGCTTCATTATTAAAACCCGGGGCAGTTCAGGAGTTACCTTCAAGCAGCACTGGTCCTGGAGTACTCGGCTCTATTACTAACCTTGCCCATCGCCGATCAAGCTGAGGGGGTGGTCACAGTAGGTGGCTTCGACTGGCGCGTTGGGGGCATCCAGCATCGCATGGGAAGCTCAGCGGGACGGCTCAGCCATGATCACTATTGCCGTGGTGACTATGATATTCCTCCCTGGAACGTTTGTATGCGTACGTCCGATCCTACAACCCCTCTATGCCAATACCCATCTCTGACCGTTGAATGAAGTCTTTCTTTGGTACCGCGTTCTTCCGGAGTTCGGATGATACGTTCCAGGCTAGCCCCTTCGTATTCATTTACGTAGCTGCCGCTCTTCCCCTGACCATCATGGTAATCGTGTCTTGGCTGTGGTGGAGGAAGCGGCGACATGCTCGGAAGCAACGGGATTTTGAAGCAGGCGGGATATCAATGTCTATTACCTAGGTCGGCGTTACACTGGCAGACGCTGGTGCTGCGTTCGAACCCGCCGACAGGAAGCACTCAGTTGTTGGCGCCCAATCGCCGCAGAGGGGACCTTCTACATGAGAGGCACGGTAATAAACGGGCAGAGGCCCCGGTTCAGATAGACATTCTATCTTTTTGTAGGGCATTTGTACAACAAGGTTGCTTGAGCATGTGGATGAGTCGGAACGATGAAGCTTGGCAAAGAGACACAGTCGGTAGCAAGGTTCAAGCAAACTGGTAATTTTCTCGACATGGTCGACGACACTTTGAATGCGCAGAATGAGTTTGAAGTACTGAATCCAAGTCAGACTAGACAATGCGTTCTTTATGCGTGCCTTGAATGGCCGTGTTGATTGGTTGAGAAAGCGGCAGCGGCCTTTCCTGGACACTCCTACCGCCCCTACCGCCCCGCACCGCATCGGCCCACTTCGCTGCCGACGACGTCAGAAGCCTGCCTCCAATTGACATCTCAGCCCTTCTTTCCTGCCCCCTTACTAAGACACGCCATCTTGCCCCGGCCACTCCCCGGAATGAAGAATGCGCTGACAGGTCTGCGAATTCTACAACGGAGACCAACCGCTACAGCACTGTGGCTCGCTCACGAACAGCCCGTCGGACGCCTCAACAAACTCGCGCAACTCAGGCCCCACATTGCTCCCGCGCCGAGCAGCAAGCGATTTTTCTCGTCGCGCCCGACGCAGAGCGGGGATTCTCCTAGGAGGACGACATCATCCCACTATTGTGCAACCCACCACGCCACGATCCTTGCCAAGTCGTTCACCATGGCCATGTCGACGTCAGAGTCGGCCCTCCCGGCGCAGGAGCAGGCTCGGCTCGTGGAGGAGTCCAAGCGCCTCGCGGCATACCAAGCCGTCAAGGACCACCTGCTCGCCGAGTACACCAAGGTCGGTATCGGCTCCGGCAGCACCGTCGTGTACGTTGTTGAGGCGATTGCCGCGCTCGGCGCCGCTGCCACCAATGGGATGTACTTCTACCCGACCGGCGCGCAGTCCGAGGAGCTGATCGAGGCTGCGGGCCTGAATCTGCAGTACATTAGCAAGCTGCCGGCAGGGCAACAGCTGGATGTTGCCTTTGACGGGGCCGACGAGGTAGACGACGACCTGAACCTGATCAAGGGCGGCGGAGCATGTCTGTGGCAGGAAAAGATTGTCGCGACGAGCGCCAAGAAGTTCGTCTGTGTGGCTGACTTCCGCAAGCTCTCGCCGCGGCTCGGCACCAGCTGGAAGAAGGGCATCCCGATCGAGGTGCTCCCCATGGCGGCGCCGCGGGTGCTGGACGCGCTGAAGCAAATGGGCTCTCACGGTGCTCGCGTCCGCCCGGGACTGCCGGGCAAGGCCGGGGCGATTGTCACGGATAACGGCATGTGGATCATTGACGCGCCCTTTGCGCCTCTTTTGTTGCCCAAGGACAGCGACAACGGCATCCACGCCGGAAACGAGGAAAGTGGGGTGTGGACGGTGGATGCTCTCGCCGACCGGCTCATTAAGCTTCCCGGCGTTGCGGAGATTGGGTTATTCTACGGCCAGAGTGGGTTGCAAGTTGCCAGCGGTGCACAGAAGCCCGTGGCCGCGTATTTCGGAATGGCAGACGGCAGTGTTGAGGTTAGGAAAGCATCCAAGTAATGGGCTAAGCAAGTATGCGTGAACTAAAAACAGCGTACAATTCGAAACATACTTCTGGGCGCAGTCAACAGGGTTAGCATTGCTGCAACAAAAGTGAAATTGCTGCGTAATGGCCTCGTGATAACCGACCGGCTGTTCCGGGTTACGATCCGGGAGGCTCCGGGAGCTTGCCAAATTTGATGCAGGTCTTCAACCGTCGTAACCCCATACCATTTGGGAGACCGGGAACATAGCTGCTTCTCCCCAAACTCTTCTTTAGCAGTCCCACGGCAAGCAGAGGCACAAAAGCCCTACATCGGGAGCTAGATACTTGATGTCACCAAAGAGTGTCAGCGATGCGACGGTTAATCGCCCGCGCGCCGGTCTTCCCCCCCACCATTCGGCGGCGATTTTGGTCAGTGTGACGCATCGGTGACGAAGCTCACGGCGCCGGTCGGTCGCTGGGGTGGAGTCACGAGCCGCAGGGGCGGGGTCATCTCTACGATTCGGCCATCTAACGTCGAACGGGAGATGGCATGGGGCCACGAATCCTGGACAGGAGCGGTTTTGCAGGTGCTGGGTTTGCGCATTCCATTCCGCGGGCCGGAGCTCAGGAGTGTTTCGGCTTTTTATGGAGTGGGCCTGCCCGCGTCGGTGCAGGTCTGTGGCCCGAGGCCAAAGTGCCAAGAAAGACGGGCAGTTGGGGACCGTTCTCGTGCACATAGAGGCCCCAACTGCGAGACGAGCGGGCGGTCGGCGCGTTGCTGAACCTTCCGTTTTGTGCAACCCGCACGCCGGCCCGGATTGGACGGCAGCCAAGGGGGGAGGCAAGGGGTGTCGAGTGTGCCTGCCTTTCTATCTAGGTACCTACTTCCGTATTTGGCGTGCCAAAGACGACTTTGCTCGTTCCCAAGATGTAGCGCAATGGCATTGGCGATTGCTTCGTCTGCTCTTCTTCTTCGTGGGTGAGCGTCATCAGGTAATGTTGGGAGGCGAGGCCGCGCAGGCCGCTGCCCGGGTGCTGATGCTGAGGTGAGTGGGTGCGTGCCAGAGTTAATGCCAAGGTGGGTGGTGTCCAGGTGCGCAGTCCAAAGGGGCGGAGGCGCCAGCCGCCGGGTCCGTCTCGGCTTTGCGCCCAGCTGAGCTTGTGCAGCCTACGGCTTCGGGATCTCGGAGCTGAACACAGATGAGAGGTTGATCGCTGGCGTAGCGAGCGGTTTGAACAGGCGAGCCCTGCGTTTGACGAAATCGCTATCGGACCATCCATTCGGGCAGTCGCCAACATTTTGTATCACCTCACTTCCGCTCTCGCGCCTCGCTGAGAAGCAATCCTGAATGCGACCGCAGTATGGATTGCCACAACGGAAAAGAAGCGACGGCTCGGGGGCAACCCTCCCCTCCCCGCGCGTCGGTCAAGCAACCGTGAGACGTGACCGCAAGTGCGTGCTTGTCCGAGGTAGTGAACAGGGGGGTCGCATGAGGGAGGATCGGCCTCGTCGGGACCGCTGGAGCGTTGCTTGGACGCGGCGCCAAGGTTCAGCGGGTCCATCTGAAGCGGCGGGCGAGTCCGGGGCAGACGTGTAAAGCGCATCGACCAGAATCCCAGGCGGAAGACGCGGAAGATCCGGACCTGTTGCACCATCTCAACCGCCCCAGCATTATCTATCACCAGCACCTCGCCTGCTTCGGGGGAGGGGGGGGCGGGGTGTGGCAGCGCTGGTTCCTCCCGCCACGACGGTGCGGCGGTGCTTCACGGTCGGATCTCAGGCTTGTGGGACGGAGGGCCGTTGCCGCCCGTTCCGCCTGATCTTTATTCACGCACATGTCAGGCGAAGTGGTTCATAGCTAGAGCCGCACCGGTTGGTTACTTTCTCAAGGTCGGTATTAGACAACATGTCGAATGCGCGGGCGGCAAATACAAAGCTTCAAGTCCTTCGTCGGCTCCCGGAAGGTCCGGATTGGACAAGAGATACCCGCATTCTGGATAAAGCCGGGCCCCAGCATTTTAGATTGTTGTGCCGAGTGTCAATGGCGCTGGTCATGTCGGTACTGCCCGCGTGAGGAGTCGTCTCTCGACGCGCTTTGATGGGAGGTGGGGAAAGGGGATGACCTCGGCGGCAGGCGGGCAGCCGGCGAAAGGTGCGTTGCCCCTTGCCGTCGGCCGTGCCAGAAGCGGAATCAGCCAGAGGCAGGAGTAACGGGCGAGGGCGGCCAGCGATTGCATCTGAGACAAGGGCAGCCCGGAGGCTACCTAGGATAAATGGGAGCACCGCCAGACGTTTGCACCAACGCGACAGTTTAGCCTGTGCCGCTGGCCGTGGGCGGGCGCAGCGCAACCTGGAGCAGCGGGCTCTGCCTTGCTCAACACACGCGATGCCGCCGTCGACGTGGCGGGAGTTGGGGACCGAAGGGCTTGGTGCCCGCTCCCGACCGCGGGGCCTAGCCACAGACTGCCCTGAGTATGCCCTTGCAGCCGGACGAATGGCGGCATGTATTTCCGATTATGAGAACGGAGATGGAGGATGGAGATCGTGGCCTCTGTCATATCCACACTCAGCAGTGCCCTATTTTCAGCGTGCTGTTAAATGAGTGCCTGGTCCCGAAATTTTCGTGGGTGCCGCCCGAGTGCCGCCCGAACAGGACCCATCGCCCGCATTCCCTCCACCTACCTAAAAGGTTAACCTCGGGCCTTTCGCTCTGCCCAAAGCAACGCATAAGCTTCCGTGGATACTCGCAAAGTTGAGAAGAAAGAGGACCTGCAATGGATATGATAAATAACGGCGTTCTCTTTGCTCCAGTTGGAAGCAGAGGACGTGGCATGCAGTGGTCCGGGAATTGTGGAGCTCGAGGTTCGCCGGTGTGGTCTCCGCGAAATGGAACCCGTCGAGTTGTTTTTGTGCGCCTGCGCCGGCCCTGGCACCCGTGTTTCTGTTGCACAAACGTTTGGTGGACGCGGTCCTCCACTCTCGATAGGTAGCAAGAGGGATT
>Ga0247780_1001145_pt1 | contig 18202 bp, 20 predicted proteins | sample UWRJL079202R5_FD_179927 | JGI IMG/M metagenome (GOLD analysis project Ga0247780, IMG submission 179927) | Plant litter microbial communities from Arlington Agricultural Research Station in Wisconsin, United States - UWRJ-L079-202R-5 | ecosystem: Environmental > Terrestrial > Plant litter >... | reverse complement strand
GCTTCATGACGGAGTACGGCGGCATGCGCTTCGGCTCCTTCCTTCTGGTCGAATACATGGAGATCCTGGTCGTCTCCGGGATCGCGGCGGCGATGTTCCTCGGCGGCTGGATGGGTCCCGGCCCGAGCTTCCTCGATCCGATCTGGATGCTGGCGAAGATGCTCGGCCTGGTCCTGGTCTTCATTTGGGTCCGGGCGACGCTGCCGCGGCTGCGATATGACCAGCTGATGAGCCTGGGCTGGAAAGTGCTGCTGCCGCTGGCGACCCTCAACGTCCTCGTCACCGCGGTCCTGGTGGTGGTGACGTGAGCTTCGACCCGAAGAGCGCCTCCTACCTCGACTCGATCGAGGTGGTCGAGGTCCAGCGCGGCCCCGAGCCGGGCGGGCTCGGCGGCGCCTACCGCGCCTTCGGCGAGACCCTGCGCGGCCTGAAGACGACGATGGCGCGGCTGATCGAGGGGCCGATGACGATCGAGTACCCGGAGGAGAAGACGCCGGTCTACCCGCGCTTCCGCGGCCGCCACAAGCTGCACAAGTTCGAGGACACCGGGCTGGAGAAATGCGTCGGCTGCTCGCTCTGCGCCGCCGCCTGCCCGGCCGACTGCATCCGCGTCGTCGCGGCGGAGAACGTCCCGGGCGAACGGGTTTCCGCCGGAGAGCGCTACGCCGCCGTCTACGAGATCAACCTCTCGCGCTGCATCTTCTGCGGCTACTGCGAGATCGCCTGCCCCTTCGACGCGATCACGATGGGCCACGACTACGAGATGGCCGACTACGACCGCCAGAACCTGATCTTCACCAAGGAGATGCTGCTGGCCGAGCCGGTCGAGCGCACGCCGCTGAAAAGCGAGGGTGAATAGGTGGAAGCGGTGCTGTTCTTCCTCGCCGCCCTCGGCGCGCTCGGCGGCGCCATGGGCGTCATCGCGATGCGCAACCCCTTCTACAGCGTGCTGGCGCTGATCGTCCACCTGTTCTCGCTGGCAGTGCTGTTCCTGCTGCTGACCGCGGCCTTCGTCGCCGCCGCCCAGGTGGTCGTCTACGCCGGCGCGGTGATGGTCCTCTACGTGTTCGTCGTCGCCTACGTCGGCGGCGGCGGCGAGTCGGCCTGGGAGCCGATCCCCGGCCAGCGCTTCCTCGCGCCGCTGCTCGGCATCGCCCTGTTCGTCGAGCTCTCCGTCGCCGTCCTCTCCTCCGCCCTCCTCGCCCTCGGCACCCATGGCCCCGATGTCGAAGCCGGCTTCGGCGACCCGGCCGCGATCGGCACGCTCCTCCTGGAGAAGTTCCTGCTGCCCTTCGAGGCCTCCTCGATCCTGCTGCTGCTGGCGGCGGTCGGGGCGATCGTGCTCGCGGGTCGCAAGCGGGAGGAGACCGCGTGAACGTCGAGTGGTACATCGTCCTCTCGGCGCTCCTCTTCTGCACCGGCGCCGTCGGCATCCTGATCCGCCGCAGCCCGATGGTGATCCTGCTCTGCCTCGAGCTGATGCTGAACGCCGGCAACCTCGCCCTCGTCGCCTTCAGCCGCATGGTCGGCAACCAGGAGGGGCAGGTGTTCGCGATCGTGGTGATGGTCGTCGCCGCCTGCGAGGTCGTCGTCGGCCTCGGCCTGATCGTCGCGATCTTCCGCCGCCGCCTGCCGCTCAACGTCGACGACCTGCGGGAGCTGCGCGGATGAGCGCGACCCCCTGGGCCTGGCTGGTCCTGCTCTTCCCGCTGCTGGGATCGATCGTCATCGGCCTCGGCTTCCGGGTGCTGCCGCGGCGGGTCGCGGGGATCCTCGGCACGGTCTCGATCGCGCTCGCCTTCGCCTGCGGCGTCGGCGCCCTGCTCAGCCTGCTCGGCGACGAGCCGGAGGCGCGCCACCATGCCTCCTCGCTCTGGGACTACGCCAGCGCCGGCGGCCTCGACATCAAGCTCGGCATCTTCGTCGACCCGCTCTCGATCTTCATGGTCCTCGTCGTCACCGGCGTCTCGACCCTGATCCACCTCTACTCCTACGGCTACATGCAGTCCGACGAGGGCTACCACCGCTTCTTCAGCTACCTCAACTTCTTCGTCTTCTCGATGCTGCTGCTGGTCCTCGCCGGGAACTTCGTGCTGCTGACCGTCGGCTGGGCCTTCGTCGGCTTCGCCTCCTACGCGCTGATCAGCTTCTGGTACCGGCGCGAGACGGCGACGCGGGCGGGGATGAAGGCCTTCGTGATCAACGTCGTCGGCGACATCGGCCTCGTCCTCGCCGCCTTCCTGATCTTCCGCGAGCTCGGCAGCTTCGATTTCGGCCCGGTCTTCGAGAAGGCGCCCGAGGTCTTCACCACGAACGAATGGACGGTCACGGCGATCTGCCTGCTGCTCCTCGTCGGCGCCTTCGCCAAGTCGGCGCAGCTACCGCTCCACACCTGGCTGCCGGACGCGATGGAGGGACCGACGCCGGTCTCCTCGCTGATCCACGCGGCGACGATGGTCACCGCCGGCGTCTACCTGATCGCCCGCACCCACGTCCTCTTCGAACTGGCCCCCACCGCCGCCGACGTCGCCGCCTTCGTCGGACTGGCGACGCTGCTGGTGGCGGCGACGACGGCGCTTGTGATGACCGACCTGAAGCGCGCGATCGCCTACTCGACGATGAGCCAGATCGGCTACATGGTGATGGGAGTCTCGATCGGCGCCTACAGCGCCGGCATGTTCCACCTGATGACCCACGCCTTCTTCAAGGCGCTCCTGTTCATGGCCGCCGGCTCGATCATCGCCGCGATGGCGAACGACCAGAACATCGATCGCATGTCGGGCTTCGGCAGGGCGATGCGGTTCACCTCGATCGCCTTCCTCTGCGGCGCGCTCGCCCTGGCCGCCTTCCCCGGCACCTCGGGCTTCTTCTCCAAGGACGAGATCCTCGCCTTCGCCGAGGCCCGCGGCGGGATGTACCTGATCTTCACCGTGCTCGGCTACTTCGGCGCCCTGCTCACCGCCGTCTACAGCTTCCGCCTCGTCTTCCGGGTCCTGTCCGGGACGCCGTGCAAGGAGGCGCGGGAGCTGATCGAGACCGGGCACGTCGCCCACGGCGAGGCGCGCAACCCGGCGACGGGGGAGATCGAGGACACGGACGTCGGCTTCCCGGGCCCCGAGCACCACATCGCCGAGCAGACCTGGTCGATGCGGGCGGCGATGGCCGTGCTCGCGGTCCTGGCCCTGGTCGGCGGGCTGGTCCAGATCCCGGGGGTCGACGACGTCGTCGGCAGGTTCCTCGAGCCGGTCTTCGAGGCCTCGCCGCTGGCCCACATCCACCCCTCGATCGCCGAGGACTACGTCGGCCTCGGGATCGGCGGCGCGATCGCCCTGCTCGGAATCGGCATCGCCTACTTCCTCTACGTGGCGCAGCCGCAGCGGCCCCGGCAGCTGGAACAGCGCCTGCGCCCGCTGCACACGCTGTTCGCGAACAAGTGGTACTTCGACGAGGCGATCGAGCTGCTGGTCGTGCGGCCGGCGCTGGCGGTCGGGCGCTTCGCCAACCGCGTCTTCGAGCGCCTCGTCGTCGACGGCCTCGTCAGCGGCGCCGAGGGCACCGTGCGCGGCGCCGGCGGCGTCGTCCGCGCCGTGCAGAGCGGCTTCGTCCGCAGCTACGCCCTGCTCCTCCTCGTCGGCTTCGCCGGCCTCGCCCTCTACTTCCTGCTCTCCAGCTCATGATCAACGCCCTGCTCTGGACCCCGCTCGCCTTCGGGATCGTCGGCCTCTTCCTGCCGCGGCGCGCGGTCGGCTGGTGGGCGACGCTCGGAACCGCGGTGACGCTGGCGCTCGCCGTCTGGATGGTGCTCGACTTCGATGCCGGCAACTCCGGCCTCCAGCACACCGTCGACGTCGCCTGGATCTCCGGGCTCGGCGTCGACTACAGCCTCGGGATCGACGGGCTCAACCTCTTCCTCGTCCTGCTGACCGCGGTGCTCTGGGTCGGCGGCACTGCCTTCGCGGCGTTTCGCCGGCAGGAGCGGGCCGGCCTCTTCTTTTTCCTGATGCTGGTCGGGGAGACGGCGACGCTGGGCTCGTTCCTGGCCCAGGACCTGCTGCTCTTCGTCCTCTTCTTCGACCTGATGCTGGTTCCGTTCTACTTCCTCTTCGGGGCCTGGGGGCACGACCGCACCGCCGAGGGCGGCATGGCCGCCTCGGGGGCGACGCTGAAGATGATCGTCTACACGCTGATCGGCTCGCTGCTGATGCTGGTCGCGGCGATCGCGACCGCGATCATCGCCGCCGACGGCGGCCACCTCACCTTCTCGATCGCCGAGCTGCAACAGCGGGGCATCGGCGTCGACAGCCAGCGCTGGATCTTCTGGTTCTTCGCCGCCGCCTTCCTCGTGAAGATGCCGGCCTTCCTCCTGCACGGCTGGATGCCGGACGCGTACCGGGCGGCGCCGCTACCGGCGCTGGCGGTTTTCTCGGGCGTGCTGGCGAAGGTCGGCGCCTACGGCTTCCTGCGCGTGGTGCTGCCGCTGTTCCCCGACGCCACGGTGGAGTTCCAGGAGGCGATCCTCGTGATCGCCCTGGCCTCGATCCTCTACGGCTCGGTCATGGCCTTCACCCAGACCAACGTGCGGCTGATCGCCGGCTACTCCTCGGTCGCACAGCTCGGCTTCATCACCGCCGGCATCTTCGCCCTGCGCGCCGACGGGGCCGACGGGGCGATCCTGCAGATGGTCAACCACGGCTTGGTCGTGGCCCCGATCTTCGTCATCGTCGCGATCCTGGTCGAGCGGAGCGGCAGCGAGGACATCCGCGAGATGGGCGGCCTGGCGCTGCGGGCGCCGGTGCTGGCGGCGCTCTTCCTGATCGTCGCCCTCGCCACCCTGGCGATGCCCGGCTCGGCCAACTTCGTCGGCGAGTTCTACATCCTCAACGCCCTCTTCCAGGAGAAGATCGTCTTCGCCTTGATCGCGATCACCGGGGTGGCGATGTCGGCCTACTACGCCCTGCGGCTCTACCAGCAGGCGATGCACAACCGTAAGCCGGACGGGATCGCCTCGCGTGAGATCGGCTGGCGCGACGGCGTCGTCCTCGCCCCGCTCGTCCTCTGCATCCTCGCCCTCGCCCTCTACCCGCAGCTGATCCTCCACCGCACCGCCCCGACCGTGCAGCAGACCGTGGCCAAGGTCAGCGGCGGCCCGGCGCCGGAGGCGCAGTTGGCCGGCAATCGCCTCCCGACTCAGATCGGCTACTACGAAGAGGTCGGGGATCGAGGAGAGAGGCCATGAACTTCCACGAGCCGACCATCGACTACGCGGGCATCTCGCCGATCGTGGCCCTGACGGTCGGCCTCTGCGTCGTCCTGCTCTCCGCCGTCTTCAAGCCGACGAAGCGGATGGCGCCGGGGCTGACGCTGATCACGCTCGGGGCCGCCGCCGGCCTTCTGATCTGGCAGTGGGGCGAGAACGTCGACCTGATCACCGGGGCGCTGCGGCTCGACGATCTGGCGATCTCGATCTCGCTGATCGCGATCTTCATGGCCGCCTCCTGCGTCCTGCTCTCGATCCGCGAGTCCGCCGCCGAGCAGGCAGGCTCGGGCGAGTACCACGCGCTGCTGCTCGGCTCGGTGATGGGAATGGTGCTGCTGACCCAGGCGCAGAACCTCGTCACCTTCTTCGTCGCGCTGGAGATCCTCTCGATCCCCCTCTACATCCTCTGCGCGACCAACCTGCGGCGCGAGGGCTCGCTCGAGTCCGGGTTGAAGTACCTGATCGTCGGCTCCCTCGGCTCGGCCACGCTGCTCTACGGGATGGCCTTCCTCTACGGCGGCACCGGCTCGACCGGATTCGACGGGATCGCCGACGGCCTCACCCGCAACGGGGTGCTCGGCGACCCGCTGATCCTGATCGGGATCGCGATGGCCGCGGTCGGGCTCGCCTTCAAGACCTCGATCGCGCCCTTCCACCAGTGGACGCCCGACGTCTACGAGGGGGCGCCGACGCCGATCACCACCTTCATGGCGGTCGCGACCAAGGCCGCCGCCTTCGCCGTCTTCCTGCGCTTCTTCGTCGTCGCCCTGGGCCCGCAGCTGCAGGAGTGGCGGCCGGCGCTCGCCGTCCTCGCAGCGGTCTCAATCCTCGTCGGCAACGTCGGCGCGCTCGGCCAGGACTCGCTGAAGCGGCTGCTCGGCTACTCGGGCGTCGCCCAGGCCGGCTACATGCTCGGCGGGGTGGTGGTCGCCTCCGAGGCCGGCGCCAGCTCGCTCGTCTTCTACCTCGCCGCCTACGCCTTCATGAACCTCGCCGCCTTCGCCGCGATCGTCGCTCGCGAGCGGGAGACGCCCTTCGGCGACTCGACGCGCGCGGTCCAGGGGCTGGGGCGTGAGCGACCGCTGCTCGCCTGGCCGCTGACGATCTCGATGCTGGCCCTGGCCGGGCTGCCGGCCACCGCCGGCTTCATCGGCAAGCTCTACCTGATCGAGGCCCTGGTCGAGGGTGACTTCACCTGGCTCGCGGTCTTCATCGCGATCGGGACGATGATCTCGCTCGCCTACTACCTGCCGGTGGTGGCAGCGATGTGGATGCGGCCCGAGTCCGAGACGGCCCCGGGCGCCGCCCCGGCGATCGCCGGGGCCGACCCGGAGGCCGACCCGGTCGACCCCGAGGCCGGCCGGCGCTGGTACCTGGTCGGGCCGGCGATCCTCGCCGCGGCGGCGACGATCTTCTTCGGCGTGATCCCGCAGCCGTTGGTCGAGTTCGCGGAACACGCCGGCTCTGCGCTCTTCTGACGGCACCAGACTCCGCGCGGGGCGGCGTCCTCGGTCGCTCGCGGGCAGAGCACGCCACGCTGCCTGCGTCCCAGCCCCGCTTGGTCTGGCACCGTCAGACTGCCGGCCATAAATGGGCGTTCTCCTCACCACCCTCGCGATCCTCGTCGCCGTCGCCGTCGGGGTCTGGTCGGAGGGCCGCTGGCCCCAGGGCGCCGCCAAGGCTTCCCGCCAGTCGCTGGTGCTGTTGCTCTACGTGCTGCTGCCGCCGGTGATCTTCTTCAACATCGCCGCCAGCGAGATCGACCTCAGCCACGGCGTCGGGCTGGCGCTGGGGATCGTCGCCTCCTCGCTCGGCGCCCTCTTCGCCTGGTGGGTTGCGGGCCGGGCGCTGAACCTGAGCAGGCCACAGACCGGGGCGGTGGTCTGCACCGTGCTCAGCGTCAACACGGGCTATCTCGGCTACCCGCTCGCCGTCGCCCTGCTCGGCCGGGACGAACTGCCAACGGCGGTGCTCTACGACGTGCTCGTCACCGGCCCCTGCCTGCTGCTCGGCGCCTTCGCGGTCGGCGCCGCCTTCGGCACCAAGGCCGGGGAAACCCCGCGCCAGCGGGTCGCCGCCTTCTTCACCCGCAACCCGCCGCTGTACGCGGCGATCGCCGGGCTGCTGGCCCCCGAGGCGCTGGCGCCCGACCTGCTGGTCGACGTCTCGCAGGTCTTGATCGTGGCGATCCTCCCGATCGGGTTCTTCGCGGTGGGCGCCACCCTGGCCGAGAACGCCGAGCACGGCCAGCTGCCGATGCCGCCGCCGCTTACCCGACCGGTGATGGTCGTGCTGGTGACCCGGCTGGCGGTGGTGCCGGCGCTGTTGATGCTGCTGGCGGCGCCGCTGATCGACCTGCCCGCCGCCTACCGCCTGCTCTCGGCGATGCCCTCGGGGCTCAACTCGCTGGTCATCGCCCATGCCTACGGGCTCGACATGGAGATCACCGCCGAGGCCGTCACCTGGTCGACCGCGATCGTCGTCGCCGCGGCCCTGGTGTCACTCTTGCTCTGATGCTGCACCACGTCGCGATCGAGCTGCGACCCGCCGAGGTCGAGCGCGCCGTCGAGTTCTTCGAGCTGCTCGGATTCGAGCGAGTCGAGCCGCCGCCGGCGCTGGCCGAGGGCTTCACCTGGCTCGAACGCGAGGGGACCCAGGTCCACCTGATGCACGAGGAGCAGGCCGTGGTCGCCCCGCGCGGCCATCTGGCGGTCGTCGTCGGCGACTTCGATGCGGTTCTCCGGAAGCTCGAAGAGAGCGGATTCGAGACCCGCCCCGGGCGGCAGCACTGGGGAGCGCGACGCGCCCACGCGGTCGCCCCCGGCGGCCACCGGGTCGAGCTCATGGCGGCGCCCCCAGGCTAACCCTGGATGATCGTTCCGAGCAGGACGGCGATGATCGCGGTGGCGAAGTAGGAGTTCCCGCGGATGAAGGAATCGAGGCGGTCGTTGACACGCTCGAGCTGTGAGTCGACTTTGTCGAAACGCTGCCCGACGTGACGTTCGAACGTGTCGAAGCGCCGATCGACCTCCTCGAATCGGCGGTCCACCTGTTCGAAGCGCTGGTCCACCTGTTCGAAGCGCTGGTCGACCTGTTCGAAGCGCTGGTCGACCTGTTCGAAGCGCTGGTCCACCTGTTCGAAGCGCTGGTCGACGTCCCTGAAGCCGTCGTCGACCCGCTGGTTCAGGTGGTCGAGCCGTTCGTCGGTCCAGGCTTCTCTCATCGACTCCATGATGACACCTTAGACAAAACGTCTCGGGCTGTGGGGCGGTAGGTGTAACAACTTTGTGCCAATTTTCAGACGGCCCGACCCTCCCGCTTCGACGCGAAGAGATCCGCGTCGGCGAAGGCGAGCAGGTCGTCGACGGTGTTGCCGTCCACGGGGAACATCGCGAAGCCACAGGCGGCGGAAACCGGCCACCTCTCGTCGCTGCCGAAGCCGCGATGGCAGACGCGAGTGCGCAGCCGGGCCGCGACTTCCTCCGCCTCTTCGGCGCCCGCCTCCGGCACGATCACCGCGAACTCGTCGCCGCCCTGGCGGAAGACGGAGTCCTCGGCCCGGACCTCGTCGCTCAACGCCGCGCCGACCTCGGCGAGAAGACGGTCGCCCTCGAGGTGGCCGAGGCGCTCGTTGACCGCCTTGAAGCCGTCGAGGTCGAGGAGGATCAGGGCGAACTCGCGCGAGTGACGCCGGTGCCGGGCGATTTCCTCGGAGAGCCGCTCGTGCAGGCTGCGGTAGTTGCCGACGCCGGTCAGCTCGTCGCGGCGTGCGAGGGCCCAGAGGGCGTCGTGGGTGCTGCGCAGCCGCCGGGCGAGGATCAGGATCCCCACCGCGATCACGACCAGGCAGAGCGCCTCGACGAGGGCGAGGACGAGGGCCTGCCGGCGCGAGTAGGAGCCGAGCAGGAGCGGCAGCAGCAGGCCGGCGACGATCGCGGCGATCCCGGCCACGAGGAAGCCGGCGCCGAAGGAGCGCCGCGCGGGGTCGGGTGAGGTGAATCTAGCCATCCAAAAACTAGGTACGGGCCTTCTCAGTACCCGCAGGATAAGCGGGTAAGCCCGGCTCGTCTCCAGCCGCCACTACGATGCCCCGGTGCGCTATCCGGTCGAACAGTTCACCGCCGAGGAGAGGGCGGTTCTCGCCCCTCATTTCACCAATCTCGACCGGCCGGTGTTCGCCCTGGTGAACCTTCCGGAGACGGTGAAGGGAGCGCTTTTTGCCCGCTATTCGCGTTATTCGGGGAGCGTCAGGCGTCTCTACCTGGAGGAGTTCGCGGCCGACGCCCCGAGCGGGCGCCCCTTCGACGACGAGGAGGGCGAGCGGGCGGCGCAGCTCTACGAGCGCGTCTTCGTCGGCTACGGCGACGACTCGATCGCACAGGTCGGCGGCGCACACGTCGCCTGCGAGTGGGTCTCCAACATCCTCACCAAGGCGCTGCAGCGCGGCCGCCTCGCCGCCTACCTCGAGCAGTCCACCCGCTACATCCCCTACGACCAGCCGCTGCCAGGCGAGGGCGGCTACCGCTTCTACCGCGACGAGGAGCTGGGACCGCGGTTCTCGGCGGCGATGGACGAGCTGTTCGCGATCTACTCGCGCTCGCTGCGGCAGGTCGAGGCGTGGGCGGCAGAGCGCTGGCCGCGCGGGGACGAGCCGGAGGGGGCCTGGCAGCGCTCGATCCGCGCCAAGGCGCTGGACCTGCTGCGCGGCCTGCTGCCGGCGGCAACGCTGAGCCACGTCGGTATCTACGCCTCGGGCCAGGCCTACGAGCAGCTGATCCTGCGCCTGATGGCCTCGCCGCTGCCGGAGGCACGCGAGTACGGCGGCATGATCCTCGCCGAGCTGAAGCGGGTGATGCCGAGCTTCGTCTCGCGGGTCGAGCGGCCCGACCGCGGCGGCGAGTGGATCTCCTATCTCGAGCAGCGCCGCGAGCGAACCGAGAGCTGGGTTGCGCGACTCGGCCTCGACCGCCGCGGCGGCGAGGGGAATGCCCCCTCCGTCGAGCTGATCCACGTCGACGGCAACGAAGAGGACCTGCTCGCCTCCTGCCTGTTCGAGGCGGCCAGCACGTCGGAGACCGAGGTCCTGGCCCGCATCGACGTGCTCGACAGCTCCGAGCGGGCGCAGCTGCTGGCGGCGCTCGTCGGCGAGCGCGCCAACCGCCGCCACCGTCCCGGCCGCGGCTTCGAGGCGCTGCGCTACCGCTTCGAGATCGTCTCCGACTACGGCGCCTTCCGCGACCTCCAGCGCCACCGCATGCTGACCTGCCAGTGGCAGCGCCTGACCCCCGACCTCGGGGCCGGGATCCCCGAGGAGCTGAGGGAAGCCGGCGCCGGCGACGAGTTCGAGCGGGGGCTGGAGATCTCCGGCGCCGAGTACGAGCGACTCCTCGGCGAGGGTCTGCGCGAGCAGGCCCCCTACGCCCTCAGCCTCGCCTACCGGATCCGCTACACGCTCGACCTCAACGCCCGCGAGGCGATGCATCTGATCGAGCTGCGCTCCGGCCGCGAGGGCCACCCCACCTACCGCGCCGTCGCTCAGGCGATGCACGACCGCATCGCGGCCGTCCACCCCGGAGTCGCGGCTGCGATGACTCATGTGGACGCCTCGCGGGAGCCGCGACTCGAGCGGATCATGAGCGAGATCCGCACTCACCGCAAGCAGGTGGGGGCGGGCCGGTCCGAGTAGGGCTTGCGCCTACGGGCCCGGGTCCTGCTCCAGTTCCGCTGCTGCCTTCTCGCCGGGGGTGGGCCAGGGGATCGCTTCGGCGGCAGCCCAGGCGGGCGGTTTGCCGCCGGGGACCCAGCCGGCGAAGAGGAGGCCGAGGTAGACGAGCCAGATCAGAGCCAGCGGCAGGAGGTTGAGCAGGAGCGCGACTCCCAGCGCCATTCCGAGCGATCCCCAGAAGCGGCCCAGCAACCCGGTGCGCATGCTCCATAGGCCGACGTAGAAGAGGCTCACCATGAGGCCGAGGGCGCCGGCGATGCCGAAGCCCGAGACCGCCGCCGCGGTCGACGCTTCGCTCCTCGCGTTGGCGGCTTCGTCGTCTTCGGTCTTGCGCTCTTCGCAGGCGGTGAGGGGCGGCTCGCCGGCGGCCGGGTCGAACTCCTCGGCGAAGTCCTCCGCCCCGAGGTCGTCGCGTTCGGAGCTGCAGTCCTCCTTCGCCTCCCGCACGGAGAGGGTCGACTTCGCATCCCCGGCCACGAACGTGGCGGCCGCGTCGTTGCGAGCGTCGGCGCTGAGCCCGGTCGAGATCGCGAGGAAGAGCGGCGCGATGACGACCAGGCCGACGAGCTGTCCCCGGACCTGCTCGCTGCGCACCCGGGCGGCGCGGAAGAGGTAGAAGAGCGGCGCCGCGAACAGCCCGAAGCCCAGAGCCTGCAGCAGGCTCGACAGCGTTACCGCCGAGGTGTGCTCGGCGGTCGAGCGGAGAAGCTCCGCCTGCCCATCGCCACCGATCGGGTTGCCGACCACCTCGGAGGCGATCAACAGCGCGACCGCCAGGAAGGTGAGGAAGGCGGCCGGCTTGGCCCAGCGACCCTCCCATTTCAGTACCTCCGCCTTGCTCTGCACCTCAGCCCCTCTCGTGGAAATAGAACTGGGGCAGGGCCCCTTCGATCACGTCCTGGGTCATCTTCCGCGCAACCTCGAGATTGCCGCTGCGGACGGCGATGTCGTCGAGGGTGACGATGCCGGCGAGCTCGCCGCCGGAGACGACGGGCAGGCGCCTCACCCGGTGCTGGACCATCAGCGCGGCCGCCTCGTCGAGCTCCATCTCGGGCTCGCCGCAGACCAGGGGTCGGGAGGCGTGGTCGCCGATGGCGGCGTCCGCCGCGACGCCCTCGGCGAAGACGCGCAGGGCGAGGTCGCGGTCGGTGACCATCGCCACCGGCCGGCCGGCGGAGTCGACGATGACGACGGAGCCGACCCGGTGGTCCCGCATCAGCCTGGCCACCTCGATCGCGCTCCTCTCCGGCGGCGCGGTGACGACGCCGGCCGTCATGATCTCGCTGAGCCGCACGGGCCGTACGCTACAGCGCATGCCGAATCCGCAGCACACCCCCGTCGTCCCGCTGGAGGCCGGCGCCGGCCCTGGAAACCCGCCCTGCCCGGCCTGCGGCGAGCCCCTGTTCGGCTGGCTCCCGTCACGCCCGGGAACGCGCGGACCGGTCAGTCGCTGCGAGAGCTGCGGGCTTGCCGTGGCCGGCGATCCGGGGCCCTCCGAGGACGCGCTGCGGGCGCTCGCGAGCCCCGGCGACGTGAGCCTGCGGATCGCCAACCGCGGCAGCTTCGCCGCCTCGCTCGGGAGCGCCGGATGGGCCGGGCTCGAGCCCGGCGCCCGCTATCTGTTCACGGTCGAGTCCGCGCGGCGCCTGGTGGCCCGCCGCGACCAGGTCGTGAAGTCGCGCCGCTGGGCGCCAGCCGCGAGCATCGGTGCGACCTGGCAGACCCTGCTCAACAGCGTCACCTTCGGCCACAACGTCGCCCTGGGCGCGCTCGGCCGCGGCGAAGCTACCAAGGCGGCGAAGCCCTGGCAGCGGCGGATCGACGCCCTCGCCAGCATCGTGCTCGCGATCCCCGCCCTGGCGCTCGCCGTCCCGATCGAGCTTGCCGGCGGCCTCAGCGGCCGGGGCGCCGTGCTCTCGCTGCGCCTCGAGCTGCTCTGAGCGCTAGCTCAGCCCTTCGCGCGCCTCGCGCACGAGGGTGACGGCCTCGGGGAAGAGCATGCGGATCGCGTCGCGGACCTGCATCGCCTGCTGGTCGGCGCTGCCATCGAGGTCGAGCCGCCCGATCGAGGCGACGGTCATCTCGACCGCCAGCTTGATCGCGTTGTCGGCCCAGGCGACTCGCTGGGAGGACTGCATCTGCTCCGAGAGCTCCTCCATGCGGGCGCGGAACTCGTCGGGGTCGCCGAAGAGGTTGAAGGGGCTGCCCTCCATGCCCCTCATGTAAGCAGACCCGCTACACCGCGGCGACACAGTCCTGACGATGCGCGCGCGACCCGTGCGCCGAGCGCCTCTACCGTCGGCCCGGTGAGCGGGGAGCCGCCAGAGCGAGGATCGGCGAGCGTCGAGCAGGCGGGACTGGCCGCGCTCGTGGCGCTGCTGCTGCTCGCCGCGATCGCCGCCGTCGCCGCGGGCGGCGAGATCGAGGGCGCGCGCCGGCTGGCGGGCACGATCGGCAAGCGGCTCGCCTGCGGGCCCCGCCTCCCCGGCGCCTGTCGCCATCACCCGCTGGTCCCCGCATATGGCTGGCCGCTGGCACGGGCGGCTCGAGCCCTGGCACCGACCCCCGTCAGCCGGCCGGGAGCCTCCGGCTTGCCTCTGGTCCCGGTCGACTTCCGCCGCTGCCGCCGCGAGAGCTGCGCCGTCGCCGCGGGCTCCCATGCGACCGCCTCCGGCCGCCGCGTCACCGCCTTCACCGAGGTCCTGGACCGCCGCCGCTCGCTCGGCTGGGTCGAGCTCGTCTACTGGCTCTACCGCCCCACCCTCGGCTGGGAGCGCCTCGTCCGCCGCGCCGGCCCGGCAGAGATCGCGGCCGCGGCCGGTGTCGGGGTGCTGCTGGGCGACGACCCGGCGCTCGTCCCCCTGGAGACGCTCCCCGGCCGCAACCATTACGAGTTTCCGCCCGGCGAGCGGCCGCCGTGGCAGTGGAACGTCAACGGCCGCTACCCCGGCTGGTCAGCCTGAGGTCGCGCGGGCCGCCTTTTCCTCGTCCGCTTCCTCCTGCGCCTGCCGAATCAGGCCGCGCCAATCAGTCGTGCGGAAGACCAGGAGGATCGCGGCGAAGCCGAGCACCACGGACCAGGCCGCCATCGCGATCTGGGTGCCGACGGAGAAGGAGAGGACGGCGGTGCGGGAGGGGCCGCTCAGGGTCGCGACCAGGAGCGCCTGTTGAGCGCCGGCGCCGCCCGGGGTGAAGGGGACGACGTTGGCGATCGCCTGCACGCTCATCACCAGCATCACGGTGCCGAACGAGCCGCCGATCCCAAACGCCTCGAGGAAGAACCAGAAGGCGCCGAAGCGGCAGAGCCAACCGAAGCCCTGCCAGGCGGCGACCTCGCGCAGGTAGCGGCGCGGCTCGGCGAGGATGACGACGCCCTGTTTGACCCGGTCCCAGAACGCCCGCACGCGGTGGGCGAGCAGGTAGACCCCGATCAGGATCGCCAGCACGGTCGCGGCGACGACGATCGCGAAGATCCTCGGGTTTTCGGCCCAGAAGGCGATCTCGAAGGCGGGCAGGTCGGGGATCCGCGGCAACGGCGGCAGCAGCCCCTGGGTGATCGCGTAGAGGAGGACCAACACCCCGACGCCGGTGTCGAAGATCGTCTGCACCAGGAAGGAGGAGGTGACCGCCGGATACGAGGATTCCGGGATCTGGCGTTTGACGAGGAAGACCTTGGTGACGTCGCCGGCATGCGCGGGCACGATCGCGTTGATCCCCGCCCCGGCCAGGTAGGCGGCGCTGAGCGGCAGGAACGGAAGGCGCTGCTTCGGGTAGGCGGCCCGCAGCACGTTGCGCCAGGCCCAGGCGCGGCAGAGCTGCATCGCCAGCAGGAAGAGCAGGGCGATCCCGAACTGGGTCCAATGGATGTCCGAGAGGTGGCGGAAGAATTCCGCCGAGACGTTGAAGAAGTGCTCGAAGTTGGATCCGAGATCGGCGAGGGGCATCGCGGTTACACTAGCCCGCTCGTGCCGGAGACCGACACGCCCACGCCCCCCCGGATCCCCCCCCGCGACCCCGCCGACGAGGCGATGTGCGCGCGAGCGCGCGAGCGCTACACGGCCGACCGCAAGAGCCGCTTCCGCCGGCGCCGCAAACGCCACGCGCACCTGCCCAACCTGATCATCGTCGGCGGCCTCAAGTGCGGGACGACCAGCATCCACCACTACCTCGGCCTGCATCCGGAAATCCAGATGTCGAAGCCGAAGGAGCTCAACTTCTTCGTCGAGGAGCTGAACTGGGACCTGGGGCTCGACTGGTACGCGAGCCGCTTCGACAACCGCTTCAAGGTCCGCGGCGAGTCCTCGCCGCATTACACGAACCTGCCCCGCTTCCAGGGGGTCGCCGACCGCATCCACGAGCACTGCCCCGACGCCCGCCTGCTCTACATGGTGCGCGACCCGATCAAGCGCATCCTCTCCCACTGGGTGCACGCGACCGGCGCCGGCTACGAGACCGGGGACCTGGTCGAGGTCCTTTCCGAGCCCAACTCCTCCTACATGAACCGCTCCAAGTACTGGATGCAGCTGCAGCCATACCTGGAGCGCTTCGACCGCGAGCAGATCGCCGTCATCACCCAGGAGGAGCTGCAAACCGAACGCGAGGAGACGATGCGCAAGGCCTTCGCCTTCGCCGGCGTCGACGCGACCTTCACCTCGGAGCAGTTCGACCGCGAGTGGGAGAAGTCGAGCGCCAAGGAGAGCGACAAATACCAGCTGATGGAGAAGCTGGTGAAGCTGCCGGGCTTCCGCTCCTTCGACCGCAACTTCGACCGCCTGCCCGAGTCGATGCGCTGGCTGGTCGAGAAGGTCGTCCACGATCCCGAGAAGCCGCCGGCCCCGAAGCCGAAGCTGCCCGACGATCTCTTCGAGACGATCCGGGGCCGCTTCGGCCAGGACGTCGCCGCCCTGCAGAAGTTCGCCGGCCGCGAGTTCGCCGGCTGGCACGACTACTCCTGAGCTGGTTGCCTTTTGTCGCCCAGAGGGCGACAAAAGGCACTGGCACCTTTAGGCTCCGGCCCGATGCGACGGCTACTGCCGGACCCGGGGCCGACCACCGTCGGCGAGGCGCTGGAGGCCTACTGCCCGTGGGAAGAGGCCCACGAGGAGCGCCCGTTCCTGGCGATGAACTTCGCCACCACCCTGGACGGTCGGGCGACGATCGAAGGACGGTCGGGGCCGATCGGCTCCGCGACCGACACGGCGATGCTGGCGGGGCTGCGGACGCGGTTCGACGCGGTGATGATCGGCGCCGGGACGATGCGGGCCGAGCGCTACGGGCGCCTGGCCTCCAGGCCGGAGACGCGGGAGCGTCGCGAGCTGGTCGGCCTCCTCCCCGAGCCCCTGATGGTGCTGATCAGCGGTCGCCTCGACCTGCCCTGGGACGCGCCGCTGTTCGCCGACCGCGGCGACGTCCTGATCTTCACCGCGTCGGAGGCGGAGCCGCCGCCGACGGAGTCCAGCGTGAGGGTGGTCCGCCACGAGGAGCGGGTCGATCTGGCCGAGGCGATGCGCCAGCTCCGCACCGAGCACGGCATCCGCGCCCTGCTCTGCGAGGGCGGGCCGCACCTGCACGCGCAGCTCCAGGCCGCCGGCCTGGTCGACGAGCTGTTCCTGACGCTGGCGCCGAAGCTGAACGGCGGCGAGGCGCCCCCGAGCCTGATCGAGGGCGAGCTGAGCTCGGTGGTCGAGCTCGAGCTGGCTTGGCTGCTGGAGCAGGACGGGGAGCTGTTCTCCCGCTACCGGCGGCGCTGAGCTAGCGTTGCGGACCGAGCCGAGCCCGACGAGGAAGGAAACATGGACTTCACCCCCAGCCCTGAGGTCGCGGAGCTGCGCGAGCGCATCCTCGACTTCATGGATGCCGAGATCTATCCGGTCGAGCGCGAGGTCATGGAGGCGCTCGACGACGAGGTCGGTCCCGGCGTCCCCTATCCGCAGATCCTGATCGAGATCCGCGAGAAGGCGAAGTCGGAGGGGCTCTGGAACCTGTTCATGCCCGACGAGCGCTTCGGCCCCGGCCTCGGCAACTGGGAGTACGGGCTGCTCTGCGAGGAGATGGGCCGCAGCCCGGTGGCGGCGGCCATGGCCTTCAACTGCGCCGCCCCCGACACCGGCAACATGGAGATCCTGGCCGAGCACGGCACGCCCGAGCAGCGCGAACGCTGGCTGGAGCCGCTGATGGAGGGGCGGATCCGCTCCTGCTTCTCGATGACCGAGCCCGAGGTCTCCGGCTCCGACCCGACCCTGCTGCAGGCGCGGGCGGAGCTCGACGGCGACGAGTGGGTGATCGACGGCCACAAGTGGTTTACCTCCGGCGCGATGGGCGCCGAGCTGGCGATCGCGATGGTCGTCACCGACCCCGATGCGCCGCCCTACTCGCGTGCCTCGATGATCTGCGTGCCGACCGACAGCCCCGGCTTCGAGCTGGTGCGGCCGATCCCGGTGATGGGGCACGACCGCGGTCCGGGCCACTGCGAGATCCGCTACGACGGCTGCCGGGTGCCGAAGGAGAACCTCCTGGGCGAGCGCGGGGCGGGTTTCGCCGTCGCCCAGGACCGCCTCGGGCCCGGGCGCATCCACCACTGCATGCGCGCGATCGGCACCGCCGAGCGCGCGCACGAGATGATGTGCCGCCGCGCCAACGAGCGGGTCGCCTTCGGCGGGCCGCTCGGCGACAAGCAGTTCGTCCAGGAGGCGATCGCGACCTCGCGGATGGAAATCGACCAGGCGCGGCTGCTGACCCTCTTCGCCGCCTGGAAGATGGACACCGAGGGCAAGCGCGCCGCCCGGCAGCAGATCTCCGCGATCAAGATCGTCGCCGCGAACATGGTGATGGAGGTGCTCGACCGCGCGATCCAGATCCACGGCTCGCTGGGGATGACCGACGACACGCCGCTGGCGGCGCTCTGGCGCTTCAGCCGCATGCTGCGCCTCGCCGACGGTCCCGACGAGGTGCACAAGATGGTGCTGGCGCGGCGCGAGCTGAACCGCTGGGCGAAGCGCGACGAGGCCGCCGCGGCGGGCGAGCTGCGCACGAAGCACGCCCCCCGCATGGTCTGAGGCTCAGCGGCGCCTGTCGCCGGCGTCCCAGGTCGCCGGGCCGAGATCTCGCAGCTCCTCCTTCGGCACCTTGCCGGTAGGCAGGCGCGGCAGCTCGGCGACGATCTCGACGTAGCGAGGGACCATGAAGGCCGCCATCCGGCCCTGGCACCAGGTGTGCAGCTC
>Ga0247780_1001144_pt1 | contig 18222 bp, 19 predicted proteins | sample UWRJL079202R5_FD_179927 | JGI IMG/M metagenome (GOLD analysis project Ga0247780, IMG submission 179927) | Plant litter microbial communities from Arlington Agricultural Research Station in Wisconsin, United States - UWRJ-L079-202R-5 | ecosystem: Environmental > Terrestrial > Plant litter >... | reverse complement strand
GGGTGGGGTGTGCCGGAGGGAGAGGGGTGGAAGTTGTAGGTTGCAAGGGCGCGGGTGTCAATGGTGGGCAGCCAGGTGTGCAGGCCGGCGGAGGAGGAGGCCGGTGAGGTGAAGAGGTGGCTGCGGATTTGGAAGATGGAGTCGTCGAGGGGCCCGGCGAAGATCGAGGTTGCGACGCGCCATTCGAGGGCGCCGCTGGCGTGGTCGGGGGTGATGTCCTCGTCGCCAATGTGGCAGCCGCAGGTCTTGCAGAAGAGACGATCCGAGGCGGCGTCAGCGTGGCGGTAGCGAGTGACGGAGGTGGTGAGCGAGGACGGCGCGATGAATTGGGGCGTGATATCGGAGCGGAGGGCGGCGTGGAAGCATGCGAGGGTGCCGTGGACTTGGCGGCAGATGAAGCAGTTGCAGAGGTGGGTTGCGAGGGGGAGCAGAGACACGGGCACCGTGATGGTGAAGTGCACGGATTTGCAGAAGCATTGCGCCGTGAGGGTTTTGGTCTCGGTAGCCATTCTGCCGACTGAGGTGACGCCTTTCAGGCGGTGGTGTTGAGAAAAGCTCCTCAGATGTGGAATGTGAAACCGACGGAAAAGGGATCTGGAGGACCCTAGGTTCTTATCTGCGGTCTGATGTAACCCCGCATCGCTAGTCAGATGGCATGCAGTTGCTCCGAAGGGCGTGGAGAACCCACCCGGGCATGTTGGGTGAAACTGACCTCGCCCAAGACATCCATTTTGAACAGCACGCCGACTCAACGTGAAAGGGGTCATGATTCCCGCTTGGAAGGGCAGAGAGGTTATCCGAGGTAGGCATTAAGCGAGTGTGCCAAGGAACTCACGGCACGCGATGTGATCTTCCGTCTAACCTTTTCCCCGTGTGGTCACTGCCTTTTGGGCTTGGGGAGTAACCCCTGAGGACGCGGCCTGGAAACCATGATGCATCTGATTGGGCCGTGCAGGTCGCTGCTTCCAATTGACCAGCAGAGGTGGGGTGCAGCAGATTCCGGAGGTTGGGAGCGGGGCTTTCACTGCCGAATTTCGTCCAACGCCGTTGAACAGCTCCTCATAACGCTCCGGCCCCAATAAAAGGGACGACGCCGGGATGTCAACGTACTAGTATTCTCCCCTCCCCGAAGGCTACACGCGCCTGCTTTAATTCACGCCAAGCCAAGACGACTCCGCTCCTGTCCATTATCGATTGTTGGATTACCCCCTCCTTCTATGAGGCCTTGTCCTACGTCTGAGACTCATCCGATAAACCTCGTCATGTCTGCACAGACCAAGGCCATGTCGCTGTTACTGAGAATCTCCATACCGCATTGCTACGTCTTCGGGATACCTTCCTTCCTCGAGTCATCTGGATTGACGGCATCTGCATCAACCAGAATGATATTGGTGAGCGAGGACACCAGGTTGAGATGATGGCCAAGATCTACGCGTACGCCAGCCGTGTGATCGTCTGGCTTGACGACATGCCGGCCGAGGATGGTCAAGTCATTGGCAGCACACATGAAGCACTCGAGGCCATCGCAGCCGCCGCGTATGGCAAGCCTGCTTTTGGTGACTATCCCAGGCCCAGCGACAAGTCAACCGAAGTGCTCCCAGTACTCCAGCATCCGTGGTTTCGCCGCGTCTGGGTTCTTCAGGAGGTGGCTGCAGCGCGGCACGTCGTCATTATGTGCCGATCGACAGAGATTGATGGGCACGCATTCTCTATCGGGATCCGGGAGATGAGGCTGGATTCCGTAGACCCGTCTGCGATGAGCAGGGTCCGTTCAGCAGCATTCTTAATCGAGAAGGCCACCACTCGGCCAAAATACGCATCGTCGTCTGCAGAGTCGGAGAGATTCTCCCTTGACATAGCATCCCTAGGCGAGCTGATGGACATGTACTACAACCGCGAGACCTCTGATTCCCGAGATCAGGTATACGCAATACTCGGTATGGCTTCTGGCAGCATCCCAGCGGATCTGATGCCCGACTATAGCGTCTTATGGGAAGAGCTCTTTCATCGCCTGGTCAGGTCCCAGCTTGGTCAGGAGGTCCTCGTCCAGCCATGGGAGGAAAGATATGGTGCTGTTTTAATTAACACAAAGATTCAAGTTCTCGGGTGGGTGTGTTGGGTGACGCGGTGGCCTTCTACCAGCTTTGGATACGGACAACGCGCCAGTATCGAAATCAAGGGAATTGATCAGTCCTCAACAAAGTGGACTGGGTCATGGACTCTCCAAACAGCACATGCTATCCAGAAACAGGATTTGCTCTGTCTCCCGCAAGGGACGCAGAAGCCTATCATAATACGAATCTCTCTAGGACACCATCCTATCATTCTCGCCATCTCGGTTCCTATGCTAAGAATCAACGATGAATTGGAGGAGAACCTCTCGGAGTGGACGAGGACTGGGTGGGCCGCCCTCGTGGAATAAATCAAGGCATACCCATACGCACTGTTGCCGCTGTCGACCATATTCTCGCTATCTATACTGCCCTTGCCTCTTCAAATCCCCTTTCCGGGGAAGAAGACCGTTTCTCAGAAGAGGACTATTGGACAGAGGAGTACTACAACCACCGTAATCGGTTAAACCTGGAAGCTATGACCAACATCGCCCTGCGCCAGGACGAATATGCCATCGCCACCGAGGAGAATACGTTTGAAGCAATAGAGAATCTGAGCAAGGATATCCTCGAAGCTTGGTTTGACCACCGGGGGGACGAAATCCCATGGACAGAACACATGCTGCTCGAAACGGTAACTTGTCAAAATTCCAGTACCTTCCGGATTGTGGCCCGCCACGCACCAGCCCATGTGATAACTGAAAGAGTGCTGGCAGAGGCGGTTAAAAAACCAGACTTCGCAATCGACGACGTGTCCTTTCTCCTAGATCGTCCTGGAAATCAACCGAGGTTGAAAGAAGTGGTAAATATGGCGAGGACGCACTCAATTTGTTTCTTGGCAGGTCTGGGATTGAGGTTCTCGTCACCGAGGAGGTGATACGGGAGGCAGCTGGAAGAGGGAACGACGTGCTTTCCACCCTTGTTTCACGACAAAGAGCGGCAACACTTGCCTCGATCAATGAGTCGACGTTTCGGGCGGCAGCGGCAGCTGGGAAAACAGATGTCTTGGACATATTGGTTGATCTGGAGCCTGAAATTACTTCCGAAAAGGCCCTCCAAGAGCTGCACCATATCACAGAGTTCAGAGCCGCGGTGGAATCCAACAACATTCAACTTGCCAACAAGCTTCTCCAGAGCGGTGTGAGCCCCGATCTCAAGGACATGGATGGGGCGACCCCTTTACAGTTTGCCGTTCAAGAGAAGTACGAGGAGATGGTTGCGATCCTGGTCAAACAGTCCGGGGTGGATGTCAACTCACAGGATAATTATGAGTCTTGTCCGCTCCTCAAAGCTGTTGTTGAGGATGGGTCCGTAAGAGTTGTTTCTTCGCTGGTGGAGGCTGGCGCGGGCCTACAACCTGTTGTGCGGTTCACGAAGACTGACCGAGGGATTGGCTCTTGTATGATCGGGATGAGTTCCCTGTCCTGATCCGTGAGTTATTTGAATTGAAGGGAGCGCCTTTGGTCCCATGATTCTTGAAGGTGTGCAAATGAAATTTGATTTAAACCAACACGTGCCACCGTGAACATAATCTAAGCAACACACAATCAAGCGTAGCTAACTACTCTTTAAAAGCCGTTGCCGAATTCTAGAATAAGTGCCTGGCTTCGATAGGAACACTGGGAGATAGAGTAGGAGCCGCCATGAGGTTAATGCGCATGACTGATGTCATTTCCTCGAGTTCGGATGACACACACACACACACACACATATATATATATATATATATAGGTACATGTATAAATACCTCTTCTCATGGTGATGTCACGTCCTGTCAACTGACTAGAAGACCGCGAGAGACTGGGACAAACTTGATCTGGTTAGAAGAATGAAACTGTTTCAGCACAGCGTCAAAGTTGCATGCGCTTGTTTGGAAAGCGTCTGAGTACCTTACGAAAACTGTTGGCAAGCATGAATTGACGTCGGCTTAAATACAGTGAGGTAAACCTGCATAAATTATCTGTTATCTACGTAGAGAAGTTGGGAATCCTACTGACCCTGTTTAGGTCCGGGGTCGCGATGGGCGATATTCCTCAAACCAGCCCCTGGCAGTCTCATATGAGCAACCAACAAGCCTCCCGCACAGCGACCTCTCGTTGAATGAGCTACCTCGGCAGTTGAAGCTCTCGTTTCTAGGCCAATGGGTTCATCTACTAAAGGATAAAACCTCTGACGTGATGAAATACCTAAGTACTGGTATCTCTGAAAATCGCCCTGTTCACTGCTTTCCTCTCCTCCATTCATTTCCCTTTGTCTTCGTGCACAGTGAGCACGATTACGATTTCTGACCCTCTACTTCTCACAGCGGCACCACCAACAGCGTCTAAAAACAAGGTACCGAAGGGTTCTAACGACAACTGGCTCCTTATGCTTTGCGACTTTACCCCCACCGAAGATAGCGATATCACACCCAACGATGACCTCCAAATTGGACCGAGTCACAGAGAACTCGGTCCTGCAGCTAAACAAAGCATACCGGCGGTACCGCGTCAGCAGTCAAACACCCGAGGGCATTATCGTGTTTCCGGCAACAGGCTCGACGGGAGAACGGCCTTGTGAATCTTCCGTGTCCGGCACCCAAGTCTCGCGTCCCTGGTGAGCTCTGAAATTTTGTGATTTATTTCTTTCAACAAACGGATTCCACTGTTCTGTTGCGAATCCTTTCGCCCCTCCTTGAAAACAGAGGCGAGAATTGAGATACGGTGCATTGCTATCATATGAGCCGGTATAAACCTGTGTTTTGGGAGATATTCAACCCGGATCGGCGGGTATAGCGGCGAGGTTGGTTCGCATCAGGTGCAGAGTCAAGCAGTTCTGGAATACCTTCCGGGCTCGGTGGCTAATTGAGAGGCATATCTCCCCAATCCGGAAACACCCAGCCAAACAGATTTTTCAAATCGCCCATTTGGGCATCTGCCTCCTGCATTGTGTCGTCCGTTGGATACTCTAAGTGCTCGAGGGCTTCCGATAGCTCGTAGTTTGAGCCAGCGATGTCCCCAACATTCTTGGAATAACTGCTGGGTTGTTGCCCGAAGGAGTTCTATTTACTCATTAGTCTTGCTCCAAGTCTCGCTTACAGTCCCAACACCACTTACATGACTCCCATCTCTCCACGCTCCTGTAAGCTGCAGTCTTGTCTTGCCAAAGTCGTTCGGTGCCGGGGGAGGCGTTGCGTTTTGCGAAGATGGAACGGATTCGTCGGTGGATGGTGTGTGGTCCTCGGCAAACTCAGAGCCAGATCTGTCACCCCGGAACTTGTTTACGTATCGTTGAGCAATTCCTGCGAACTCAGAGATTGTGTTTCCGGGCAGCATCCCGCTAGACACGGAATCTAGGTGTCTGAAGTGTTTCCCAGCCACGTCAAGAAGCACAAGATTATCTTCCGTATCTGAGTGGGTAGGGTTGTGGATGACAAAATCAAAAAGAATGAAGAGTGCGGCGAGGGGCATAATGCCACAAATGCTGTAGCATGTAGAAGTTAGTCTGTTTCTCTCTCGCTCTCTAAGGTATCGGGCATAATTGATGCTTACCCAATGCTTACAAACGCGCGAGCATCAATATATATCGTTAGCTCAATAATGGTGCGGGCCGATTGCATAAGTCTGTGTCTGGTCTCTTCAATACTTGGGGTGCCCTGGTCGACTTGGATAGTTAACCTGTCGAGAGCAATCAAGATATTGTAGTAGTTGTACTGGGTTTGAAGAAAGACCAGCTTTCTACTAGGACTCGCATCCACTTCGAGCTGGATGGGTTCTTCCGGTCTAAATTCCAAGGGGATGTCTTGTCTCCAATCTTCCAGAAGGCGTCGTATCGAATGGAGTGACGCCCTGGATGATTCTTTGGATTTCAAGGAGGCACTGACTGAGAAGAGGGAGGAATAGGCTCTCGATGAGATCCTCCCAAGCCGTATGGCCGAAAGATACCAATTGTAACCGCCGAACCAGGATTCCGGGACAAGAGGGATCATGCAGCCGATATCTTCGTCCGCCAGGAGCTGCAACATGCGAAAATCGATTCAGCAACACAGACATTGGTGCAGGCACAGCGGAACATACCGAACTCATAGACTCGGCGAAGCTGGTCATTTTCTCGAGATAATAAACAACCCAGAATGTTTTGAGATTACCCAGCTGGGTATTTGCCGTCTGGTGGAACTGGAGTGTATGTGCCATCCTTGCAGCCTCGGATATAATGGTGAGATCAAGTTGTGTGCACGATGGGTTGAGGGAGAAGACAGACTGGACGCGGGTCAGTACTTTCACGAAAGAATCGGAGCCGTATGCTCACCATCGCTGTCAACGCCTGTTCGAGTTTTTTTCAGTAAACACCCGGCAGCGGGGTCCTCGAGGCAACGTACCTGTAGACTGACGATGGAGTATGGCGGCGCAAGTAACTGGGGAATTAAGTCAAGAGAGATCTGGAATAAGCCCCACGTATGGCCTGATCCAGGCACAAAACTTCCTCCATGAAAGTACTGACTACCCAAAGCCAGCACTGTGTGGTAGAGGGCGGAGAAGACCGAGTTCTTCCTGAGGTAGTCTTCTATGTCGGGCCTCGAAGCTTTGCTACAAAACTCTTCCTTGTCGAGGAACGGGTAGACAGGGTGGATGTGCTCGAAATATGCTGCAACAATTCAGCTCAACGTTTCGGAAGACAATATTTGGTGGCGGCTTACCTTGCACGAAGGATTCCGCTATTTGAGGCTGCACTTTCTCTGGCGTTTGTGGGTTGCGGAACGTGATGCTGGCGGACGAAGTACTGAAGGCTTCGCTGCTGACCATTGGTTTCTGTACCAGAAATTCCAATCTATCAACAAGCTCCATCAAACACCCGGTGCCAAGCCTTTCGGCCAGTGATGCCACTCGTTGGTTGCTGAAGAAGGCCATGGCGCAGGTTTTGACTGGCGATTGTCAGGCAAAAACACAGGCTTGTGAGGAAGTGGGCAGTTGGCTTACCCCTGTTATCCGGCACCTTGAACATTTTGTCCTCCTCGAACAGCACAACTTCCTGGGGCCCGCGCTGCAGCAGGCGGTCAATGTACAGCTCGTCATCGCTTGTTTGGGGCTGGTTAGCAGTGAGAAGCCTAGGCGGGATGGCGGGTATTCGTTTGCGACGGAAAATGCTATAGTTGCAGGACTCGTTCCGGTTCTGCGGCGGTATCTCGTTAGGGGCGGGGTCATCACATTCGGCGGCGGGACCAACTCACGGCGCAGTTGACGCAGGTGATGGGCAATTCCATCGGTCGCGTCTGCGGCTTCGGCGGCGGCACTCGAAGGTGTCAATACGTCCGATCAAATCCATCAAATCACGCGAGCGGGAAGTGGGTGATGTACCGATGCATCGAACCTTCCTCTGCCTGCATTGGTCGCAGGTCTTGTTGATCTTGATCACCTTTCCCTGAGACTGCATCGTGAGCTGTGCCGCGCTCATTCAACAGGTGCTTGGCTGCCACGAAACGCGATGAATTGGCGTAGCGGGGCATTTGGCGCTTTATGTCAACGTCAACCGCTTGACCCGGAGAGTGCTGCCTAGCGGCCAAGCCTTCGTTGTGGGGCTGACGCACAGTTTCGTGGAATCACTTGCCGCGGTCACTGGCAGTTGCGGTGTGCGCTCTGAAGGGAAGGCGTAGAGAAGCTTTTGGGGGCCATGGAGAGCCTACTGCGGATTTAATGTCCTGCCATTCTTCCTGTCACACCCGGAACCAGGCCATTGGGCGCCCACAACAGGCCTTGACCGAAACCCTCTCTTAGGTAGAAACCTGAACGCTAAGGCGGGGTTGCCCAGCGCTGTTATGTCGTAGCCCGAGCCAGCCAAGGCTCAGCTGAGGAATCAATGGGAGAGATGCAGGGAGATGCAACTGTTATCTTTATTGAATACCTACCTTATGTATCAAGAAGAGCGCCCAAACCACGCCGCATAACGTTACGCCTCGGACTTCACTTCCCGTGCCAAGAGCCGAAGACCGAGCAGCGGGGTCATTTCCCCAACGAGCAGGGGCATTTGCGCTAAGCCCTAGCACCCGGCTTCCGGAACTTTTGGCCCAGCCCACGCTTCCGGAGCATCGACGGGAGCGGGATGATGAGCTCAACATGAACTCCTTGTGTTCCCAAGGGCGTAAATTGGCGCACATGCAGTCATGTTCTCTTCGGGCATGAAAAAAGCTGTACTGCGTGTATTCAGGTTACCACCTACCCATCTAATCTCAATTTGAGGATGCATCTGGGCACCGGCTGTTGCCGCTACCAACCATATTCTCCCTCCCTGCCTTCAAGTTGGTGCTTGTACCTAACGGACAACTGACCTCTCCTTGGCAGAATTCTCAGCTACCCGCCCCATCCCCTCTATTACCCACCTTAAGACCGTGCATGCTGCCGGCTCTGCTTCGCATTTCAACCTCCCTGCTTGAGCACCACCGACTCCCGTCCCGGGCTTAGCTAAATCAGCCGGGAACTTAATTCGTCCAGGAAGACGGAATCACCTCGCCTCAACCTGCTTTCGCCCATACACAACCGTGCTACCACAAAGTCAGCTTACATCCAACAAATCCAGAAAAAAAGGGGCATAAACCTCCAATACCACCCCTTATATGACATCTTCCTCGACTCCTTGCGCATCTTCGCGATAAACACCTCCGCCTCGGCCGCCTCCCAGCCATGAATCTGCGTCAGCATAAACGTCCCAGACCCATCAAGACTTTGGTCCAGCCCAAGCTGCCCCAAATACCCCATCTGCTTCTGATGCGGGTTCGCCAGCCATCCATGCAGGGGGACCTTGATCCTGCGCTCGACGACGTCGACGAAGCCGACTTTGAGCATCAGATCGCGCATGAAGTGGTCGTTGGCGACGGCAAAGGAACGGCCGATTTTATCGCCCGCGGAGCAGAAGAGTTCTGCCTACTGGTTGAAGACGTGGTCGGTCGTGCTGGTCTTCTTGTACGGCCGGCCGTGGAGCTTGCGGTAGGCGTACACGCTCTCTGTCAGCGAGGCGGTCACGACTCGAGACTACCGGTGTCGGCGTCGTCTTCGTCGACGTCATCCCGCGCGAGGAGAGCCGCCTGCAGATCGGCGGACCCGGAGGCGTGGCCAACTGCGGGGGTATTCTCGGCTGGTGCCGAAGCTGGGGTTGGATCCGTTGCCATTGCTACACTGCAGCTCATGGGACACGCTGGAGAGACGGTGTTGAGACTCGAAAAGGTTGGCGCAGGGAACTCGCGGGGCAAGTCGGGCTTTTTAATTGCAGCATCCCTTCGCTGCTGTCGCCGAATTGGGAATGGTATGTGAGTTGGCATCCGTGGACCGTTCCCGATGGGCGGCCAAGACGACAGCGCCGTTGATGATGGCCTTTCCGCCGCTGTGGTAGATCACATGGAGCTCGAGATGCTTGCAACCAGCCAGGGACGCAGCAAGCAGCTCACGAATTATGTGTTGGTGGCGATGGGCTCAAGATTTGGAAATAATCGGGGGGTTTTGAGCTTGGGGAGACACAGGTATTCCCAATCAGTGGCGAGGGAATTGGGCGAGACCATTTTGAGATTCATCGTAGTGACTACAGGTACCTCGGTAGCTCTTGATGTTGACGGCCGAGGACCCGAAGCATGTTTGGCAATCTTTGGCGGAATTCGATGTCTTTCTGCTAAGTTATATACATGTATATACTTGCTCAGTTGCGGAGACATTCCAAGTTGGAGAGCATACTAGGTAATATACCGACTGGCAGATGACTCCGAACTCCAGTGCGAGCTGGCTCGGCTGAGAACTGTCATACACGTTTCCATATCAGTGCCAATTGAAGAGGATTCCTTCAAGGATCTTGTTAGACCCCGCTTTCTTATTCCACCACTAGGGTCGCTTGGTTGATCAGAGTGCAAATTCAGATGGTTGAACAGCCAGCAAAGGACCTCTTGGTCTCCATCTGATGAAACATTGATGATATCGACTCAAGAAAGGATTGTGCACCGATTTATTCGGCGCCTTCGCCAAGACACCAACCGCTCAGGGCCCCGTCCTTGCTCTAATTTGGATGGTAAATCCATTGTGTTCCTCAGCTAGATGCCTTGCCAGTGGTAAATTCAAGGATCTAAGCCCAACAGCATATCTATGGTCATGGTGTAAGCCAGAAAAGTCTCGTTCTTGGTTTCGAAGAAAAGTTGATGCTTACAGTTTCCCGGGCTCCCATCTTGAGTGCTGGCTTTGCCTTCGGTTCAAGCGTGTGTTGTCGATGAAATTTTCTTGGTAAAGTATCACGACTCAGGCTTCTTCTCTGGCATGAGCTCAAGAATGACTAACACCGTTCTGCTGTGCCGCTTTTCAGGGGGCGCCAAGCTTTGGACCCCGCATTTCGAGGTTGCCTTCCAATGTTGATCCTTCATCCTCCCAATCTTGAACGGACCATGCGGTTCCTTCCAACGACCTTCCATCATCTAGACACATATCACTCCCGACAAGTCCACCGGCCTCACGAAAATGGCAGCCGACAACACGCACGTCACCGGCAACATAGCTCACGTAGCCGGCCTGAGCCACGATGTCTGGTATCTTGTCTTCCAACATGTCAATGACAGAAATGAGCTCTTCAGCCTCTCTCAAGTATGCAAAGGGCTCTACCCTTTGGCTACCCGGTCTCTATACAAATTAGTTGTACTGGGCCCTAATCTCTACAACTACTGGGAAGAGCCAACGAAGCCCGAGTCGAGGACTTGGGTCCACGCCCTCAACATGGTCCGCCGGCTGGCTGCTACCCCGAACCCGGACCAGACGCGTGCCGTGCGTGAGATCGAGGTTAAGCATTTTCAAAACTACTACGACGACGAGCCTGAGGCGGAGGAAGGGGAGGAACAGCCAGAGGCGGTCGGTGACGTCCGCCCGATGTTTAAGCAGGCACTGCCGGGTTTTGTGATGGTGTTGCCGAAATTGCGAAAAGTACGACTTTCCGGTTCAACCCCGAAATTCAACGCCTTGATTCGCGCCTTGCACGAGCACCCCAACAAACCGGAAATCGAGCTCCTCGACGAGGACGGATTACGTCGCGTGTCAGGCCCCCTGCCGGGCATCGTCACTCTCCGAGCCAACGTAAACCCGTTTCGGGACACAGTAGAAAAGCCCAACACAGTCATTCCAGACATCCAAAAGCTCCTCTTCGCCTGTACGAACCTGAAGTTCTTCGCCCTCTCGATGAGCGGTAACTACGGCGGCTGCATGGGTCCACGCATCCACCACAGGCAGACCTACAACTTCGAGTTTACGTCAGACGACGACACACCCTTCCCACCCCTCGAGTCCCTTTCAATAGAGGGGTACGAAATCGAGCCCGACAACGAGTGGCCCCACTGGCGCGACAGGCTTGACTGGGCCCGACTTGAGACTCTCAGTCTGGGCCCGGACCCGCGGAGCCGTGGCGGGACCATGTGCGCTGGGATACTCGGGCTTGCCAAGGGCCATGCTACTGCGCTTCGAAGTCTGACGGTCAAGGAATGGGCGAGCGAGCGCGAGAAGTGTCTGCCGCTGGAGGATTTCCTCATGTCATTTGACACGCTGGAAGAGCTCACGATAAAGCAGCCTTCTGTGCCGGTCTCAGCACTGATAAGTCACTCGAAGCTGAAACGGCTGTGTCTACACTGCATCGAAGTGCGAAGGCCAGAGGGAACTCACCGCCCCACGCTGGATGCAGCGGATCTGAACTTGCTGGACGCGAGTTGCCCGGACCTGGAAACGCTGGAGATTGACATTGCCCGGGGTGCGTCGAAAGAATGGCCAGAATCCGTCATCAAACCCCTGGCAACCTCATTCCGCAATCTGCGCCGTCTAACCCTCCACTGCGAGGTTGGCATCGAGTTCGACTACAAGGTGCATCAGGAGGAGCCTTTCTTGCCTCTGCTGGATGAAACTCTCGCTGAAGCGTTCGCCAAGCCCTTCTTTGTCCTGCGGGGCGCCTCGAAGTTGGAGAAGCTCACGCTCATGACGGGCGAGGATCTGCGCCGGTTTCCGCAGTGGCCGCCTGCTTATAAGGAGAAAGAGCGGAGCTGGTCGGCCGTGTTGGATATCTGGCCGCCAAGGGAAGACGGGCAGGTAGCGGTTAAAGAGAGACTGGAGGAGTGAATCAATATGGCTCGGGGGAAGATGTGCGGATATGAGGAGGTGGACTGAGTGCAGATACCTATTCTCAAGCTACATATGGTATAAAGGTGTCAAATAAGATGTTCATGACTTCAACGGCATGGTAGTGCGCTGCTCATTTTTAAGATTCGCCACCCCCCAAATGGTAAAGAAATACCTCTTCCGATCCTACTTCTTCAGTCTCAACTATTGGTGTTCGCTTTGCTAGTTCAATCACAACCTCAATAGATGAGCGAACAAAGGGGCCTCGAGGAAGCGTGCAGTCGACTTTCATGTGTGTGTTGAGGACGACTATTGCGTCATCGGCTAGCCTCATTGAATACCTATCTGATTCAAGTTCGGGAATCGACATTGGCCACTTGATGGTACCTTGCCCTCGAAAAATAGTATCATGGGCGCGCAAAACCGAGCTATCCCGCCAGAAGGTGTCATCCATAAACGCCTTAACGGAGCTGTCGAACGAGAGAAGCCGACATGAAAGGCCGTAGCAGGGTCCCCGATGAACGAGTGTCGCGATTCCAAAGATATGCTCAGAATCAACACCCTTCCATCTGACAACGAGCACAGCGAGTCCGGACACGAGGCTCGAGATGTCTCCAAAGTTGGCACGCCCATGGGAATGCACACTCTGGTCGAACGTGAGAACGTTGGTTGCTGCCCCGGGTGGGATGTGACTACCGTGCGTGCTGCACGGATCATGAGACCTTTGTTCTGTACTTCGCACGGTGATGGATCCCGGGCACGAGTCGCTGAGGTAGATGGACAAGACTCCGCCCACATCCCAATCCTCGTTCATCTGTGAAAGAAACTCCTGATGGTCGTCATATCTCGGGGAGGGGTCGTAGTTCAGGGACAGGTATAGCTCCATGGTCTTGAAGTTCTTCCACACATCCAAGGTGTACAGTTCGGCTGACATGTTTGTTCTCTGATACACAGCACTCGATCCCATGGCCTCAATCTCCATGCAGAGCAAGAGGCTCTGATCCGGCGAACCTTTGAGATAGAGGCAAGACGTCCAGGCTAGAAGCCTATGCTCTTGTTTCCAGACAAAGAGGGTGGCTTTAAGGCCTCGGCTGGTGATGACCGGCGGCGGCGGCATGGTCTCGGGCGTCATGCCTAGAACCGAGTAGAAGGGGACTATGGTATCGGGATGCCCATGAAACCGCCTCCCGATGGACAGCGAAACCATTCTTGAGACATCGAGAGGTTCATTCTCGAGAAGGGGATGCTCCAAGCTTACTATCTGGCCAAGTTCGGGTCCATGGACACTGTAGCGAAAGGAACGGGAATTCGGGCTTAGGATGCTAGTGTTGTTGTCATAAATCCCCACCTTAACAACTTCCTTTTCGACGTGGTAGATCGGAGGTGTCACTCCCTCCTCGAGTGTAAGCAGCCAGGCAAGGATGGTGTAATCTTCGTCCTGCTTCAGGATCTCTTGCTGGAGGCGCTGAAACGCTCGACGGCCCTCGCCATAAAGGAGAGGCATGCTGACATCGAAAAAGCCCAGCAAGCAATAGGCCTCATCCTCGGGCCTTGTGGTTTCCCGCCAGGAAGCCCACGACATCCTCTCAGCGACAGATCTGGTCTGGGGCTTTTCTGTACCATCCAGCACATTCACATAGATGTTCGTGATGGCGGAGATTTCTCTTTCCAAGCTTCGTTTCGTTCCAAAGCGTGACCAGTGCTTGTCGAAGAATCGGACATCTTGAGGGGCAATAAGCCCCTGCAAGGTCCAACCTCTCTTAAACCACTCTGATGCTCGAAATTCGCTGAGTGTCGAGTCAAAGTCGAACGGCAGATAAGTGACGTCGAAGAGATACACGTAGCATAGGGCTGCCCTCTGGTACCACCGATACATGGAGTTGATGGCCTCGGAAAGCTCGGCGCTCGAGCTCTTGTCGATACAGCAGGTGTCAATCCAGACCCAGTCGAGACCATTTCTGTAAGCCTGCTCGCAACATCCCTTGACTTTGTCGTAGCCTTTCTTCTTTTGGATGCTCGGATCCGCCGAGGTGATGTCCTGGAGGCTGATCTCCTCGTCTCCCCACCGGTGTGAGAGAATTGCGTATTTGAGCTGGAAAGACTCCTTAAACTCTTTGAGCTGAAGTGTCTTGGAGTTGAGGAGGCGCATGTTGTCTTTGGTCTTGCTGCGTTGAGCGCGGGGCGGAGGGGCTGGTCAGAACCTGGAGATGAGGTTTTCAGGTGCAGAAAATCTGCGCAATGATCAGGGTTCAAGGGAAGTTGCGACAAACACCCTAGCTCTGCACGTGACAATGGGGGGATTTTGTCGTGCGACACGACAGGCAGCGGCCGCTGCGACCAGTTGGAGGGGCATCGGGCCCCGTTGTCTTGGCACTTCACTCGGACCTGCCCGGCCAGCATGCCAGGCTCAAACTCAGCCACACCCAATCATGCGATCTATCGGAGACATCACAACTTCGCGTAGGGTGATGCGATTCATGGACACAATCACGAGAACGCTGTCATATATATGTTGCATGATGGCTTCAGGCTGCCTATATTTGATCACATGGGATAAACAATAACAAGACCCTGACCAGAAACCCTTTTCTTTTGGCCCGAGCCTTCGCAGAAACCCCGATTCCACGACCCCATCCATCCATCCCTCTATTTCGCCCTCCCCTCCATCCACCCCTCCATCTCACCCATCCAGAGGGCCCATCACTACCCCCGATGGAAGGACAGAGACCGGCTGGATGGACGTGCGGGGCATCCAGGCAGGCAGGCAGGCACAAGTCTCATCGGCCCCGCCTAGCTAGACATCCCTTGACGAATGTTTCGTCCATCCAACCGTCTCATCCATCCATCCCTCCATCTCCCCCCACACAAACCCAGAGCATGAGAGGGACGCATGAACCTGACCCACCACCTCCGCCGTGGGACGGGGCCAGGACGCAGGGCCTTGCATAGGCGCGTTGGCAGTCGGACAGGACAGGACAGAAGAAAGACTGAGTCCATCCCGTCCGCGCTGCCCGCTAGCCGCCGCTGCGCCCCAGCCCCGGTGTTGGCTTTGGACGCAGTTTATTGTCGTGCCCGTGAGTTGGGGCCGGGGCCGCGACCTTGTATCAGACTGCTGCTTCGGCGGCAGACCCCTCTGGGCAGACTGGAAAAGAACAAATTAGTTTCAGATCCAAATGGGATTTCACGAGGACTGTGCCATACCTTTGCCTGAGATCGAGGGCGACAAGTAAGGCTGGACGGGCTTTTGGCCCTCCTACCAAGAGCCGGCTTAGAGTTTCTAAGCTCATAGCGTGCCAATCTTCGGATGCCGGCCGCGAAAAGCTGAGAAAGAAGTCAGTGATTGGTCGCTGATATCGGGATGAATGATATTTCCGAATCGCGAATGAAGAGCCAATGCGATGCGAAGATGAGGAGATGAAAGTGGCCAGAGGGGAAAGAAGGGAGCAGAGCTCAAAGAGCAGGACCACAAAAGACACCGGCCGGCGATGCTTGCAAAAGAGAGCCATATACCTTGCTGCTGAAAAACAGGTTTCCTCTTTGTCGCTGCGTGAGCAGGCGTCTTTGCTTGAGCAGCATTGTTGAACACCAGGGTCGTTAGAATTAGAGCGAAGAAAGTAATGACATTGAGATTGGTTGTGAATGTTTGTCGGCAAGTGGTAGCGAGATCTGGATGATCTTGCGGGGGAGATGAAAGGGCAGTGAAGGATGAGTGCGGGGAGAAAACACGATGCGGTCGCAACTTACTCTCCGATCAGACTGCCAGAAACTCGGCTCGCTGCCGGTTTCAGCTTTTGACTCTCGAGAAGAGAAGCTAAGCTCTCAGGCTTTGTGGTGTGCCATGATTGCGAGGAGATGAAGGTAAGGAGGAGTTGTGATGGGTGTGAAGTTGAGAAATTTTGTGGATGAACTTCGGCGAGAAATGTAAAAGGAATCAAAACAAAGCTGATCGCGGGGTATTATATTGTTGTGCGCGGGCCCGTGCGCCCACACCGAACCCTATCATGCCGGTCAAACACCTAAATAGTAAAAATGGCGGTCAATAGGTCTGTCGTTCAGATCCAGAACGCATTGTTGTGATTCGGAATTGTAAATACTGCCGTGGTTCCCACACGCACGACTTTGAACGTGCAGTAGGCTTGCCTTTGTGAGCATCAATGGTTTGGCGTCATCAAAATGAATGGAGTTGAATAGCGTAAGCCTTCCCGGTTCCTGTTTTCAAGCGCTTATATTCCTCACCCCTCCCCCTCCCCACTTGCTTTTCATGCTGCACTCTGACTGTCAATAATATGTAGATAGGCCATACTTGGCAGTTGTAGTGATGCAATTTCCCAGCTGTTACCTTCTATTTTCCAACAGAAACCCCACAAAAGAGTTGAAATATGCACCCTTCCTCCTGTTGCCTTTCCGCTTCCATCAATCTCTACAGGATGACACAAAACCCCCGGTTCAAATCTTTGACTATTTTCTTCCCTGCCTGAGTCCTCCGCACACCACTGGGAGTCGCTCCCAACCGCTCCACCTCAGTAGCCAACTGTAGTAGCTCCGTGTTTCTCTTGCGAGTCTTGCCAGTGGGCGACAGCTCGTCTGCAAAGTGCTTTAGAACTCCCTTAGCAGTCCCGACATCATCACTGTCAAACATGAAGAACCCGGTTTTTCCGTCAGTCAGGCCTCCAATGATTCCCCTCAGTTCATTATTCAGTCTCTCAAATCTGGGGTACTGGTCCTTTTTAATCTTGTTCCACATTGTGGTAACAAAGGCCGTCTGGTAGAAAAAGGGAGCGCCGCATATCTTCCGGAAGATCTCGATATTTGCCCGTGCGGATCCTGTGAGCCTGGGGTTTGTGACGCGGTGGAAGTAAATGACGCCATGGACCTGAGTTCCATTCTGTAGCTGCTCGGCGATCTTGTTGAGAACAGCCAGATTCCCAGCCGGAGCATCGTCGAAACCAGGTGTGTCAATGATCTGAAACTCTTGGCCAAAGATTGTGGTTCTGTATCCCTTGCACGCGATAGTGCCTTAGACAGGTTAGCGACGACAGCCGTCATTTATTTAGGAGGCATGCCACGTACTACCACGATCCGCCTCGCCATCACTCGGCTCGGCTACACACTTAGCAAAGGTTGTCTTGCCGGACCTAGTAGGTCCAAGTAAGAGAAGAACGATATCTGGCGCCGAGTCCATGATAGCTGAGAGGGAGCGACAGATAAATTCGCTGTTTGGTGACAAGCTGGGGGGCGGGGGATTTGGACCATACCATGGGCCATTCAGGGACCACAAGTGAGTTTCTGGATGGAAGGGTCGTGTGCCCGATTTGTATTCGTGCCCGACAAGGATCGCGAGGGCCGGATCGCGATAATTACCCCCTCGTGCCACTGCCTCATTGGCAGCAGCCCCACCACCGCGATGCGCCATTGGGTCATGCTCGCCTCGTGGCCAGCGCGTTGTACCTTTCAAAGTGTCGGTTTTGCGTTGTGGTACGTGGCCCAATTCTGCCCAACACTGCAGTGATGCCACCCACCCGCTCCCGACTATTGTGGCTCCATGGAGAGCAAAAACCGGCCCCTTGTCCCAAACACGACATAAAACCCACCCGACATGCGTCGCTCCTTCGATCGGAACCCCACGTATTTTGCCAGCACGACAAAGCAACACCAACGAGCAGCTTCCGGGTAGCGCCAAAGCGCTGCCATTAACCCTGTTTTCTGTCCCACCGTTTTTATTTCTTTATCGTTCCAAATCAGCGCAGGCGCCGTGATTCCCGGCTCCTCCTGGAGCAACTCGGAGGGGATGGCGCTGCTATCAAAGCGTCGCCCAATCATGGTGGTGCTGGTGGGCGTGACAGGGGCGGGCAAGACGACATTCACATCCGTGGCTTCGGGTCGCCAAGACCTCGGGATTGGAGATGGCCTGGACCCCTGCACCCAGGACCCTCAGGCAGTCCGCCTCACAGTGGACGGCCGTCCCGTCATTTTAATCGACACACCCGGGTTCGACGACAGGGACCGGAGCGACATGG
>Ga0247780_1001143_pt1 | contig 18240 bp, 8 predicted proteins | sample UWRJL079202R5_FD_179927 | JGI IMG/M metagenome (GOLD analysis project Ga0247780, IMG submission 179927) | Plant litter microbial communities from Arlington Agricultural Research Station in Wisconsin, United States - UWRJ-L079-202R-5 | ecosystem: Environmental > Terrestrial > Plant litter >... | reverse complement strand
ATGCATCACGTGATGTAGAATCCGATTTTCACTCTATTTTCAGGGTTAGGGTTCAGTAAAAGGAGATATTCAGGTTTAAAGTGAAAAAACCATGACTTTTACAGTTATTATTTTAGTTTATAATATAGAATAAGGTAGTATTATATGTAGATTTTAACCGTAATTCTTAATCTAAAGCCCGATTTGGAATGGCTATTTAAACCAGAGAGATATTTGAGTTTATGTTAATGTTATTATTATTATTTAAGTTTAAACAGTAATATCTTTACTATTATAAGCCGTATAGTAAAAGGAGTTCCAGTTCTGTGTTCAACATAATAAACTGTATAGGAATTGTAATTATTACTTCTTATTATGCTACTTGTTAACAGGTTATTATTATAATAACTATTATTATCCAACTTTAAACACTAATATCTTTCTCATTGTAAGCAGTATAGTAAAACAGATTCCAGTTCTGGATTCTACGTAATAAGTCATATAATAAACGTAAGTAATATAACTTATTATATTACTTCTTAACCAGTTATTATTTAAATAAATATTATTATTAAACTTTAAACAGTAATATCTTTCCTATTATTAGCTTTATAGTAAAACGAATTCCAGTTCTGAATTTTAGGTAAAAATCTACGTATAACACTACCTTCTTTGATTAGATATAGCCTTGTTTTTATTTCTAAATACCCATTTGTTTAATTTTTTCAAACGCGAATAACTCCTGAACCGTAACCCTAACCCTGAATCTGACTTCAGATTTGGACTCCTGGTCACGTGACGTATCTGAAAACATATTGTATCACGTGATTTGGGGCCCGAGTAGGGGCCCGAGCGGAGGGGCCCGAGCAGACCCACTTTTGATAATGAACCGACCAGTCCTAGGTCGAGTTGAATTTCCTTATCATTTTTGACTGAATTTCCCATAGTAATTTTTTTTTTTGGACCACCCTTACAACAAATTGTCCTCCGGACAGGATTAGACTATAGTTTATAAGATTACGAAATTAAACTGAAACTAGGAGTAAAGCTCTGCAGTTTCTAGCCTTATTACCTAAACCCTTAATAAGTTAAAGCTTTAAGGAAGTATATTAATAAGAATTTAAAGAATGTATTTATTATAAAATCTTAGTCCTTAACAGGGTATTTAATACTGTTTATCTTAAGAAAGGGAGACGGTAAACTACTTATAGTTATTAATTATTAAACGTTAAATAAAGATACAATTAAGAATTGCTACTTATTATTACTTATTATAGAGATATAAGAGTGGATTGCTAAAGTAAATTAGTTCTCTAACTTTAATTTCCCTATAGGATTTAACTACGTTAAAGTGAAGGAAGAGGATAAGTATAAAACGGCCTTTCAGACTCGTAACGGGCATTACTAATACCGTGTTATGCCGATAGGATTAATAAACGCCCTTATAACTTTCTAAGGCCTTATTAACAGTGTTCTTTACCCCTTCTTTAATAAGTTTATCTTTATATACTTAAATAACGTTTTAGTTTATTCTGAAACTTTAAAAGAATATTAAAAGTATATATAATAGGTTCTGATAACTTTTAAAAAAGCGAAGCTAATAGTAAACTTAGAGAAGAGCCACTTTTATATTTAGGAGTTAAATTATTTAGGGTTTAAAGTAACTCTTAGAAAGCTTAAAATGTAATTAGAGAAGATAAAGGTAATTAAGAACTAGTTTACTTTAAAGAATTAAATAAAGTTATAAGCTTTTATTAATTTTATAAACTTTTACTGATATTTTATTAAGTACTTTACGAAGATTATAAAATTACTGTACAAACTTATAGGGATAAGTAAACTGTTTAAGTGGACTAATAGGTAATAAAAGGTATTTAAAGACCTTAAATACGCTTTTATTACAGTATTAGTCTTAGCTCTCCTTAACTTCTTAAAACTGTTCTGAGTTAAGACAGACATTTTAAAATTTGTAATTAGTAGAGAACTTAATTAAGTTTAAGATAATAAGAAACGCTACTTAATTGTTTTTTTAATAAAAGGGATTTATAGCTTAGCTTTACGGTATCTAATTTATAATAAGGAATTAATAGCGATTATTTAATGTTTTATTAAGTAGGTACTGTACTTAAGTGGTATAAAAGAACTAGTTTAAGTTTTCTTAGATTATAATAACCTTTAATATTTCCTAATAAAGGAGCTTAGCTTACAGTAAGCACAGTAAGTAGAATTAATAGCTTTATTTTATTTCTAGATTTACTACGTTAAAGGAAAAGATAATGGATAAGCTAATACCTTTAGTTAGAGATAGGATTATAAAGATGCTAATCTAGTCTTAGTCCCCGTTATTATGTTTAATAAAGTAAAGAATAGTATATTAGAGTATACGTTATAAATATTAAACGATTAGATATTAAAATAAATTATTAACGTCTATATAAACTTATAGATAAAGTATAATATTTATTAGTAATAATAAAACTTTTAAGTAAAAAGGTTAGTGGAAGGTACTTATAAGTATAAGTGTCCCTTAGGAGATTTCTTAAGGCATATGTAAGACTGTGGAAAAGAGTATTTAGTATATTTAAATTACGGTAAAACTGGTTATTAGCTGGAATAGCTGTTAAAAGGTATAGACAGTATGCTTAAATTAAGAGTAAGGCTTTAGTATTAAGAGAAACTGTATATTTATAACTTAAGTAAATAAAAGGAATATGTTTAATAAGTTTATAAGTCTTAACTTAAGGGATATATAAGCTAAGTTAAGACTCTTATATAGGCTTAATAAACGTATGCTTTTTTAAGAATAAAGAAGTTAGTTAAAGAAGTGGTTAATAACTGTAATATCTATTACTGAAAGTAAAATTAGTATTATAAGCCTTATAGGCTTCTTAAATTACTTCCTGTATTATAAGCTTTATAAAGCTTTATCTTACTTAACTTTATTATTAGGATTTTAGAGTTTAGGGACCTTATTATAAGAGTTACTTATAATTAAATCTTTATAATAGTTAATAGATTAACGAAATACGCTTACTTTTTATTAACTTTAAAGGATATAACTGTGGAGTAACTTGCTTATATCTTTAAGAAAGAGGTAATTTTACAATACTTTTAGTTAGATAATATTGTTACGGATTAAGATAAGCTAATTATGTTAAAGTTTTAATAAGGGTTAATGTAAAGAATAAGTATAAAGAGTAAGCTTTCGACAGCCTTTTACTTATAAACAGATCGTTAAATAAAGTAAATTAATTAGATACTTATAATGTATTTTTAAACTTACGTTAACTTTAAATAAGATAATTAGCTTAAACTGTTATTAATAATATAGATAGCTTATAATATAACGTTAGTTAAGTTAATAGGTGTATTACTGTTTTTCGTTAATTACAGTAAGGAGCTTAAGCTCTGTTAAGGCCTGTTTACTAATACCCTTTAAGTTGCAGTTTATGTAAATTAGATATAAGAACTATATAATTACTTATAAGCTGAACTTAAGTTTACATGTAAACGGATAAAGAAGTTTACTAATAAATATTAAATTAAGTAATTAGTGTTTAAGAAAGGACTTTACTACAATAGTGAATAAGTTAAGGGACTAACTCTTTAGGAGGGGGATTACGTTTACTTTTTTTCGCAAAACTTACATTTAAAATAACTTAGTAAGAAGCTTAACTTTAAAAGGTATAGACTGTTTTAAGTTAAGAAAAAGGTTGTTACTTCTAATTACAAATTAGACTTACCTGCTAGTATAAAGGTGTAGATTAAGGTTTTTTACGTTTTACTTCTAGAACCTGCTTTAAAGGGAGTTCTACTGGAAAAGAAGATTGAGATTAACGTTAATAAAGACGAGTATAATATTAAAGAAGTTGTGGATTTACGAAAGGGAAAGAATATGTTTGAATATCTTATTATGTAGTTAGATTACGGTCCTAAAGGTAACTCCTAAGAATTAGTTAAAAATTTTAAGTGCTTAAACTTAATTACGGAGTTTTACTAAAAGAATCTAAACTAATTAAAGTTAATAATAAAAATTAGAAATAAGATAAGATCTGATATTTAAATTATTATACTAAAGAGTAAGATTACTATAGGATTTAAAGTTTAAGAAGTGGTAAGAAACTCTTTAGTAAGTATGGGAGGATATTTATTAGAACTTTTAACTAAGGTTATAAAGACTTTAAACTTAATAAGGAGGCTGGGCTTCTAGAGCTCTTAGCGAGCTTTATACGAATTATATACGTAGTAGTATAGAGAACTAAGACGTTACAGATTAATAGTTTATAAGATAACTTACCTTTTGTAGTTAGAGGATTTACGCTTTGTTATAGGCTTAAAGAAGGAGTTAAAGGGTAAAAAGCGACCTAATATGCCTTAAGGTCTCCTAAATTAGTTATATAACGATATGTAGTAGAAAAGTGTGTTTATAAGAATAAGCGTTGTTAAGAAAGGAAGTCAGTAAAAAAAAAAAAAAAAAAGGTTATATTAGACCCTTTAGCCTTAAGAGGTAAGGATTTAAAGTGATAGAAGACTCTTATAGGAGTTAAACTTATAACCTTTTACTTTAAGAAGTAAGCGTATTATTACTATATTAAAGAGCTATTTTTGTTTATTAAAGAAGGGGAGTTACGAACTGGGTTAAAAAGATGTTATAAGTTAAGGTAACCCTTTGGAAAAAGAACTGCTAGGCGTTTTTATTAAGAAGCCTCTTTAATTAAAAGACTTGTTAGCTTTAGGAGGGGTAGTTAAACAGGCTTCTTCCTGCTCTTAAAAGTAGAGGACCTTTACCTTCTGGCTAAATGTAGAAAAGGCTTGCTCTTCCGTCCTGCGGTGTTAGACTTCGATCTGGTTAAAGTGGGTGGCGGCTTTGCGGAACTTTTAGGTTTTCAGCTTTAGGTTTTACGTAACAGTGTCGTGCTTAATATTAAGGCGGTGCTTCTTAGAAAGGAGCTATTAGAAGAAGGCGTTACTGTAACTAAACGCGTTACACAAAGACGAGGCCCCTGCTGATAAGTATTTAGAGTAACTGTTTAATTACGCAGTAATAAAACAGGAAAGTAATTTTAAAGAATAACGGCTATAAGGTAATATTTACGATTTAAAAGTCGAAATGAAATCTGTAAGGTTACAGCGACGTAAGGTGTTATTTTTTAAAGTGCGCTTTTATATACGGTTAGTTAGTATAGTTATATTAGGAAAGAAGGAACACTTTTATTAAGATTCTTTATGGGAAAAGAATGTTAAAGAGGGGGAATTGTGTAACGACCTTATAAGCTGTCACTTAAGCTGGAGTAGCCTGATAGATCCCCTGTAGGAGGAATAGTGTAAGAAGACAGTACGTATAGTACTGTGTATTAGGCTAGGGGTGTAAAGACCTGAAACCCTTACAACTAACTAGTAGTTATTTAATCTTAATAAGAGTGCTTACTTACTAAGTAGCTGTGAGACCTCTAAGTAGGAGGTGTTTAGTGGTAGGGTACTTAGTCCTTTACTAAGTATTAAGCTTTTAAGTAAGGTATAAAGTACCTTTTAATTAGTTAGTATAGATAGTTATAATTATGCTTATAATTACTATAAGGGACTCTGGTTCCTTACATTAGTATTTAATTATTTATTTATATTTTACTATTTAGACTTACCTTTATACATTATAGTGACAGCGACCTATAGTAACATTAAACCCTTATTTAGGAGTGTTAGCTTAATAAGCCGTCTTTAGAACGCCCCTTACTTATTGGCGTCCTGCTATACGTTCTGTCTTAACCTGCACTAATCCTCTCGAGGCCTGTGTTGGGTACAGGTTGTAATAACCTTATTAGCTAACTACCTCTTTAAGGCCGTTAGCTGTACCTAAATAAGGTTATTTAGGGCTTTAAATTAGGCAATTTTGCCTCCCTATCCTCGATTAAGTTTTTTAAATCTTTTAAATAACGTATTAAGCTCTCTAAAGCTTCTAAATACTTTATCTTATCTGTAATCCTAAGTAATATTGCCCTTCTCTATTAGAGTAGATAAGATTTATTCTAATTGACTTTTTAAATCTCTTACTCTAGCTCTGTTAGGGCCTTAATAAGGTTATCTGCCACTTATTACCGTATAAGTATATATTCCACTTATACTTTTTACTTTTCCACTTTCTCACGTAGCTAGTCGTTATAGATATCTACGTACCTTAGCTTAGTATTAAGGATCGCTACGTCTTTCGTAACAAGTTGTATTATCTGCGTATTATTATATTATACTTATATATATAACTTGTTAAGTTAGACTTTAATCTTTATAATATTAGCTGTAGCGAGTAAAGGGCTTCTTTAATACCTTTTAAGAGTACCAGAAGCTCCTCCTTTATAATAGAAGTCGTTATAGTATTTACTTATTAGCCTTTTAGCTAATTACTTCGCTAAAAAGTACTATTACGTACCCTTATAAGTTATGGCGATCCGTAGTATTATCGGTAAGTAAGGCATTAGTCTAAGTAGTAAAGCGATTTCCGCCACCGAGCTTAAAAAATTAGCTTACTATAGCGATAAGGTAATCGACTACTTATTTCGCCACTTTAAGGTATTATAGGCTTAGATTAAGGTTATATCTAGTAAGGCGAAAGGCTACAAACGTTACGTCTAGTTGTAAAATTATAGTAATGTATAAGATAGTACTTATAATCCTCTGGTAGTATTAAGTCTCTTAATATAAGGCTACCCCTTAATATGCTTATAACTTTTAGGCCGCTATAGGGGTTTTTAGCGACTGGCGATTTCCTCGGTTAGCGGTAAACCTTTCTATCTTACGTACATAGTTTACTTATAAGATAAATCGTCTTAATAACTTTATCTCGTACTACTGCTACGCTGAGAAACTATTATACTTAACTGGCTTACAGCTGGCCTTACGCAGCACTTAGTTAAATAGCTTCCGCTAGAGGAGTAGTGACTCGTTAAGGCCGTATACCGCTTTATAGAGCTTAAGAGCGTGGTCTAGCTGCTCGAATCCGCGCGGTATCCGTATAAATACGTCGTATAGTATTTTAATATATATAAAGGCGTTAACGACGTCGAATTATACTAACTCGAGGTTAAGCCTTACCGCTATCGTTATAAGCGTTTGGAACGATTTACTGGCGAGTATAAAGGCGTAGGTATTCTCGAAGCTCATTTTTATTTATTAATTTATAATTAAGGATCTAAGTACCTTTAGCTATAAAGATATCGACCTTTTTAAATAAAGCTCTCTCACGGTAGTTATATATATAGTCCGCTATAGCGGCGCGGAACTATATCTCTAATAAGTATAAGTATATATGTACGTATGTAATAAGCGCTGGCGGAAGATCTTTTTTATAATATTTGCTATTAGCTCTTGGCTTAATTACGATTTAGGGGCTCTTAGCGCTCGTTTTGGCTATAGCACTGCCTTTAGCTAACGACCTCCGCCTTTATAAGATTAATCTTAAATAGTTAAGTTCCTTATAAATCTGCTAATTTATTAATCGGCTTTCTATTACAGTAGCTGGCTATTACTGTACCTTTACTAGTGGAGAACGCTGCCTTCTACGCGCTATAGTTCTTTTAAAGCGTATCTACGCCCTTTATTTATATATCTTACTCGTTAAGTTCTAGCGTTATAAGGCTACTGCTAATAGTTCTTCTGCGTACGGCTAATTAACCCTGACTAGTATACGCTAACTGCCGTATATAGTAGAGCAGAAAGGGCTAGTCTTGCACTCCGCCTTTATCGCCGTATTTATAGCGGCCTCTGCCTCGCTTTTTAAAGATCTAAAGGTATCTACTTTGTAGTTTAAAGTTCTAGATAGATAAAGCCCCGCCTCGCTTTATAAGGTTACGGAATATACACGTAGGGTGTTATCCTTTTACTATAAGTTAAGATTTTCGCTTGTTATTACAGTAGTTTAATTCTCGCCTTTATATACTCTACTTCGTTAGTTAAGGGTACAGAGTAGGTATACCTTCCGCGTAATACTAATTAAGCCTAACTAGAAAGTATTATCTAGCGCATATCGCAAAATAATAGTAATTAGTCTTATATTCTAATTCTATTGCCGTATTTATAGCGGCCTTTACTTTGCTTTTTAAGGATTTAAAGGTATTTGCCTCGTTTTCTAAGGATCCAGATAAATAGAGCTTTGCCTCGTTTCTTTAAGAATTTAAAGCGTACGCATAGCTCTTTATCCATTAAATTATTAATTCTCGGAATTAACTACGGTAGTCTTCTCTAATAGCTTTAAAGGCCTACGAATAATCACGTAAAGATTATTTAGCGATATTTCCGTTAAGGAGGTTATCTTCGTTAAGCGTTATATTTCTCTTTTTAATTACTTATTAGCCTTAGGCTTACGGTTCGCAAGGTTATTACTAGAGGCGTACGCGATAGCGCTATAGAATACTTTGTATTTTATAAGGTTTGCTAGCTACAGCCTCACCACAGCGTATAATTAAAGAGATAGACTATAGCCTTAGATCTCTACCTATAGATAGTATAAAAGTCTTGCGGTAATCTTTATAGCTTTAGTTTTCTATACCCCCTAAGCGTTCGGTACCGCTATCGAGTTTAAGTATCTAGTACTAAGGGCTTAATAACAACGCGGTTTGCGAATAGCTTCGCCGTTATCTTTAGCATTTATAAGCTTGTTAGTAATCTTTATTACTAAGAACTAGGCATTTTACGGTTTGTAAGATAGGCTTTAAATACGTAAATAGACTTCTAGTACGTAAATAGTAAGCATTGCCACATATACGCCTGTCGGCTCTAGCGCTACGTTAAAGAAGTTTATAGCGATTATATCGCCTACTTTATATAGTAGTTTTTATAAGAACTGTTTAATCTATCGTCTAGCCTTAGCTTAGCTATAGTTTAGGCATATATACCTAGCTAGACCTCTAGTTATAACTTTAATCGTAGTTACAGGAAGGTATGCGATCGCCTCTACGCCAGGATATCTAAGTCTTTCGTACTAAAGCGGTTTAAATTAGCTACTTAGCTTCTAAGTAGCCTACGAAATATAGGTATAGGCGAAGAACGTACCCCCTAGCGCAGCGGTTACAGTATTATAAGGTACATACTTTAATATAATTAATTATTATAGTTCTTAATTATACTAACTACATGGTCGCTTTTATAACTCCGCAGTATATTATTATTATTATGGAAATAGTACCCTGAATAGTTAAGTCCCTTTAGAAAGATTAGGTTAATATAAAAGCCCTTATAATAGGCTACTTTAGCGAGTACTAATTATATCTCCTTACCGCTTATAATCTTAAGTTTAAGTAATGGCGTAGAATCTAAAGCCGTATACAGTAGTTAAGTATATATAAGCTAGCACTTAAATCGAGGAGACTAAACTACTATAATAAGTAGTTTATTATATAAAAGGCTTCTACTGTAAATAGCGAGTATTAATTATATCTTACTGCTAGGGATTTTAAGTCTAACTATCACGGTTCCTAAGCCGAAGATTAGTAATTTTATATTACCAGCGTAAATAGTCTCTCCATTCGTAGCGGTACGAAAGCTACAGAGCCGTATACAGTTATTTAATACGTATAAGCTCGTACCGGAGTCGAAAGGGGTAAACTACTGTAATAAGTAGTCTATTACGTAAAGGGCTACCGCAAGTAATCTCTCTCGCGGTACGATATAGTAATGCAGTAATATTATTATAATCTTATAAAAGGCTTCCGGTGTAGAGAAGATAGCAGCCGATTAATTCGTAACGTACTCTTATCGATCTTATTACCTTTCGGTAAGGTTTAGGTTTAAGCTCAGTATAGCTGTTCTAAGGGTATAAGTTTATATAATAAGGAACCTAACAAGGTATATCACTTACCAGTATCGTAATTACTTCTTCCTTATTATTACTATAACTTCAATAGCCTTATCTGCAGCCTTAGCCTTTTATAAAGCTCAGGGAGCCCTTACAGCTTAGGGTGCTCCTTAGCGTACTTCTTTCTCTTTAACGCACAGTCTGTAACAGTCTCCGCGTTATTATCGTCACTAGCGGCTTACACCATCGGATATAAGAAAAGGCTTATAATAGCGCTTTTCCAGTCTCTTTAATACAGTCCGTTAGGCTTATTAATATTATAAGTCGTTACGCGTTAGCGGAGATTGCGTCTCTCTCTCGGCTAGCGTTTCGAGCCACGCTATAAAAATCGTAGTAGTTAGAGTTATCTATCTCAGACTACGGCTCCACCACTAAAGCGCTAGCTTTCTCGTAAAGCTCGCAGATCTCGGCTTCGAAAGGGGGCATAGCTACGTAAAGGCTAAGTCTTCGCAAGGAGCTCTCGTGCCTTTAGGGTCTCTAAGCTCTATAGCCTTAAATCTATAAGCTCCGTAAGCTAATCGTTGCTAATAAAGTAGCCTTATAGATTAGATATCCTCCTTAGCCTTAGCCTTAAAGGCATTATACTATAGAAGCCAGTTGTCTGGGCTGTTAAAGGTGTTGGAATTAGTAGTATTATTCGCTATCGTAATCTGATCGTAGAGATCTAGCTATAGCTACGGCTTTAGGGGTTACTACAAGATAGCGTAAGGCCTTAGGAGTCGATTTTTATATACGTATATATATATAGATTAATCTGTAATAATAAAGCTAATATAGCGAATCTAATTATAATTATCGGATTTACCATATTAATAATTAGATAGCTAAAGAGTATTATATTATATTGTTCTGGCGAGTGTCTATACTTGCTAAACGCTTTAGAAATCTCTATACTACGCACGAGCCTCCTAGCTAAGGGGTAGAACTACGGGCCTCCAGTGTATAGATAATCCGACAATATCCCAGCCTGCACTTTAAGATAGTATATCGTATCTTAGCTTGGAGTTTAGGCTAGTATATAATATCCTAGCACTAATAGGATATCCCATAGTATACCAGTATATAAGGGGATATCCCAAATGGGATGTCTTAAAATATACTAATATATACTTTAAGATAGTATATAATATCCTAGCTTGGATTTTCAGATGGTATATATATCTATGAAAATAATACATCCAGACTTCCTACCTCAAAAGTAAGCAAACGATATTTATCTTATCTGAAGTTATCCTAAACTGCTAAAAGTGCTAAGGGTAGGCATTCCTCTTACGTAAATACTATAAAATCCTCTCAGTAAGTCACCTCTACCTTATAGCGTATAGGATGTCAGCATTTTAAGATGCTAACCGCTTTCATCCAGTATAATTTAGCCTTACTCTTTTAGGCTGGTCCCTTAAACGCTAAATATTAGCCATCTTAAGGCGTATAAGCGTTAGCTTGCTGTAGGGATCAGTTTTATGCCCTAATAGTGCTGTAATAAAGATCCGGAACTTAGCCCTAAGCAATATTAAAACTAAGGGCTATACTCGAAAACTAAGTCTGCTTCACCACTATAGAGCATTTAAAACAGACTGTGCCTAAAACTAAGCCCGTCAAGCCAGAAAGAGGTATTAATAGGTATTCTTATCCTTACATATTGACCTTCCGTTTAAGAAGTATAGTATAGTAGAGACTGAAATAAGCGTTTAAGATTTCAATATTTAAATGCTTAAAGAAGGGCCCGTTTTATAGCCTACAGTAACTTATACAGTGCGCTTTTCCGACACTTTTTCAATATTTAACTTTTCTCCACACGGGCCAATTCCCCACTTGTTATAAGTCACACAGTGCGTTTATTAAAGCACGCCGCTCTTACTCTTTTAAATTACTGTAATTTTAGCTCCACACGAGAAGATTAAAACTATTATGTCAGCGTTAAAATCAATAGCCAGTAGTTAAAAGCGGAGCTGCGATGCACTTTGTAATCTATAATAAGAAGGGAACTAACCCGTGCGGAGAAAGACTAAGCATTAAAATTTCTAAATAATAATTTAAGTCTCTACTGTATATGTCAGTCACAATTAGCTTCAGCTACAGATGTGTTAGACGATTGCACTAGCCGCTTTTAGCACTGTCAAGTTGTGGCGACTCTACAATACACCGTACGTTACTAGGCTAATGCCAGAAACAATTCGTTAGGCTGATAAAGTGTTTTTATTCATTAAATATGTATACAGTACCAGATAATTGCAAAGCCAGGTTACTAGTAACTCTATTAAGTGTCATACTGGCAGATAGAAACAGCTTATTTTAAGGAAACCCACGAGTTTGCCTTATTATGTAATTTTAACCATTACATCAGCTATAATATTAAAAGCTAGAGTCGGCACGTTAAATGTTGTGCTAACATATCTAAACGTCCCGGGTTTATCGGCCTCTCTTAAAATAATACTATGTACGTAAGGATAGACGGCTTCGTTATCAGTATAATCCGCTTTGCGAAATAAGTCGAAGCAATAGACCTTGCTCTTAGTGCCTCCTCTAAGATCCTCCTCGTCTTCTTCGGTATCGAACTCCAGAATTGCTAAGCAATCTTCACCTCGAACATTAAAACCACAACCGGATAGTTATAAACTGTATTCTGGTGGAAAATCTTAACAGTAGCGGGTATGAGGTTGCCCTGTAAGATTATGTAACCACTTTGGAGGACTTTTCCGTACGGATTTGCTCCCTGGCTTCGCATTTGATGTCGAGGACTGTGCAGACGTGGGTGATGAGACAATTCTATGGGAAGGTGACTAGCCCGAAGTGGGATGCTCAGGAAAACGACGGCGCAGTGGCTTCTTAGGGTCGATAGTACCTGCCGTCGGCCGGTACAGAACTCCAGCCGAGAAGGTAGTGGATGTCAAGCTCCCATATACTAGCAAAGTAACGACTAGGGGAGCGTGTAAGCATCAAGTTGGCAAGGCCGGAAAGTGCTGGCAGCACATCTTGTTGAAATGTGAGGTTAAGAGAAGCATAGTCGGATACGATGCTACCCTAGAGCTGGCTAAAGGTGACTGGTAGTTCCAGGTCCTCGGTAATGCTGCAAGAGATTTTATAGAGTCTCCAGACAAGAGCAGCCGCATTGCTCTCCGAAAAGTTTTCCGTCTTACTAAACTCTCGCGGAGATAAGGAGCTCATTTTGCCATCGCTACCGCAGCCCGTATTGATGTGTCTCCGGTTCTGCCCCTGAAATGCACGAATTTGGCGGCTCTCCCAGCACACCGTCGCGGCATAGTAAACAGAGCACGAATTGATCGCAGGCTTCCAAGCGCTGCGGCCGCTGCATTCGCACCGATCTTCAGTCCTACACTGGAAGAATAACTCGTCGCATGCGAAGTGTAGAGTTCGTAGTGCCAGGAGGCGCTCCTGGAAGCACCATCCTCGTTTGAAGAGCGCTAGGTCGTAGAAGGGCTCAGGCACCGCCCCCCCGCGAACTCCTGTGGCCAATGCTGTCTCTCGCAAACACGTTTAGTGGAAACCCTTGGTGCGTTCCAGATATGATTTGTTTGCTCTCCTTTCATGCCTGCAGAAACCCTTCGTCGCAGCTAGAAGCTCGGCTAGCTGCGATGGCGAGATAGCATCCGCTGAATATGCAAGCCATATTCGCCGACTCTTCCTCCCAGTCCTGCTCGTCGTCCTGGAGGATACATACCGAGTCAATCCAGAGGTAGCGGACGCTTAGCCACCTCGCTACCTCGATCGCGTCCTGGAAAGATTGCGGCAGGGCTTTACGCGGGATTCCGAGCCTCATGGATGCTTCGTTGGCCTTTGTGGTGCAGAAGGGTTTCTTTCCGGAACCCCAGCAACACTCTCGTGGCATTGCAGTCTCACATTATCACCAACAACAGCCAAGAAGTCCAATGTGACACTGAGCGATCACCTGAAGACGGGTTCGGGACGGGTCGTCGAAAACGAGCGTGCTTTTGCTCTTTTCGGACGGTTTTCAACAACGGATGCTCTGGAGTTGAATTGCTCATCACGCATCGACTCCGGACAACGCAGTCCGTTGATAAGCTGGGTATAAGGGCTCGTTGGAGTTTGCCGGAGTCTGGGATTTGCGATTGCGCGACTGGGAAACGCTCACAAACAGATGATATCCAAGTATAAAGAAGGTGGAGTAATGGAATGTCAGTCTCCGTTAGGTAATGTGTAAGGTGGTTAGGGTTGTTGATGGGAATATATAATACTGTCACTATACTCCACGCGCCTAGGACAGCGCCTATCTGATAGGCTTTAGTATGTAGTAAGTGCAGGCTAATATCTGCATCTTCTAATAGTGTCGCCAGAGGTACTAAAGTGTAGTCGAACGCGTATATGATGGTGGCTGCCACAGCTAGCGGTATAACGTATAGAAAGAGCTAGAAAAATGGTCTTGCGGGATTGCGCTAGTTAAGCCTCCTGTGGCGGTAGAATAGGTAGAAGAGCTTGTTAAAGTACACCGAAACGGCCTAGTAGATATATTCCTATATCCTAGAAGCTAAATCTACAGACTAGTTAACTATTAAAAATATAACAGAACATAGTAAGAAACACTTATTAAAATAACTACTCGTATTACGTATCGTTAACTCTTTAGTAGGTAGAATACAGTATCTTAATTAAGGTTGGTAAGCTTCTGATAAAAAACTAAAAACGGGATTAGAAACTATTACGTGGTAGTTAAGTTTATAGGTGTGTAGGGGTAGCGAGATTTAATTAAGTTTACGTTAAACTTATAAAATAATAACCTTTATTAAAAGACGTAGTTCTCTCTTTATTACTTAACTGAGTTCTAATACTACCTTTCGGCTAAGTTGCAGTACGCTATATAATATGCGACTTAGAATTAATAGTTATGTAAAACTAGCCTGGCTTGCTTATACTTTTTAAAGTCTCCCTTATAAAGGTCTTAGAGATAGTCCACCATCTTCTGTTAGGTAATTTCACTAGTTTTATATCTGTTATCTGTAATAAGCTAGTTAAGTGCTGCCTATAGTAGTTATTAATAGTTAAATCGGAATGTAGTAAGTGATTATAATCTCTACTGCCTTAACGTTCCCTAGATGTACAGCTAGGTTAGCCTTAAATATTTACTCTTCAGGCTGGAATACGCGTGGGGTAAGACAGATCCCGTACGACATTTAAGGTATATTGTAGTAAAGTAAAGTTTGCAGGACACGCTGTGATGTGGGTGAGAAAGGCTTGTTAAAGTTGTACCCGTTGTGGTTAAACAGGCTAGGGTTAAGGAGCGATTGCAGGGCCGAGTACTCTCTTTATAAAAATGCGTAACCCCTTTAAAAGTACAGTAAAGTAAGTAAGGGCAAGCGCTTTTTCTCGTGGACCTAATAAAGTAACCACACTGTTTACACTAAGCGTACCCTTGTGGCGATGCTTAGCGGTGTAATTCCTTTGCCGTTGGGTTACGTTACGCTGTAGTTTTACTTCCAGATTAGGAATTCGGCTATGTCTGCCTAATTGAAATGCGCAGCCTAGTGTAAAACGTTAGACCTTATCTTAGTTGATATAGCTGTTTAATAGGATATGTCGGCTATAAACAGTGTCTTAACGAAGTTAATACCGGTTACCTTACCATTAGAATGTAGATTTAGGTAGTGTTTATCCACTTAGCCTTAAGTAAGAATGCCTTTTTAGCACTGGCCTTATGGTGGAGGAGTAGCTTAACTGCTGGTATTTAGTGTCGGAAGATAATATCTTTAAGCGGGGAGGAGCTTATAATGCTGTCTGCGCGTTTAGTTTAGCTGTGGAGGAGGGGGCTTAATTGGTAATATGAGAGGATAATAAATAAGAGCTTAGGCTTGGCGTATAAGGTTATAAGGTTTATTATGGAGAAGGCCCTGTTATTCTGCCGTTACCTTTAGCTGTAGGTATCTGACGTTTGGATCCCTTAATAGTGACTGGAGGTGAAGGAAGCTAAGCGTGTTAAACATTATGGCCCTTGATTGTAGCTGTGTAATAGCCCACTTACTTAGCGCGAGCCTGTCTGTTTTCCCCTTTTATCTCGCCTTAATCGACTATTGGATGTTCATCTGGATAATGGCCGTAAGTAATACTATAATAGTAATTGTCATTAATGTTACAGTAACAGCCGTTAGCATATCCATTTTTATTTTCGGTTTCAGATACTTCGCTTAAACTAAATATTGTCTGGTGTGCCCCCAGCGACATCTTTTCACCTTCGGCTGTGTAGAATAAGGAGAAGGGAATGTAATAGGAATACGGATTTAATATTAATTATAAGTTTAAGAATCTCTACCTTAAATAATATAATTACTTTATCGACTATTATTTTAATACGAAAAATATATTAAAAAAACAAACGTACTTACTATATTAAGTTATAAAGGTTACAAAAGTATAATATTACGAATCCGAGCCGGACACGATATGAGCTTGAATATTCCTAAAAGCTAATAATTAAACGGTGATACTGGGGTGGAAGAATAAAACGGTTCTTACGTGGCGAGGGAAACTGACCGTTATATATAATAAACCGGCCCTAAAACTTAGCCCTTCCTGCAAATATAGTCATCGCAACTATAGCCGGGACAAGTTTCTGGACCCACTTCGGCTCAGGCGGCCCTCAGTGCGGCTCACCCCTAGCTCAGGATTTGCGACTAATACGGACTTGGACAGAAAAAATTGTCGGGTGAGACTATAGAGGTAGGTATTGCGAGGTGTTACGGGCTTACAATGCAAAGCCGATCCACCTAGAGATAACGTATGCCTAAGCGCTGTGTGAGTTGCATTGCATCTCTAATCGTATTTAGCAGCCTGCCCTCAACCCCAGACAGTCCGAAACCGCCGAACTCAAACAGCTTTCCGGCCGTCACGCAGTTAAGCTCCAACGTGTCGGGTATCTGGCCCCATACGTAGCTAAGGGTTAGGTATTGGGCTCCGAAACGTCCGCGGCGAGCAGTACGCGCGGACCGATACCGACCTCCTTGGTACTATCAGTTACCAGGTATGGGAACGGTGGAGTAAGGTGACGGTATATATCAACACCGTTAGGACCGGCGCCGGCATCCATGTGGGAGGCGAGGACGGGTTCATCATCCGAAATCTACCGCAGGGCTTCAACGCTTCCGAATTCCAGGTCGGCAGCGTGATTCCCTTTCTAAATGGACTCTCGTGGAAGTCAGGAGACGAGGAGAAATTTGAGGACGCCATCATCCTGACACAGGGCGGATTCGAGGCTCGTCTTACTCTCTGTGCTTGGAGGGGGGCGGTCGGCTATTACTTCACCACAGAACCGAGACCGGCTTCAAGGCACATCAGGAATACCGGGTTGCCTCTCCGGGAGGTAGCGAGACTGCAAGCAATCGCTTAAACTCTCAACTTGCGGGGAAGCTGTAAGATCGGAGGGTTGGAGCCACCGAGCTATTTTATTCGATGACAACATGAAACCTTCGGTGGCACCATCGTTGGGCACTGAAAGATTCTGACAGGTATAAAGGCGGGGACAGCGGCTCGAGGGCGAGAGAGAGAGAGAGAACAGTCCAGCTACCTGAAAGAACTCACAAAACAGATTCGTCAATTTTCTCCACTCCATCAAAGACATGAAGCTCCCAACAATTTTCCTTCTCTCGCTCGTCGGCGCAGCTGTTGCAGCCCCTGCGGCGGAGCTTGCCCCTGTGCTCCAGCTAAGACAGTCTTTCAACATCGCCAGTGATGCATGCTGCATCAGCTGCCGTGGAGGTAGTCAGTTCCTCAACTGCTCGGGATCCTACGTAAGTCGAAGCCCACGCACGGGCGGTACGGTTACCGGTCTTGACTGACCTGCCACTCTCCAATGCAAAGCAAGTGGAACGGCCGGGCCATATGGAACTTGCGTGTGCAAGTGCCGGTACGGGGCATGATGTGTATCAATCAGGACTCGAGCTTGAACGTCTTGGAGGTAGCAAAGTAGTATCAACCAAGGAAATACGAATTCGTTCTGCAGAAACCCGATAGCCCTACTTGACATGAAATCATAACTCACCTTATCCATCTCAGCCCCCATCAGAAACTAACAGTACTATCCGTATCACTATCACTATCACTCCCCCCCTCGGAATCACTCTCCTCACTGTCAAAGAGCCCCACAATCCCATTCTGCACATCCGTCGCATTCGTCCACCGCTCCATCATCTCCACCACCTTCACCCGCGCTTCCACAAACGCCCGGAAATCCACTAGCGCTAGCTCTTCCTCTTCCTCTTTGCTCGGCTCGTTTTCGTCTTTGGCTTTCTTACCCAACATCCACGCGAGGACGGTGGTTTGTGCGCCAGTCTTGGACTTCTTCTTGATGGGCTTCCGCGGGCCGACTTCGATGATGTCAGGAGCGCCTATCCGGGGACGAGGGCAACCATATCCCGGGGGAGGGGGCGGAAATACAGGAGGCGGAGGGGGTGCGG
>Ga0247780_1001141_pt1 | contig 18257 bp, 18 predicted proteins | sample UWRJL079202R5_FD_179927 | JGI IMG/M metagenome (GOLD analysis project Ga0247780, IMG submission 179927) | Plant litter microbial communities from Arlington Agricultural Research Station in Wisconsin, United States - UWRJ-L079-202R-5 | ecosystem: Environmental > Terrestrial > Plant litter >... | reverse complement strand
GCTTTGCCATGAATTATGCGGAAGCCGCTCGGCGCTTCTTGGAGCCCACCGAGATAGTATTTGCTTAGCCGAATTATGCGATCCGTAAGCCCAGCTATTCTGACACAGTTCTAGGAGGGTTTTGTGACGCTAGTTGATTTGAATTTCTACCTCAATGATACCGGACTGGCTGTTCGTATCTATAAAACGCTGAGTGAACTCTGATATCAATTCGGCACCTCCGGGTTCGGCACCTCCGGCTGTGGACTCCCGCCTCCCCACTTCGCGTACAGGTCTTTGGGCAAAGACGACTCCGCGAAAATCTTCAACTTTGGTCCGCCAGTGTACCCGTGCTCCAGAATAGCCCTCCCATTGCCCTTGGTCTTCACCACATCAATGACCCACGTCAGGAGAGATGCCAACCGGGAGAGGTCCTCTAGATTCTTGTCTTCCCATCCGCGAATTTCGAACGTCTTGTCTCGGACCTGGACGTTGTAGAACTTGGCTGACTTGTCTTCCTGACGTTCATAGTACGCAATGGCCAGCATTGGAATCTGCGTTATCCACATCATGTGAGAGTACTCATTTTTCCTCAGAATACGCCTGTCTGAACGAGTCTTGACCGAAAGTGTCGAAAACAATCCCACCTCCCTGCCACCAGTTGCAACGACAAGATTAGTACCGCTGAGGTCATCCTAGGCCTTCGAAACGGGAAAGCTACCGCTGGCGAGAGCGGGGGCATTCAGTGACCACCCGCCTTTCACACGACCCGCCACATCATCATAGCCATCCACGTCGTAGCGCACAACGCACTTCATGCCGCCAAAGTTGTACCCAATAACCCGGTAATGCGCCGCAACTCCCTAAGGCTCCTTCGCAGTATAAGCCTTCAGAAAATTTTGACGATAACCAGTGAACCCTTGGTTGACGTCTGCTGGCTTGTCCTCCAGGCGTGTGAATAATGCAGTCTTGCCTCCGACAATCTCCACCTGTGCCTTGAAGCGGTGGTTTGAGCCTACTGTGACAATGAGTAGAAGGTTGAGCATGTTTTGCCAGTCCGTGACGATGTCGACATCTTGGATCGGGAAGTCTGGGTGCTTGTAAAACAGGGCGCGGAATAGGGGCTCGAGGGGAGAACGGGGATGGCGCGCGGCGTTTTCGTCCGCATATCTGACGTTGCCTTCCGCATCGGGTGTCAGAAGTGGTTTCCTCTCTGGGGGCGGGGCCCAACGATTTGGAGCGCCTAGGATCAGGAAGGTTAGCCACAAAGACGGGGTACAATCCAGTGGAAGCTGGAAGGCAGTGTCAGGTAAGTACCGGGAACCACGATGGTTGGCACGGGTCTCTCAAGCCAGTTGTAGGATGCAAGATGCTGAACATCGGTGATCCTGCCCGGTTGCGTGGGCTTCGGGAGTGTATCAGCTCGTACGTCAGGGCGAGATATTTCGGCGATGCACTCGGGAGGCATGATGCCGGCGGATGTACTTAGAGCCATCGATGGATGTGAGGTGGGCTATGCTGAACGTGTGCAGAATGATAAAGTGTCGGGCTGTCAATGTTTTTGCCGGCGGAGGTCTCGAAAATTGTTTGGACGGATGCTCAATTGACTGAATCTGGAACTGCCTGAAAGACCTCCCGCAAAGCAGGGCCAACTGTCAACCACAGCCAAATGTTCTTTCCTTATATTTTACCTTACTATACATGACCTAACGTTCTTCGGTTCTCGACGCCCGCGTAATAGACCCACATAAATCAGCACCTGTCAGCCTACCTTCCCGGTGTCCTTCAAGTTGACGCTCTCGAACAGCGCATCCAAAACACTTGCCGCTTTTGTCTCCATCTCGAGAAACTCGCCCAACTCATCGCTCTGCACAGTGACCGCGCCCCCAGCTCCGACATGCCAAAGCTCATCTCCGCCCACATCTACTTCTCCTGCGCAGCGAACCGCCGTACGAATGACAACAGAAAAGTCCCCTCCCCCGCCAACATCCATATACCCCAAGACGCCAGAATAAACCCCTCTTGCCTTGCCCTCGATCCTATTCAATATCTCGCAGGACCGTTTTTTGGGCGCCCCAGTCATCGACCCAGGCGGAAGCGATCTCCGAAGCACGTCGATGCCACTTGCACTCGAGCCTCTACCTTCATCGTCATCAGCACCAGCGACACTGACACCCAGCTTCCCCTGAACCACCGAAACCAAATGCCAAACCGTCGCAAATTCCTCCACCTTCATCAGCTGGCTCACCCACACATTGTCAGCCCCCACAGCACCCGCCAGATCGTGGCGGATCAAATCCACAATCATCAGATTCTCCGCCCGCTCCTTGGCAGTCCCCAATATCACCTCGGCCTCAGCTCTGGTAACTTCTTCCCCGCTGCTCAATCTCTTCTTCACGGTCCCCTTGATCGGCCGAAACTCACATATCCCGGCGCGCGTCCATCGCAGGAATCGCTCCGGACTGGATGAGAGTACGTGCACGCCTGAGAGGTGCACGTAGGCACCGTGTGGCGCTGGGTTACGTTTGCGCAGGTTGGTGTACCAGGACCAGGGATCTGATGGGGTATGCAGGGTGATGGTGCTGCTGTCAGTTAGACAGAGCTCGTATGAGTCGCCAGAGTGGAGGTAGGTTTGGCATTGGCCGACTTTGCACCGGTAGCTGGTTTCCGAGGGTCGATTGGCTGTTGCAGGTACTGAGAGGGGGGACTTTGGGGGGCTGGGCAGCGGTGCGGGCACTGGTGGCAGTGCCTCTTGGGTTGTGAGTGATTTGATTGTGCTGCCTGTGGCGAGGATCCAGTCCTGATCGTTGGGAAGCAGGGATTGCACGTAGACGTGTGAAGTTTCGTGGTCAAAGACGATGCTACGGTGGATGAAGGCGAAGTTCAGGTCCGGTACGCTGTTGCCCGAGGAGATGTGCTGCTCCACATCTATAGTCTCAAGTCCGGCTTCGTACGAGATGTAGCCCATGAAGCCGCCCCAGAAGGGGATATCCCGAGGACATTCCCGATTCAATCCGTTCCGCGGGACGTGCAGATCGAGGGCCTCCTGTAGCATTGGCCACACCTCGTCAATGGAGCTGACGGGCGTTGAGGAGGTCGGAGTGGCGCCGGATCCATAGCGCAAGACACGATCCGAGACGCTGTATGTCACCTTCACGGTCTGCCCAGGGACAATCAGACCCACGATATCGAATCTGCCGGCGTTGTGGCCTTGCGAATCGAGCACAACAACCTCCTCGCCGCGGTAGCCCAACGCGTCAAGCAGCGCAGCCGGCGTAAGACTTTTCGTGACCGGGTACCGCTCCCACCCAAGAACCACATCCCCCGGCCCGACAACCGATCGAAGCTCCCGCGCCAGATCCGACCCCGCAAAAGTACCCGACGGTACCTGGTTTCCGAAGTTCGCCACGGCCGTTGGCAGCCACTTGCTGAGGTCAGGCACCTCCGTCCTGGTCCTTCCCTGTCCAAGCAGCCATTCCCTCGCCTGGACCCACCAATTCGTAATCAACTCCGCTCCCTCCGCCGACGTACAAATCGACTCCGGATGGAACTGCACCCCCCAAAACGGCTTGCTCGTGTGGCGAACGCCCATTAAAACCGGACCATTCGTCTCATCGCCCTCATCCCACGCCAACGGGCGCAACAACGGACATTTCCTCGTCGGCTCCCACGACACACCCCCACCTCCAATATCCGCATGCAGCGAGTGATACTGCGTCGCATCAAGCTCTCCCAGCCCAGCAAACATATCGCTCCCGCGATGCTCAACCCTCGTCACAATTCCATGACGCGGCTGCTGCAGTCGTCGCACATCCGCCCCGTGCGCAAGACACAACGATTGGAACCCGAGGCAAATCCCAAGCACAGGCAGCAACTGCGTCTCCTCAAGCGCCCATAACTTGTCGATGAAGCCCACATCGCTCGCGTTTGCGGGGTGCCCTGGACCCGGCCCGACCACGACGGCGTCAGCGGCGGCAAGCACCCGGAGGAGGTTCTGGTCAATTGCCGCGTTGTCAGTGTGGACGAGGGTGACGCGGGCTCCGAGGCGTTGTTCGAGGAGGCCGGTGATGTTGTTGGCGAAGGAGTCGAAGGCGTCAATGTACACGATCCAGGGCCTTTCGTCATCGAGGCCTGGTCTGAGGAGGGAACCCATTGTCGTGCGCCGTGTACGTGTACGTCAGACGGGTACGAAGTACGTGGTTTGATTTCGATGTGTTTTGATTTTCTTTTCTTTTTCTTTTCTTTTTCGCGTGGGTCTGGCTGGGGGGGGGGTAGCTCGTAGGTACGGTACCAATACTCTTCCTGTTTGTCATACCATACCCTCAGACCTACCCACGCTCTAATAAGGACCGCCTCACTTAAACATCGCTTATTCTACACGTATCAGGAGATTGGGCAGGCCCGGGCCGCATTTCGTACATGCACGAGGTTGGGACGTACGTACAGCGGATCATGTAAGGAGGTGGCAAGTTTGGGATTCGGTACCAAACAACCGGTCAATAATCCTTCATTAGCTCGATCGCTCAATTATGGCGTGCAATGCGGCCCAGGCGAGCGGCAGCACGGGTCCGATTTCCGCGCGCCGAGGTGCCAAGGATGCTTACCCCTATTCCTGCTTTTCATGCCGGTTCCCACATCCCCGGTTGACCTGGCTTCCTGATGCAGCTACGAATGTTACAGTAAATCCCAATCCCCAATGCAGAATGACCAATCCAAACCTTGAATTAAACGCGTATTAAATAGGTACATGCAGCCCGAGTTTGGTTCGGCGCAAACATGAGCCAAGCTGAGCCTGGGGCAAACGTGGCACGACATTTACACCGAGGCGGATGCGCGAGAAGGCGGCGGTTGTTATGCAGTAGTTTTTCATAGTCAACACTGTGCTACCTTCTAATCCCTCACTATACTAAAAAAGGCCCCTTGCTGACCTCCTACCCAATTGTACTGATCTCCTTCCTCCTCAATCGATAACCCTTGCCTACTCGCTCGGTTACCATTCCCGGAGCTAGCTAAAGTCTACGAGCCAAGCCAGAATGTTTGCTCCCCTTTTTATCCCTTGCCAAGCCCGACGCTACAGCGTGGTAAAGCCGCCATCAACCGGCAGGTATGTGCCAGTCATGAAACGCGAGAGGTCGCTCGCTAGGAAGATGACAGCGCCAGCCATGTCCTCGGGCAATGCATTGCGACGCATCGGGCACTGTGCAGCAAGCGACTCTTTGACGTAGGCGGGCATCGGAGTTGCCGCATCGGTCAAGGTGAGCCCGGGGGCGACTGTGTTGGCGCGTATGCCATGCGGGCCCAACTCGAGGGCTAGCGAGCGGACCAAAGCGTCAACCGCGGCCTTGGCGGTGCTTTGCGCGAGGAACCCCACGTTGCTGCGCTTTGACAGGGTGCTTGAGAGCACGATGATGCTCCCGCTCTTGCGCTGGACCATTCCCGGAGCGACCGCTTTGCACGGATGGAATACAGCCTTGAGCTCATCGTTCACCTTCAGTTCGAGATCGGCCCACTCGTATCCGAGGAAGGGCTGATGGCGGAAGTGTATGTGTGCATTCACCACCAGGATGTCGATGCGCCCGAACCGGTCGTGAATAGCTGCCACCATGGCGACAACCTCGTCGGCGGAGGTCACGTCGGCACCGAATATCTCGGCCGTTCCACCATTAGCTTCGATCATCTCTTTTACGCTCTGCGCCTGTGCCCTGCTGTCTCGGAAGTTGATCGCGACCTTTGCACCCTGCTCTGAAAGCAACAGCGCAGTGGAGAGCCCGATACCACGACTTCCACCAGTGATCAGTGCTACCTTGCCTTGAAGTAACCCAAAGCCAGCCTGTTGCTTGATTGCTGGCACCTCAGTGGCCGGCCGGTCCCCGATCTGGTGGTCGATCATGGCAGAGATGGCCTCCAACCGGGGTGCATCAAAAAGCTCTGACAGACCAATCTCTACCTGAAAGGCATCCTTGATCCGCGCCAGGACACGCATTGCTGAGAGTGAATGCCCGCCGATCTCGAAAAAGTGCGTCTGGCGGCCGATACTCGCGGCGGGTACGTTGACGACTACCCCCCAAATATTGGCGAGCGCACGCTCGGTCGCCGTCGCCGGAGGCTCGTATCCGCCGCTCTGCTGCAGCTCGCCCTGAGTTGTCTCGAGCAGTGCACGTCGGTTCAGCTTGCCGTTCGGTAGTTGCGGCATTTTGTCCAGGAGGATGAACGAATCTGGGACCATGTACGCGGGCAGCCTGTTCTGTAGAAACGAGCGCAGCTCTCCCATCTGCACATCACGTCCCGGTGTAGTAGTGTAGAACGCAATTAGGCGGTCACCTCGACCCACCACCGCACGGGTGCGAATGCCCTCGAATTCGCTCATCACCTGCTCGACCTGACGCACCTCGATGCGGAAGCCCCGTACCTTGGCCTGGAAGTCCCAGCGGCCGATGTAGTCGAGACTGCCGTCTGGCAAGTGCCTAACGACGTCGCCGGTATTGAAGAGACGGGAGCTTGGCACAGAACCGAAGGGGTTGGGCACGAAGCGCTCAGCAGTCAGTGCATCGAGGCCGTGATAACCTTCAGGCATGCTCACAGAGGCGATGTGCAGTTCCCCAGCAACACCGTCGGGTACCAGTCGGCCTTGGCGGTCAAGCACGTAGACCTTGGTGTTCGCGATTGGTGCTCCCATCGGGACAAAGTCAAGTTTCTCGTCGAAGGTCGTGGTGTCGTAGTAAGTGACGTCGTTAACCTCGGTACAGCCAAAGTTGTTGAACAGTTTCGCATTTGGAAATGTCTCGCGGAAGCCGAGAACCACGGCTTTGGATAGCGGCTCACCGGCGGTGACGCAGACCTTCAGCGCGGGCAGTCTCACGCCACTCGACCTCAGGTGCTCGATGATACTTGCCACGTGTGACGGCAGTGTGTTGATACGGCTGACGCGGTGCTCGACCAAGGCGCTGACAAAAGCTGTAACATCGCGAACGGTGTCATCGTCGATGACTACCTGCGGGTACCCATTGAGCAGAGGCAGAAACATTTCCTTGACCGCAGCTGCAAATACCGATGTTGTCTTTTGGCCAACAACCTCACCGTCCTGGAGCGGTATTAGTCTCTCTAGGGAGCTCAGCCAGTTGTCAAGCTGGCGATGCGGCACGCGGACGCCCTTGGGTTTGCCGGTTGACCCCGACGTGTACATGACGTACGCCAACATGTCGGGATGTATTTGTACGGGCTGGTCCAGCGGCACGTCCGGGGAATCCTTGATCTGCTGGGTCAGCAGACACTGGGAGTCTTCAGCGCCAAGTAAGACCTGGTGCCCTGTATCGCACACAATGGTTTTCGGGCGGGCGTCTTCAAGGATCAGCTTCGAATAGGCCGCGGGGTACGCCGGGTCGATGGGCACATAAGCCGCCCCGGCGCGCCAGATGCCGAGTAGTGTCGCAAGCAGTTCGCCGCCCCGAGGAAGGCACACCGCGACGAGATCCCCCGGAGCGGTGCCCCGCGCCACGAGCGCATGCGCTACGCTATTTGCGCGCCGAGCGAGACCCAGATAGCTCCAAACACTGTGTCCATCCCGGCAAGCCACCGCCTCCGGGATCCGCTCCACCTGTACATCGAACCGAGCCAAAAAGGACAGCGCCGAGACCTCGGTTGTTGGCACGGAATCGCTTCGTTTCAGTATCTCCGCTATGTCGGAGTCACGTAGCAGCGGCAGCTCCCTCACAGGTCGCTTTGTGTCGCGGAACATGGCTTCCAGTACGTTTTGATGATGAGCGAGTAGGGGCTCGATGGCCGCGCGGTCGTACAGGTGGGAGGCGTACACGATCTCCAGCACGAGTCCGTCTCCATCGCCAGAGTACGACATCTCGATCTCACATCGTGCAGCGACATGCTCCCGCGCCAGCAGCTTGAGAACCGCCTCGTCGGCCTCGCCCGGCTCTGGGAAGGAGTCGACTGTTATGCTATCCGGTAGCTCAGCAACAAGAGATGCTTCGGGAACGTTTTGATGCCTCATTACTATGGGTACCAGCGGGTTCCTGCTGCTGCGTTGTGCCACATCGGTTGCCTGCAGGATCCGTTCGAACGGCGCCGGGTGCTCGAACGCGCTCAGCACCTGGGAGCGTACTGCCTTGAGCAAGTCGGCGACGCTGCTCTGCTCATCAATTTGCATCCGCAGAGGCAGAATATTGACGAAGAAGCCGATCAGGGGCTCAAGCTCGACGTCCGACCGGTTAGACGTCGTGGTTCCGATGCAGAGGTCGTTTTTGTGGGCGTAGCGGCTGACCGTCACGCCCAGTGCCGCGAGCAGGCACATGAACATAGTGCAGCCATTTTCACGGGAAAGGCGCTCAAGCTCCCGCGAAAACTCTCGTGAGTAATGATACACGAAGGTCCCGCTCCCGCTCTGGGTGCCAGACTGCAGCTTTCGCGAATACGTCGTCGGTAGCTCGAGGCTGTCCTCGTAGCCATTGAGCACCTGATTCCAGTACTGGGTGTCTGTGATGGAGATATCTGCGGACCGCTGCCTACGGGCATATTCTTTGTATTCTGTAGCGAATATTAGCTGATAATTCTATTCTTAGGCCACCCGTTGTGTTCCAAGAGCGTTGGTAGCTCCCAGAGAAAGGATGAAACAAGAAGACGGCTCGAATCAGACACTCACGGATCGTCAACCTCGGCAGGGCGGGCTCCTGCCCTTGGCAGAACGCCACATAAGCGCCCTGCAATTCGGCCCGGAGGATCGCCTTGAGGGACCAGGCATCGGCGGCGATGTGGTGTACGGCGAACAGCAGGAGGTGCTGGGACTCCTTCTCGTTCGGCAGTCGCAGTAAGCGGGCGATATAGACCGGCCCCTTGCGCAGGTCGAAGCGGTGTTCGAGGAAGTTGTTGAGGTGCTCCAGAAACTGGGCGCGGTCAACTGGGACGACTGGCAGAGGCACGAAACTCGGCGGCGCAACAAACTGCCGCGGCTCTCCATCCTCGCCCTCGCCGTAAAATGTACGCAAGCTCTCGTGGCGGGCCACGACAGCGTTCACACTCCGCTCGAGTGCCGAGACGTTAAGGTTGCCCCGGATGAGCAACGGGAAGGGCAAGTTGTAGCTGGTGTCCTGTGGGCTGCGCTCGTAGTGGACCCACATGCGCTGCTGGAACCACGAGAGAGGGGCTCCTTCCCCGTTCGGCGCGGCCATCTTTTCAGAGGTAGACGGGTTTATCCAAACAAATCAAAGCAAATCAAAGCAAAGGGGGGGGGAGTTCAACACAGATTAGCGACTAGATCGAGAGCGCATAGGTATTCACCTCACTACAGCGTAGCAGAGTTCTTCAGTCAAAGGGTGTAAGTATACAAGTACTGAGCGACACGGGCGGGGAGCTCGGCCAGTTTGGGTAGGCCGTGCCGCTTCCCTACCCGAACCAGGTAGCTGGGCTTTCCGGCAAAATTCCGATAATATACCCGGCCCGGGCGAGGTGGCTTGAAGCAAGGGTCACCGCCCATTGTCATACGAACGGTCGATTATCCACTCCGGGAGTATGATCCTCGAGATCCCTGAGCAAAAATGTCACAGCGGTTTCAGATAAGGCGCCTTTTTCTTGCACATGCTCAACTGCATGAGATGGCTCCACCTCAGTGGCTTCGAGTCGAATGTAACAGTAACTTGGCTGCAAGCCGGATCAACGTAGTGACATGATAGGCCCAAGGTTGCGATATTTTTTACCGATTGAGAATCTCGGTCTGCACCGTACTGGGTCTGTGCGAAAAACGTGTTGGAAGACCCCACGTCCAGCGTAGTATCCCAGGAAGGCAAACAAGGCCCAAATCGTTGCGCCAACCCCAGGCGCTACTCGCATCCTGAGAGACTTTGACCGCATCGGAACAGGCTGCTGCAAAATGCAATGCAGCCTCCCTATTGAAACTCATACATAGAGAACAGTGTCTATTTTCACCGTAACCCCAATGCCAAGGCGCATTCTTACTGTCACGGCAGGCCTTATTGCATTTAGGAGACGCCTTGCTGCATCCCGACGGTCTATGAGTACAATGCAGCCAAAGCCACCCGCGATGTGAGTGAGACCTCTCGCCATGCAAGTAAAGCCTCATAATTCGAATAAGGCCTCTAATGTAATAATATAGACTTTGTTATTTGAGTCTGAGGTACTCAAAGGGTTCTCCAACGCACTTTCACATAGATACCCTGTAGTACTTCGGTGAAAATGGTATCTCTAAAGGTAGGAAAACATATTTCATTAGCTTACGGGATCTGCGTATCTGGGTGGCCGTAATAATGGAAGGTGCGGTGCGAAATAGACATTCTCTAGGTACCTAAGGTACTAGTTATTTGCCTCGCTACATTCCAAGCCAAACTCCTGCTTCCCATCCACCAGATCACCAACATACACCTCATCCTTTCCAACTTTTCAGTATTCTACTCCCCTTGAAGCATCAACAACCTCGGCATCTCAGCAACTTCGGTATTCCCAAACTCAACTACCAATTCGTAAGCCGTCCTCCGATCGCTAGGATCAAGGGTTTCGGTTTTCGCTGAGAACGGACATTCTAGCCGTGCCGCAATCATGGTTGCGATCTCCAGATCGCCGCTCCGGGCTGCGTGGTGAAGTGGCGTCATGCCGTCATCACACATCACTGCTGTGTTAGTGGCGGGATGGTCGAGAAGAAGCTACAACATGTCGCGGTCTTAGTTCTCAATCGCAGTTGAGAGGGCAAAACAAAGTGCTTCATCCACATCCTCCACATCTATGGCCAGCAGCTCCCTCAGAATCATCTCAACAACTTCCAGGCTGCCACAAGACACCCCTTTGTGCAGGAGTACGCTATTAGCGACGAGTACTACTGCATCCGAAAGATGGTGTTTCCAATCATCTGTACTTTTCATCAGTTCCAACGCCACCCTCCCATGACCGCCCTTCAATGCAGCCCATAGAGGACAGGTGACTTCATCGTAATCGGTAATTGGCCGGGTGGTGCTCCATCGCAGCAATTTCTGAACAGTTGCTAGATGACCATGCATCGCGGCGAATAGAAGCGGCTCTCTGTAAATGGCATCCCGGGCGTGGACATCGACTCCCTTGCTGACGAGGAGAGTCAAAATGATCGAGTCCTGCTTGAGGGGAGCAAGAAAGCTCGGTAATCCGCAAAAAGGGATCAGGGGGCGCCCTCGACGGTATTTAACGACGACATCCAATCGCAATTTGGTGCCTCGATCGCACTTTCGTCTGTCGCAAATTCGACCACTGAACGGTGTGCTCTGTTTCATGAGGTGGGGTGTCAGTGTTCTGATAGCGTCCACTGGGGTGCTGTGTATATGTTTGACTCCATTCCCCTATAAGCTGCTGTTTCCAGCATTGATAATTGATGGAGGAGGCTGACATCTAAGGGTTGTATTGTAGTAAGAGCTGTCCGAGGTGCTTCACTGACTATGCGTTCAGTGTAGCGGCCGTGAGGAGCGTATATGTTGGGGGTAAGGGGAATGACCGCTGCTTTATGTTTGCAAGCTGGAAACACTTGGGGGGCGCAAAGAAGGACAGGTTTTGGAAGTCGCACACAGCCAAAGAAAATGCGATGTTCCGCTCAGAAGGAGCAGGGTGGTCGTATATGAGGTATGAGCTAGGTGGCAGTGGGTCGGGCCTACAACTGTGTAATTACGTTCCTCAGGTGAGGTCCGCCTATGGGGCGTGGGATCTCCCCACAGAGCCCAAGGGTCCCCCGGTTTTCCCCATAGAGCACAAGGGTCCCTCGGTCTCCCCTGCAAAGCCGCCCGAGGGCCCAATTTGAAGATGTTCAAACACCGTGTTTGGGGCAGGTAATTGGCAATTATGCTTACGACATTGAGCAGGTATCCAAGTGACTTCCATGAGGTCCGGAAGGGAAAGCAGGAATTCCTCATGACATCATTCCTTCAAAGGAACAATGCGCCCCCAACAGTTTTACTGGAGGCTCCTATGGAGCGATCCCGGGTAGAGCTGTGCCCTTGATTGAAGATTGTGCTATCCATCTTCAGCTGCTTGAGCTTTTTATTGGACTGAGGGAGAGGGTGGAGAAATGGGGACGAGACAGCGGCATTGAGCCTGATGCCGCGTGGCAGGAATTTGTACAGCTTGCTGTCGTTCGCTTCACTCACTGGTTCGAAGCCGCGACACAGTCCGTCATCGACATGGAGTTGTCAACGCCACCCCTAGATGTGTTGATGGCATGGCATTCGTTCATGCTCAACCCACACGTCTATGTCAAATTCTGCAACGCTGCGCGCAGGGACGGAGCTGGCTCCCGAGGCATATACTGGCCCTAGTTGGTAAGAGCAGCCTGATTTTCCCCGCGTACCAAAAGTCGCGGTGCTAATTTTAGTTCAGCAAAGTTCGGTCGGCACGTGTCCAGCTACCTATCAGCTTCCTCACAAGGGCGTTGAGGCGGTTGAATCGCTGTGGCTTCACGCAGATATGCTGGAACTTCTGGGGCTCCCCTTCCTGGCTGGCGATGGCACCATCATTGGACTCCTTGCGGCACGGGAAGATACAGCAGCAAGTGGGGTCAAGCTCAAAACCCTCCTCCGGGGGGTACCATGCTATGTCGGCCACTGACTTTACCTACGCAAAATACGGCCTCGATTTCGACCTTCCCAGTGCCATCCATCGGCGGGCCGGGTTTGCATTCAAGATGTCACAGTTTGGGTGGCTACATAGCCCATTTTTCGATTCGACCCTCCGGCGGGCCCAGGGGCGATATCGAAACTTCTTTTCGCTCCTCACGTTAGAGCCAGGGGACCAAAAGATGGTTCCTACTGTGGATATTGACCTTGTATGGCACACACATCAACTTTCGCCAACTAGATATGCGAGGTTTTCCAAAGCTGAGACTCATGACCGGTTCATATCCCCTGGAGATGCGGACAGGATACGGAATGCCATGCGCAGCCAAGCTCAACAGAAGAAAAAGCTCGACCTTGCCTCCTACCTATGCCATAACCGGGCGCCTCTTGGTCGTACTAGTGATCGAAAGGAGGAGGGTAGCGGCTCGTTTGAGAACGCTTCGTGTGATCCTGGTGGGACTTGTGGTAGTCAATGTGGAGAAAGCTGCGAGACGGGTGACTGTTCAGGTGGATGTCTAGAAAATTGAAGGCGATGCAAGTTTGAACTTGATAATAGTGTCCGGGAAACCTCGTAAGATTCTCATGAGCACTGAAACTTGTATTTTTGATGGTTCAATTCAGTGACCTACATGACACCAGCAACAAGCACGCTTCTACGAAGCCTCGAGCCAAAAGACAGGACTCTCTTCCCCTTGCGAAAATCCCTGGTAGGTTGTCGAACACTCACACAGCTCCGTGCCGGAATAGCAAGGCTGGGCTAACCATATTGCCTACAGGCTTTGACTACATCATAAAAGGCCTTTTCAGAATGCAGATAGGCCCTTCCGGGATGGTAGATGGCCTGCCATAACCAAGAGCATGGGGCAGTCGTAACAGTAGGAAGGTATTTTCGCACTAACTAATGGGACCCTTTCTTTGGCCCGAGCCTTCGTCCCCGGCCGGCCCTATGGCCAAACTCCGGTTCAGTCAACATCTTCAACAGTCGCACTCACACTCCTCCTTAACACCGATGACCCCTCCATCTTGAGACTGGTTTCCGATACGAGAGCTAGCAGGAGGCTCAGTCAGCACATACAGTCGCTCTCTCAATATCGCAGGAGGAGAGAAATTAGCACTCACGATTCCGCTTCCGGCGTGAATGGGCATCGCATAGGGCGATCCCCTTCTTCAACTTGGCAAGCTCATCCACCAGTTTGGCGCGCGTCTGCTGAACTTGGGCCGACTCGGCAGCAATATCCAAGATGGCATCGTCCTCCATGCCAGCAAACTTCCCGGCATTGAATATCTTCGGGAGCTCGCTGATGAGTTCGTTCTCGATGGCGAGTATGACAATGTTCTCGGTGAAGTTCCTTCGCGAGATCTCATAGTACACCACCAAGTTATCGATCATTCTCTCCGCCGCCGCCATGCTCTTGCTTGCTCCCTGTCGGCCGTGGAGGTAGTCGGCATAGCCCTGCGTGTGGGCAAGATTGCCGCCTTTGAGCACGGTGTTCTTGACTGCCGTCGGCACAGCCGGCTCCCATCCTTTTTTGGTTTCTTGCTCCACCAGGTCCGCAATCTGCGTGTCGATGCGCTTCCTATGGCGCTCCCTGCTACGGCGCTCGAATTCGTATTCGTGCGCGATCGCGTACCCGGCGCAGCGCGGCAGCAGCTCCTGCAACTTTCGGTCCAACGTCTCCCGCTTCGCCTCGAAGTACGGCTCAACGTACTCGGCCAGAACTCGCTCCCGCGTTTCGTCGTCCGCGCCGAACACATGCTCTAGCAGCTCCTTAGCAAAACTTTGAGCCACATCTATAGCCACCTTGATATGGGTCTCAGCAATCTGCCGCCACGGCGCTGACAGGCCCTGGAAGAACTGGAGCGTTGCCAGGTAGTTCGGCTCCCCGGGGAACTCGCAGCCCTGATTCTTGGCTGCGAACCGCTCCATTTCCAGTTTCAAGTCGCCTTCGCTGACCGTTCCGGGTTCCTCGATCTGATATTCGTCCTCAATCACCGCTAGATACTCCGGAATGATGGGGGGCTCGCCGATGTCCATCGGCTCTCCGTCTTCCCACTTGATTACCCGGCCTTGGCCTTTGGTGCACATCATTGCGATGAAGACACGGTTGAGATCGCGGATTAGAGCCCGGAGCTTACGCACTCGCTGTTCTAGGGAGTCACCGTCGTCGGCTGAGCAGGATGGGAGGTTGCTCGAATTTTCAAAAAAGAAGCTATCCATGTAGCTCCCCTGTACGGCCTCGCGGGCAAGACGCCCAAACTCATCAGCGATGTTGACGAGGTATTCCTTGAGCTGGCGGGGGTCGGAACGTGGCTTTCCCAGACGTGAGAGCTTGGCGCTTCTCTCGGCGGCGCAGCGCTTCATGTCTTCAATAACACTCGGCAGGCTTTTCGCGATGTGGACCGCGAGGATTTTGCTCAGCTTTGAGCGGAGCGTCTTGATTCCCTTGTCCTCTTCGGGGATTATAGACCAAGCTCCAGATGAAAGGAACACAGCCTCGGTGGCATCCCTCTCGTCGTTGGATGTCGAAGCTTCCTTCTCCGAGCGATTCTTGACGAGGTGCCACGGGTATTTCAAGCGGGTCTTCTCGTTGCTGCCCATTGCGAGCTCCAGGTATCGCTCGGTCTCAGTGCCAGGCTCAAGTCTGTCGAGTTGCGTGATGACTCCCAAGGTTCGCTCGCGCCGCGGATCTACAGCCTTCGCTTCATCAAGCACCTTTTGCTGGTCGATGCTGGAGCGTGCACCCACCACAGCGAGGATTATGGTGTTTCTCCGGCTGAGGTAGCGCCGTGCCAAGTCGTCGACGACAAGTCTGTCGTCGTAGTTCTGGCCGCCGCCCGAGCCGTAGTAGAATCCAGGGAGGTCGACCAATGTGAGGTTGGGTACATCTGGTGCGGACACGCGAATCCGCAAGACGTCGGTTGACACGGTCTTCTTGTCGCCGTCGACGCCCATCCGTTTTCGAGCCTCTTCGATAATCTCCGGGATGTCTCGCTTGCCGCCGTCGGGGCCGGGGAGCCGCTCTTCACGAGGCTTCGCCCCCGGCTTGTCGGCGTCCTGCCATTCGATGCTGACGTCCACGACAGAGGTGGAGTCGGTACGAAGGATCAGCTCTGTCGCGAACCGGGTGCATATGTCTGTCTTCACCGGGAAGCGGACACGGCTGATGGCCTCCAGGACCGAGCTTTTCCCGGACGACTGGTCGCCGCATACGACGATTTGTGGGAGGTCGACCATCTTGCCGACGCCGAGAGAGCTGAGTTTGTCGACTGTATCAAACAGTTCCTTTTGGGCCAGGTGCAGCGAGCCCAGCGCCGCAACAGTGGCGGCCAGTTGGTTCAACTCGGCCTCGCGCATCTTGGAAAATGGAGAGAGAATAGCGATATACCTAGGTGTGCGAGGAAGCGGACTGGGGAGCTTGGGGTTTATAATGTTCGAGCAAAAGGCAGGAATACAAGGAAGCAAACAAGATGCGGGAAAGGCAGAGACCGAAGTACACCGGTACAGGGATCAAATACGGGCCTATATCACCAGACCCGAAGAGCGCACGGCAATTCTTCGTTTCGTGGCAGTATTCAGTACCTCACACTGTGGCCGTGAGGCGCGGCGGCCGTGTCTCTCCCAATTGGTTGGCCCGACCCGACAGCCTGGATCGCATGATGTTAGCCGCCACCCCCCTCCAGACCCTACAGACTTGATACTCGACCCCCGACCTCCCCGCGGGGAATCCAGACCACACATCACATTAAATCCTGTCGTTGGATTCAATCTAAAACAACCCCGTGGCCGGCCATAGCGGCAGCACAGCCCACTGTGCTGCCTCGCTGGGAACCGCACCGCACCGCCCCGGAATACAGGCTCTCGCTTAAGAAAGGAAGGGCCTTCCTGCAATAGCGGCTGAATGGCGATGCTATATTTTTAACTATAATGCGCGCTTAAACGATGGTTGATGCCGTTTGGCCTCCCATGGGTGTTCGTCTAGGACTTCCCAGGGCCTCACATGAGCCGGGTCATGAAACTGGAGCTCGGGGAGATTTTTAGGTCACCGAGAGGCAGGAGACCTGGAATACGAGGGCCCCAACCATGAAAAAGGGTCCTCTTAGCCAGTGTGGGAGATACCCTCTTATTGTCTAAGCTTACAATGGTTTTTGTCATCATGGGCCATCTTCCATTCTGAAAAGGTCTGCCTGCATTTTACGACGGCCTATCACAACGCCACTGAAGCCTTTCACGATGATGACCAGGCCTGTAATGTGACAAGCCAGGCCCTTTTGCTCCGGCAAGAAATTGGATGACGGTTTCAGACAACGCGTCTTTGCGCAGAGAATAGAGACCTTTCCATTTGGCCCGAGCCTTTGGAAGGTCCTTAGAAGGGGTAAAGAAATGCTGGGCCCCGTAAAATTGCCCTCTCATTCATTCTAAGGAGTGTCTGCGTTGCTAGGTATGCATACGCTATTTCCGGACATCGATGTAATGACTGTGTTCGCCCCCCCACCTTTCGACTCAACAATCCCAGAATCAACTCCATATCGCTCCCCTCCTGTTCCCTCTATTTGCTGGTCTTGGTGTCCCAGACGGCGCTGCCCTTGTACAGAACGACATTCCCATCGTTCTGAACATGCAGAGTCATGTGGCTGTTGCTAGCCGTGTTGCTGTGCCAGACGGCATTGCCCGAGTTGTCACTGCAAGGGGTTATCACACGTTAGCTCAGCTACCTGCCCCTGATTCAGAGCTGACTCAAAGCTGGCTCAAAGCCGACGACAGCTGACAAGACGAGAAAAGAAAAGAAAAGAAAAGAAAAGAAAGCAGCGACACTTACTACAGCACGAGGTTCCCATCCTCCTGCATCTTGAGCCCCTTGATGTCGTTGCGCTGGTCCTTCGTGTTCTGGAAGCGCAGCTGGCCGCCCTGTGGCAAATATCAGCTTATATACTCCATTGAGAGAAATTAATTCGTGTCTCGGGAGTCAAGAGAGAGTTTCTGCTCCTGAGACAACAGAAAATGGACTGAAAGGGGAGAAAACCACTCCGATTTCCACCTACCCAGTACACGGCGATCTTGCCGTCGCCCTGCATCTTGAATTCGACGGAGCCGTCGGTGCTCCAGAGGCTGTTGCCGGATAACAGCCACTCGTTGGTGCCGAGGGTGTTGTGGGTGGTTTGGGACATTTTGGAAAGTTGGGAGAGGTTGGTTGTGGATGGCTGCGATACTTGGCTGGGGTGGATGATGCGGTCCAGCGTTCGATATCGACAGAGCGAAAGGGGGGATATTTATGCTGAGAGTTTGGCATTAGGAGGGCTCTTCACGGAAGCACTTTCAAGCTGTTACTTTCATAACCTCATAGAGGTGAGACACGCATCCCGAGTCGATCTTCCTATTGGATATTCAGTATGTCTCACATCGGAAGGGAAACTGCTAGATCGTGCATTTATCGTACCAAACAACTAAGACCGGATCGGAACCTGCGACGATGCAGCTGCACCCCGCAGTTCTCCGCCAAATCAGGGGCTGCCCTGGCTCTTGGCCGGTACACAAGAGGCCTTCGGGATATCTGGATACTTCAGTATTCCGCAGTTACAGTGACCCTCAAAAAGTCTGTGTGCACAGGCCACTTTCGCTACCCCGCTATAATGTCCGCTAAAACCCCCTGAAGCGAAATCTTTCAGTTATACCAATCTTCAAACCGTTACCTC
>Ga0247780_1001140_pt1 | contig 18306 bp, 16 predicted proteins | sample UWRJL079202R5_FD_179927 | JGI IMG/M metagenome (GOLD analysis project Ga0247780, IMG submission 179927) | Plant litter microbial communities from Arlington Agricultural Research Station in Wisconsin, United States - UWRJ-L079-202R-5 | ecosystem: Environmental > Terrestrial > Plant litter >... | reverse complement strand
TCTTAATACTATTTAATAATCTACATGTTTTGCTCAAGCGTAGAAGGCTTATAACGTAAGAACTAACCGCCCCCCCACACATGCAATACTCTCACATACAGTAACTGCCCTGAAAACGCGTTTTCTGGGCCATTCCAGATCAAACAGAACCCCTGACCTTCTCCGCTAACCGAACTTCTCAGTCACCCCAAGTCTTCTTTACAGGCTTTTTAAGGACTGAAACCAATTTTCCGTACGGATAGATTCAAGGGGCGAGATCCTGCGCCCAGGCCACCTCCATGAAGCGGATCCAAGCGGACCCCCCTATCATTCTCGGCATGTCAGCCTTCCGTGATGCTTCACGCCCCCCGTGGGGGCGACGCCACATCTGTTATGTAGATTCCTTTCGGCAATGGCAACTGTTGGTTGGGTAAAACCTAACGTTGACTGCAGCTAGTAGGCGGACGGATTCCGCCGTTCCCGTGGTCCGTGTCTGTAGCAGAAGCTAGCTAGTATTTTATTTCCCCTCTCCGATGCCCCACAAATCCTTGATACCTACCAGGCACGTCTCGGGCTAATCCTGTTGGGACCTCTTTGGCACCTATGCATCCTGCATTTGAACGATAACGTAGCACATGTGCCCCCACCATCAAGATATCTTGTAAACCCCCTTGACCCGTGAGTGGAACCCTAACCCCAGTGTCATTGTTTACCTACCCCTTTTCCCCCGTTCCCTTTTAACACCTCTTCTTCTGACCTCAACCAGCCTCGGCCCGGCCCTCTCGATAAAGTTTGCCACTAGCTGCGACAGGAAGTTGCAAATACTTCATTGTATTGCGTGTGTTCCGCTTTCTAGCCTCGCTACTGAGCCTCTATTACCAAGTTGTTGAAATCATAACTAGCCTAACGACTAGATTTGGAGAGGAAAATAAACGTGGCAATGGTAGTATAACCATAGCGTTTGATCTATACTTGTTATACCTTGCCTTTGAGGAGGCGTGGACATGGTAGTTATGGGGTACGTCGGTTCAGCTAGCCAGGTCACCATTTGACACTGTTGCCACCCCACACAACTATAATAGAGGCTTTCTGGTGAAGCCAGAAAGCCGCGGACAGTGCATTTCAATCAAGCAATACAGTCACGCAGTTACAACCCATCAATTCCACCGAATCCAGTGTATCTTGTTTTTGACATTAGTAGTATGAGGTTGAGGTCCCCAACTCTGGCCCAGCTAAGACACCATGCAACAGCCTGCGCAGTCGGCTTGAAGAGTGACTAACTACTATTCGCTCAACCTCGCTCAATCTAAGGTAACGACCCCGCTTGTGCCCGTCCAAGGCGATGTGAGCGATTTTTGTTGGTTCGACGGAGCTTACCGAGACATTCCCCCGCAGTCTCACAGAAAGCCCAACCAGTTGCGAGGCACGTCACCATGTGCGAAAGTCGTATCGGGCTAGCTGGGACCGCTCTCAGCCAGCCACCGTGGGCGGCATTCCCGGAAACCGCACTTCAGGAGTCGGATCATATCTGCCCAGTTTTAGGCTGGTCGAGGCCTAGCTGATCAGCCACTTCTTCAAGTACCTCATATCATAGATAAAAAGCCGTCGTCCACCTCGGAGAGAAGAATCTCCTGTGGCAATCCTCCTCCATGACCCTTTCTCCTCATTGCTATGATTGGTCTCGTCTTCTGGGCGCTGGGCCTTTCCCTTCCTTGGGCCTCCATCCAAGCTACCATAACAAACCCACTCAACTTCGAAGTCCGCATCGATATACCTGCGGATTCGTACACAAGCGTCGTCGCGGACTACTCAAGCAACGGCTACCAGCTCAACTGGGTGAGCGGTCACGCCTACAATGATAGCGCGCTGTACTTCTCGTGCATCTTCGAGAAGAAGCTCTCTAGTGGCCCGCCGGAGCAATGGGCCGGGCGACTTGACTACAGCGCGAGTGACCTCTATGCAGTGATTACTGCCTACGACACAATCAACGTCCACCCCGCACTTCTTAACGGTTACACCTTCCGAGGCGTCGATTACTACGTCATCATTTGGAAATCCGGAAAGGTCGACGGACGGAGTTAGGTTCTGATGACCGGCGACGTCTTTTCCGCCCGTGTTGAAGAGTACAAGCGTGAGGGGTACCTCCTGAAGCACGTCAGCGGGTACGCAGTAGGCGACGAGCCCCGTTTTGCCGCCCTGTGGGAGCGGAACACCACTGTGGTCCCGGAGCCGGTCATCCGCTACGGGTTTACCCGTTCCGAGCGCTTGACAAAAGGGATGCGCGATGTTCGGACCCACAGGAGCATTCTGCTCAGCGGCTACACAGTCGGCGGGATTGACTACTTCATCGCTCTCTGGGAGCGTCGACTGGAGCCTGATCCTGCTCCCCCTCTGCCCAACACATTTGGACTTCTTGACTTGTCCCGAGACAGGCTCGAACGTCTCAAGGAGCAGCTCATGTACCAAAGGGTAATCCCCAGAAGCCTCAGCGGGTACAATGCTGCAGGACACTTCGCCGCCACATGGGAAAGCCTGTTCTACAGCGCAGAGGACGCAGTAAACATCGATAACCACGTCGGACAGTTTACGAACTGGGGAACCCGAATCCCAGCGCTATCGGTAGCCATCACCAAGGACGAGCGTCTTGTTTACGCCTCGGGCTTCGGCCTGGCCTCGCGTTGGGACGCCATTCCACAGATCATGGTCTCCCCGCGCACCCGTTTCCGCATCGCGAGCGTCTCGAAGATCATCACCGCCACAGCCATCATGACCCTAGTCGAGGCCGGTAGGATACACCTCTCGGACCACGTCTTCGGTCCAGGCTCTCTCACCGGCGACCGCTACGCCACCTACGTCCCACACCGTCCTAACGTCGACCCTAACATCCTGGAACACCAGTACGAGTATAGCGCCGGCATCGAGGACATTACGGTCCAGCACCTGCTTGAACACACCTCTGGTTGGGACGATATCTCGAACCCGATCATCATCATTAATGTCGACCGCTGGGACAGCATCCGCATCATCGAAGACACCGTCGCCAACGTGCCACTAGCCCACCCCCCGGGGACACACTTTGACTACTCCAACTTTGGCTTCCTCGTCCTCGGCCAGCTCATCGCCGACCTCACCAACACAGAGTACGAAACATACGTGCGCACAGCCGTTCTCGACCCCGCGGGCGTCAGCCCCCGCTTCCAACTCGCGAGCAACGACGGACAGCTGCCCGACGAGGTCACCTACTACCCCCTCGATCTTACAAACGCGAACCGCTGGCACGAGTACGGCGCGTTTGGCGGGTGGGTCGGCACGCCGATCGACTTGATGCGCTTCAGTGTGCATGTGGACGGAATGCCGGGACGGAAGGATGTACTGAATGCGACGACCGAGGGGGCCATGTGGGCGCCATCACAAGTGGAGCCGACTCAGTCCTTGGGCTGGTGGGGCGACGAGGAGGAGAAGTTCCGCGGCCATGACGGGGAGTTGCCGGATGCGAGGAGCTGGCTAATCCAGAAGACGGATGGGAGTGGGTATGGGTTTGCGGTGTGTATCAATGTGGGTACGGCGAAGGAGTGGACTGTGGATAAGCCGGATTGGTGGAAAGTGGGTGCGACTGAGCTAAGGGAGATGGTGGAGGGGTTAATCAAATTAGTGAAGTGGCCTGAGTACGACCTCATTTGATGGGAGTGGGTGTAGAGGGACTTTTATTTTGTTGAAGTGGTTCTACGTCTAAGGGGTGATTCTAGCGAGAGCTAGCCCTTGAGGATTGAGGGTGGGAGGTGGAGAGATTAAAGCATTGGAGAAAGTATCCACCTAAGTGTCCACTCATTCCAGGAGCATATACTGTGATCTGATCGAAGCAATGGCTTGCAAAAGGGACCGTCAAATCCGTAAAAAGTGAAGCCATTTAGAGACGGAAGATAAGTAGAAAGTTTAGTCAGTTATGGAAGCCCAGTATTTAAGAGTGTAGTGGCATATAGTGCGAATGTGGGGTGGTGGATGCGGCTGTGAGGCATGGGCAGGAGACGCATGGGGTGTTTTTGGGGATGGGGGAGGAGAAGATGCGGCCGTGAGTCTTATTTCTTTTTCTATCCTTTTTTTGGCATGATGTCGTGGATGGAACTTTGGAATGAAGCTGACGAGAACAGAATTCCGGCGCCAGTGATGTATACGGAGGAGGGGAGGGTGGTGGGGGAGAGGTTGTGGCGCGAGACGTTAGAAGAACTCAAGTTTGTTGATGTCGAGGGGATTTTGAGGGACGTTCGGGGGTGAGATTGAGGATTCAGGGGTAAGGAACATCGGACTCCACAACTTGAGAGTGCCCCAATGATGGCTGTTGAAGTCCCTAGCAATCTCTGCGACGACAGCTCTGCCTGAGTATTCTGACAGTAGGGTGACATGGCTTTCATAGTTAGAGTTTCTTTTTTTTTCCCGCTCGCCATTGTTTTCCAGTCCTCTTTTGCTCAACAGAAAAATCGGGCGGCGAAAGATGGTGGCGCCAAGAATCATGAGCTGTATCATGCAATACTCCTGCGCGGCTTGCATACAGCACCGAAAAGACTATTACTCGACAAATTGGTATCCGAGCCACACCTGCACCTCCATGAGCTCGTCGAACTTGATGCGGTGCTCCTCCATCTCACCGCTCGGCACAGTAAGCGTATACTGCCCACCTATTCCCATCCCCCATAACGGCGAGCTCTGCGGCCTCTCCAGCGGCGGGGCAGAGTCAAGATCGAAGTCGCCAATTTTTAAGGGGGTCGTCTGGGCCGTGATAATCTCGTAGCGGGTGCGCAAAGGCGTGACGTGTACCTCACGATCGACGATGCTCCGCTCGGAGTACAGCGCGCCGTGCTCGAGACGACATGACACAATGCTGCTGGCGCTAGTAGCACCCACAAACGCAATACCTATAGCTTGGATCTTTGTGCGGTATCGCATCTTGGATGGCGGGGATAGCACCTTATCGTCGCGTACGTCGAACTCGAAGCTCAGCTGGTGTGTTGAGCGGAAGATGTCAAGAATCTCAGCGTCGTTAAACGTAAGCCGCCTGATATCCTTGAGGATGAGATTCGGGTTTGACGAGGTGTTTTTGAAGTACTTCTGGTACGTTTCCCACATATCGAATGGATTGAGGAGCCTGGAGAAGGATGCCTGATATTTGGCCGCGAGCTGTTCCCGGGTGATGTCTCCGCCCCAGGCATAGTCCGCCTCAAGGTCTGGATGTACACGGCCGATATCATAATAGACGTGCTGCCTCTGGTCCTGGAGGCAGTAGATCTCGACGGAACGTTGGGCACAGAAGGCGAATTCGAGCAGGATATCCACACGAGCAAAGGCCCCACGAATGAGAGCGAGGCCAGCGCTGCGGAGGATCTGCTGTTGGATATCAGTGCGTACGGCTTCCGCAGCATAGTAAGCTTGAAGGGCCTCCTCGGAAACAACGGCTTCACCGAGCGCGCGTGTCTGCATCTTCGCCGTCTTCATCTCTTGCGTTTTCAGCAGGTGCTCATACGTCAGTTCGGCTCCCTTCTGCACGAGATCCATCAGCTTGGAGTTGTCAGGCTTTTTGGCGCGCTTGATGTTGTTGATGACATTGAGCAGATCTGTGATCTTATCAGACGTCGTCATGATGTCTTCAACGTTACCCTTGACCTTGGCAAACTCCCCTTTGACTTTGGTGAGCGTTTCCTCCTCCCCGTCGTCAAAGATGGCTTTGGCGAGCGGCTCGGCATTCTGATACACGGTTTGGCCCAGATTGATGACGTTCGGGGCGAGGGCGAGGAGGCTGGCGCCGCCTGTCGGTGCTGCCGCCATCAGCGCGCCAACTGCGACGGCCAGCTGCCCGACATTCCCCACCACGCTCCCGAACGACAAGGGTTTCGCCTTCATCTCTTCTTTGGCCTTCTCGATGCGGCGACCCACGTCAGCCATCATCCTCTCGACCTCGACGAGTGCCTCGACGAGCTGCTGTTCACGCACAACCGAGATCTCGAGCTGGGCTTTTGCCTCGCCGATCCGACTATCCGCCTCCATCACCTGGCCTTTGAAGAGGGCCTGAAAAGCGTCAACCTGTGTGCTCGTCAGGGAGAAGGTATTGCCAATGCTCGTGAATGTGTTGAGGAGATTGCCAAAGTTCGTCAGGCGATCCATATACGTCGAAAAGTCGGGTATGAGATCGAAGTCGCGCGGCAGTCCGAGCGGGTTCAGGTTGTTCCAGATCTGCTCAAGCCGGAGGATACTTTTGGCCTGTTGTTGCGGGTCGCGCTCCAGTCGGATGGCCGCTTTGAACTCGTCGACCGCCCTGCCGATATACCCTTCACGATCCGCGACGCCGGGCGTATAGCTCCTGAAGAAGAATTCACCCATGGTATGGCGATACGCTGCCCACTTCGCCGCAAAGGGCTGCGAGGCAAGCGACGACCAAAACTCGTCGTACGACGGCTCCGTGATGACCCCCACGCCTGCCGCTCCTTTCGCGCCGGGGAGGCCCGGAGCTCCTTCGCGCCCCGGATCCCCGCCGAACTCCTCCCACATCGGGTTTTCAAGGGGAAATTCTGGTTCCCTCCATTCAATATACCCAGCCAATCCCGTGTCTCCACCAACACCTTGTTCCCCGGACCCGCCGCCCGAGACATTGACGATAGGACCCGTGATGTAGCGGACGCCCGTCACAGTGACGGTCCCGCCATTTCCGCCGGCCCCGCCGTTCCCACCCGCTCCTCCATTTCCTCCATTGGTAAGATCGACAATAGGCTCGCCCAACTCATACACCCTCGGCGCTCCTACTCCGCCAGCGCCACCGGCTCCACCGGCTCCGCCCTTCCCGCCCTGAACATCAACGTTCAAGCCTTCCACGACCTCACTCACGACTGTGACCGCGGTTCCATCAGTGCCGTCACCACCGCTGCCGCCAGGACCTCCATCGGACCCATCTTCCTTCTCCGGAAATCGCCGGCCGTTTGCGCCAGCCACCCCGTTGCTGCCCGCCGCGCCAGCGACGCCTTGGCCGATAAAGGCCGCGCCGTTGGAGGCCGTAAAGACCGAGGCGAATATTTCGAGGTTGCGCCCACCGAGATCGTGGTTCTCAGTCAGTCTGACCTCTCGCGCGATAAGCTGCAGTGTGCCGCCAGGTGCAACACCGGCCATGAAGGGGGTCCTGGCCCCGAGGGCTATCTCGTCGCGAATGATTTGGACTAGTCGAGACATGGTTGTTATGACAGCAAAGCTGAAGATACTGTTGATTTGACGTGTTGATTGGAGGTTGTTGACAGTTCATTCATGTTTTAAATGGGAAGCGGAAGCTTTGTGTTTATCACAGCTGGGGCAGGAGAACAGGTTTCCGCTTGCGGCTGAACCACCACGGGCCTGCCACTCAATAGTCGACGCCACTTCGCGTTCGCGCCAATAGTATTGTTTCTTTGCCACCATGTCTGCGTCTCCTTTCCTGGCTCACAAAGTGTCGCCCCGGCGCTTTGGTTCATGGGCCGCTTTTCACGATTATTGATGCCCTCGTTCGCATACGGAGAGGGGCAAGGCCATGGCCTGCTTTCGCCGCCCGGGTAGGCTATTTGACGAAACTGTTCTTTATTGACTCGTGTGGGCTCCTGCTGACTGCTGTGTTGCATCAGTTTGCCCTCACCTTCCAAGCAGAGCTTGCTTATTAGGAAACGTGTCTAAGGAAGCGATTTCGGTTTGCCGTGAATGGCGCCATCTCAAGCATAATTGTTGCTTTGCTCGCAATCGATGGCTTCAACGATGATCGACTTCTGGTGGTTGCCTCCGCCGCACTGATGCTGTTTGGGTTTCTGTCTATCCCTCGGAGGCCAGACATAGTCCTCAAAGGGAGACCGGTTGACCGACAGTACACTGGGTCGTTGTTTGAGTTGGCCACGTTCTGCTGGTCTCGAGGGATCTTTGATCAGAAATCCATATCCGCACTCTCAGGGGTTGGAGGCTTGCCTGTCCTCGGCTCCCGGATAAGCGCAGAAAGATTGACTCAACACCATATCAGCCAGGCTAGCAGGAGTCGACAAGGGTTGAAACCTGTTCTCGCCAAAAGCTACGCAGGCGCGCTTGCCACCGAGTGGGCTCTCACAATCTTGAAGTCAACCGTCAGTCTCGCTCCCCGTTTCGTGATATTCCACCTCCTGGATCGGCTTGCAACTCCGAGCCATGGGGTCGACGTTCAGGGGCTCTACCTCGCTCTTAGTGTCGGGATCTGCAAGGCTTTTGAGTTATGGGTTGACTCGATGCTGCGCTGGGTGACAGAGAGCAAGCTTCGAATACCCATTCTGGCGACGTTGAGTGCTTTGGTCCATTAAAAATCACTCCGCCTCCCCAATGTCGCGAATTCGGCGAGTCTAGACAAGACAGTAGGCGCTCAAATGTCAGCGATGACACACCTACAGCTCGACAGCTCAAGGGCATTCACGGTGTACACAAACAGCAACCGTATCCCCTTGACGATCGCTCAGCTAGCCACTACAAGCATCTTCTTAGTTGCGATTGTCGGATGGAAGGGGGTTCTTCTGGGTCTCCTAGCGGCAGCCTTGACATTGCCTCTCACCACCAAGATAACGAAGAAGTTCGCCGAAGCGCAGTCGGAGCTGATGAAGCATCATGACCGACGGTCAGCCTTGCTGAGGAACGCTCTGCTCGCAATCCGCCAACTGAAAATATCCGCGGCAGAAGCGGCATGGGAAAGGAAGATGTCCGAATGCCGTAAAACCGAGCTAAGGACATTATTCATGGGTGGCATGTGGATGTGCGGCCTCGTCTTCGTGGCGAATATCAGTCCGATCATTCTTTCTGGGGTTCCCCTTTATGTTCTCGCGCTACAAGGGAAGCCGGTAAGCGCAGCGGTGTCATTCACCTGCATCAGCCTCTTCGGGGACCTGCAGTCGGCCTTGTCGATCCCCCCCCTGAACACCACATGGATAATGGGGGCCTGGGCGAGTCTGCGGCGGCTGGAGAAGTACTTTGCCGAACAAGAGGCAACGCAAAGCCAAAATGACACATTCGGATACGATTGCGTTCAGGGAGGCAACGGTCTCTTGGCCGGCCAATGGAAGTGAGCTGGATAATTTCGCTTTGAAAGACCTCTCAATCGGGTTTCCCGTTGGACGGCTTACCATTGTCGCCGGGGGTACTGGATCTGGCAAAAGTTTGCTCTTATCTGCTTTGGCTGGTGAAGCTATCCTCCTTTCTGGGATCAGTGGAAGCCCACAAATCGGCGGCGACCCCGATCCAGAGGTTGGCGCCGGGAATTGGATCCTGCCGTACCGCTTCGCCATCGTCTCGCAATCTCCCTGGATGATGGAGGACACTACCATCCGCGGCAATATTCTTTTCGGTCTACCGTTGGACCAGGAAAGATACCGCGTTGCTTTGCATAGCTGCGCTCTTTCCGATGACCTGAAACTTTGGAGGAGGGCGATCTGACTGTCGTAGGAGCCAAGGGCGTCTCCTTGAGCGGCGGCCAACAATGGCGAGTGGCCCTGGCCCGAGCTTTGTACTCGCGTGCGGGCATCCTCTTCATGGATGATGTCCTGAGCGCTGTGGATGCTGAGGTGCGGCAGTGGCTGGTGAAGGAAGCGTTTTGTGGACCACTCGCAAGGGGTCGAACACGAGTCTTGGCCACACACCATGCAGTGCAGTGTGTGTCAAGGGCTGCATGTGTGGTACAGCTCTTAATGGAAGGGTTGAAAAGCAGGAACTGATGCACAAGAAGCAGTGGGAGGCACAGATCAACAGTGGTGCGACCCAGTCAGACATTGATTTGACCCCAAACACAAGGTCTGAGACCGACACGAGTCGGTCGATAAGATTGAGGCGACGAATCAGCAACAGAAAACAATGGCTTGGTCTCATTACAGAACTTATTTCCTCGCGACTGGAGGGGCCCGCAGCTGGCTGCTTGCAGCGGTAGCTATCACAACCCACGAGCTGTTGAACTTCGCAAGGTCGTGGTGGCTCAAAAGTTGGACATCCCACGCCGAACATGCTCAAGCTTCCTATTACGGCAACGGGTATATTTTGGTCTCTTTCCTTGGTTGCCTCGCCATCACCGCTAGGTGTCTCGTATGGTATATCCTGGGCATGGCAGCATCAGAGACTCTGTTCAGCAACATGACGCGCTCGATATTTGGCGCGCCTCTCCAATGGCTGGAAGAGACGCCACACGGGGAAATCATCAACAGATTCACCTCCGACATGAACATTGTCGATGAGCGACTGCCGCACGGCCTCGGCTACATGATCTCCTGCACCTGCCAAGTTTTATCCATCCTACTAGCCAGCTCCTCTGTCTCTTTCCACGGGCTTTTCATCGCTGGCGGGATCATTTACGCGTACTGCATCATTGGAGCAAAGCTCTTATCTGCAACGCGGAAGCTTAAGCACATCAGCTCCACATCAACTTCGTATTTGTACCAGAGGCTTAGCTCGCTGCAAGCCTCTGATGCTTTCATCACAATTCGCACGTACAGCATGACGCGTTACTTCGCGACCCGCATGTTTCGATGCATTGATGACAGCTCCTCCGCGGCTTGGCATCATACGCTGCGCCAGATTATGATGGACTTGAGCCCGGTACCCTTGGCGCGCTGTTCCTAACCTCGGCCGCCGTTGGGGCTGTGCTCAGCGCAGCTGATGTGGGCACGGTTGGGATTGCATTGTCATTTGCGATGGAGTTCAGCGACACCATGGCAAGTTTGCTACGCAAATTATCGACTGTCGAATCCGGCGTGCAGAGCGTCGAAAGGATCTGTGAATACGACAGCGCGCCTGCCGAGTCAACGGCTGGCTCCGAACCGCCCGAGAACTGGCCGGCAAGCGGCCGGCTTGAGGTGCGAGATCTAACTGCTGGGTATCGCGCCGACCTACCCCCCGCAATCAGGAACGTCACTTTCTCCGTCGGTCCAGGCCAGCGCGTCGGTGTGGTGGGCGAACGGAGGCGGTGAAATCATCTCTGATACTGGCGCTGGCACGCCTCATCCAGCACCAACAGGGCGAGATTCTCGTTGACGGGATTGACCATCTCTTCTCTCAAGCTTCACGCCTTGCGGCAGCGGGTTTTCACCATCGCTCAGAATCCCTATCTTTTCCACGGCTCTCTCCGGTCCGTACTCGATCCCGACAATCTCGTGGACGATGCCACCATCCAAGGTGCGCTGAGGAAAGTACACTTTGCTCCCGCCGACCTATCATTCTCCATCAACGAAGGCGGCACCAACATCTCCCAGGGTCAGCGGCAGGTTCTTTGTCTCGCCCGGGCTCTTTTGTCGCAACGAAATCTCATCATCATAGACGAAGCCACGAGCGCCGTGGACGCAGACACTGATGCCGCGATACAGAAAGCGCTGCAGGAAGCGCTCCCGGACTCGACGCTAATTATTGTCGCTCATCGGCTAGCGACTATCGCTGGATTTGACAAGCTTCTCGTATTGGATGGTGGCGCATTGGTCGAGTTTAGCACACCAGCAGAGCTCTACCGGAGGAAAGGGGCATTCTGGAAGCTGGTACACCACAGTCCGGATGGTGAAGCGCTGGCGCGTGGAATGGGTGGCTGAGCAGGTTTGATTAGGGGGCCCGTTGGTTTTGAAGGAAGGATCGAGGCACTTGTTTCGAAACTCTTCGAGCCCGAGTGCCTGGGTACCCACAAATACGAAGTCGCCAATACGAAGTTGGGTTGTCCTCCAGTTTGATTGGACTTTACGGTTGCGCCCTGGCCAAAGCGTCGACAGCGTAACAATCACTTTGGTAAAGAATCCTCTGATTCGCTTGGCAGACAGCTATTTCCTCCTCGCTCCTCGCCGCATCTTGAATATTGGCCGTGGGGAGGTGTTCTACAGCAATGTGAATTTTAACAGTGGCCATCGGACGGGCAACAAAGCCTCAATTGAGAAGCAACCGATGTGTTATCCTGTGACACAAAGGGCCCCTGTGCCACCTACGCCGGTGGGTTGCTGGTCCATTCGGGTGTCAAAGGGACGGCAGTGCTTCTCGACCACCCTTTTTCGAGACTGTGCCGCGAAATGCGCCCAGAAAACCGTGGGGTTTACAGATCAGCCCTGTATTGCATTGCGTGAAGGATTTTGAGCGCTACACGGGAGATGGACGCTTACTTGGTAAATTGTTCGAGGTGTGCGGCGCAGGTACCTGGCATTGAAGCAAGCTCTGCCAAGGGAATGCCGTTGAGGTAATCCTTTCATGCTAAGTGAGCCCCGGCCTTCAAGAAAGCCTGATAGAATGCTAGGGACAGCAACGCGTTTCAACGGGCATGAGCCCGGTTTTCCGCTTCCAAAGTCTAGGCCTAAGCGACTCTCGGGGCGTGTGTGCCCTCCATCCAAGCGGTACGGATAATGGTGGTGGTCAATCGGAGCATTTAGGTCGCATTTGTGTCACAGGATCCAGAAAGAAATGAGGGGAGTTGAGATTGCAGGTGCCTAAAATATCTTCAAGCACTGCGGGATGCAACATCCCGGCTTACGGATCCATAGGACCTAGCCCGTACGAGCAGTACCTCCAGGGCGTTCCCACTAGGCCACGTACGCCACACCCACGCGGTAAGCACATTCGCACGTTTTCTTCTAGCGCCCCGCGTCGCATCAGGACTTTTGAGCGACTGTGTACCTGAGAGATCTCTCTCGCAAGACGAGATTTTCAGGGCTGCATGTTTAGGTCACCAGTCTGTTTGTCGAGCCTCCGCTGCAACTAATTTGCCTGCGGCGAAAGCACAGGCGGGATGCAAACCCCCAGCTGTGGTGGAAACGGCAGGAATAAAGGGGACTTAATATGAGAGCCGACCAACCTGTCGGTAACCGCGAAGCATTTACTGCGTAGATGGCGTGACAAAAGCCCACCCGGTTTTCACGCAGATCATAAGCTCAAGCCTCCCAGGGTGCCCCCGTGTCTTGGGAGACAGCCAATCAGATTGGTGGATTCCGGTTCGTGTGGTGGCACGAAATTCGCTCCTTCCCTCGCCATCCCTGGCCGGGATTCCTGACCAGTCAGGCCTAGCCCAGTGCCCGTCAGGCCAGCAAGTGTCGGATCGGGCATCGCGCAGCAGCACCTGAACACGTAAACGGAGCTGCTTTCGGCCAAACAGCGACACCTGTTGCAGCGTCGCATTTCCTCGTACCTCTCCCCTCCTGCGGCGCAGCGCCCGCGCGCGGAGATCACGTCGGGCAGCGCAGACAAGCATTCCACAATCGCCTGTTCTTTGAGGGGTGCATCCCCATACTTTAGGTAGGGCTTGTGCCGCCCCTTTCTCTTGGTTTCCTCCCACCACAACTACTGCCGTAATAGCTGACCTTGCCAGATGTCATGTCGTGACGCATTTCGCTCGCTCACTTTCCGCCCTCTCTTGGCCTCGCTCTGGTGGTTTTAGCCTCCTTTTTTTCGTCCCATCTTCCCCCGCAACCATGCTCCGCCCAGGCTCCCGAACGTGGCCCACCTCCCGCGCGAGCCTCATCGCCACCTTCGTCGCCCTCTTCATTCTGCTCTCCATCTGGACCGGCCGCATCTACGGCGACGCCGCCTTCGACCGCTTCCGCCGCCTCCACGCCGGGGCAGCAGGCGCAGAAGGCAACAACCCCCTCGGCTGGACGCACCAACCCGCCAACAGCCCCTTCCGCGACCCCTCCTCCTTCCACACCCACCACCACATTCCGCCCAAGATCTGGCAGATCTCCCTCCCCAAGAAGCCCGCCGACGCCAAAAACGCCCGCACCAACCCCGAAACCCTCCAGGACGCCCCCTCGTGGCTCGCCCTCAACCCAGACTATGCATTCACCCTCGTCGACGAGCCCGGCGGCGACCACTTCGTGCGCACCCACTTCGCCCACGACCCGCGCATCCTCGCCGCCTTCGAGCGCATGCCCAACGTCGGCATGAAGTCCGACCTGCTGCGCTACCTCCTGCTGGCCGCCGAGGGCGGCGTCTACACCGACACCGACACCGTCGCGCTCAAGCCCATCGATGCGTGGATCCCCGCCGAGTTCCGCGACAAGGCCAAGGTCGTGGTCGGCATTGAGTTTGACAGGCGCGATGGCGGCGCCTGGGCCGATATCAACCACTGGGTGCAGTTCTGCCAGTGGACGATTGCCGCTGCGCCGGGACATCCGATGTTTATGAAGATGGTGGAGAGGGTGATTGAGAGCTTGGGGGATTTGAGTCGCGAGCATAATACGCAGGTGGATCGGCTGAAGCCGAGCAGCTTTGAGGTGATGAATTCGACGGGGCCGGCGGCGTGGACGGACGTGGTGTTTGACCAGCTGAAGGAGTTTGAGCCGGGGCTGAGCGACACGAAGGATTTGAGTGGGATGACAGGGCCGAGACTGTTTGGGGATGTGCTGGTGTTGGCGGTGAATGGGTTTGGGATGGGGCAGGAGCATTCGGGGAGTGTGAATGATGGGTCGACGCCAGAGGAGGCGCTGGTGAAGCATCTGTTTAGGGGGTCGTGGAGGGAGCCGGCTCCGGAACCGGCTCCGGAGAAGAGGAAGAAGAGGTGGTTTGCGTGAGGGGGGGGGTGAGGGGACGAGGAATCATCACAATTTCGATACGAACGCATCGGAGAGGAGTCTGGACGTCGATTGCTTCTTCCGCGAGAGCAGCGCCGCAGGGCAGCAGCGGCGGAAATTCGCGCCATGAAGCAGCGCAAGCAATGCAGGTGCGAGGCGCACGAGAGGGAGAAGGGCCATGTGAGACACGGCATTTCTCGATTTCTGTCTTAGAGACACGACTCGATATTCGACGCCGGCATTTGAGACACGAGATGCCGAGTTGACGCCGATCCATCCCTTGACAGCGGGATACCGCTGTGCGCCACGATGAGGCGCTGCCGATGAATGCAAGGGAGGCGCATCTCGAGCCGAAAGAAGAATTTCGCGACTCGAGGTCGGAGAGCAGGACCGCAGCCCCGCCGGTGGGTGGTGACGCCGTTGGATAAGGCCCGTCACACCTATTGGTTGCATGTCGCGGTTACATCGCCATCCGCCAGGCCTTGCCCTAGGAGGGGTACCTCTGGCCCGGGAGGGATATCTTGGCACAAAGCTTGCCTAGGTGGTTGTACAACAAACAACATGGTGCGGCGATTGGGAGAGGAGCGAGGAGCCAATGCATGGACCTCGCTCACGTCACGAGTAACCTGTCTTGTAAGGTGGTACTGCGACGTTGTACTAAAGGAATATATATACTATGATCTCGCTTCGATATTTAGACTTAGACTTGGATCTTGGCTGTCATACTCACTATAAATACGTACTTGGCGTACTGTCAGAAACTTTATCCATTTTCGGTGCAACTGTAAATCTACCCACAACGGGGACGAAAAGGCTTGGTGTCCAGTGGGGGTGGAAGTAAGGAGTCCAAGTGATTGTTATGAGGGCGATGTGTCTTCGACTTTATATTAAGGGTGAATCAATCGTGTGCAAAGTTTCGTGACGTTTTGGTCTGCTGTTGCAGGGTACGCCACTTGTGCCTCCAAATTCAACTTATCTCGAAATATTATAATGTCATCTTTTAAAACTAAGTCCGCAGCGAAAAGAGATGCACTCTTGCACTTATCACTTTTTTCAAACCATTTGGATATGCCCGGCACCTCGACATACATTCTAGGCATCTGAGCGTCTCATGATCCTCTTCCGCCTTAATCAGTTAGAATCCCCAGCAAGACCGTCACATACGACCATACCCACTGGAAAATTCGGGATCCCGTCCGCTCTCCCATAGACAAGCCAGTGAGGGCCAGACTAGTAGTTGGGTCGGTGACGACCAGCGAATACCTGGTGTTGTATGTTTTTTTGCGTCTTTGTTGCTTTCGCCCACTGCGAGAGTGGATGAGATGTGGATGCATCAAGGGTCGGTGGGCTGGACATTTTTTGGACAACAAGCCCATATAGCTAGGCTCCGCCGAAGTGTAAAAACGAACGTTGAGTTGAGGTCAAGTCGTAGCTGCACGTTGAATTTGGGCTATTAGGTAGGTTGGTTGCAGTGATGCAATTAATTTATCTCAGACAACTGAGCTTGAGCCTCACGGACTTGCCGTCAGAAGGTCGGTACAGGAAATTCCCAGACCTAGCAGTACAATGCATCATCGGTCATTCCGCTGCCTGACTGTGTGATGCTTATCACTGTTCATCCCAATGCGGATGACAATGTGGTGGGCACGACGGAGGGCATAGTGAGTCCGCTTCCCAAACAGGATGTGCAAAAATCTCCGATAGGGGGTATAAGAGACGGACTTCATACGCGGCATGATGGAAGCCTTCTAGAAGCTTGCTGCAATATCGAGGCGCATGAATCGAAGCTTCGAAGAACCATTTGGTTCATGCGAGATTGAGAGATGCACCAATCGCTAGTCTAGCCGCGCCTTTAGGCTGCTTTTAACCGGCAGCGTCCCCGGGTTCGGGGGCGGCGCCGATCTTGGTTCGTCACGGATCTCGGAACCACCTGCTAGCTGTGCCTCGCAGGTGTTGTTGGACATCGCGATCCCATACTGCTGTTAGAATTTTGTGCCACACTGCTGGAGTAAATGAGTGGTACCAACACTTCTTTATCCGCCCTTGTCCTACACGGGAGGCCATCTCTTGGTTTGGCCAACAACCCTCCCAACCAACATGGAAACGCCCGCTGATTATGTGCATTATGCCACCACGGGCTATTCGCATTGGAACGAGTGTGGACCGGAAAGTCAGATTCTCGGCCATAAGCCGCCGTCGTGAACATGTGTTGGGCGTAGCCATGGTATCCCATATATCGCCCCCTTCGCAACGTTAGGCACTTCCAGAACTAACTCTGCACCTAATCGTACTGAGTTTCAAACGGGGTGCAAGATGTCGTCACCAGCCCCAGTCGCCGCCCGAGGCTCATCGGGAGGCTCGCGCATCGGGAGACCGCCGCAATGGACTGTTTCTCGCTCCCGCAAGCTCGCCCGCCTCTACGTCTATACGACGCTGTCCATCGAGAAGATCATCAAAGTGCTGGAGGATGATGTCTTCCGTCCACGGTAACACACATTACTCCGACCTCTAGATATGGACTGACTGGTGACCAGCAAGAACTCAGCTCAGAAAACAGTCCACAAGATGCTTGACAACGACCCTCGATACCTCCGTCCGGAGTCGCGTGACGAGATGGGCCAGCGTATTGACAGCCTGTCGTCTTCACTTCATCGTCTCCGAAAGCGAAGAAAGAAGCCCACTACCCGCACCAAGGCTAAGGATACGGCCCCAGTGCAGAAAGAGAGCCATCTCTCAAGCGCTGAGATCTCCTCCACATCAGGGTCAAGCCGAAGAGCTGGGGACGCGGCCTCATTTGACCTTTCCGTGTCAGGCAGACCAACCTCCAGCAGCGCCTCCCCAGCGCGAGGTACCAGGGCTGGACTCAAGCGTCTCCTCATCACAGCCAAGTCTCAAGGCCAGGCGAGTGAAGACACCTCAGACAGCGACACCAGTTCCGCTCGACTGCGCCATATTCAAAGACGGGTGTCGGACTGCTCGACAAACTACGCTCGACAGATATCCGCCCTCCTTCGAGACTTCACCATCTCCAGTGCATCCGACCTGGACGACACCATGCCCAGCTCACGGCGTCCATCAGCCGTGATAAGCGAACACCCTGGCCAGTTCAAAGAGTCCGGAGAATCAGCCTTCGAAGCCTTCCCAGAGCCCAACTACGCCGTCCCCGGAGACTTCCTCACCGCGCACACCCGCAACTGCGCCGACTTCCCCGGCCAAGACCACGGCTCCGGCAACTGCTGGTGCTCCATCGCCCAAGAGACCTCCACCACCGAGAACTCCTGGCTTCTCCCCACAGGCGAACTCAGCCCGCGCGCCCTTCTCGTCCTCGAAAACCCTTCTGACGCCAACACCTCCCTCAGCGACTCCTTCGGCAACACGGCCCTGCACCTCCTCGCCGCGCGCGAAGACTACCGCGACGAGCTCTTCGCCATGGTCCTCACCAGCCCTACGGCCCGCACACTGACTAACAACGCCGAGCAGACCTTCCTCCACGTCCTCCACCTATCATGGTTCACCGACCTCTCCGCCCCCTCCGCCCCCCTCAGGCAGCTCCTCGCCTTCATCCACGACACCACCCCCTCCCTCCTCCACCTCTCCGACATCTACGGCCGGACCTTCTTCCACCGCGCACATGCACTCCTCCGCGATCCGGCATTACTCTCCCCCCTTCTCTCCCCCCTCCTCGCAGCCTCCATCTCAGCTCCGCTCCTCCCCATCCGCGACGCATTCGGTTTCAGCCCCCTCGCAGACGAAGGCCCCTTCCTGCCCCCCCCCCCCCCCGGCCCCCCCCCCTTCACCGGCC
>Ga0247780_1001139_pt1 | contig 18311 bp, 20 predicted proteins | sample UWRJL079202R5_FD_179927 | JGI IMG/M metagenome (GOLD analysis project Ga0247780, IMG submission 179927) | Plant litter microbial communities from Arlington Agricultural Research Station in Wisconsin, United States - UWRJ-L079-202R-5 | ecosystem: Environmental > Terrestrial > Plant litter >... | reverse complement strand
CCTCGTAGCCACAGGATTTGGTCATGAGCGGACAAACCCCCCGTGATGCACGCAGCCCAACACGCCCTGGCATCCCAACTTGAACCCGACCATGATCACCAGCCCTAGCGCAACGTGTGGTTCGCTTAGTGAAAGGTACCTACCTAGGGATATCGACCCAGCTCCTTGCGAGGAGAGGGTATATACTCCGTACTGCCATTGTTGCCCCGGCAAGGGCCACGATGGTGCCGACGCCTTGCGAGAGGGTGTGTGTGAGGGAGGGGGAGAGGGAAGACGCGGGAGTGCGAATGGCGGGGCGCTGAGGGGGAAGAGGACCGTGAAAGCGGGGGATAGGAGGAGGCCGTGGATTGCTGGAGGGGGAGGGTTCTGAGGGCGGAGGGGGAAGGGGGTTGCTAGGTGTGAATAGGGAGTGCCGATCTGATTGGGTGTTGGGTGTTGGTGGCGGTCGATGGTGGGGAGTTCGGCACTCCCGAGCGCGAACGGCCGCGGTTGTTTTCATGTCCATGGTCCAGTCGCCGAAGTAGGAGTACATTGTGAGAGCGAAGTGTTAATGTCGACGTGGTGGGCTTGTTAGAGGGTGTTAGGTGGCTAGATTTAGAGCTGGGAGGTGGAGGTTACGTTGAAAGAAGGCCAGTTTCCATATGAGACTCGGAGGCAGATGAAGCTGACTTCAAACCGGCCTGAGGGGGGGGGAGCCGCTTTTCATAATAGTTTAGGCGTTTAAAGGGGAGGGTTTTAGTTCCCATCGGCCGCTGCCAGGGGGTGTTAATTGTTTGTTTGTTGTAGTCTTACTGTTTTGGTGGGGAAGGGAATTTACATCCCGTTTTGTACACCTACTGATATCGAAATCTAGGGGGTTGATCCGGTCAGGTTAGCAGAAGCTTCTAGCCTAGACACTGAGAGGTATTTAGCAGGGACAATGACCTAAGGGTTCTTCGTCTCGATATACGCTGCAAAGATCAAGGGTCCCAGTATTTCGCTGCTCATGCCGATGCATTGTGAGAGGCCGTAACAATATAACGGGAGGTGATTGAGAGATTCAGCATGGCCAGCAACATTGAAATTATGGCTTTACTGACATTGTCAAAGGCCCTGGATATATTCTAGTACGCTATCGGTGAATGCAACACAGTTTCGATTACACTATTGCAGGTATCGTTCGGTTGGTAGTACTAGTAGGTCCTCAATTATATCATAACATGCCGTCAGAGAATCCAGGGAGCTCTCGTTCAAATGCAATAATGCCTACTCCTTCTTCCGAACCACCTTCTCGCCATTAAAGAGCTCCTGCAATCCCTCCCAGCGCTCCCTCAGGCCCCGAAGTATGCGCGCTTTGTTCTCCTCAAACCCCTCCACGTCGTCCCTCTCAACTGCCAGAAGCGCCTCCTTGAGTTCCTCCTCACAGAAGTCAATATCATCCGTATACCTCTCCAGCACCTCATATCTATCCAGAAGCCCCCGCAGCTCCCCCTCTCCTCCACCTATGGTACCAGTCACCCTCTTCCGCAGCACATCGGCATCTCCCTCAGGCAGCCCCTCGATAACAACCTCCTTCACGCCATACAGCCGGCCAAGCCACGTGCGCAACATCCCAACACACTGCTTCCAATTCTCGGTGCAGTAATTATCCCACCACGGGTCGTCCCAGCGTATGCTGTCGTCCCCATTGCTGCACGCGAGGTCGCATTCCACCTGCAGGTGGTCGATACCACCTGTCACACCCTCCTGCAGGCGCTTCACGAGCGACCGTATCTCGGCTCGCATTTTTGAGAGTTTGTGCTCCTCAGTGTATCGTATCTTGATGCAGAATCTCCGCAAGTGCGGCAAGATGCCACCGGGGACGGGTTTCTCGTGGCTGCCCGTCGCGGTGTAGGTGAAAAGCACGTGCAGGGCTTCGCAGTTGTCGCGTGTGCTGTAGTACGGACCCCAGGTGTTGTCGAACTGGATCGTGAACGTGTTTTCGCCGTAGAGGATGGGCTGCGTTTCGGTGTGAATTTGGCGGCATGTGCGGAGCAGTTGGGCGCTCAGCCTGTTGCCAATAGGGTAATTCGAATCAGGCCAAGTTTCATCACCTTCGAGGGCGATGGCGGTGGGGTGGCAGAGTAGGAGTCTGTACACTTTGTTGCGTAGCTCGCCCGAGAGGGAGAGGAAACGTAGCCCGCCGGTGTTGGTCATAGTGTGCCAGTCGGAGGAATTTTTAAGGTGCTGTTGCGCAAGTAGTGGATGGAGAAAGAAGATGTCCGGAATTTTTTGAAGGGAACGGGTTTTGACCCCAACGGTCCACAGATGCATAACTCTAATTGGCAAAAGGGTTACGCTGCAACCTTCGAGGATAGAATTTGACTTGGAGATTACCTAGGGTGTCTACTTGGACCGAACCACACCGCTCTGCCAGAAGTCAAAAATGCATTCCCTCTGTTAGGGTAGGCATTGTCCCGTTCTGTGTTCTCTCAAGGCCTATTCCAGCGTAATTGGGACATCTATTGTGATGATTCAGGCCTTGCTCACATCATAGATGGCTTTTCCGAACATAAGAAAGGCCATGAATAATAATGCGGATGAGAACTTCAAGATACAGAATGACTTACATTTTAGGGACATCATGAAAGGTCTCTTGTACCATTCAAATACTGCAACTTGGATGGATATCATACAATCGCCTCGGCGCGAGGCAGGAAGACGGAACGCCGCTGCAAACCCAAGTCCCCTTCCTCATCCGCCTCGTTTCCAGTCAGCGGCTGCATCTGTTCCAAATCTGATTCCGTTTTGTGCAGCTGATCCTTCCTTATGTCTCTGATCACCGTATAGCAAGTATAACACGCAGCCATACTCCCCGCAATAATGGCCGCCAGCTGGTCCCTCTCGTCCATCCTCACCGCCAGATCCGGCACCAGCTAGATCTCATTCGCAATCGTCATGTAGATAAACGCAACCGGAAAGATACTCAACACCAACATTGCCCAGAATCCCTCCGCGGCCTCCCTCGCCATTTCCCAGTCCCCTTTCACCGCCCCAGTCAAAAACTGCGCCAGCCCCCCAAGCAATTCCACCGCCACAAACAACGTCGTGACCACCGTTATGGCATTCAAAAACGGCTGGGTCCCCTCATAAAGCCAAATCAACCAACTTAACCCCAAGTCCCCAGACTCAAATGAAAAACCACCACCAGCAGCAGCAGCAGCACATACCCATACCCCCCAAACAAATATCCCCTCGCCGCCCTCGTCGGACGCCACACGATCCCGACCCCCGCCAGGAAAACTAGCACCAAGCACGCCGCGCAAAACGCATAGCACACCGCCAGCGGCCCCGAAATCTCCACCACCTTCTGCCCAAGCTCCACAATCTCCCCCGGTATATCACCCAGGTCAAGCTGCGTATGGCCAAACTCCACGCCCAGCCCCTCGAGCTGCACAACCGGATTCCTCAGACAGAAAATCGCCAGTGCGCGGTGGTCCGTTCCAACAAGCCCATAGCTTGCACAATGAGATCCGTCGCTGCGAAGACGGGGTACGCCACCACGGCGAGCAGGTCGGTGGAGAGGCCCGGGGTGGTGTACCCTTCGCTGTCGCGGGGGCTGGTGTTCCAGTGCAGGACGGTCGGGTCGAGGCGAGGAGGTACCAGGCGAGAATGCTGCCGGGGCCGTAAAGGCCGGAGGCAAGGGTGTAGAATTCGGGGTTGTACGGGAAGAGGGTGCCGGTGGGGTGGCGGGTGAGGTTGGTGGGGAGTTGGAGGGAGGGGTGGGAGTAGTTGCAGAGGGAGGTCATGGTGGCATTTGGAGAACTCAGGTTGATGGAAAAGGCGGGGATGGCTGTGTGGTTGAGTCTCAGCTGGGGGAAGGGAGAAATGAGGGGTGGTACGGCCAGGCGGTCAGGTTGAGGCTGAGCCTGACGCCAGTCAGGGTGCAAAAAATCAGAATTCAGGTGGTGATGGGTGTCTTGGGGCTGCCGCCTGTGTCCAGAATGGGAATAGTGTGGACTGTCGAGTCTCCCATTTGCCAATCGGCAAAGGCTTCCCACCGGTTTTCGGCATGCATGTTGACGTTCCCCGCTGTGGCATTTCTAGGCACCAGTGCCTCCGCAATTCACGACAATTCACCGCAAGACGCCAGAACGAAACGACGTTGACAAGGAAGTTCTTGACCCGATTTCACGTATACGAACCTCTTCCAGCAACATATCAGCTTTCACAGCAAGCGCGAAGATCTCTGGCTCCAGCGTGCCCTGCAACGACCCTTGATTCCCCTGGTGGCGAAAATGGGGAAAGGAGATATTGAAGCCTCGCCCCTAGGTCTCCCTACTGGCAATGATGATAGCGGCAAGGTCGGTTTGCATCCACAGCTATCAGCATGCTCAAATTACTGACGCGTATTTGACTACAGGGAACCGTCTTCAAAAGTGCCCCTTTGACGGCCAATCTGGAGAAACGCGACAATGGTAGCGAGCTGGGTCCCGAATCCGACACCCACCTCAATACCCTCAAGAATCTGATCAGCAGTACTTCAGAGTGGAAGCTCCAGTTAGACAACTTCACCTCCCAGATCGAGGGCCGTCAAATCGCGCTAGACAACCTAGCCAAGCCAACACCTCTGCATTTACAAGAGCCCACTGAAAGAATCCACAAGCCTGCCGTACCTCTCAGCAAAAACTTGAAGTCGCAGGGGCCCGGCCAGGATATCATAACCAAAAACCTGACCAAATCTGCCAGCGGTTCAAGCAGTGTCACAGTGTACTACGACAGCTTCACCCAAACTTGCTTCGAGGAGTTGGTGAAGTCTATCAGCGCAACCCGTAATTCGTTGCGCAAGGATCGAATGAGAGTGAAGGTCGAGCAGATAAAACGCCTGGCGGAGTTTGAGTCACATTCACCTGACAACCTGGAATATGAAGACGAAGCAGAAAAGCATCGATCATCGCCCCTGGGCATCTTGAAGGTCCTAAAGAGACTACACTCAGGCGACATTGCCAATTCCTCCCGGCTGGACATACACAACGAACTTGAAAAGCATCTTGAGTTCATGCAAAGCATGTGTGAAGTGGCGGCACACGAGTTTCTGCGCAATGGTGACTGCAAGGAGGACGTGGAACGGATAGTCCGGCGAATGCTTGAAATTCGAGGGATTGCGGAAAAGGAGGTCACTCGCCTTAAGTCTGCAACACCGGGCGAAGGTGCTGTGGACGACAATAAGAGGCATGGGAACAGCCATCTCTCACATCTGATCGCGGAGGTGGATCTAGATGAGGGCGTACTGATGGACGAGGACGATATCACAACGAAGCCTCCACTTGAATCATACCTTAGTGACGGCATCGAGCACCACGCCTCCAAAACACCAATTCTCGGTGGCCACCGAGTACCAAACGACTCTATCCCCCCTGCTGCTACCGACGAACAACACGATGCGGGCTCCATGTGGGGTGGCTCGGCAGTCTCCCAAAAGCAAACAAACGAGCAGGAAGTTCCCCAAAATCCAACCAATGACCAAGAAGCAATTTTGGGCGATGAAAAACAGCTCACAGAGAGTCTCCGTGGCTCTGTATCTTGTGCCAGTGATAAATCATCTTGCGAATCATTCCTCAAAGATGGGAAAGAGCTTGGCCCGGGCCGTGGACTTGAAATTCCTTGGCCGACACCCAGGGGAAATGGCTTGATCGAGCAGCTTCGTTCCTGGCGTATGGAGTCTCTCCTCAAAAATGCATCACAATTAGGATTGCCACAACTCCGTGAGGGCTTTAGCAGGCTTAGATGGCGATGTGTAAGTTCCGACTCATCCTTATGCTGGGCTGCATGTGAGCTGAGGGTGCTGACTGTTGGGTTGTTAGTCTTGTGGGACCATCCTTTCCGGAGACTTTGACAACACTGAACCCGAAGAACTACGAAATCTGTTCAATGATCTGCACCATAAGTTTCAGAAGAAGAATTTTAATGCACAAAAGGTGTTGGAACAGAGTGAGCTTGGATACAGCTCAGTGGGTGAACTGATCGTCAACTCTACGCGCAGATGGCGCAGTTTTGCCCGTCCTCCACCGAATAGACGAGCCCAGGTTGTGGAATTACTGACAGTTGGTATATGGAGGGAATATCGACAGTACTGTACAGACCTGGCTATTGTCCGGAAAGCAGTCGAAAATCTCGAAAGAATGATGATTGTTTACCGCGGGGAATTTCAAGATGGAACACGGGGCGCAACCCTCCCGCAGACAGGACCACCAACGAGAACTCCCGATGCCAACAATGGGCGACAGCCCGCACTGGTACCAGGGGCGACGACAGCGGCTGTGACACAAGGGGGAAGCAATACCGTCCAACAAGCCTACACCCCTGGCCAATATTTACCTGGGCTTGGAGCGAGCAACGCGAAACCCGTTCCACAACCGCCGCCAGTACCTCCCCGGCAAAAGGGCTTCTTCGAGGTTTGCATCAACACTAGGAATTCAGCTGTTAGACTTGCAGAAATTCCGTTGGAGTTTGTGACCTCGGACAGGGACTTGTTCAAGAAAATCTGGGATCGATATCGAAAGAGCTGGGGTTGCGGCGTCCGTCAGGTCTTTCTGAAGCCACGGGATGTACATTTTGTCATGGTGATTTTCCTATCCTCGGCACATGGTACCTTGACCACCGTGGGAGACATCACTGATCACTTCCCCAGTTCTCCATCAGCCAAGGCTACCGCGACCTCGCCGGCATCCACAACAAGCCCAGAGAGTACCCACCCCAGGAAGAACTCGACAAGCGCCGCTACCACTACCGTAACCCCAAGGTTCTCATGCCAGCCAACATCTTCCTCCACTTCTTGCATCACGCACGCAAAGACTCGTGGGAAGGCCATCACCACGACACCTGGTTACAAAGACTGCCTAAGAAGCTCAACATGAGCATCCTGGATGAAATCCTCAAAGCCCAAGGGTCACAAGCACCTGCTGAGAGAGATGACATTGTCTTCGGATGGGGTGTGCACATTTTGGAAGGTCCAAATCATGCCAATTTGTCTCTTGTTCTGGCGCTGGGTATTGCAATTGCGTTTTTGGTTTCATGTCTGCTCGTAGGAGTTGCCAACACGGCGGAGCAGGGGTTTGGAGTCGGGCAATTTCTCATCGCGGTTGTGAGTTGCGGAATGATGGCGGGTTATTTTGCGTTAGAGGATCGGTGAGGATGCCTGGCAGTTGCTAGCCTGAAAAAAAAAAAACCCCTGGAAAATCACCACGTCACTGCAGTCATGAACCATTCACAGGGAACCAAGATTGCAAGTTTCTCGGTTGTAAGAAGTGCTCTATTTCGGCTGCACGGCCAATCCAGAAAGCAACCAACCCACCAGCTGAACCAACGCGAACCATGCCCCTGCCTCCGTTACCAACCCGCCCGGGGTCAACGCAACACTCTGCTTCGATATCTGTCGGTCGAAGGTCGGATACTGCAAAAAGAGGCTCAATGTACACGGCGCAACGTCTGGATTTGCCGCGATGTCGCATTCAATCATGGACATTGGTACTGTCGAGAAGGAAACCCCATAATCATAGGCAGGGCGCTTGCTCAGCACTTCCCGATAATGAAGCCCGAGGCTAATGGCAGTCATGCCGCTGGCATTGATGAGGTAAATACGCGTGTAGCCGTTTTCCATTGCCTCTTGAAGGGTTAAGTTAGGGTCAAACACAGCGATCCAGAGCGTGGGCGTTGATGGAAAAGTGGATTGACCGGTTACTCTGGACGAGTTGTCTGTGTCACAACTGGGTCAGGGGTCTGTTTGTCGGGGGGTGGAAAGAATTGAACTGACAGAAGAAAGGTGTTTGTGTGATCATCTGTGTCGTTGGCACTACCGAACTCATCTGTTGGTTGGACTGAAATGTGAGAATGCGATAGTCGGTGCTGTGCCACCGAAAATCGACAATTTTTTCCGCCCAATTGCCCGCACACTGGCAGGCATTCGGCGAGTCGGCTGCACGAGTGCATCCTAGGCCATTGTCGCCAGGCCAGCCAATGGAACAATTGCTCTTTGCGTCGTCCAGTATGGCGTCAGAAGCCCAGTCGGCTCGCTGGAACAGGGCTAAAGACGGGAAGACGACATCTTCCTACAGGCGAGTTAGATACGTTGCGTCGATGCTGTTTCGTTGCAAAATAGAAGTATCTTACGACAGTGTCTTCGGCATACTCAATCGAGTTTCTGACTCGATCGGGATACCACGCCACCGAATACAACACCGGAAGCCCAATAACTGCGGCAACGATTGTGATAATCGTATTGGCCAAGTTGTAGCTATACGCCGTTGGCCCTTTTTGTGTATCTTCGTATCCCGCTGATACAAAGGTAGCTAGTCAGATTAGGATCCGAGGGAAGGAAAATGAGACTTCCGGTACACACGCTGGTGATATATTGACAGTCCAACAAAGATGAGCAGAGGGACCATCGAGGTCCCAACAATGACCTCGGGAACAACAGGCGGTGTTACCGTGAAAATGCACACAGTAATGATAGCCAGCCACACGATCCAACACACAACCAGGCTCCAAACAGCCTGTTGAGGCAGAAATGTACTGGGGAATTTTGGCATGGTGACACCCCTAATCAGAATTGAAAGGTTGTTTCGCCTCGAGAAAGAGGTGGGGTACGAACATCATTGACAAAACCACAGCTCAGGTCTCACAACCTTACTTATAGTTTGGTAGGTCTTCCAGAGTTTAGGCGCCCTCAGCTCACCTTTCCATGATGCCAAGAATACCAAGGAGATGACAAGACAGCCACTCCTCAGCCAAGACTCCTCTTATCGAGCAAGTTACGGAGTACGAGGATGTGCTATCTCGCAAGGCTCGAAACTCGCCTACCCAGGTAGTGTGCAACTTGCTAAGCTCTCCGCCAAGCTCCACACAAGATACTTGGCATACATCTGAGCACTGCCAAGATGCCAAGGACTTCTTGGCTGCCATGACAAAGAGAACTCCAACGTCCGACTGGTGAGCGCTTTGGCCTTGGCAACTTGGCAGGTTCGCTCACCGAAAGCGCCCGAAAAGGTGAGCTGCCACCTTGTCTTGGCTGCGTTCGAGGTCGGGGTAATATGATGCCGTACTTTACAAACTACCTATTAAAGGATTCAAATGAAATCGAGCGAAGTACACTGCCTCCCTTTTAGGCGTAGCCAAATCCGCAAGAGAAAAGTACGGACTGCCCGATGGATTGGGGAAGAGTTAGGCCAGGTAGTGGGCCGGGCCTGAAGTAAAGGCTGACCAGGGATTGAGCTGCGAGCAAAACCGCAGCGCAGGTGCCCAAATACGTCTCGGGTAACAAAACCATCCACATCGTTGGTAATCTCAGTGGCCAGTAAGGTTATACCGCTTGTCGAATCCATGACGTATTGGCACTAGGCCGTGGCAGCGGATCCATATTCCAAGGCGGTCGCCGCCTTTTGCTCCCACCACGGAATCCTTTTTCACCCTAGTCTTATATGACTCTCGCGCCGTCCGTCGCGACAATCGACCCCGGAAACCTCAAATCCCACCCTAACACACCCTACCGACGCCACTCTTTTATCTCATCACCACCATCACAATGTTCCACCCCTCCTCCTCCTCCCAATAACCCTCCAACTCTATCACTCACCTCCCCCTTCCTCCTCCCCACCCGCGGCAGGCATCTCCAACTTCGACCCCGAGCTCCCTCCCTCCGCAGTACCCGACACCGACTAGTTCGCCGCCTTCACCACCCCCAACACAGCCGGAAGCCACTCCTTTCCCGGGCGCGACACTCGCACCGCCTACCCCGGAACCCCCTCCGCCCCCTGGAAATACGCCTTCCAAATCTGGGATTCCGTCCCCCGCAAGAACGGCGCATTCACGACGGGGACTTGGATCCAGCTGGAGGTTCCCCAAGGCTTAACCCGCGAAAACACCACTCACTACACTTGAACCCCCCTTCACCGGGACAATCACTGATCTTGGAATACCGTAGGATCCCTCCTGGGAAATATGCACGCCCATCTTGCTCGGCCCAGGGCTGGTTCGGGACCCTTCTCTGCCTGAAACGATGTGCCAAGATCCGGGGGTGGGGGTTTGCTTAGGGGATTTGAAGAAATATTGGGAGAGCAAATTTGGGAATCGCGATGTTGTTGCAATAGGGAGCGAGAGCAATTGTCCGACGCCGGCGCCTAGGAGGGCGCCTGAGAGTTGTAAGGGTTTTTTGAATGTTAATGGGAGTGTGGCTTGGGGGGTTGGTGAGTGTTGACGGTTTTTTTCCTCTTTGTTTTCATTCAGGGGTGGGGGAAGGGAATGGGAGAGGTTTTGGCTGACGTGGTGTCCTGGTGGGATTTGAGGGGACGGCGGCATTTAATAGTGATGATAAGTATGTCATGCCCAGCACTACGCTCCCAAACGGGACGTTCTCGGTTATGAGGTTCGGAAGCGATTTCGACAACCACAAGGCGGGAGACGGGACTACCTACGACGTGGCGGCTCGTCGGGCCTAAATTATTGCTCATGTCTAGGGATACAAGCGCGGCGGGGACGACATGACTGCGGCTTCGGCGGAAGTCTTCTGTCTTGAGGCGAATGATGCGGTTCCGAACATTGGTGGGGATGGAAATGGAAAGGGGAATGATACGACCGGAGGCGATGGGATGCGGCAGGGGGCAAGGGTGACACAACGAGAGGACGGGAAAGAATGGCGCTGCGAAAGGGCATATGATGAGCTCGCTGTTATTCCTTGCACCCGCAGTTGTTGTTTGACTGGCTGGTATTGCCGCATAGGACGACGTGGAACGTTGAAAAAGTTCCTTTTGATCAGTGGATAGGGGTTCTGGAATCGCGTGTATGACCTTCCAGGCTGTTCGTAAAGGAATCGCTGCTGACGGTGGGGTGGCATATGATCTACATTAATTACCCGGATCTGGAACTAGGCTAAGATCACCTTTATCATAGTTAATATATATGTAAATATCTTCTCTGCCAACCAACCGTCCCGCATGGGCTCGTTCAACAAATCGGGACCACTGGAACGGAACGTACGCAAGTACACGAACGTCAAAATGGATCCGCCAGAAACGCCAATGTACCTGCTTGGCGATTGCGTTCATATCTAGTTACAGATTCCAATGTTTATCAGAAAGGGAACAATATAAGCCTACAGTCGTAGATGCAGTTTGTTTGGGCGCAGATGATCCCAGCCAATCAGGGCTGAAGTCAAGCGCGGAGCTGCAACATTTAGCATGTTCAAAATACTGCCTGGCACTGTAGGGAATATTTGCATTTCTCCCAACATGTATTAGCCACTCTGTTGGTTTGAGAAAGTCTTGAAAAAAGTATATTCCTCAATAAACGCAATGCTGTTCCTTCCCGTTGTAACCGGTAGTTAAGGGTTGTCGCTCACACGACTGCCGGGCGATAGACATCGCGGGATTTGTTTATTTGACGACCAGCCTAACCCTTCACTGGGCAAGATGTTCTTCTCGTCCCCCACGGACTGCATCAACTTGACCTGTGTTCAGCTCTGTCAAGAGTCTCGAATCACATTTGGTAAAATGGTCGCCTTTCCAGACATTGTCCTCGTTAGAAGCATTTTGGTCTGCCCCTTGATCTCGGCCAACGTCATCCCCGATAAATACATCGTCACTCTCAGACCGGGTCACTCTCAGACCGGGAATCAACCACGCCCGAGCAGGTGCCCACGTGAAATGGGTCACCGAGCTACACAAACGTAACCTCTCCCAGGGCAAGCCCACCACAGGAGTCGAGAAAGTCATCGACCTTGGTGCCCTAGGCTTCTACGCTTACGTCGGGACTTTCGACGCAGTCTCTATCTCGGAGATTCGCAACAGCGGTGAAGTCGTCAACGTTGAACCGGACAGGTCCTGGTCTATCGACGATAAAAACCTGCACCGACCACTGCACGACAAGAGAGCACCACCTCAACCTGTGTCCCAGCCACGGCCCCAGCGGCGACAAGTCGACGTCGTAAGGGTCTGGGCCAACCAGCGGCCCACACCATGGGCGCTCGGCAGCATCTCGCACCGCACGCCTCACCACCGAGACAGATACGTATTCGACATCATCGCCGGCAAGGGCACCTTTGCATACCTCATCGACAGCGACATCGCCATCAACCACCCCGACTTCGACGGCCGCGCAAAAGTCGGCTATACCCACAGCACACGCGAGCTCCTCTCTGGCCACGGGACCGCAGTCGCCAGCACTATCGCCGGCTGGCCCCTGGGTGTCGCTCAATCCGCCACCCTCGTCGACGTCAAGATCGACGAAAGCCTTGCCAACGCCGATGACAACCCACACATGACGACATCGGCTGTGCTGAAAGGGCTGGCGTGGGCCATCAACAACATCACGGCTGAGAATCGGAGTGACGTGTCTGTTATCAATATGTCCTTGAATGCGGGCCAAGTCCTGGTAATAAACACTCTGGTTGAGCTAGCTTTCGGGGATGGTATCCTTTGCGTCGCAGCGGCGGGGAACGAACCCATCGATGCGCGCGAGCTGAGCCCGGCGGGCGCACCGAGCGCTATCACGGTTGGCGCGGTGGATGAGGACAACGAGATGATGTTCAATTCTAGCTACGGCCCGGGGGTGGACATCTTTGCGCCGGGCGTTGATGTGGATCATTCGGTGCTTGGTGGCGGGAGGACCACGTCCGGATCCTCGGGGACGAGTCTCGCGGCGGGTTTCATCAGCGGGCTGGTGTTGTATCTGAAGAGCACTGATGGAGCGTACGCCAAGGCGAAAGTTGTGGTGGGATTGTTGAAGGAGTTGGCGACAAAGGACGTGATTACGGGGCTGCCGGAGGGTACTCTGAATTTGTTGGCATTTAATGGGCAGCCTTTGGGGGATTGATTGAAGATTTTCGCGGACGTTGGCAGCTGCAAGAAGGAACAATCCTATATTTCTGCCAAAAAAATTTAGCTATCTAACCCTAACCCTGATCCAAATTCGAGTCATGTGCCCCTCATTCTCAACCGCGGCTGCCCTGTTTCCGCGTTTGATAAAGTCTTGGCAGGTCCTGGCCAGGGACGACCTGGTGCAAATCTAGGGGTGATTCCGCCACTGGAACTAGCTTCAGACACCCCGGACTTCTTCAAAGCAACCGTTCCTTCGTTTCCCAACCGTCAACGTTCCCCTATTTCCCCAAGGTCGCGCAGCTGGATCGTTGAACGGTTTGCGGTGTCACAACGTCTGTGACGTCATCGGTTCCTTCCACGGCTTGGCTCAAGCTGGCTCGAACAACAGTGTGGGCCAGGGCAACCGGGCACCGACACCGCCCTCGCACAACGCAACCCCAAAACGCCCCGCCCCTCTGCCAGAGTGAGGAAGGTGCGGCATCCACAGCAGCGCCGGCGTCAAACCTTGTTCGCTGTGGCCTGGCATGGGCTCCAGCGCGGGGATGGAGGGCCTCAAGATCAGCGAAGTCCTGGACGCCGATCCCCGACCGTGTTTCGTGATTGATCTCGACCCCGACGAGGACATTCCCGCACACGACACCAACGGCGTCAAACTCCTGCTGCCGGTGTTTTCCAATGCCGCGCTGCGTCTCCACGAGCAGCTGTTCGACGCGCTCATCGGTGCCGACGCGCAGGGTCTCGATGCCGACGTCGGCACGGAATGCCCGACCTTTGTCAACTTCAAGAAATGGGTCACCGGCGTGACGCCCCACGATGAGTCCGGCGACATTTTCCCGCTCTCCTTCCTGTACGGTGAGATGCTCTGGACGGGATCCACCGTGCATAAGCGCTGGCGCCTGATCAGCGGAAACCGTTTGTGGCGTGACACGGGCCCATTCCGCGATCTGTCCTCCGGGTCGCCCCCTGACATCGCTACCGGCGGACTCCGCGCCGAGCGGGCCGAAAAGAAGCGGAAGGCGACCGAGAGCAATCCGACCGGCACCACCATCGTCGCCGAGTCCGTCCGGCAGCCCACCAAGACCAACGGCAGCTCAGACGACACCGGCGCCTCCTCCCTCGGCACCTCCATCATTCTCTCCACCCCCGATAAGGCCGTCGTCGACTGGACCAGCTCCAAGCCCAGAGGCATACTATCGCCTCACCTGCAGTATGCCCGCACCGTCAACTGGGCCGACACCCCGCTGGGGCCCATGGAGCGTTGGTCGCCCGAGTTCCGCCAGGCCGCAAACCTCTGCATGAGCAACCCTCACCCGGCCGCACTCTTCTGGGGCACCGAGCTGACCATGCTCTACAACGAAGCCTACGCCGCCGAGGTCGCCGGCAACAAGCACCCCACGCTCATGGGCACCGGCTTCAGCGGGCCCTTTGCCGAGCTCTGGGACTACGCCGGCCCTGTCTTCGCCGAATGTGCGCGCACCGGCATCAGTGTGCGCAAGGAGGAGGACTACCTGCCCATCAACCGGTATGGGCTGCTGGAGGAAACTTTTTTCTCTTGGTCGTTTACCCCCTTGTACGGCGGAACCTCGAGGATTCAGGGCTTTTACAACGCCCCGTTCGACACAACCAAGCAGGTCCTGAGCCAACGACGCATGCGTACCATCAACAAGATCGGCGAGTGTACCGCACAAGCCAAAGCGGTCAAGCAGTTCTGGAAGCTGGTTCTCGACGGTCTACAGGACAACGAGAGGGACGTCCCCTTTGCGCTGCTCTACTCAGTTGGCGAGGGCGATGACGGTGACCACTCGTCCATATCTTCAGGAAGCACCATCTCGCTCAAGACTTGCCACCTCGAAGGATCCATTGGTGTGCCCGACGGACACATTGCCGCGCCGCCGAACCTAGATCTGAAGCGCAGTAGGGAGGGTTTCATTCCGTCGTTTCGCGAGGCTATGAGGACGAGAGAGCCGACGTTGTTGCATACCCGGGACGGTACTCTCCCCGAGGCTCTGCTGGACGAGATCAACTGGAGGGGCTTTGGTGACCCCTGCCGGGAGGCGATTATCTTCCCCGTTCGGCCGACGAACGGCGATGCTGTTCTGGCGTTCCTCGTTCTGGGCGTCAACCCGCGACGGCCATACGATGCTGAGTATGTCGCCTTCACGAGCATGCTCAACCGACAGCTTGCGACTTCGCTCGCTTCGGTTATCTTATTCGAGGATGAAACCCGCCGAAATCGAGATGCCGTGGAGGCAGCCGCACTTGAGAAGCAGCAGCTCACGCAGCAACTCGACTTGCAAGCGAGTCGTCTCCGACGCATGACGGAGCTTTCCCCCCTCGGCATGTTTCTGATCAGCCCAGAAGGAGTGCTTCGGGAAGCAAACGATCGCTTCTACGAGATGACTGGCCACACCCGAGACAGCGAGTATGAGATGTCATGGATGGATTTCATGACGGACGACAGTGCCCGAATCATGCGGGGCGGCTGGCAGCAGCTGGTTGGTGACCACGAACCATGGTCCAGTGAGCTGCAGCTCAAAAGAAGCTCGCCAAATCTGGTCAACTTCGAGGGAGAGTCTATCCAGTGTTGGGTCCTGCTAACAGCGAACCCGGAGATCACGCCCGATGGCTCCCTCAGGTCTATCATGGGGTCCATAACGGATATATCACATCTCAAATGGGCACAGGGCCTCCAGAATCGCCGGCTTCAAGAGGCCGAGGAGACAAGGAGACAACAAAACGAGTTCATCGACATCACATCGCATGAAATGCGGAACCCTCTCAGTGCCATCCTGCAATGCGCAGACGATATTTCCTCTGCGCTCGCCATCAGCCGTGCGAATGGTACTCCGCTCGAAGTACAGGCCGTCGAGTCGTGCTTCGATGCCGCGCAGACCATCACGCTCTGTGTGCAACACCAAAAGTCTATCGTGGACGATATCCTCACCATCTCGAAGCTTGACTCTAATCTGTTGCTCATCACGCCCGTGGCATCTCAGCCATCCGAAATACTCCGTCGAGCGGTGGGCATGTTCGACCCCGAGCTGAAGGCCAAGGACATCAAGGTTTCGTTTGATGTCGACAAATCGTACACGGAGCAATCCATCGACTGGGTGACAATCGACCCGAGCCGTGTCCTCCAGATCCTGATCAACTTGCTCACCAACGCCATCAAATTCACTGCCCCCTCGACCGAGCGACTTATCACCGTTACCCTAGCCGTTTCCTCTGAACCTCCCGATGGCGCATCTCGCCCAGGATTCCAATACGTCCCGTCGAACACCGAGATCTCGACCGTCGCCACCTCTGAAGACTGGGGCAAGGGAGACCTCTTGTATCTGCGCTTCGACGTCCGCGACAGCGGCTGCGGCCTGACCCATTCCGAGAAGCAGATGCTCTTCCAGCGCTTCAAACAGGCCTCGCCACGCACCCACGCGCAGTATGGCGGAAGCGGACTTGGCTTGTTCATCTCCAAGCGTCTCGCCGAGCTTCACGGCGGCCAGATCGGCGTCGCCTCCGAAGCGGGCTCGGGTTCTGTCTTTGGCTTTTTCATCCAAGCACGCCGCTGTGAACCCCCGCGTCTCGACGACCCCGCTTGCGAGACCGTACTACCAATCGAGGCACTCCTCAGCGGCAGTCCATCCCTCCACCTCCGCCCCACCCCGCAGCGCCAGGATTACGCCTCCTCGTCCTCCGTCGCAACCACGAACATCATCACCACCAAAGCCAATACAAACCCTGCTCTCTCTGCTAGCCTCAAACTCAAACCCTCTGACGTCTCCATCCTCGTGGTGGAAGACAACCTCATCAACCAGAAAGTCCTGGTCAACCAGCTCCGCAAGCACGGGTGTTCTGTCTCGGTCGCAAACGACGGCATCGAGTGTCTTGCGTTTCTCGAAACAACACACTTCCTCACGCCTGGCGGTGTTTACCTCTCGGTTATCCTAATGGATCTAGAAATGCCGAACATGGACGGGCTGACGTGCGTGCGGGAGATACGCAAGATGGAAGCGGAAGGGCGGATGCTAAACGGGAAGAAGGTCCCTGTGGTGGCGGTCACGGCGAATGTGAGGGATGAGCAGGTTGCGAACGCGAGGAATAGTGGGATGGACGATGTGGTGAGTAAGCCGTTTCGGATCTTTGAGCTGTGGGCGAAGCTGGAGGGGTTGTTGGCTGGGCCGGTGACAGAGGTTGAGGGGGAAATGGAGGAGGTCAGGGGGTGAGATGTTTGAGCGGGGGTGAGAAGGGGAGTATACTAAGGGGGAGACTCGGAAGACAGAATAGAGACGAGAGGGTAGGAAGGAGATGTCATCTGGTGTTTGGTATAGAAATGGGGCAACCCAAGGTAACTTGACCTTTTGGAGGGTTGGCGTTCCGGGCATTTCGTGGGGGCGCATTGAGGGACATAGTGTTGGACCGAGACATACAGCATATCAGGGCTATAAGGCACTTGATCTTTGGGATTTATGACGACGGAGTGGATGTATACCCGTAGCATATCAGGAGCTACAAGGCACCTAGTGTTTTGACGTTGATAGCGAGGATGGGGGTCATAGCGAGGAGTAGGGACATGGAGCATACCGGTCTGACGAAGATCCAAAAATACCCGTAAATCTTACAAGGCTTCGAATGTATCTCCACCTCCCATGTCACGATTCACTCGTCCATCGCCAAATCCCCATCTCCCGCCACATCCCCGCCCTCACCCCTCCACTCCTCCCCAACCCTCCACCTAATCGAATTCCCCCTCCCAATCTCCTTCTCAACCTCCTCCCTCCCCATCCCCATCCCCTCAAAAACCTCCAAAACCCTCTTCCTCCTCAGCACCAGCCCTCCCTGCTCGGGACTCCAATCCTCCACCCCATCGCCCGGCTGCAGTCTCGCCCCCGCCTCGATCAACACCCGCGCGACGCCCAGCCGGCGGTGGTAAATCGCTGCCCAGAGCGGCGTGTGGTGGAAGCAGTCGCGGCAGGTGATGTCGGCGCCGGCGGCGAGGAGGGCGAGGACGATGCGGGGGTGGTTGTTTTTGGAGGCGATCCAGAGGGCGGGGGCGCGCTCGTGGGTATCTTTTAGTTCGAGGAAGGTGGTTGTAGTGGATGGGGGAGGGGAGAGAGGGGATGTGGGTGGAGGGAGGTTGGCAAGGATGATCTGCACGATATCCTCGTGTCCTGCGCTTGCTGCCGCCCAGAGGACGCTCTGGCGGGATTTGGTGAGGGCGCCGTCGTCGAGGGCTGCTCCGCGCGAGAGGAGCAGGGAGAAGATGGGGGTGTGACCTTGCTTGGAGGCGATCCAGAGGGGGGTGGTGTTGGTGGTGCTGTCGCGTGCGTCTTTGTCTGCGCCGTGGGCGAGGAGGAGCTCTGTGACGGAGAGGTCGCCGCGTCTGCAGGCGAAGTAGAGCGCGGTTTCGCCGGCGAGGGTGTCGCGCGCTTCGATGTCTGCGCCATGCTGGAGGAGGAGCTCGACGGTGGAGGTGTTTCCCTTTGATGC
>Ga0247780_1001138_pt1 | contig 18333 bp, 9 predicted proteins | sample UWRJL079202R5_FD_179927 | JGI IMG/M metagenome (GOLD analysis project Ga0247780, IMG submission 179927) | Plant litter microbial communities from Arlington Agricultural Research Station in Wisconsin, United States - UWRJ-L079-202R-5 | ecosystem: Environmental > Terrestrial > Plant litter >... | reverse complement strand
GCCCGTGATAGAGATTTTGGACGACGAGGGAGGCGCTATCATTCGCAATGGGATGATTACGGCGCATGTGTCGCAGCGCGGAAAATTGGTGATCACCAACGGGAGACGGGCTGGCCAGGTTATCCTGGAAGAATTCTGGCGGAATCGGGTAGATGTTGCAGACCCCAAAGCGAGTGCGCTCAAGATCGACGCGCGGGAGTTTGTACCGCGGCCTGGCACCGACTCCTACAAGCTGACGGCACGCTTCGAGTCGCTCGATGAGAACGAGCGCATCTACGGAATGGGACAATATCAACAGCCGTACCTCGACCTCAAAGGTACCGACATTGAGCTCGCGCAGCGCAACTCACAAGCGTCGATTCCCTTTGCCCTCTCCTCTCGTGGTTTTGGGTTTCTCTGGAACCAGCCTGCCATTGGGCGCGCAGTCTTCGGAAAGAACCTGACCACATTCGAGGCCCTCTCAACTCGCGTGCTCGACTACTGGGTCGTCGTTGGCGATGCCCCCGCCGACATTGTGCGCGCTTACGCCAACGTCACCGGCAAAGCACCGCCCATGCCCGAGTACGGTCTGGGTTTCTGGCAGTGCAAGCTGCGCTACCAGACACAAGAGGAGCTGCTGCAGGTGGCTCGCGAGCACAAGCGCCGCGGCTTGCCCATGGATGTGCTTGTGGTGGATTATTTCCACTGGCCCAAGGAGGGCGACTGGCGTTTCGACCCAACCTACTGGCCTGACCCAGACGCCATGATCGCCGAGGTACGCTCGCTCGGCATTGAGCTGATGGTATCGATTTGGCCTACTGTCGACATACTCTCTGAGAACTACGAAGAGATGCTTGCAAAGGGCATGTTGGTGCGGCAAGACCGTGGCTATCGCGTGTCGATGGGCCCACGTATTTGCAACCACTTCGACGCTACGAACCCAGAGGCCCGTCGTTTTGTATGGGAGACGGCCAAGCGCAACTATTACGACAAGGGAGTGCGGCTCTTCTGGCTGGATGAGGCCGAACCCGAGTATAGTGTGTACGACTTCGATGTGTTCAGATACCATCAAGGCCCGAATCTAATGGTTGGCAACATCTTCCCGCTCGAGTATTCCAAGGGATTTTATGAGGGCATGAAGGAAGAGGGACAAAAAAACGTCGTCAACCTCGTACGCTGCGCGTGGGCTGGCAGTCAGAAGTACGGCGCCCTGCTCTGGTCCGGCGACGTCGCCAGCTCGTGGAGCAGCTTTCGTAACCAGCTTTCCGCTGGCCTCAACGCTGGTATTGCCGGAATACCGTGGTGGACTACCGACATCGGTGGCTTCCACGGCGGGAACCCCGATGACCCGGCCTTTCGTGAACTCTTCGCCCGCTGGTTCCAATGGGGATCTTTCTGTCCAGTTTTTCGTCTGCACGGCGACCGCTTGCCTCAACAAAGGCAGTTGGGAGACTCCGGAGGTAGCCATTGTCTGTCAGGGGCACCGAACGAAGTGTGGAGTTACGGCGAGGAGGTCTATGGAATTTGCAAGACATATCTCCTGCTGCGTGAGAAGATGCGTGATTATATCAGGGGTGTGATGTATGATGCTCATACCAAAGGGGACCCTGTCATAAGACCGCTGTTCTATGGCTTTCCTGGTGATGAGATGGCTTGGGGAATCACTGATCAATTCCTATTTGGCCACAAGTACCTTGTTGCGCCTATCCTCGTTCCCGGCCAGCGGAAGAGGACTGTCTGGCTGCCCAAGGGGGCTCAGTGGCAGCAAGTGTCTGGCGAGGGAGAGAGGGTTGGCGATGTGTTGGAGGGAGGCGCTGAGACGACCGTGGATGCGCCGTTGGAGTACATGCCTGTGTTTGAACAGGTGTAAGGAGAGGCTGTTTTAGAGAATAGAAAGCCGTGTCTTCGGATCGAAGATGCTTTCTTTCTGCTATGAGAGGCCTTTTTAGATTTGAAAGAGGTCTTCTTTCGTTCTCTAAAGGCATGTTATGATGTGATTAAGGCCGATGACAATGCTCAAGAGGCGTCCTACGATGCAGACGAGGTCTCTGACGATGCAAATGAGGCATCTTGCAATGGAAATAAGGCATCCTGTAATGCAATCTAAGCCTCTCACGAGCAAAGTGCAGTGTCTTGGGCGGCATGTGCCACGAGCGTTAGGTTGTTGGCCTTGATCAGCTATGTTTTGAATCGAACTCGAAGCCGACGGTGGTGGTGATGCGAAGGTGCCGAAGCAACCGACATAGTCCGGCTCAGTCGGGAGAGGATAGCCAAAGGAATACACGGGCATGAGGATATACGTAGGTAGGTATATGGACATATGATTCATACACACCCGGCTTGAGCGCTTTCACTCTGCGTCAGCCGGCTGTTCCTTTGTAGTAAAGGCGCCGTAGTAAATACACCTGTCAGCGCTCTTTCCGTTGCATTTCGGTTTGAGACAGCAACGCCCGTATGTAGGTTGGTTTCTCGACAAATTCATAAAACCCTGTAGAAATACAGTATAAACAGACGGCCTCCTTTCTAATGCATAGCTACATGAAGGGATCGCCTGAACAGGTGTGATGTTGGTGGAGAAGTTCAGTGTCTGCGCAGGGAATGCGCAGCAGGTCGCAGAATGTCATAGCACGTGACGCCTGCAGTTGGATTGATCAAGGTGTGCAAATCCCCGCGTCTGCGCTTGCCCTTGCAGGCTTTGAAAGTCAAAGCCCCCGGAGCCGTCCTCACCCCTAGGCAGAGGGGAGAGATTTTCGGCCTAACACCGTCGCCAATCCAGCTTAACGTTTAAGTGGGAAAGCTCGACATGGCTTCTCAAACACCACCAGACGCAGCCGTAGCCGAAGCCCAGAGCAGCGATACAGCAATTCTCGCCCCCGAGCATCGGCAAAAGCTTTGCACCCGTTGCCAACGCATCAATTTCGACTCTCTCTTCGAGTGCCAGTATGAAAATACCTGGTATTTTCCGGCCTTTGATTCATCGGTGAGGGGCGTCGACCTGAGATCGCTGGTCAACAGCTGCCCCTTTTGCAACCTACTGGAAAACACCTTCGGCGTGAGAGAAATGCTGAAAACAACCCATGGGCGGCTCTCACTTCGCCGCCACTTCAGTCATGGGGTTTGGGGAGGAACCTGGAACTCGATCGACGCCATGTTGTTAACCGTGGCGGTGGATAAATACGATTTTCCAGAGATAATGCGGAATTCGAAGGTCAAAGCATCGAACATATACCTTGCTTTGCAATCCAAAAGGGCTCCTTTCGTTCGAGTCCTGCAGCCCACCGTATCGTTTGAGTTGGTCAACGGCTGGCTGAACGTTTGTCGCACCAAGCATACCGCAACATCGTGCTGTCTACGTCCGTCCGACAGAGTTTCCCTGGAATCAATCACTAATTTCCGACTTGTGGACTGCGAAACGCACAGCATCGTGCTCGGGGACCGCCAGCCATACGCCGCGCTCAGCTATGTCTGGGGAGCCAGCTCCGGGAATGGGAACCCACATATATCCCCCGGAACGTTAGACTTTCCCGTACTCCCGTCGACGATACGAGATGCAATGGCAGTAGCGAAGGGCCTAGGCCTTCGTTACATCTGGATCGACCGGTACTGTATCGACCAACAAGACGAGAGTGAGGTCTACGACCAGACATCCAAGATGGATGTAATATATCGCAATGCCGACATCACCATCATCGCTGCCGCCGGCAAGGATGTCAATGATGGCCTCCCCGGAATACAACCTCGTGAATCTGGCATACAACCAATCGCAAAGGTTGCGGGCCACCTGTTAGTTTCTACGATGATGGAGCCCGGTCGACTTATCTCGGCATCGAAGTGGAACACCCGAGGCTGGACCTACCAGGAAGGTATCCTCTCTCGCAGGCGGATAGTATTCACCGAAAATCAAGTCTATTTCGAATGCGGGGGGATGTACTGCAGGGAATCCCTGGACCTGTCGCTCTCCACGCTTCATACCCCAGACGGCAAAGGATTCGAAGCCCAATACCATGATGGGTTCAATGTCGGCATATTTCCGAAGGAAATCGGACAGAGGCCCCTGGAATTACCGAATCGGCTAGATGATTACACAAAGAGAGACTTCAGTAACCCCAACGATATCCTAAAAGGTTTCATGGGCGTCTTTGGTGTTTTCGAACAATCTGTCGGTGCGGCCTGCCATTTCGTGGGAGTTCCGATTTTACCTCCGGACTCTCGCGGTTCAACCGAATCAGATTCAGAATGGTCCCCTATCAGGGCATTCTGTATGGGGCTTACTTGGGAACTTCAAATGCCAGGGGAAGTCCATGCGAGAAGGAAGGGGTTCCCTTCATGGTCATGGACCGGCTGGTTTGGGGCCACCAACACGGCTTTCATGACATACAACACCTATGACACCCGCTGGAAACAGCACCCTGATTTCCAACTTCGAATTCGCTTGAAGGACGGGAGCACTCGACCATTTAACGAATGCTATCCCGAACTTCACCGTCTGAGCATCCAGCTACCCCCCGTCCTTTACATAACCGCAATGGTTGCACCGTTGAAATTCCGCTACGTGAATCCAGTAGGAGATTATGGATATTGGGCCTTCTCTGTCCGTCGTGGAACTGGAAACACTTGGAGTGTTTTATCTCCAGTAGTTCGACAAGACTATGCGTTCGAGGATTCCGGACACCTGATTGCAATCCATCTTCTTGAAGAGTTCCTTGATGATGAGCGTCCCCCACGTATTTACGCCCTAATTGCATACAAACGTAAGGGCGAGAAGGAGTTTGAGCGAGTAGCGAGCACCGCGAATTTTCCTAAAGATGCTGTCATGTCTTTGAAGAGGTTTAAATTGCGGTAGATAGTACGCCCATAGGGGTGCTATCATCGCTGAGATCGCCATGTAAATGAGATATATCATGGCTGGATTCATTGGAGCAAGCCATCCTTATCCGTCAGTTACAAAGGATGATTGATTCAGGGGAAAAAAGGAAGGTATTCTCAACTCTGTAGCTTGCCACGGCTTCATTTTCCCAACCCTCGCTAGAACAACTTCCATAGTACTCTTGGCAACTATTCTGGTCAAACGTCAACGTCACGCCACTCTCTAATTTGGCGACTCAGAGCTGTATCATCCATATATATCCCTGCTTATTGGACCTTCTCCAGCCACCGGCGATGCTTGAAGAGCACAGTAATGGACATCCAAAACACTGTACCTCCACATATAGATAAGGGCCTAGGTCAATCTCCACTTAACTCCCGGCTCGGTGACGACAGCTCGGTTTTCAGGGGCTGTCAAGACGCACTTGAGCCCCTCGGGCTCTTCTTCGTTTGTTCCAATAGTACTATCGCCCAGACCAATATTTTCAGCAATGAGGAGAAGCTGGTACGGTACGTAGGTGCCAAATGTGGATAAGCTAGGTAGGTACTAGGTTTGGAGGGTTTTTGGGTGATTGGTCAACTGAAGATACTCTAGTGGGATGATAATGCAGCGATCTAGATGATCTCCATTCATATTCTTGTGCGACCCAAAAGTGATTCAACTAAGGGATTTGTCTCGTCTTACTGGCGAAACTGTGCACCCCGACTGCTGCAAGACGACGACGTTCAAACAAATGAGAATTGATGTCGGCTTTGGAGGCATGCAACAGCCCTGCCGTTGTAGGCCTCCGTCCGTGCCTTATATTTGCGAGGTGCTCCTACTTCAGTCGGATGCCATTCGAAGCGCAAGCTTCCCCATTACTCTTTTTGCGATTCTGGAGAAAACATGGCAACGGCAGCGAGGCCCGAATACAAATGAGACGGGTGCCATACTGCAAAGAGACATTCTCTATCAGAATGGGAGATGGCCTAGAATAACGAAAGAGATGGGTGGCCTTTGTAATAAAATGGCAGTTTTCACACTGACTAGGTAAGGGGACCCTTTCTTTTCGCCCGAGCCTCTGTGCCCACCTAGGTACGTATTCGTAATCGCCAATACCCAGTGATATTCTAAATCGCCAGGCAAGAATCACCCTTGGGGCCGAATCCCTCACAGAAGCCAGCAATGGGCAGTACTGCCTCGGCAAAAGTCACGCTGAAGAGGGCGCTCTCATCACCAAGGACCTTCTTCTTCACGCTCGCCCCAATGGACGCGCCAAGGGTCAGCGCCCCCTGGAGTCCAGCCTGGCTGTCGCCACACGCTGTGCAGTTTGATGCTAGTGCTATTGTCAGCGAGACATCACCAAGAGCAGAGAGGGGTCAACTTACATGCAATCGCCTTCATGGACGCTGTCAGAATAGGGGTATTGGCCGAGATCTCTGCTGTAAAACCGGTCTCCACTACCGAAATTTCGAGCCCAATCGCAGGCTGAATGAACGCCGACGCCTTAGCTTCCACGTTGCCGTCCACCTTGAACGGCTCGGCCTTGAAGCTTGGCTTCCACCCCGTCGCCTTCGTCTTGTCCTTGTTGAGGAAATCAAGGCGTGCAGACGATTTCGGGATGGTCGCCGATCCCCCAACATTGATGTTCACGCTGGCCGTGATCTCGGAGAGCTCCACGCCCATGTTCACCGAGATTGTTGGTCCGATGGTCAACACGCCTGGAATGGAGATTCCCGCTGGGGAGAACTTGGCGATAGGTACAGTTTTCTGAGCCAGTTTTCCGGTCAGGGCGCCTTTAAGAGCCAGGCCGATCACCGCCTTGGCCGTAATGCCATCGGTGGAGAGCTCGATCCATGCCTCTTTGGTCTCGAGCAGCTCGACTCTGAACTTCCCTTTGACGTCGAAGGAGCCCTTGGTGAAGCATTCCTTGCACACCGCACTAACAGTGAGGTTGTTGGTCGAGAAGGAGATTGTTTTGTCGGGAAAGTCGTTGTCAAAGCCGATGGTGAAGTCGGGCTTGATGCCAGGGTTGATCAAGTCGTCGATGACATCGCCAGCTTGGACTGGTATAGCGGCAACAACGTCTCCAATCTGATCAGGAATGTCCCCCACGAGATTGGCAACTTGGCTCGGTATGGCCTTCACAACATCCTCGACCTTCTCGGGTACCTTCTTCACCTCGTCGACGATCTTTGCAGGGACCTTCTTCACCTCATCAACCACCTCGTTGACCTTATCCGGAATTTCCTTGACGGCATCGACAGCCTTATCCACCACATCCTTCAGGCCGTCAAATATTCCCCGACGACCGCGAGCCCGCAGCAAGTGCTTCGCCGCAGGGGCATCGACCTTGCCAACAGTGAGGTCGAACGTATGCGCCGCCTCCTTCCAAGTCGTCTCGCGAACCTGCAAGACAGCCGTCTCGAACTTGTCGGCGTACCCAAGCCCCGAGACATCATACACGATGCGCTCGGCATTCCCGCAACTACCAACCCCAACCACCATGATGAAATGGTTAGCAGGGCTCTTGTTCACCCACTTCCAAACATCCTCAGCGTCGTCAAAGTCCGCCGCCTGCGCAAACTGAATCGTGAGATTTCCCGTGCCGCCGACCGGACACTCGACCTTCTGCACCATGTCGTCGATCAACTCCAGGTTGACGATGTTCTCATCCTGGCCAGGGGTTTGGACCTTGAGCTCGGCGATGGTGCCATCGGCGCCGAGCCAGTCGAAGATCTCCTCGGCTTTGAGCTCCAGGGCTGATTTGCGGTCACGCTTGGTGTTGCCTCTGCGGACCCTGCGGAGAGGCGCGAGGATGATGGGCGCTGTGGGGAATTCGATGACGGGCGGATCAACGAAGACGCGCTCGACCAGCGCAGGGGAGAAGGGGCTTGGTGGTGGGGCGAGTCCTGCGCTCGCGTGAATGGCCAGTGCCAGCACCGTGGCTAGCACTCTAATATGTGTGCGAGCCATTGTTCTAACTTCTTGGAGCTGATATCCGGATATCAAATGAATGAATGAATGAATGAGTGAGCGAGCGAGTAAGCGAGGGTTGGAAAACGAAGGTCTGCCCTAGGCGGTAGAGAGAGTGGGGGATGTGCTCGTCCTTGTCATCCCGAGTGGACGTCCAGTCTCAAGACCCCGCAGGAGATGATTCGTTTGCAAAGAAAGTGGTGATCTTCTCGCCAGGAATGAGAGTGGTGTTTCGAAGCTGGGAACCCGATCAAGATATACTCCGGCCTACCAGAAACCAGACTCGCCCCGTTCCGGATCCAGGCACCAAGTGAACATGTTCTCCCCAGGGACGGGGCAGGGGGCGTCGAAGACAAGGCGACATCGGGTCATCCGGTCTAGAAACGAAGCTTAACGGCTGGTGGGATATCACAATCCCCCATGGGGGCCCTTGGAAAGGGGGATCAGTTTCATGTGCTGAATGGTAGTTGGGACGGGTCCCCTGACAGGGGTTTGCCTCAGCCACTGCAACGCCCCGGCGATTCGGTAAGGTGATTGGGTTGGGCTGATCTTGCCAAGATCTTGGATTGCCTGCGGCCGTTGCCATTGGCCCGAAGCGTGTAAATGAAGTCGATTCTGCGGCTAGTGCTCCCCCGGTGTAACCTCTCAATTGGGGACCGAGTAAAATGTGTGTCGAGTTCTGTAAGACACTGCCGCCGTAACGTGAGGAGCACGGTGCCTGCGTGGTACGTGAGGTGGTAGTTGAATTCGTTTTAGAGGAGATCTACACTGGGACATGTTCTGTGTGCGCTGTGCGGCCCGCGAGCAGTGGTGTAAATGCCGCAGCGGTATTGAGAGATGAAAAAACTTGAGGATACGAGCAAACGAAGATGGTGATCGCCGTCGTCGGCGCTGCAATTCAGGCATGGTGAATTAAGCTTCGGTCATCTGAAGTTCTCAAACTTGACGTTGTTGTTTGCAGAGCCTGGGGCTGTTCCAAGGGCAAGTTGAGGTGAAGGATGTTTTGTGTCAGGGTTGGGCTCAGACCCTTGGCAGTGCAAGCTTCCCCAAATGGGACTCGACACACTACCCGAGACAGTGGCGGCCGGGCCGTCTGGGGAAGCTCGGTCTGGGCTGCTGGGGGCCTGGAGATCATTGATGAGTTCCAGGTTTTGGGCCCGGTAAGGAAAATAGAGTAAGATCGGCTCAATTGGAAATCCGGGGATTATTGCGTGCGGTCTTTTTTGGCATTGTGGGCGACTTGGGAAGTTTGGGGGATGGGTGCGCGGGTGGAAATCGGTGGGTCAGTCAACACGGGAGGCGAGCCCGGTTCTGCTACCAACGGTTGAAGGATTCTCAAGTAGTTGCGATCGGGAACATTGAAATGGAGAATGCGATGCGGCTGTACCCGTTTGCCGTTGCGGTAGGTTTAGGGGGCCGGAAGAGGGCCTGTTGTTCGCAGCTTCAGTTGTTAGCGACTGAGGAGAATGAGGCTTGACAACCACGTGGCGTAGGCTGAAAGACAGCTGCAGCTGTTGGTTGCTAGAGTTCACAAAATCAGAGTCATGCGCAGGCGTGGACAGGGGAATGAATACCTTGGGTCATGTGCGCGGTTGCGGTTGCGGTTCCGGTAAACGCGGCGGTGGGAAAGAAGGGGCCAACGTTACTTGCTCTGTCTCAGTTGCTTGCACTGGCATCAAAGGAGGCCGCAAGTAGCTTTCCAGTGTACAGTTTTGTTCATTAGGCCATTAGTTAGCTTCCAGGTCTTTTGGGCTCATGCCAATGTGCCTCTTCGACGTGGGAGGACAAGGGGCGGCGGTGAGATCTTCTTTGGGCCCCCTGAGCTCATTCCCTGTATGTTCGTCTCTAAGCTGTAAGTGGCGCCCCCATGATTCTTTATTTCAGTCAATGCTCGTGGGATGTGTGGGTGTTTATTCAACGTGTTGGGTTCCTCTGGCACCTATGAAAGCTTGGGCTAAAAGAAAGGGTCTCCTCAGCCAGTTCGGAATACGCCGTCACACAGCCCATACTCTCTGCTATCCATTCATAGGCCACCTCCTATTCTGAAAAGACCTTCCTGCATTCTCGAGCCGTCTATTCCAATCCAAGTGAGGTTTTTTGGAACACAGTCAAGGCCTTTTCAGAATATAGGAACACGTTTTTGAAATGCAGGCAGGCATTGACTAACCCTAACCCTATAATCCTGCTCAAGTCCAGTTTTGTGACGCTATCCATTCGTGTCCCGAAATGCTTCGTTCTTCAAATTACCGCTTTAGCTATGCCTATTTCCGGCTTCTGTCTCCAATCAGAAGTTCATCCCGCTACTTCCGGACTTTCGCGTCATGTCTCCGTCGCAGCCAAAAGATATCGTCATCATCGGTAGGAAACCGTTTCAGCATGCCTCCCATCATTCTGAGCTCTGAGCTAACCGTCTCGCATTGCAGGTGGCGGCATTGTGGGAGCAATAACTGCGTATTATCTCACTCGCAGCCCTTTCTACAACCCTGTGATTTATTCTATCGTTCTTCTGGAAGCAAGCGGTATCGCCGCTGGATCTTCGGGGAAGGGAGGGGGTTTCATTGCGTCATGGGCAATTCCAAAATGCATTGCCCCGCTCAGCTTCAAACTCCATCAGCAATTGGCTCAAGAACACGATGGGGGGAGAATCTGGGGGTTTCGAGCCGTTCATGCTGCCGAAATCCAACTGGAAGCCTAGAAAGCTGACAACCATCGAAATGACCTGGATTCCGGCGACCGGCCTAGCGCTCTGGATTGGCTTTCACCTGAGAGCGTCAGAGCCTACGACGAGATTAGCACGCCAAGCGACTCTGGTCAAGTTCACCCTTATCTGTTCACCAACAAGATCGCCCAGTTGGCTCAGAAGGGTGGCGTTTCCATCGTCATTGGCTCGGCAACCTCCATCAACTATAACGAGGGCTCTTCCCGCGCGAGGTCGGTCACTTACACCAGCCATGGGCGTGCTCATGAGCTTGCAGCCACTGATGTTGCCGTCGCGGCCGGCCCATGGACCTCAAAGCTTCTTCCGCAAGTGAAACTCAAGGCGCCCAAGGGGCACAGCATTGTCGTCCAGCCATCCAAGGACCATATCTCACCATATATCCTTTTCACGGACATCCACGCATCGATGTCAATTCCTTCTCCTGACATCTATCCTCGACCGAGCGATGCCCTGCATCACTTTAATACAATCTATGCGAGTGGACCGGATTACTATGACGTCCCACTGTCCAACCTCGCGTCTGACGCAACTGTGGAGCCGAACAAGATCGAGGAGATATGGAGAGCGGTGACAAGTGTCTCTCAGGCAATCCAGGACGGGGCCATCATCACGAAACAAGCGTGCTACGAGACGCAAATCAGAGAGCATGAGCAACAGGAGGAGACTGGGCCTCTGGTCGGGCCGTTGGATGTTGAAAGCCTTTGGCTTGCAACAGGGCTTGACGAGTGGGGCGTTCAAAACGGCCCTGCAGTTGGCCTTGTCATGAGCGAAATGATACTGGAGGGCAAGACCAGGAGTGCTGATGTTGAGTCGCTTGACCCAAAGCACTGGCTATGGTGTTTGAATATCGCTGGGAGGGAGTCATTTGCTACGATGTAGCTAGCGGAATGTGAGTTGAAAGTCTTCACCAACTGTCAGTTCAGAGTCCAGATTAAGCCTTATCATCCCGTCTAGAAGTCTCATACAGTTATAGCTCGCGCTTCCCGTTTCCCAAATTCGTGCCCTCTGTTCCTATAGTTTTCCCCTTTTGCCAGCCATTCCTACACGCCCCGTCCTTTTCACGAATCACATTTGACGTTTGTACAGGAGCCCTCATGCAATTAAGACTCGCACTTCCCGTTCTCCCGACTTGTAATCGCGGTCCAGCTTAGACCATCGTCTCCCCAACAGCCCGCTCCCTCTCCGGCAGCTATTGCAGTCGCCGGCCTCCTCTCTCTTCGCTGTTTACTTGGCGTAACCACCCGGCAAGCCATGTACTCAGGGCTAAGTTCGTACCAACGCTACCTTAATCGCTTCGAAGCTCGAACCCGCATTCATCTTGCATTTCTGCGACAGCCAACGCTGATATTGGCGACAGTCACCCTGTGAGAGGCAAACAAGTCCAATCCGTGGTTGATGGCCTCCTCGATGGTGGATATGATGCCAGTTTGCTAGGCCTCCATGTCAGCACTTTTTGGCCTTGTCCTTCTGGTTAAAGGTCGGTAAAGACGGGGAAAACGGATTACCTACCTAAGGTAGTTTAGGTGTTATACCACCATAAAATCGACGACCACCATGCTCATAGTCACGTGACTCTTTGTCACGTTTAATCAGTCCAGATCAGCCCCGGCTCAGCTTCGGCTAATATCTACCCATTGAAACAGCACAGCCTTCCGAGAAGGTGCAGTTCGAGCCGAAGGGCCCAGAATTGGGACATTCGCACCCGCAATAGCCACCACCCAGAACTTCATGAACAATTCGTCCTGTCAGAAAGAAAGGAGTTCAGGGGCCCTGGGCTTCCGGTCAGCGAAGCTGACTGGATGCTTGGCACTGCCTGAACGCCAGCCAGCCTCAGCCATGGTGTTGACGAGGCTGAATCTTACGAAGTGGTCTATAAAGAAGGAGATTCTGGCTGAAACAGAACCTCAACAAGCAACCTTCTACAAGCAATACACTGTTCAGTTGAGATCTATTATTCGGAACCCCTGGATTTACGGCCTTCGTGACAGTGTGTTCACCTTATGAGTTGTGCTAGGCTTTACTTAGTCATCTTGCCCCTAACGTCTTTGACCGTCCTGGTCTACGGTCTGTCTTTACCAGGGTTACCTCGGTATACCTAGCATTTTACCGGCAGAAATTTTATCTAAGACCTTACTCTTATTCTACCACGAAGAGTTATAAAATGTGTGGTTAGCTGTTAGTTCTCCCTGTAACGGCCTTAGTAACGATTTTAAAGCCTGTTTAAGTCCCCTAGCTAAAGTATATTAACTTTTTTTCGTATTAGGTATATTTTTATTCTACTGGCAGAAAAATTTACGTAGCGTTTAGCTCTCATTCCTCTGTATTTTACACCTACTGGTAAAATATACGGTTGGCCATGACGGGCACATGCCCATCATTAATGCTGGCCACCTGCGCTTGGCCACGGTGATGCCTCTATCCGCAGCGTCGCTAGCCTCTCATCTGATGGCGAGATGGTGATGGCGGGGTGGTGATGGTCAGAGGGCTGTCCGTTCACGTCTGAGAAGATCTGGTGCCATGTTTCATGGCGTCGATACGACGATGGACAGGAGGTGGAACAACAAAGAAGAAGGTGCCCATGCTCCTCTGCAGAGAGAGGACATTCCGGACAGAGTGCTGCAGGAATGGATATGCTGTTTCAGTTTTTTGTCGAAGAGTATTTGTATTGAAATGCAACACCGCGCCAACTCTGCGTGGCTTTCCCCCTCGAAGTTGTTGCCCAGATCCTACCACACCGCCTCTAGGCCTTTTCTTTCAAGGAGGTAGGCGTTTGCGTTACTGACCATTCTTGCGCTACGAACATCTATCATCTAAGCCCTCTCCCTCTTGCCGGAGAATGTCTCTCATTCGAGAGTAGAGCTTTTCGTCTTCCCGTTACTCTCTGATGGCAAGATCCAGGTCAATTAGCAGCGAAGGCCAGGAGGGATTATTGTCGTCCTCGTTGATCAAGAGGTTGTTAACTGAGATGTCTCGGTGGGTGATGCCGGCCTTGCGCAGGGATTCGTGCCCTTCGATGCAGCTCTCAAGCGCGGTAAGCAGAGACGTTCGGGAGCTGGCCTTGTAGATATGATTTCCGTAGTCGCGAAGAATTACAAGACGCGGGCCTCGAACGGAACGGCTGTTCTCCTGAATGGTAGCCGCCGTTTCTTGAAGATCGGGGAGTCGGGCATCGTGAAGCAAATGCTGGCCTGGGCCGTCGACAGAAATTGGTGGTTGTGGACGTCGTCGAGATAGATGTAGGAAGTAAGTTGTCACAGCCGTCGCCCTTAAGAGGGAGGGGGGAAACCGCTCCTTTTATCGACGAAGCTCTAGAGGCACTGCACCGCCACGCTGATGGACAAACAGAAACACAGCCCACAACCCCCGGTACGTCACGGGGAGCGACAAGCCCTAGGCGCGGCGTTATCCCGCGATCAGAAACCAGCAATCCCACTTTGCCTAATTCGAAAATTTCGCACCCGATGGTGATGGCAATGCCATCATAGAGTATGTATGCCAGGTAGATAAACGTCACCATATACTCTAGGCTGGCCGGTAGACGATGTCTCAAGAGCTCGAGAAAGCTGTAGATACCGTGTCGCCACATTTATGCAGGCATTGCCTTCAGCAGACACCGAAAGTGTCAGACAACCTTGAACTCCTTAACTTCAGCTTCTCGCTGCAGAGATCCCCACACCTTTTCTATGCCCCTGGACCAAAATGGCTTTAGCAACGAGTCTCTTAGCTGACCTAAGCCAAGCCTCTCCCAGGTCCCCTGCGTGCTCTTTGACCGCCGTAGCAGGAGAAAGAATCTACTTCCCCCGTAGATTCTTCTCCCGTAGGAGCCTACCAGCACTATGTAGGACTCCTCGGAAGGGGTCCAGCGCCCCTGCTTACACGCCTTATAACGAAGCGGATGTTCCTCTGATAAATCACCCCAGCAGTTGTAAAATTCCCAGCAGTGTTCGCAGTTGCAGCCGTCATGGGCTGGAAGAAAATCAACTTTCTGGTCCACGTCACATGTTACACTCAAAATCCATCCGCTATCCGTCCGCGCACCCGTTGTGGTCCTGTATCGCCCCTTGTTGTTATTTTCCCATGTCATCAAATGGACGGGTAAGGCAGGGCCTCGTAAAATTAGCTCGTCGCCCTGTTCAGTGCCACTTGTAGAAAGAACTTTGGAATTCGCAAGGACCATCTTATCGTCTTCTTGATAATAGATTATGTGGTTGTATGTGATAGGGCCATCAACAGCAGCCCAGGACCAGGTAGGGGCAGGAAGTGGGCAAGCTCGCATAGGGGAGTTGTCGCGTTCCTCAGTTGACCAAAGCAGATGACCTGGAAACGACGAGGTAAACATGCCAGCCACATATGTCGAACCTGTCGTATCAGGGGCGGTCATGCGAACCATACCAGCAAGCCCAGCAATAGCAACTAATTTGTCTGATTGGTCCGAAAGTTTGCGCGCTGAGTACGCGGCCACAAGTGCCATCCAGCCGCCGTAGAGGAGAGACTCTGATCCCATAGATTGCTGAATCATGGCAGTCTTTTCCATGCGTTCCATCCTGAGATCGGTATCATGGATATGGCCACATTCGCAAAAGTTATGTGTGTTACACTCCCAGACAAGCTCGTGGCCTGTAAAGTGCACAATCCTTGAAGGGAGAATAAGTTCTTGGAGGGTCCATCCGCGTCGCTGTAGGGCCGTTATACCGATGTGTTCGTTTTTGCCCAGCCGTACAATCATTTTTGTTTTGCTTACGCCTTTGGCCAGCTGCCCAAAGTCAGAAGCAAACTCACGATGAAATGGTCATTGAGAACGTATCTGGGTCCCGAGAAAGCCCTGATGGCAGGAATCGGCAGAGTGTGCGGCAATAGTGATGTATGAGTTGGAGTATACCCTGCACATTTGACCGGATTCGTAATTCCAGTCGTCTTTGTCATCTTGGATAATGCAGAGAGCGTCTACCCAAAGATAACGGATGCTAAGCCCCGTGCATATAAGCGTCGCATCTTGAAAATTTTTGGGTAATAGCGAGATCGCGATGCCTAGTTGATGATTTGCTAGGCTAGCCTTTGTAGTTTTGATAATACCGTCGACGTTGGTCCCCCAGCAGTAGCTGAGGCAGGCGTATGGTGCTGTTGGGCTTGTTCCAGAAACTGGAAAATTCACGAGAACCGCTCGTCCGTCTTGCTTGCTCGTTTTGAGATCGAGGAGTCGAGTTGGCATATAAAGGGTGCTCTGTTTGCACTTTTTGTGGTTTGTGACGCAGTGCGTCAGCCACGTGGAAATTTTTTGCAAGGACTGCTCCGACCCCGAGTGCCCAACGATGCCAGGGGCATGCTGAAATGGATTTTTGGGATGCTCCGGCAGCGGAAGCGCTGCTTTGGGGTCGTCTATAAAAGTAAATTAGTAGCTTTCTTCAAGGGGCCCGTTGTAGCTGGGATCATTATAATTAGTACCAACGGCAAGATTTCAAAGGATAGGTGCGAATAGTAGTCGTTGCATCTCAAATGAACTACTATGCCGCTACTAAAAGATCTGCTGAGCTTGATTCTGAAACATTTTTTCTGATCGCCAACCGGCCAGTCCGGAGAGAATGCCAGAATAGCGTCAAGCAAGAGAGCGCACACTCTGCACGCATTTCTCGCAGCAACGAGAGATGATGTGGGTATCCAGTTTGACAAATGATACCGCCTGTTTTGCAATGCCCGGTGTAACGGGCACCTCCAATAATGCAAATCCAAAGCGTTCATTGCATCCATGGGTGATATTGTCGTTTTCGCAGTCGGGAGCTTGTAAAATGCGTAAGGAAAGGAGGGCTAAGCAAAGCGGACGCCTAGATAGAGAAGTCAAGCGACAGGCGGGCCTAACCTAACCGTTGCGACCTAAGCAGCCGAGAGCGGTCATCATAACTCGCAGCAAGCCGCTGTGGCCTGAGGCAACAATGCATAAAACCAATCGTTAGGCTAGGAGTGGAACGGTCCAGAAGAGCCCACGTACTCCTCCGCCAGCCCATGAATTGTTAGAACAGTGAATTCCAGGGGTGTGGCCAGGGTTGGCCCCATCACATTACGCAATTGTCGAATCCAAGTCACTATTCTAGCAACTTCCACCAAAAAGATACCTCTTTCAAAAACCCAGAATGACCACGCAGAATCCACCACTCCAGGCCACCACACACACGCGCACGCAGTTGCCATGGATCCGCTGCAATTGCTTGCAACAGTTGCAATTGCAACAGGCTGGAGAAGTGTATCGAGGCCGGAGGAGATCTCATTCACCATTAGTCCGTACTACAATATATTGTACTTTGCTGGCTTTTTGACACTCTATCTATTGTAGTGGTTGCGCTTCTCCTTTTCTGGCCTAGTGGCTTGGCTGTACCTTTCTAACAACGGAAGTGGTGGCAGAGGAGTATATGTCACGACCCCACAATCGCAAGGATAAGCCACAGCGGCCGCTAAACGAGCCAATCATACGGATGTCCCTTTCAAAAGTCGTGCGCAGTGCCAAGCCAGCCACACCCCTTTAATTACATGCCGATCACCACAATCATGCCACGTAATCTTACCCCTCAACCCCGCTTCCACATCACAACAAACACCAAGATTGCCATCATCATAGCGCCGAATACCGAGATTTCTATGCGCGCGCTTATTGTTACCCTCAAATCTCCTGTCGTTAGCCTTTCTTCAGCCGAAATCTTTGCACAAACCGGGATTTCTGTCAGCTCCGTCAATCGTATCTATGCAAAGGCTATTAAGCAGGGGTTTGATCCTAATGTACGGCCTTTAGTCATCAAAGATAAATGGGTTTAAGATGCCCCTCGCTCTGGCCGTCCACCAAAACAAACCCCTGAGAATATCAACAAAGTTATCACTAAGGTTTGTAAAAATCAGTATAGCTGCGAAATAAATTACGCTGATTTAGCGGGCGAATTTAGCACTAAGGGGATTAATATCTCAGTTACTACAATCTGGAGGATACTTAGGAAAACAGGGTTTAAGAAGACAAAGCCAACGAGGAAGCCTGGGTTAACGAAGAAGATGAGGGAGGATTGCCTTAAATAATGTATTATTTATAAAGATTGGACTTTAAAGGATTGGAAATGGGTTATCTGGTTTAATGAGACTTCTGTTATTTTACTTTATCGTTAGGGAGGATATTATGTATAGAGGAAAGCTAACGAGCGTTTTTTAAGGAGTTATATCCGTGAAAGATGGAAAGGATATTTAGAGTTTATGTTTTAGGGTTGTTTTTCCTATAATTAGAAGGGCCCTTACCACTGTTAGCTTCCAGAAATAAAGGCTGAGAAGGAATAAGCTAAAAAGGATCTTAAGGAGTGGAATCAGCTATTAGAACCGATAATACGTGACAAGTAGGAGCTTTAAAAGATCAGCAGGCTTTTTTTAAAGATAAAACCAGGGTGAAAACCTGAGTGGCGATGGAACAAAAAGAATGGTAAGCTTATTCGGCAGTTAAAAGGTGGTATTGATTGGTATCGATATCAGACGAAGATTATCATACTGAAGTTAATTCTTTTTGCGAAAAGCTTGGGGTTAAAAGTAATTGTTTAGGAAGATGGCGCTCCCTTACACGCTCATTACGCTTAACAGCGTATATATGATATGTATCAGGTACGTTGTCTCCTTTGGCCAGGTAACTCACCTGATCTGAATATGATTAAGCCTTGTTGGATGTTTATGAAGAGAGAAATTACTAAAAAGGGAGCTCTAAAGAGCAGGGCAGAGGCTATACGAGCTTGGGAGCGTTGTTGGAAGGAGAACGTTACGCAAGAGCGTATTCAGGCTTGGGTTGAAAGGATTATGG
>Ga0247780_1001137_pt1 | contig 18336 bp, 17 predicted proteins | sample UWRJL079202R5_FD_179927 | JGI IMG/M metagenome (GOLD analysis project Ga0247780, IMG submission 179927) | Plant litter microbial communities from Arlington Agricultural Research Station in Wisconsin, United States - UWRJ-L079-202R-5 | ecosystem: Environmental > Terrestrial > Plant litter >... | reverse complement strand
AGGTTTGCTGGCTGTGGAGGGTGTTGTGAGTGTAATAGGTAGTAAAATACAGCCAATCCAGTGGGATGGTTATTACAGGAGGGTGGGGTGGAGGAGAGTGGTTATTAATAAAAGATATTATTTTATTAATTTTTATTATTATTAATCTTATTAATAGTAATGTTATATTAGTAAACAGAGTGTAGTTATTATGTTAAATATATAGTAAAAATAACTATGGTGGTTAAATAGTGGTTTTAATAACATAAGGGGCCAGGGCTGATAGGGAAGAAATTAGTATTCAGAAAAAGCTAATAGGGGTCTGGCCCAAGGTTAGTAGTATTACAAATCATAATATACGATTATTTTTCATTCATTATTTTATGATTTTACAAGTAGTTAGAATAGTAATATAGTAAGTGTAGGTAATAACTAATTAATAGTATAAAGAATACATTAACTTTGTGGATTTTGACTAAGTTAATAGGTTTGCTGGCTGTGGAGGGTGTTGTGAGTGTAATAGGTAGTAAAATACAGCCAATCCAGTGGGATGGTTATTACAGGAGGGTATGACGGTAGGGTGGAGATTAACCTTACACTATAGTAGCTAAAATCTCTACCTATAAGGGCAAGCGGTCTTTCTGCTGCTAACTGTTTCTTATTCAGGTGTAGTTGAAGCGTTACCTCTCTGGTTACCCTTCTAATCTGTCCGTTTAATATAGAATTGATCTGTAATTAAGCTTTATTAGCCATTTTTATATTTTTACTTTCATTTTCTTTTACCAGTCTAAATTAATAATTTCTTTTATCTGGCTTAGCTAAGCTTTATTTAAAAGCACTTAATATTCTAATAAGTTGTAACTTATCTTCTATGTAAAATTAATCTATAACCTTATGTATTAAAAGGTTAGTTGGTAAAGGATGTCTTAAGTAGAAGGCTTGTGTAAGCAACGTTTATTACTTTAAATAAGGGCTATATAGAGCTTAAAGCCTTTACATACTATAGTTCTACATGTTATTCTGTTAAATATAAAAGCTTATAAATGATTTTTAGATAGGAGATGTAGCTATAAACGCCGTCGCGAAACGGCTAAGCGCTAATACAGATTAATTAAGCCAGCCTTGCCTCTTTCCTCTTCACTCAATATCTTACTAAACTTCTAATACGCACTATAAAAGCTAATGGCTCTCAGCAGCTATCCTACTACACAGGAGGGTTGCAACTTGTAAGAACTATATAATAGCAGTCTTTTATATACCTACATAAGCGTGCAATATTATATTATCAGCTACGATGCCAAGCATAGTGTAGCATTCTATAGTAATTTTCGCAACTAGCTTACTTAACAGGCGAATATATACAACTTTCATAACTCCTCTTTCCTAAGGTGAAAACTAATATCATATGGTTCTCTCACATTTAAATTGGAAAATTCCAGTTACCGGGATTAAGAGCATGTACCTCAGTTTCGAACATTACCGTGGAATGCTGTTCGTCGCCAGGCAGGCTGCAAGTCGTGCACCGCAAGGATAGTGAAGCCGAGAGCGACGAACGGAATTGCGGTTACACCTCAATCACTTCTCATCTACCCCTCTGCCGGGGTAGGAACGGTTAGCTCGGACATGGACCCACTTATCCCCTAGCAGAGAGAGCGCCAAACCAGTAACAGTGGACCCCTAACCGAGCTAACCTTTCCTACCCCGGCAGAGGAGTATTTGCAATTTACAGTTAGTCACACACATTGGCAGTCACAATTAAAGCACTTTGGAACAGGAAGGTGATAGACAATGATATTCATTCAGAGTCTATCAAATAGGGCTGGCTAGTGGCCCATCTCTCCAGGCTTGAACATTGACTGGTTGTCCATCTCCGCCTCGCGGAGCATCTTCGCAAGCTGTCTCTCTGCAGCGCACTCACTGTCAAACCGCTCACCAGTGAGGTTCCCGCGCAGCATCTTGGTAATAGCAGCCCATACGGCTTCCTGTCTTTCCTCTGTGATGCCAACACCGGTTCTGAGGTGGGGCGCGAACTGAATCTTCGTCACAACCTCCCCTTCAGCAGTTGTAACCACCCGGTCGGCAAAGGGCACTGTGAAGAGACGTGGCTTGGTGATCGCCTTTTGGGCAGGGGTGGGGACGAGGTCGTCCGGCCCCCCTGTCATAATTATGATAGTGGAGTCTGCGACCGCTGCGACCGTTGTCTGAACCTTAGCCACATCGATGTGCATCGACGGCTCCGCAAGCAGCTTGCCATCCAGAATGAAGGCGAGCTGCCGTGTAATCTCGTGGCGGATAGCAAACCCCTCGTTTAACTCGTCTATTCCCGCCATTTGTATGCGGACATCGCTCGATGACAGCCACATATCAGCAACATCCCCAAGCGTCTTCCCATCCCACAATGGATCCTTGGGGAGATTGGATGTCCCATGGTGCGTGTAACTGAACTCGAAGGGGCCTTTCTTCCCAGCTAAGACACCCTTTCCAGGACTCGTGCGCATGACTTTGAGAATAAAGCCAGGCGTCCAGCACAACTCGTCGGCGGACTGTCCCATCGCGTCGGGGTCCAGCCTCTTGAGCAAGACCAGGAAATTGTACACATTCATGCCGTGAGACATGAATGGCGGCCTCCTGGCCCTGTCAGTGACCAACCTCGCCTTCACAGTATTGAAAACACAAGGCAAGGCGAAATCCACCGCGTTGATGATGCTGCAGCTGTCTGATAGGTGGCCAGCCACATTGCAATTCATGCAAATCTTGATAGGCCCTCCGGTTTCTGAAGGCTGGACGCACTTGGCGAAGTGGTGCGGCTCACGCAAGTCTCTGCAGATCAGGTTGGAGCAGTTCTCGTCCGGTTTCTCATTGGTGTTCGCTCCAGCAGGAGCTGGAGGATTCCAATTGTTTTGACGACCCCGATGGCCTGGGCCTATCGGAGTCCTCATTGGTCTGCCATATTGGCTGTCTCCGTGATTTTCTCTTCTTGGAGGCGCGAAGTCAGGTGGACACTCGGCCATAATGACCGCGTGGTCTGCTTGTGAACTCTCCATGACATGCATCAGCGTGTATGCCATTGCCTCGCACGACTCAAGATCGTGAGCGACCTTGAACAGAAAGGTGGGGCAAGCCGGGCGACCAGGGTGGCGCATGTACCAGTTGACACCCCTTTCACGATTGCCGAGATACGATCCCAAGGGCGCATGCTTCCTCCACTGGTATATGGCCTCTGATTCGTGGTTGCTCACGAGGGGGAGCTGCGGCTTCCCCTCGATGTCTTTGTTTGCAGCGTAATACTTCAGCTCATTCATCGGTATCTGCTCAACGAGCGCCGACGGGCTTGCCCACTGCTTCATCTCTGCTTCTTCAGCTTTCCGCTTTTTGCGCTGCGGTCCATCGCGGCGGCCTCCCACGACGGGTAACTCAATGGTCTGCCCCGGTTGAGGCACCCGGTTGTTATTATTCTCGCCCGTCGGGGCGGGCTGTGTTTCGTCGAGTTGCATCTCCATGGTTAATCTGAGCGCGCGAAGTTAGCTACTTGATCGAATTAGAGCTGGGGAGACAGGACGGGTACGTTTTTTGTCACAACAATTTGCGCTGGTGCTATTGTTGTATGGTGTTTTTTGGTGGTTCGGAAGTCCAAATTTGGAAAGCGCAGCAGCCTTGGAGGGGTAGTTGTTGCTCAGCAGAGAAAAATATCCGCAGTTGGCCAAAGCTCCAGGCTTGGCCAACAATATTCTACAATGACATCGAACCCACGATTGGCCCAGTCACTATCATCACCAGGCAGTCACAGCAACACATGTCACATGGGAGGCAAAGGTGGGCAGAAGACTTGTTGTATTATCAACTACCCCAAGGCACCACCGCTGTGGTAATGCAAAATGTCCAGCCCAGCCTCGTTGAGACTCTCACTTGGAGACTTGCGCTCCCTCCAATGTCTCAGGCTCCTGAGGCTTCTTCCCCTCGGACTTCTCAGTCTTCTGTAGGGGAGCCTGCTCCTCATTCTTGGTTATCTGAGGCGCTTGAGGTGCCTCATCCTTTGGCTTCACAGGCTTCTCTGGCCCGGCCGGCGGGGGCGCCTGCTCCTTTTTATCCGACTTCTCGGGCTTGGATATCGGAGGCAGCTTCTCGCCTTGAGTCTGTGGCTTGCCAGAGTTAGTAATACAAACCCGTTTGAAACGTCCGGGAATGGGCTCCGTCTTGAGGTGGTGGTATCTCAGCAGACCACCGATGATATTGTCAGAGCCAGGCTTGGCAAAATACTCCCTGAGGTCGAGCCAAACCCGCCAGAGTTTGTCGGCGTTGTTCGCTGTCATGGGCATAGTGTCATTCACAAACCCAATTATCATCTTCAAGGCGCCCAAGGAAAACCATGCGGTGCAGCCACGTTTGCTCAGCTTCTGGAGGAACTCTCCCCACAGTGTCCCCCTCTTGCCCCGGCAGACACTATTGACCCACGCGGGGTCGCGGATGTGCAGCTCAAACGGGCCGAGATTGCCGTTCTTCTCGCCGGGTAAGTACGTGTTCCAGGCCCTTTGGCGGTCCTTGAGCGACATCATGAACGCGGGATTGGGCAATGCCTCAATATCCAGCACAGCCTTGTCTCTCTTACCCGCATCATCAATGGCCTTCATCTCGGCTTCTGCGGCAGCCTTCTTCTCAGCGTGCTGAGACTGAACTTTTCGAATATTGGCCGCTAGCGGCAAAGGGCCAACCTTACGCGGACCCGGGGTCTCTTGCGGCGGCATCGCTTTCACCGTCATGACTCCCTCCGGCATATTCCATACCGAAGGCTTTGTAGAAACTGTGACGCCGGCCCCTGCTTCGTGCGCGTAGAGAGAGCCAGTAAATTGGTCGAGCCGGTCCGACGAACCGGCGGGAGGTAGGCGGCGAGGTGCCGGCTCGCCCTGAAAGCTCATGAACGTGCAGCCGTCTATCTCCTTTCTAAGTACCCGCGTGTCAGCTTCATACTCATCCTCCGTCTCTTCCATATCTGCCCATCTCTTAGTCTCTCTGGGCGGTCCCGCAGCCGACGAAGCTAGGGCGGGCGGCTTAGAACGCGCACCCTGCGCCTGCTTGTCACCCCAGGGGGGCTGCTGCAGTGCCATGCTGGTATTCTTAGCCGTGGGAGGCTTCTGGGATATCTCGCCCAACCGAGGGGCCGGGTAAGGTATGGCGACCGGAGGCGGGGGAGGGGCTTGACGCTGCTTGATGCCTTGTTCCCACGGAGTGGGCCACGACTGCGAGACTGTCGCCTGCGTTGAGGCCTGGCTCTTCTCCACAGACAGCGGAGGAGGCTTCTGTACCGTAGTGCTCGGTCCTGCGCTCATTTGCACAGGGGGTCTTTCACCAAGGAAGAGGTTGCCACGGTCAGCAGCGGCATCCTCGGCGGTGATATTGAAGAACCCCGTCCTCGGGGTGCCGGGTCCTGCGTCTGTCAGCACTCTGGAAGCGTCAGAAATACTGCCGTTAAATTCAGAAGCAGCGGCCGTCTCGCCGATACCCGCGCTGAAGTAGTCACAAGCCGTTTTCTGCGGGACTCGGGCCGCGGTCTGTGTCTCGCGCAGGCGGCTGCCCGGCTGGGCGGTCTCTCTGTACCCGGATAAGGCATCATCGAAACGGCTGTAGGAGGTTGCCTCTCTAGCCGCGCGCTCTTTCTCTAGCTGTCCGTTCCAGAATCTGCGATAAATAACAGACGGAGTATCGACGGGATGCTGAGCCCACGCCAACTGTTCAAGTCTCTCCAGCCACGGAAACTCAAGATCCGAGTAACCTTTGTTGACATTAGCAATGCTGAATCATGCGTGGGATGAGGGTTACGTACCGCAGCGAGTGAAGATCTTCTTCCAAACGAGAAGCTCGATCAACTCAGTCGACACCTGGTTGGGCGGTCGGCCTCTCTCGTGAAGCAGAAGTATCACTTCTGTGGTCCGCTTTTCAATCTCAGCGAATGCGTCAAAGTCTGACTTGCATCCCATGCCATTCTCATCCGGTGGCAGGCGCATCATCTCGACCACTTGGGTCTCACGTCTCGAGGACATTTCGAGCTCGTGTATCACCATTTTTCTGTATCTTGATACGAAAAAAAAATCGATCAAGATGGGTGTGTTGGTGTGTTTGTTTTGTGGAAGTGAAGACTTCTCGAGGCTGTGGTGGTGGTGGTGGTGGTGGTGGGGGTTTTGGAGGCCACTCGCCGTGGTCAAAGCTCCCCTCTTGGTTGCAAACCGACCCGCTGCGAAGAATTCTCGTGGCCGCAACTCGCCAGCCGCAACAGCTCCGGCGGCCCGATCCTGCCAAGGAGACCTCGGTCAATCATCAGGGCAGCCCCATCTTTCTCAATTCAGATTCATGGGTATGTGATGAGGACGCATCAACGACTCCCACATCAAACCATGGCTGTGCATGTAGCCTCGCACGCATATTGGGGAGTATATAGTCCAGCATCATACAGATATTCTAAAGTATCAGTGAGGCGTCTTTAGTCTCTCCCAATCTTATTGGCTTTCAGTGACACTGTGACTGCCCATTTCCTTTGTCAAAGCGGGCCCAGAGATTGCCTACAGCGTTTTCGGCTTGTTTCACAGAACCAGGACTACTCAAATAGCGAGCGATCGGCACTAAACTATAATACAAAGCCTGAGCTTTGGCCTAGTCACAACTTGCCAATGTTTGTTCAGATGGAGCCAAGGGCCTGGGCTGTAGTTTGACAAGGCTGGGTGGGAACATGGACGAGCAGGGGTGATGTGGGCGAACAGGGGTCTTGACGAACATGCCTTAGCGACACCAGTAAGACCCTAGGGGTTTGCGTGCGTACAGCTAGGCAAATGCAGGCGCCCGGGCAAGAAGACACCTGCCGTCGGTTCTTGGCCTCTTATAATGGCTGGGTTGCGCAGATGCAATGGAATGTTGGCCTGAGGGGTCGATGCGGGCGTGTTGAACCAACTAGACACCACTGCGAAACGACATGGCGCAAGGCGGTGGGAAGCGGCAGAACATTTACGTGATGGGAGGTTGACCACTCAATTGAAAATCACATAGAACCAGCCGCGATGACTTATGCTTAAGAAATCATTTCTCTACGCTATGAGACACGAGGTTGCTACGGTAGCCGAAAGTGGCAGGTGTCGGGGCTGCTTGGGCGCGGGGGAAGTGCCGGCCGTCGCCACACCTGGGAGAAGGCTCGGAGCACAGCATCGCAAATTACGGGCACAACAGTCACGACACAGCTTAGAGTGTGGGCAAGCAAGATTATATTTGCATATCTAGAGAATGCCGATGTGAGACACCCACCAGTCGAACTCGTCCTGGTCCGCCAGGTCGAAGTCCATGATTTCTTGCCCATCCGGGTCGTTGATGAAAACGAGCCCGTGGCCCTCGCCAGGCTGCCAGGTGCAGTGTCTCTTGAGCACAACTTGGGTGACGCCGCTCCCAGTGTCGACCATGAGAAAGAACTCCTCGCTCATGCCGGCGACAAGGGTCGTCGTCCCGATGGAGATAGTCTTGCCTGGCAAGTTCTCAGTCGTCAGCTCCTGTCCGAGCATGCCGCGGAGCATCCCCGTCATACCGCCCTCAGGGAGGCCCCGAAGGTAGTCGATCTTAGACCGAACAATCAGGCCGTAAAACGAGCCGGGAAATCGTTCATCAAGAACGGCAAAGGCCTGAAACAGCCCAAGAATAACCATGTAACCGTCGGCGCTCAAGCTCACAGAGTCCCGAGTCTTTACCAAGACCGAAACCACGTTGTGGAGAGCAATTTGGGCGACCTCGACGTTGAGTCTCTCGCCATTGGCAACCGAATTTGCGAGATGGGAGGCAAGGCGAAGTGTCTCCGGGTTCTGCCACCGGCCAGTTTTAAATGCCGCAAACAGTTGGTGAGCGGCGATATTTGGGCGAGAGTTTAAGATCTCCCATGCCGCCGGATCTTCAGGTTGCGAGCTATCGGGCTCGCTTAGGCCATCGGCTCCCCGGGTCGGATCGGATAGCCCAAAGAGTGGCCAACTTTCGCGCTCAATGGCCCCGAGATCAGTATGACCGTCCTCATCTTCGCCTTCCATGAGACGCACAAGGAGGGGCTCCCACATCTGTATAGACACGCCGGGAACGTGGTTTGCAAGCGCAAAGCTTCGGGAGAGGATTTCGCGCTCGTAGTTTCCGTTCTGTTCCTCGAGTTCATCGATCTGGTGGTTGAGCGCCTGGATAGTCAGGTCGTCTTCCTCGCTCTCTTCCCGAAGGGTCTGAATGATTCTTTGTTGCTGGTTGACTTTGTCGGAAGCTTCTGTAAACCCCTGTGTCTGCTCAACAAGTTGCCTCTCGAGATCGCGGATCCGCTCGACTTGTTCCCGCTCTCGGGCCCCAGAGCTCGCCGTTTGGTTTTCGAGCCGCTGCTGCAAGTTACGGTTTATCGACTGCTGTTCTGCACAAAGTACTAGGAGATCGTTCTCGCTCTCCGTTAGATTGTTAGCTGTCTCGTTCAGCTCGGCGATTTTCTCGGACCATTTGTGATTGATATCCGCGGCCGCTTCTCGGGCCAGCTCGAGATTCTGACAGCGGTCGAGTACCCGATCGTACTCCGCCAGCAGCCTGTCATGATCTTCGTCGAGCGCCTCGATGTACTCTTCGTACCCATCCTCAACGTCATTCGCAAGCTGCGAAAAGACATCCAAAGCCGCCAGGAACTCGGCGTTTCGCTCAGCATTCTGCTCAGCAAGCTGGTTCCTCTCCACCTCGAGCGCTCTAGCCCTGTTGTCAAGCGGAGCGCGCTCCCCGGCAAAGTGTCTCTTTTCACTCAGATATCCTTTGAGAACCCGCGATTTTAGCCTCGAGCATACTGCCCTCAGCTGGCCTCGCTCTTGCACGATCGCTTGGTAGCTGGTCTCGAGCTCAGAGACTCTTGTCTCAAGCGTGTTTCGCGTCGTGATCATGTTTGCCAGAGCAGCACTAACCTCATCACGCTCCGTTATGGTATGGACTAGCTCTTTACTAAGCTTGGCCTTCTTGCTGCAGCACTCCGTTTCCAGGTTAGCGATTCGCTTGTCGTAAACTGCGCACCTCTCATTGTATGTATCGACCTGCCCCTGAAGGCGCTCGACTTCTTGGCTGAGTCGGTGGCGTTCCGCCTCGGCGCGACCGTAGCTAGTCTCAAAAGGCCGGAGGCGGGTAGCCTCCTCCTCAAGGTCCCCGATCTCTCCACAGGCCTCCTCGAGCGCCATCGAAAGCATTTCGAAATCATTCTCTAAGCGAATATACTGTCTGCTGGTGCTCCCAAGGTTCTCTTTGAGAGAACTGTTTTCATTCTGAAGGGTGCTCAGGGATGCCTCGATCCCCGCGTTCTTGGACTTGAGCTCCTTGATCTGCCCCTCCAGGGCTTTTTTGTCTCTTTCGTGGCGTTCCCGAGTCTCTGCTTGGTACCTTTGTGCTGCTGCTAGTGCGTCAGCTGGGTTCTCGACGCCCTGCAGCCGCTCAAAGAGGGTGCTGCGGAAGCACGCATTCATGAGCTCGGTGACCATCGGCTCGGGCAGCCGAAAAAGCGCGGCTTCAATATCTAGACTAGTGTCTTCTTCAAAGGTGCCGAGGAGCGCGGTAAGCTCCTTGCGTTTCTCTTTTATCCTGGCGGACACTTCCTCGATCTCGGCGCGTACATCGGCAACGCCCTGGACATCGCGCTGGATGGGATGCACGCCATCTTGGAACTCTGGCGCGCGGGTGACCTCAGTCACCTGGCCGGCGAGCGCTTTCGACTGCTCAACTTTTAATTGCAGGTCAGCAACGCTTTTAATTCCCCACCCCTGAAGGGTTGTCTGTTTTTTTGGAGGCATCTTGGCGCCTGTCGAGATCTTCTGTTGGATTGTGGTCTTGTGTAATGTTTCCGTCAATCTCTGGTCTTGGGACAGCGCTCTTGAGAAGTGAGTTGGACGCGGTGCTTGAAACTGACGTGATCAAACCCTAACCCTGCAGCTGATACCAAAAGGAATACCGTCTGAAGACCATACACGCTCTCCAGTCTTCCTTATCTCTACCATCTCGCCTGTCCGAGTAAGCCCTCAAGTACATCACCACAACCCTTCCGTTACGCAGCCACGACCAGCCATGGCTCCCGACGCAGCATTCCCGCATTTCCCACGCCTCCCAACCGAGATTCGAATTCTGATCTGGAATCTTGCCATCAGCGTCGACTCCTCACCCTCAATCCACTTCTTCTCCGTCTTCAACCCCTCCGACGACCAAGAATGGGCCGCCATGAACCAACACGCGGTCGCCGCCACCACCCGCATCCTACGCGGCGTTGCGGCCCCCCGTCTAGGCAAGAATTCCCGACTCCACTCCTGGACATGGTCCAACCCCTCGGCCTACCTCCGCGACAGTGGCCTCTGAACCGCTTGCTATGAATCCCAGGAGATCATTGCCAAACACTACAACGAGCACCAAGCCGACCCCACAAACCCCCGTGTCCGGCGGGCATTCCTGCCTGCGTCGACCTCTAATTCATGGCGCGTCATCAACTACTTTCCCCGGACAGACCTCTTCTGCCTGCAGCCCTACGACCCAGCCGCGGGGAGGTGGCACACCCTGTTCGACAACGTGGAGCTCCTATACAATCTGATAGATTACTCTTATGGCTTTCTCTTCGGTCCGTGCATCAGTCGCAGCATCCAAATCGTCTTTCGAGTACCTAGTGAATAGAACGTTGCATTGGCATCTCGAGTTTGACGATTCCCTGGCATTCTCACAAACGCTATATTGTAATAAGGGTGCGAACTTGATGCATCCATCATGATTTTGATTAAAAGGCAATGTATGTAGACTGAACAGATCAGAGTTGGACGATTGGGAAATACGTAGGTCGTACAAGTACTAAACTGCAGCGCCTCCTAATCTCAGGAGAGAACTAAGGTCTGGATCATGTGACTACCTATGCGGGACCTGCCCCCTTCCACTGGCAGGTTGAACGATTCCTTCAAAACCGACAACGGAGGTCGACTCCTGCAGTCTTCCATGCCTCTACTGGTCCACCCGCGCAATGCACTACACACGGGCGGTCAGGACTGCTCTAAGAAATGATAACTAATCATAAATCATCCGTGAAGAGCACCTCCCCCCTTGGGTAAGCATTCTTGACGGGACTTCTCCACAAGGAACCATTCAGGGAACTCCTCCGGCGTTCGAAGCAGATTGAGCACTATTGATTCGTCTCAGTGACTGGAAGCGGCAACGAAGTGATGCAAGTGAGTTAAGCTAGTAGAATACGGGATCGCATCCGACCGGCCGGTGACCGCCACTTTGGTCGTTCGCAGGGCGCGATAATCCGAGTGGGGCCAAACCGGCCGATCCCGGTGTTCTTGCCGTTCATAAACCGATCTGAAAATCAGTTGGACGTTCTGTGGTTTGCATCGCATGGAACCAAAATGTCGACAGCAACATCCACCATCGAGCTACGGCGTATCAGCGGTCCGCACGATGAGATCGAAGAGGGCAGTCCTCCCCCCGAGGGCCGACACGAGTTCCCCCTTCTGCCCCCCGTCGATGGCGGCAAAGACGCCTGGCTCTTCCTCGGCGCCTGCTTCATAATTGAAGCGCTCGTATGGGGTATGTACTCGAGAAACAAACGTCCAAGAAGATGCCATACCCAGACTTACCACCCTAGGCTTCCCCTTTGCCTTCGGCGTGTTCCAGAATTATTACAGCACCCATGAGCCCTTCGCCGGGTCCAACAACATCGCCCTCGTCGGAACCTGTGCTATGGGAATTATGTACATTAGCGCCCCCCTTGTGATGGGTATGCTCCAGCGGTTCCCCATCCAAGGCCGCTGGTCCCCCATCTTCGGACTCCTCATCATGTGTCTCTCCCTAGCGCTCTCCTCCTTCTCGACCACCGTTACCCACCTCATCGCGACCCAGGGTGTCCTCTACGCTCTCGGCGGCTCCATCGCCTACTCCCCCTGCATCCTCTACCTCGACGAGTGGTTCACCCGCCGCAAGGGCCTCGCCTACGGCGTAATGTGGTCCGGCACCGGCCTCGCAGGCGTCATCCTCCCGCTCCTCCTCGAGCACCTCCTCACCTCCTACGGGTATCGCACCACCCTACGCATCTTCGCCAGTCTCATCTTCGTCTGCACCGCCCCCCTCGTGTACTTTGTTCGTCCCCGTCTCCCGGCCGCGCAGCACTCCCACACAAAGCCCTTCGACTTCGCCTTCGTCATCTCCCCGCGCTTCCTGCTCTACCAACTCTTCAACGTGGTCGAGGCAATTGGCTTCTTCCTCCCGGGTCTCTACCTCCCTTCGTATGCCCGGTCCGTTTTGGGGGCGGGTAACTTCCCTTCCGCCCTCTCAGTTCTCCTCCTCAACGTTGCATCGGTGTTTGGCTGCGTGGCGATGGGCTCGCTGATCGATCGGCTGCACGTCACAACGTGTATTCTTGTCTCGACCGCGGGGGCTACGCTGGGGACGTTTCTGCTGTGGGGGTTCTCGAGTAATCTGGCGGTGTTGTATATGTTTGCGGTGGTGTATGGCTTGTTTGCAGGGTCGTTTACGAGTGCGTGGCCGGGGATCATGCAGGAGATTACGAATCCAAGTGGGAGTGGCAGTGGAGGTGAAGAGCAGCGGAGCAAGGCTGATCCAAGCATGGTGTTTGCGTTTCTCGCCCTTGGGAGAGGAGTGGGGAATGTGGTATCGGGGCCGCTGAGTGAAGCATTGGTGAAGGACTTGCCGTGGCAGGGAGAGGCGCTTTCGGGGTATGGGAGTGGTTATGGGGGATTGATTGCTTTCACGGGGGTGACGGCGCTGTTTGGAGGTGGAAGTTTTCTGTGGAGGAGGTTGGGGTGGTTGTGATCTGCCCAGAAAGGGCATTACGTGAAAAGGGGTCTCAAAACGAAACTGGTACATTGGTGTTACATGAAGGTGATAGACAAGGGTATATCTCACTGGTAGCAATAGAAAGCTAGTATAAATCCCTAAAGACAGAGAATATTCCCCACCGCTTTGACCGCAGCTCCGGAACATGAAGTTGCCTAGGCGATGAGTGAATTGAAGCCTGGCAATAAACTCCATCTCAACCGCATTCTGTCGCTCCATGAATATATCGAACTCGGACCAGCAAGATATTACATAGCTAGAATAACAATCCCTTTTCGCCGAGCTTTGCAACTATTATGAACAAATATCTAAGACCCATGCTTTTGTGTACCTTGCCCATATTTTTGTCCCCCCTGCTTATTACCCAACCAGCTTTTGTGCCTTGTGTAACCCTCTATATCTACTAATGTGCCTCTGTAAAATCCGATACGGTCCTCTCCAGCACGGGTGTCTGATCCCAGAGCGACCCATCAATACTCTCCTCCTCATCCAAGGTGCTCTCATCCTCGCCGTCGCTGTCCTCGTCTCCTTTGCTGTAAAGGAAGAACTGCACGAAAATGGCCAAGTCCAGGAACAGCGTCCCTGCGCTGCCAGAAATCCAAGAAAGGTTGACCAGAATATACCGCCAGTACAGCTGCGAGGCCTCGCCCGTTCGGCACTCGCCATCCTCGGCACACTCGGGGCCGTATGCAACGATGGACAGCACGTAGGTCATGTTTCCGAGACACGCGAACAGGAAGAACAGCATTGACACGCCGTCGGTCGACTTCCGGCGGAAGTTCAGCAACAGCTGCGGCAGTCGCGAGCCGAAGTACAGCACCGCGCATAGCCATCCAAAGATTTGCCCCCAGAAGTCCATCCTGAGCGGTTCGTCATCCTCCCCGGGCACGGTGGCTTTTCCTTTATCCACCGCGCCGCTACCGTACTCCCGGCTGAGCCACCACCCTACTATCCCTGCCGCGCACACCATCAGAATGGCCATACCGTTGAAGGCGAAGACCTGGAGTTGAGTCGGCGGGGGTGGGGGTGAGTCGGTGACGAGAGGTACGGCGGGAGAGAGATGCATCCAATCGGAGGACGAGCCCCTCCGCTCGGCATCGGCGATGCGGCCCGGGCCGTCGGAGGCGAGCAAGGCAGTGCGCTCGGAGGGCGGGGCTTTGCGTTTCGGCTTGACGGGGGGCGAGGCCGGGGCATCGCTGAGCGTGAAGCCGCGGTAGTAGAAGCACTGGCCGAGGAGGACCAGGTCGGCAATGGTGTAGTAGATGGCCAAAATCACCATTGTAGGAAGTACCCCTTGTAGCACGGCGCCCTGGTGAATGTCAGTTTCAGGGGTCGAAACGAAGACACAGAGGCACATACCAGTATGTTGAAGACATCTCCTAATAGCCATATGATGATAAACTGGATGGAGAGACCGTCTGCGGAGGATCGGCGGAAGTTCTCGATGATCTGCGGAGAGAAGACGACAACCCAGCAGGCAATCGATATGGATCCACAAATTCCCGAGATAGCCTCCACGTCGAGATGGAGGTGCTCAGTCGGCGGTGCCATCGCGCCGCTGGTGCCCTGCCTGTCCAGGTGCTACGCCAAGGGGCCTTGGGCAGGCAGGATACGTGCTAGGAGAAAGGGCACGGAGTCCCGGCTCGGCTTGGATGATCCCAGCTTGGCGCAGAAAAAACTTCAGGTTCAGGGCTGAGGGAAAATGTCAGAATGGAAGTGAACTGGATGCAAGAAACAAAGATAATATGCGGGTAAAGAGGGGACGACAACGATGGAGAATGGAATGTTGGTGTGGGCTGTTGAGCGGCAGAAGAAAAACGTCGAACGAGAATCGTCTGACTTGAAAATTCAGGCACGTCAGGGCGCGGAAAAAATAAGTTTGGCTTGCATCATCTCGCTGCATGCCAAGCTTCCAAGTCTGGGGAATTGCGGGGTGCTTTGCCACAACCCGGCGCTAGACCAAGGATTATCATGTGACAGTTTTAAGGAGGTCTGGAGTTCGGCAAACAGAAGTTCGTCCCGTGATTAGTTTCTACAGCTCCTATAGCTTGACACTCTTGACGAGCCCGGTCTTGATACCGGACATCTCGCCCTGGTACCCGCCCTTGCCTTCGCCGCCCTTATAGACGGCCTTGATCGTCTTCAACTTCTTCTGCTTGTCCTCGTACATCATGCGCTTCTTGACACGCGGGTTGCGCACCTCCTTCTTGCGCCGTGGTGCCAGACCCTTGTTCTTCTGGATCTGGTATGTGATCTGCCTCTTTCCATCCGGGCCCAGCGATGTCGCCTCAACCACACGCTCGTCCCTGCGGGCCGTTGCGATAGCCTCGAAGCGTGCCGCCTTGTCTGACTTCTTCTTCTGCGCCGCGCCTGCCACCATGTCGTAGTACTCGTCTTCGTTGTCGCGCACCTCAGTGGCGACCGCGCCATCGTCATCGCTGTCACCGCCGAGCTCGGCGTCCTTGTTCTCCTTCTTACCACGGCGTTCAGCCTCGGCATTGAGACGTGCCGTCCGATCCCGCTGTAAAGCACGTTAGATAGAATTCCAGGTATGCAGGTGTGTAATGTCACTTACCAATCGCTCGCGGTATGGGATATCCATATCACCACCGGCGTCGCGTCCTGCGCCGGCACGACGGCTGGCCTTCTGGACGATCTGAGACGTGTAGAACTTGAGAGTCTTCTTGCGGCGTGACTTCTCCTCGGCTGTGTGGGCATCGATAACATCCTCCTCGCCGAAGTCAGAGCGGTTATCATCCATGCGGTCATCCGCAGGGCCAGCTGGCGCCAAGCCCGCCTTAGTCGACTTGGTGCTCTTGAGTAGAGTAGACAGGTCTGCCAGCGACTGCTCCACAGCCTTGGCCTTTCTTGCCTTGTCTGCCTCCTTCTTCTGGCGGGCCTTGATGTCGGCCTTCTTCTCCTTCTTTGCCTTCTTCGTCGGAACCGCGACATCGGACATGTCAACATCATCCACATCTTCAGGGGGTGAAAGCATGCCAGCATCTGAAATGGCAGACTTGGTCGGCTTCAGGGGCTGAACCTTGAGCCAGGCCTCGCGACAGCTCATAAGGGTCTCCATGACCTCGTGATCTCTCAGTTCCGCAGGGCTCAACGGCTTAGCCGCCTCCTTTTCATCCCTCGCGGGAGACGTCAGGATGGCAAAATAACTTGCCAGAGAGGCGACGTAGCATCCAAGCACCCAGGACTTGACGACCTCCAAAGACTTGGTCGGCTTGCCCTCCGCTTCTTGTTGCAGTGTTGTGAGCACGGGCCGCAGGTCCCTAAACTCGTCCACGAGATAGTCAAACTCGGGGTACCGAGTCTGCAGCAGCCTGTATCTCTCCTCGGGGCCCATCTCCTCGGTGACTTCAGCCTCGTTCAGCACCTCTGTCACGACCTCCTCTTCCTCTCCGGCTTGCGCTTTCGGGGCCAGCCAATCACCCTCGTCAAAGGCAAAGTCAGCCTCCTCCATCTTGGCCAACTTCTTCGCCTGGAGTCGCCGCGCCTCCGCCTCTTCCTCCTACACGGTTCATTAGCATCAATACAGCCCAGCCCACCCAGACCACCAAATCTTACCAAGGCATCAGCCTCCGTCTCGATATTGTCAGCATCGTAGTACTCCTTCTTCGAGGTGCCCCACCAGCCATCATCGCCCTCGCCCTCCTCATCCTGTGCCTCCATCTCGTCGTCAGAGATCACAGCCGCCTTCGCGCTCTTCTTTTTCTTCGGCGCCTTCACCTCCGACTCCTCGTCCGAGTCGTCCTCAGCGAAAACCTCCTCGTCCGAGGCCTCTAGAAACTCGTCCTCCTTCTCCTGCCTCCTGCGGCGCTTGGACTCGCGGCCGCCATCGTCAGACTCAAAGTCTATCCGGTCCTTCTCGGCGTAGAATTCGTCCTCCGAGTTTGCGACATCCTTGTACGTCCGGATCGTTAGGCTAGCGTCCTTGGCGTCGACCTCGCGCGGGCCCGTGGGCTCCGCCTTTCGGGAGGCCTTTCTTTTCTTTGCCATCGTGACTGGTGTGAGGCGCTGAGCGGGCGAAATTGGCGAGGCTGCGTTGGTGCAACCTGATTTCGTCTCGTGGTGGGCGGTGTTGTCGAGAAGCGGCAGAATAAAAAAATCGCTTGACGTTCTGGAGGCGCTGCTGCGGGACGGATAAGATGGGTCCCTCACCGCCTACTGTTCCCGCCTATCTCCACGTGCGACCCCGCTAAAAATGACGGTGGCCTGCGGACCCTGAACCTGTCTCACTTGACTTGCGCCATGTTGACAAACGGTACTACACTGCCTGATGCCATTTGCACGCGGGATTTTTAGGGATTTTTGGGGGTTGATTCAACCAACGCAAAGTCTCCTCCACTGGGACCACGCTCCAAGCCTGTGAACTGGGGCGTCTCAGGATCACCATCCAGTATCTTCTCATCCAAGATCGTTGCACCAGCAGCAATACCCAAACCCCATAGTGTCGAGGTGTGAGATCTCGGCTCAGGCTCAAGTGGTGCCTCTGGTCGGTTACCTGAAGCTTTCAAATTTGATGCAGCAAAAGAGTCAGTTGGTGACGCTCACTTTCCAACTCAAGCCACTGTTATCTGAATCCCCTTCATCTGGTTCAAGGCTTTCCAATGAACTTTGTCTTCCAGTGCTATTTACTCTACCTTAGCATAATAGTAGAGATATCTAGCTTGTTGGTACACAATTAACCCATCTCGCACTGACATATTCGGCAGTCGGTTTTCAGTACGCCTTTCTTATCTGTCGATCCAGCTCAGGGCTCCGAGGGTGGGCTCGACGTATCCAATCAGTTTTGGATATACTGCGCATTTGCGATCCCAGTTTCTCTGCTGACCTGGGGATTGTGGACATTTTGGGATATATCCAGGGAAGAAACGGGTGACAACAAAGAGAGTGTAAAAGTCTCGAAGGGTTCCAGTGAGTAGTTGCAACCGATGTTACTGAGGACAAGGCTTTGGTTCTCCTGACCGTCAACCTGGGCCTAAACCCTAGACAATATCAGGGGCTAGTTCATGCATCTCGTTCATGGGTATCTGCCATATACCAACAATGACCTCTCCACCAAGCTGACCTTCCTCTCTTGCATCATCATGGCAGATGGCAAAGCCAATCTCTCTCCTTGGCTGGCCTTCCTGCCTTCCTCTCCGCCCCAACCCCACCAACAAGCAACGGCCCTCGGCTCCACAGATTACTTCCCGAGAAACGACGCAAAGTGCACAGCCATGCGCCTACGACTCTGCAACTACATAGATAACACAATATCTGTCCTCTGCCCCACGGCTGATTGGAACTCCAGACGCTGGAATGGAACATCACCAACTGCCGCGGGGATATCGACGCAGTGGCTTGACCAGCGGCCATTCGCGGTCCTAAGTCAGCCCCCCCGAGATGGGGTGTGGTGAGGAGTGGGAGCGAGATCGCGAATGGGATAGGGGGTGGCTGAGGAGAGGGAGAAGGGGGAGGGGGCGTGATGTGTAATGTTCGGCAGGGGCTGCATTCGCAGAG
>Ga0247780_1001136_pt1 | contig 18350 bp, 16 predicted proteins | sample UWRJL079202R5_FD_179927 | JGI IMG/M metagenome (GOLD analysis project Ga0247780, IMG submission 179927) | Plant litter microbial communities from Arlington Agricultural Research Station in Wisconsin, United States - UWRJ-L079-202R-5 | ecosystem: Environmental > Terrestrial > Plant litter >... | reverse complement strand
CGAGCACACGGGATCAGTTCCGCAAGTCTTCGGGAGCAGGATGCCTGGAAACGTACCTACCTACCTAACCCACAAGGGGAAAGGTACCTATATAGCTGCAAGTCATGACGTACATCATACCTACCTTGGGGAATGAATGCGGTAACCTGCAGCTTGCGTGCACTGCACTTGATGTTGTTGGTACTCTTTCATGACGGGAGCGTTTGGTTGCACCTTAGTGAGTCGGATTGTATCACACGCGGGGAGAACCTTCACGTTGCTAGCAAACGCATTTGCGATAGTTACAGGTCCGCCCCCATGGGACACAATCTGGAAGGGAAGGGCATACCGTACTTTGCGAATATTCTGGCGGTTCTGCCGGTCAACTGGCGGCCACACTAAGATTAACGACAGGAAGAGGGCATTTTGTCAAGGACATGCATCATCACAAAGGCAAAGCTGGTAGTTAGGTAACTATTCGTCTTTGACAGCTTGGACTATATGGCGGGAGTCCCCTCATTGTGGGTTACTTTTAAGGCGAACCGTAATACCACATAATGGAAAGAAAGAGCCCGAAACTCAAGATTTGCTGTTCTGGATGGGGGCTTTGGTGTTCCGACATGTTAGGCAAATGTCAATGCGAGCGTTTCTCTGCGTTACAGCTGTTGTTGTTCATGTAGAAAAGGGGCCCTTACTTCTAGCTGGTACCTTTGCCCAGCCTATAAGAACATCCAGTCTCCTTGCCAGGCTCCCTCGCTCATAGTATGTGTATCTGTTCACGGGAGATGTGAGTCTCATCATTTGAGCCTTGTTACCCGTTGATCGCGAGAACGGGACACCCTCATTCGCAGAGCCTGCGGAGATCCAACCGACTGTCGACAGCTGCGCTCTCTGTCTGAAATTTGGATCAAGATGGATATCCCTGTGCGCGCGCCGAGATCTATTCGACTGTCGACAGCTGCGTACCTCATGCGATCACTCCAGAAGCCCACAAACGCTGCTATTATTATTGTTTTTGCCAGAACAAAATTCAAGTTCCTCACAGTCAGGTTCTCCTTCTCAAGCTCTCAAGCCAAACATCCAAGACTTGTCACGAAGCTTTCTGCCATCCCACCTCTCGTTACACTCTGCGATTTTTTCGATTGAGTAATATCGAACGGAATTCACAAGCGGGCGTTAGTTTTGAGACGAAAACGTGTAAGTCTTCCCTTCCAGATAGCTCGTGTGTCACAACTATCTCCAGTGAACTGACAGTACCGCATGCAGCATCTACCTGGCTTCATTAACATGGCCACACGGACACCCCCCGCCCTCCGGCTCCCAGACGAGGTTCTCCTCAAAATATTTGGACTCGTCGAAGTGCTGGAGTACGACACGGAGGCCGGGCTGGTGATGGCGGACCGCAACGATGACACCATCGCCGACATCCAGAACTGCCGCCTGGTCTGCCGAAAGTTCCGCGACCTGGCATCCGAAGTGCTCGTCCGCGTCGTCCGCGTGGATATCGGGCGTCCTTCTATCGCTAAACTGGACGAAATCTCGCGGCACCCCGGCATCAGCAAAGGCGTCCGATCTGTTCGCATCTGTCAGGGCATCTATTAGGGGGGCACCCTCCCCCCTCCTAGGGTTAGGGTTATGTATGGGTCAAAAAACATGTCGTGTCTTCCACGCATCTCAATGGTTCCCAGCATTACAAAACGAACGTGATATCTTTTTTAGTAGCGATCTACACCTATTATTGATAACAAACTATAATCTACATGTTTCTCAACACTCTATTCAGTGCCTCGGTACACCACAAGGCCAGCAGGCCAGAGATTAATTAGCAGTAATACAGCCAACGCGGCAAAAGGCCTCATTTCGCACCAAATACCTTCTCTGTTGGTTTCACCGTACGGCCGCTCCTGGTCCTCTTCACGGGCCTCTCAGGGCTCAAACCCAATTCCCCCACCTGTTCGTTAGTGGAGCTGCCCGCGGCAACCCGCTTTCTTAACTTCTTGGTCATCACCAACGAAGGGCGTCGGTTTGGGCGTGAATCGCTGCGTAGAATAGTCCTTCGGCCACGCTTAGCCTCAGGCTCAGGGGTTACCTTACGACGACGGCGTGCTTTCAGTTGACGGCGAGGCTCTCTCTTAGGGCTTGGAGAAGGTATAACCTCCCAAGCTGACAGCTGACGCCGTATGTCGGGTTGAGTACGCGCTGAGTTACCTTATGGAGGCCTAGGGTTAGTCTTTCTCGGTCACTGTTTGCGTGGAGCCTTAGGGGTAGCCTTTCGCGATATTTGTGATATCCGTAGTGTCTGTGATATAGTCTGTGTAATTGTAAACTCAGGGGGCATTACAGCCTAACCGTTACGTGGTCTTCCTTGCTGCCTCTTAGCTACCTTGGGATTACGAATCTGTAGGTAAGGGTCCTCCTTATCCTAATACTGTTAGAAGCGCTAGTAATACAGATGGGGGTTACTTATAAGACTGGGTGTAAGGTGCTAGCGAGGTAGAACGCTTTAAAGGTGAATCCGTTTCTTGTTAATAAGCTGTATGTAGATTATATAACGGTATAGAATACTGTACTCTAAGGATACTATACACTCTGGCTGACAGGGGCTTAGGGGCTTAGCTGGCCGAGTCTTTATGGCAAACGCTGCTTTTATATATTGATACTTACGATTAATTAACTCTGAGGCTTTATATAATACCTTTATTAGTAAGGAATTAAAATACTCACACTTAACGTATTCTTAGCGTATCCTCACGCTCTTACTAGCTCGCTTATCCTCCCACTTCTTGATCTGGCGTAGTGTTAAGGCTTGGAGGGCATCTATAAGGCAGTAGGTAGAAGCGCGGCTGTTAATGAGGTAGCTTTTAGTGTTAAGGTTAGTTAACCTAGTTAGTAAGATGACTCTGGCTCTGAAATTACAGTAGCGTTTAATATAACAGTTGGCCCACTGCTTATAAAGAGGGAACTATTGTTTCTGGATATACTAGATTATGGCTGGTTAGTCTGAGAACTTCTTTTTTAAGGCAGCTTAGGCTTTGAAAAACAGATCTTCGTCCTTAGTATTAACTCGGGGCGTTTGTTCAGGCCGACCCTGTCGTTCTTTTTGGGCCCTGTGTGTAATATTACTGTAGCCGTTTATATACATAGCGATGCGTTCTCTGGCGCGTGCCACCGTCAAAAAGGGGCCGCGCCGCGCGGTTCTTTGAACCGTGCTTCTTTCATCAATTATCAATCCGACGATTTTCACCATGAAGACCTCCCATTAAAAGCCCAGTGAAATTCTGGCCCTTCGATCGAAGGAAGATGACCTGATCCACGGTCGCGTTTCCTTTGTTATTCCATGCTAGGCTCCGTTCTATGCTAGGCACCGTCACATACTAGGTTTTGTTTTATACTAGGTACGTATCTGTTTTCTACGTCAGTTGCATTTATGTCCCTCCGATCAGAGGACCAGTAGTCTGGGAGTCGGCCTTCCAGGCCGACTGCGACGTTCTGTGGGTGTGGTTCTCTTTGTGGTTTCTTCCCTGTTGCGTCACTGCACCAGTTCAGTCTAGACTATCTCCTTAAACATTGCCTTAACACTGTAGTAGTCGTGAGGTATACGTTAAGCTGTAGATCTAAGCTTTATCTGCTCCTCTTCTTTTTCTCAAAGCCTTATTATAGCGTTAAGCTTAGCTGGAGAAAGTGCAGGCTTGTCATTATTGTTAAACTCCTTATTTATTACGACCTGCACCTGACACAGGCCTCGAGAGGACTAGACAGGTTAAGACAGAACGTATGGCCGGACGCCAAAGACTGGGTGGGCGTTCCGAAAGCTAGCACTCCTAGAAGGGGGTTCAATGTCACTGTAGGTCGTTGTCACTATAATGCACAGAGGTGAGTCTGAACAGTAGGAAACAAATGAACAATTGAATACTAGCGTGAGGAACCAGAGTCCCTCACAGCCATCGTGGGCACGATGATGACTATCTATACTAACTACCCAAGAGGTACTTCGTACCTTGCTTTGTCTGCTCCCTTGCTTAGTGACGGAGCAACCAGAGCAACAGAGTACTGTTGCTCTGTCTGCTCCCCTGCTCTGTGACAGAGCACTCAGAGCGACAGAGCACTTTCCTGATTGGTCGTAGGGGCTTCGGGTCTTTGCACCCCTGGCCTAGTGCACGACACAGTGTGCACTGTTCAACACGTGGGGAATCGGTCGGGCCGCCCCGCCCCCGGTGACGGCCCACAGGGTCGTCACAGCCACAAAGCTCAACAGCGTCTGGAACACAGTAACAGAGCGCCATAAATCGGTGCCACAGTGTGGGGTTCTAAGGAATATAATAGCCTAGATATTATTATAGAAAGCCACCCGTACAAGGTCACTATCAGGTCGTCCGTTAGCATATATTATAATATCCTTAACTACCAGCCCACCAAGCAAGTGGCACACGAAGATAAGCGGCTAGTTACTGGTGTCGTCACGCTACCGCAGGTGTCGAAGGCTGACGATCAAACTAAGGGAGTAATCGCGGATCGTGTTCTGCGAGACCTCGCGGCCTGCAACTCCGGCATCGTACCTGAACGCTACGACCCGCACGTTAGGGATCTCGTCTGGGAGCAGCGTCTGGATCCATACGTCTCGTGCGTTTCTGGCCTTCCAAGTGTTGAGCTGGTGACCCGTCAGACCGTGGAAAAAGACGACGCTGTCCTGTTCGAGCTGTTAGCAGCGGCACCTTCGTTGAGAGATCGGGGGTGGAGCGAAAATGAACAGGACGAACTCGGCAATGCACTCGCTCCCCGCGCTCGGGGTGTAGACAGCCTTCACTCCACAAGGCGGCGCTGAAGATGCGACAGGTACTTCCTCCCTCCCGCTCCTCATGATCTTGTCGAGAAAGTTGAACGGCATTGTCAGTTTTGCGTGTGGGGACTTGGAAGAAGTTGGATGGCGAGGCCGGGAGGTTTGGACACAAAATCTGGTAGTTGGACGGCCATCCTGTCCTTGGCGCGGGGGAGTCTTCACTTTCACTTTTGGCGCTGAATATTGAAGTGCCGAGGAGAGCGACTTGCAGCGAGGCTTGGGGTCGATGTCCTAGCCTGATCCCTAGCCTTGAAGATGATCCCATGCATGTGGGCTGTGCGGCTGAGTTCATCTTCCGACAAGGCTCTAGTTGCACCTTCCTTTTGCGGCGAACCACTGCAAGCAGCGCCTTTCCGAGCACTAAAAACTGCCTCCAGAGCCAAATCACAACGCTAACCAACGCTAGTGGGGATCTCGAGCGGGCAATCTTATCCATCGCCTGCACCCGTGCACGAAACAAGGCCGCTCCGCCGGGCGTGAATGCATGGAAACTGAATGAACGGTACGAGTGGGATTTGGACACCTCCGTCCTAGACGACATGGAGCGACCGGCGCTTGAGAAGACCGCTGAAAAGCTCACAAATTCTCCCCCCCCTCAAGCCCAACCCCAGTCAACGCCTCAACCCCCCTCACCACCAACCAACTCGACAACAACGTGTGAAACCACCTCCCTGCTGCACTCTCCAACATCACCTTCTTCTGCCCTGGCCTCCTCCACATCCACATCTCATTCACAAAAACGACATGTTCTTCATCCACCCTCTCAACCCCAACAACAACGACCCCCTCCACAACCGGCCCTCGATACCCGGCCGGCGCTTCCATCGCCAGCTCTACTCTTTCCTTCTCATCGCTATCCCCACCACGATGCGCAACCCGCCAAACTCCATACACAAGATGCCCAACATCAAACTCCAGCGATCGAATCCGCTCCCTGCTAAAACTCTCAGCGACAATATCCTCTCTCGGCATCATCCTCCTTAACAAATAGACCTGCGGCGTGTTCCCGAAAGCTGTCATCGTCGCTCGGATATATTTTGTTAATAAAAACGATAGCGATGTTGGCTCCAGGTGCGACAACGCTACTGGCCGAGACGTAACCCGTTCTTCGGCGAGGATCCATTCTGAGTTCTCGTTGGCGACATCAGGGGGTGTACAGGTGGGTTTGCGGGTGATCGAAGTGAATTTGTTCCAGGGGGTGTGACGGACTCTGGTCCCAGCGATGACTTGCGGGGACACTTTGTGGTTAAGGTACAAGAGGTATGCGGCGATGAGAGTGGTGGGAATAGCGAGGGTGAGGGCGGCGATTTTGGCGACTGAGGTAATCATGGTGGTTTAGCATGATGCAAAAAGATAAGATGGAAGGTGAGTTCTGAGGCGGGGGAGGTTGATGGATAGAAATAATCGGGAACAGGAGCCGGTTTTGACGCTAGGTAAACCCCCCTACCGTAAGCACCGGGTGAATACTCATCCGTGCCAAAAGGTGCGTTCGCACGCTGATCATCAATTCATTGTAGATTAGGTTCCAAAGCCTCCTACACCGCCGTATATTGTTATTAATAAACCAGCATCATGACTTCACTCTTGCTCTCAACCTCAACCTCCCGACTTCCTAATACGCTTCGTGGACCCATGTACTTCCTTCTTGTGGCGACTTACTCCATCCTCGCGAGCGAAAGTTCGGAGACAGATCTCACACTGGGCACTGATAGGAGGATACATGGTGCTCTTGGCCCAGGCCTTATGCTTGGACCAAACATGACGGTCCTTCTCCTTCTGATCAGAAGCATTGTCCCAACCACAGCCCTCCTTGGGACAGCATCGGTGAGTGGCAGCGTGTTTCCTGAGAAAAACGTTGAGCATTATGGGTCACCGGTCGGGCAAGAAAACATCTCACCTCATCTTGTCGGTGTCAGGTTCTTGATGGTCACAACCCTTCCATGTGCAAAGCACGCGAGCTTTGGAACTTCTTCTGACGGAGAGGGGTTTGGGGGCAAAAGGAGAAACCACAGCTGCCGCTCTTCCAGACACCGTATTATCCACAGTCTCAATGGCGTCAGCTGTGCCTGAGAAAGGGGGCGGTGACAACATGTCAGCACTTCAAAGTTGCTGCATGGGCGAGTTCGAATCGTCGACCGGAATGGACCTCGGACCGTAAAGTTCGGCGGCGAGCAGCACTGGATTGGTCGATGGGCCGACCTCCCAGCTGTCAATATTTTCGTCCATCCATGAAGTCGAATAGGACATGATGGATTCTGGGAGGAAAGAGCTGGCCCATCCTTCGGGGGAAGTGACCTCATCGGGGCCTTCGTCACCGCGATCGAACGGCCAACTCGGAGCATAGGCCATGGTCTGAAGGGAGTTGACGGCTGGAGCCTCACCGCAAATTGTAAAGAGAGAGAAAAAAAGGACAACTGCGGAAGGGGATGGAGAATGAAGAACCGCCGCGCGGATTGTGGAACCGGGCTTCAAATACGCCCTGCGGAGTATTAAGGTGGGTGGGTTTGCTGGAGACTGATGTTCCGGATGCGCTGTTAGGGGCTGCTCAATTTCATGACAAGCTGCATGGGGCATACGATATGACGCAGAAATCTGCACTTCTGCGTCGAGAAGTGGCCCAACCAGATGTGTGCGGCCACCCGATGCGGTACCAGTGCCGGAAGTACATCGAGCGATTGGTGGCTGTCTTAGTGGCTGCGCAGGGAAGGAAGCCTGGAGGTCTGCCTGGAAGCTGAGGTAGCAAGAGGGAGCGGGGTCAAGGGTTGTTCTCTCCAACACTGGAATCAAGCCCTCATCGTCTCGTCTCCTCACGACGTGATTCCTCTCAGTCACACAGCCGGGGCCGAACTCGCCGGCAAAGTCGACTCTGCTGGTCACCTCAGGATGCCGGCACCGATACAGGTTAGCAGGCAGGAGCGTGAACGCTTCGTGGTGCAGTCAGCATTGCTTCGCTTGATCGACCCTGTGCGAGGGAAACCGAAGAGGACCCTCCTCGACGAAAATCCCAATGGCGACACTTCTGGCGGGCAGCGGCTCAAGCACAGATTCCTGGCTTCATTTGCTCTCATCTGTTCAACTTCAAGCTCGGGAGCTGACACAGCCTCGGCTGTCTGCTTGGAACAACATGTCCCGTCCGGAGCCGTCCTACGCGTAGCACGCAACCGCGGCTTGGCGCCGAAGGACCTAACTAGCCTTGAAAAGGTATTACAAACACTTCAAGAAGTTACTAGAAAGGGTAAGTGCCCGAGGTGCCTTGAGTTCCCCCGAAATGCTCCGAGGGTAAGTTGCTGACGACACGGGGTGTAATGCAGAAAAGTCATGGTCGCAAGGGGAAACCGAGATTCTTAGCTTGGTGGCTGAAATCGACAGAGACCGAATCTTGTCAATGGCCAAGAAGGTCGAGAAGCAGGGGTTCGGCGACCTTCTACAAAAGGCACACTCCAGGCTTCTTTCCGGTCAAGTGAATCTAGGGACGACGGCGCTGCCCGAGTTGAGACTTTGGCTTGGGAGTTGCCCTTTCAAGGCCGCACCTGCGCAAAACTGGAGTCCTGGAACCATGGCCATCCTCATTGACTGGGCAGCTAAGGCCAGGTGGACCTATCCTGAACAATTTACGGTACTCTTCGGACTTCTTAGCAGAGATATGCCGGCCTGGCTAGACGGCCTACACAAGATTGCTCGGTATAAATCCGCCATCAAATCCATGGTAAAGCTTGCAGCGAAGCTACCCGAGGTCTTTGCGGGGATTCACATCCAAGAGATCAAGGCCCCTGGTTCGCTCAGTTTCTCTCTCACCAAAGACAAAGCTCGCCGTGACCTTCTATCAACTGTCGAGAGGCTCGTCGACAAGGGCACCGCGGGGACGACTATGGAGATGCTAAAAAAGCACTTGGGGACAGAGGATGTTGAAGGCCGTTTGCGAAAAGCATGCCGCTTGGAGCTGAAGCTACACGCCGAAATGCAGCTCGTCCTCTTTTACGAAAATAACCCGAGCTTGGCTCCCCAGATGAAGTTCATGGGCTCGAGCAAGAAAGCTTGCTTTGACTGCCACCAGTATCTGCTCCATCATCCACTCAAACTCCAGGTTGAGGCCTGTCACCAGAAGATTTATCCGTCATGGATGCCACCTCCGTACTGCACAAAAGTTCCTGGAATATACAACAGAAACGCCCCATTTGCGCGACTCGGCGACAAAATTGAGCAATTGTTGAAGCATGAGCTCAAGGTCGCGCTGACCACTCCGCGGCGGCCCAAGACACAAGATTCAACTGCGGGCCCCTCTCTAACCAGAACGGCGACGGCACCGATGCAATGAATACCCACTACCTAGGTACAAGGTTGAAATATTCTCGTAGAGCTTCAACCAGCAAGGTCGCAATACATAAACTTTCATGTTGCTGGTACAGACGATTCCACGGGCTGCAGCCTTCATCTTATTTTATTTGCCAGGTCACTACATATGCAGGCCAACAGTGGTGCAGAGACGCTGCAGCCAGGTCTCGGTGAATCCTGCGGGAGGCCTCGCCACATATGGGTGGCCTCGCACATAATGGGTGACCTGGGTGGCCTTGCACATCTGGGTGGCCTTGCACATCTGGGTGGCCTCGCACATATGGGTGGCCTGGGTGGCCTTGCACATCTGGGTGGCCTCGCACATATGGGTTGGCTTGTATATCTTCATGGCCAGCCCCTCCCAGGCGAGATTGGGAATTTGGTGCCCGACCCCCCTCGGAGACGATAACATCGCGTCGGTTTCGACTGCCCAGTCAACTGTTTCTTGCATTCACATTATCACTAGAGTAGTATCTTATCTTCATCTTGGTACCTGCCATCGCCGCGAAGATGACGGACGCAAAACTCGCCGTAGGAGACCACCGGGACCTTCTGGACATCATCGACAGCCTCCGCTCGCAGGGGGTCAGCCACTATGTCGACCTACCCGAGATCATCGTCTGCGGAGACCAGTCTGCGGGGAAGAGTTCTGTCCTCGAGGCCATCTCCCACATGCCGTTCCCTACCAAGGATGGTCTCTGCACTCGTTTCGCCACCGAGCTGGTCCTTCGACGGGGCCTCTGCGTAAGCAACAAAGTGTCCATAATTCCCAGTGAGGGTCGGCTCGGAGATGACAGGGATATTCTCAAGATGTGGGAACCCAAGGCGAGCGTTGAGACGGAGGGACTGGGCGCAGTGACTCAGGAGGCGGAGCTCGCCATGGCGAACCCGATCGCCGTCCCCATTGGCAGCAGCAGCAGCAGCAACACCAGCACAGGAAGGGAGTTCTTCAACGATATCCTCCGCATCGAGCTCACCGGACCAGAGCAACCACACCTCACCATGGTGGACCTCCCCGGCCTCTTTAGGACAGGGAACAAAGACCAGTCTGAAGCCGACGCCAAAACTGTCCGCGATATGGTAGAGCGGTACATGGCACGACCGCGCAGCATCATTCTCACTGTTATCTCGGCCAAGTACGAGTATGTCCTGCAGGAAGTCACGTCGATGGCTCGACATGCCGACCCGGAAGGGCTGCGCACCATGGGTCTCATAACCAAGCCCGACACCTTGGACGTTGGCTCTGACTCGGAGAATTACTTTGTTCGTCTGGCCCAGAACAAAGAGGAAAAGCTTCGTCTTGGCTGGCATGTTCTGAGAAACCGAAACTTCGAGGAGCTTAAACGCAATGTCAGCTCGGCTGAGCGTGATGGCATCGAGAGCGACTTCTTCTCCAAGGGTTTGTGGGCTTCTATCGACCGCTCCCACTGCGGGGTGGTGGCCCTGAAGACCAGGCTCAGCGCATTGCTGAGGGACCAGATTATCGCCCAGCTCCCAAGCCTTGTGCAGGATGTGGATGATGCTATTCACATCTGCGATGCCGATTTGAAGCGGCTCGGCCCGGAGCGAGCAACCCGACAGAAGCAGCAGAGCTACCTGTTGCGCATCAGCGAGGATTACACGTCCTTGGCGACGCAAGCGGTTGAGGGCACGTATACAGCGTCTTGGTTTTTTGGAAACCGGAAGGAGCTCGACAGGTTCCCAAGAAGGTTAAGGTCTGTTGTACAGAACCGACTCGGCGATTTCGCCGATGAGATGCGGCGAAACGGCCAGAGCCAGTACATCGTCGATTCGGAGACTGAGGATGATGATGATCGCGAACCCCGAGATTCGCCTCGCATCTCTCGTTCTGAATATGTGACGGAAGTTGCTAGGGCCCTCAGGTACAGAAAGGGTCGAGAACTCCCAGGCCTCTTCAATCCACTCGTTGTTACCGACCTCTTCGTCGAGCAGTGTGAGCCTTGGAGCGGGATGACGAGACGCCTGGTTGAGGATATTCTGGAGGCCGCGCATCGGGCAACCCAGGAGATAGTCGAGGAGATCACCGCGAGCGACGTTGCGGAAGGCGTTCATAAGGTCGTTCACCAAGGAATCGAGGAGTTGAAGGCTGAACTAGACGCTCAGGTCCACGAGCTGCTTGAATCTGTCATGCAGAATGCCATCACATACAATCCCGAGCTCACTGACACCGTTCAGCGAATTCAGCAGAATAAGCGCAAACTCAAGGTCCAAAGGCTGATCCGCCAGACATTCGGACTGCATACCTTCGATGATCCAGACAAGAAGATTACGGTCAACCCCATCCACTTCCTGAACCTGGCAGGAGAGGGATCCGAGACCGACATGGAGAGGTTTGGAAGCGGCTTAGCGGTGGACTACATGGAAGCTTACTACAAGGTACCTACTTCTTATTTTCTTCAGGCCAACTGAAAGATGCTGATGTAACTGTTCACCCCGCATTCAGGTAGCCTTGAGAAGGTTCATCGATGACGTGAGCGTCTTCGCGATCGAAAACCGTCTCATTGACAAGATTCCGGCTCTTTTCAGATCGACCAGTTTTCCGGAGATGAGTGACGAGGACTTATCCCAACTCGCAGGGGAAACCCCGGAATCTTCCCAAGAGAGAAAACGTCTGGAGGAAAAATGAGGGATCCTCATGGTAGGGCTTCAGAGCTTGGAAAGACTACGAAAGCGCGGAAATCTCGTCAAGCTCCCTAAAAAGAGTCAGGGGCCACCGGGAGAGTCAGAGAAAGCGTCCGCGATGACACCGAGCGTGTCTGGACTGAGTAGTTTTGATAGCTGATTTACCCGAAAGTGAACAACGGTAGTCACCCCAGGGATGGAACAAGGAGGCACGCATCATTAGAACCAATTTCAGTCAAATACTAGCTAGTACTCATGGTCATCAAGTTGGATTGTGGTGAATCCTCATTCGTGCCGAAAGATACACCGATCACCATTCTCACGTTCATGGTAGACGGGATTTGGATTTTTGTGCTCCGAATCTGCGGACGACCCCTACCTCAGGCTCCCGTCCAATGGGCGGCCATTTGCTACCGCCACTGTCGTTTCACTTTCAGCCGCACTTCCGCCCCTTTTCAGCTGCATTTTCGTCTCCCAACACCCACAGACTCCAACCTCCTCTAAGACCACCCGTTGTGCAGGCCATCACCACGACTATACGTTCAAGGATCTGCGTTGAGTCGTGTTCCCTTCTCGCTCGAGTTCAAGTTCCGTAATGTCGTCCACTAGCATCGACATCCAATCCATCCTGGCCGCACTCCGCGAGTCCCTGGAAAATCGACCAAGAGAGCGGAACAATCTGGCAATCAAGCGACACCTGATGGGCAAGGGATTTCCCGAGCCGCTAAGCAGAGTCACCGCCTTGAACGAACTCTGCTACTGGACGGAGCAGGAGGTAGACGACGTCTTTGGACGCCTGCTCGCCACGCCCGATGAAATCAAGGACCCGGAATTGAAGAGCTTTGCGCTCAATCTCTCGGCCGCCGAAGAAGCCGCTGGGATTGGCCCTACTGACTATGTCAAGCCGTCCCGGGCCGAGGTGGAGCACTCGGCCGCGGTGCTCGGCGCGCTCTGCGTCAATCGAAAAGGCGAGTTCCGCACCAACCCCCCCGGGGGATACGCCGCGCTGTCGCACGTGTGGGCGCAGGGACTGGGATCGGATGATCAGAACAGGGGCCTCCACAGGAGCCTGATCGAACAGGTGTTTGACCGGGTGGCGCCGTTGGGTATCAACTGGATCTGGACGGATAGCGTGGCTATCCCCGGCGGCGGACAGGAGCTGGAGTTCGCTGAGGAAGAGTTGAAAGCGGAACTGATCAATGCGATGGCCGATATTTATCGGAAGGCGCGCCAAGTCATCGTCTTTGATGCGCTGGCGCTTCGCCTCGCTTCGACCGATGCCGTCGACGTGGCTGTCATCTTGTGCTTTGGGAGTAAGTCCTTTCTGGTTGGGATTTCCTGGTGCGTGTAGGCAAGGATAGACGGCTAATGGAGGCAGGATGGGTATCACGCGTGTGGACTTACCAGGAGATCAAGCTCGCCACAGACGCGGTGGTGGTCACCGAGGCTGGCTTTGTGAGATTCGCTGACATTGTCAACACCCTTCGAAGCAAGGCACACAGCGAGGTTGGAGAAGGATACGATTCCACCCAGATGGGCCGGTTTCCGAGTCTATTTCGGACGTATTTCCGCCTGCAGCGCAATGACACGGTCGGTGTTACCTTGCCGGATATTGCTATTGGGTGTGGCTACCGCAACGCTTTTGACAAGCTGGACTATGCGCGGTCCGTCTTCCCCACGCTCGGGCTCGAATGGCGATTTGGAGACACCATCGAAGAGGCCATGAGGAAGATTTATGAGGCTCAAAAATACCACGCAACGAGGCTGATCTTTTTCCACGGCCCTCCACGGGCTTCGTATCCGGGGTGGGCGCCGGCCGTCTTCCCGGGGTTAGTGGACTCCAAAAGTGCCGCAGCTGGGACTTGGAAGCTCCGCGGAATGGCGGGCGAGTGGCTCACCAGCAAGGTCAACAAGATTGTGCCGAGCAAGCCCGGATGCACGATTCTAGAGCTCGACAACGGCCAATCACCTGGCTCCTACTCACTCTGTTATATCAGCGAAGCCACGAAGGCCGAAAGTCCCAAGAGCATCGAGATCTTCGAGGAGGCAGTCCGGAAAGGAACTGCGTATGTGCTCAGCGATGAACCCCTTGTTCCACAGAAGCCTTATGCTCGTGTCGGCCTCCTCGTGGAAAAGTTCACCGAGCCGTCCAAGCCTGAGGGTTGGGTGTGCTTCACTCTCGCGATTGGTGAGACCACGGAGCCGTACAAGGTCGAAAAGCAGGAATGGCTGCTTCTGCATGAAAATCCTGCCACCGACAAGGGCAAGCAAGATTCGGAGCTCAACTATTTGCTGGAACGCAGCTCCCAACATGCCCCGTCTGGATACCGTGCCGAGAACCGCCTCCACGTCGCAGCCCAGGAAGGTGACAATGACACCATCGCCTCAATTCTAAATAGCCCAGAATACATTGATTTTGCCGCCCAGGACTCAAGGGGCTGGACGGCACTCCACTACGCCGCAGCGGGTGGCCATACTGCCGCAGTCCGTACCCTCGCCACAAACCGCGCGTGCCTCACCATCCCGACTCTCAACGGCGAAACTCCCTTGGTTCTCGCAGTGGATAACGGCCACCTCGACACCGTCTGCGAACTCGTCAAAGCCGGTGCGGATGTAAACGATTCCAGACCTAAAATCGTGTCCCCTCTCGTCACGGCGGCAAGGCGAGGCAATATCGAGATGGTCAGGCTGTTGTTGAGATTTGAGGCTGACGTGTCTCTGCCGGATGGCTGGATGGGCAGCACGCCTCTGATGTCTGCCATCCCCGGTTCGGGCGAGGCCAGGGACGAGAACTTGGCAATACTCGCCGAGTTCATCAATGCCGGTGCTGATATGAACGCGTTCGGTGGTCCAGGCGTCTCCGCCATTGCGTTCGCCGTGTTTCAGAGAAACGTGGCCGCCGCGAGGATGCTGCTCGCTCATAAGGCCGACCCCGAGGGGAACCGGGCGCTGCTGTCGCCGCTCCAGGATGCGATAGATGAGCGGGATGTCGCCATGGTGGAGGCTTTGCTGGAGTATGGAGCCCAGGTCGACGGCCCGGGCTCTGAGAAGCGGTTCCGCGACGGCTGGACGCCTATGATGTGGGCTGCTGCCGTCGGCGATGTCCCAATTGGGAGGTTGCTACGTGACAAGAGCAGCCATCTGCTATATGCGGTGGGTGGGAAGGAGAAATGGACGGCTCTGCATGTCGCGGCCGTGAAGGGCAACCGCTTTTTCTTCAAGTGGATCTTGGAGGAGAGTAAGAAGAGCAAGTATAAATGGGATGAGGTGGATTTCAAAACTGCGTGGCAGCTACGGACTTGGGATACATAGATATTGGTGATGAAGTATGGATCTGTGGGGGCCCAAGGTTGAGAGAGATGGAGATATCGATACGTTGGTTGTGGGCCGGGGAGTGTAAATCATTGAAGGGCTTTATAAGTATCAACGTATTTTAGTGTAGTTTAAAGGATAAGGCGGTACTTTCCCGCAAGGAGTCTACTAACTACGGACTTAGCTAAGTTAAACTGTCGGCTATTATGGATCAACATTAAGAGTCTGGCGTGTCTGGGTAATACGCGCTTGCATCGTCCGCGGCGTAGACGGTAGTAATAGTACTACGTACAGACACGGAGCACCACCTGCGGGAACTCTGGACCCGGATGTTAAGAGTACCGCCCGACGGTATCGGCGCCGGTGACAAATTTTTCCTGTCTGACGGCGACTCCATCTCGGCGATGCGGCTGGTAGCTTGGGCGCGCGAAACTGGCGTCTTTGACGGCAGCTCGCTCACGGTCGCCGATGTCTTTCAGCATCCTATCTTGTCGGACCTAGCTGCGACGTTGGACGCGAGGCGGACGGACGGTGCTCGCCTTCCTCAGGCCCCATGTTATCAACCATTCTGCCCCTACTGCTGGGCGGTGGGCCAATATAGGGCTGGATAAACATGGTCGCCAGCTCGGGATTCCTGTTAAGCGCGGCACACCGTAGTTGCTATGCGACATGCTGGCGTTCTGGGGCTGGCTGAATGCTTTTTTGAGGGTGGCAGTCTCCGAGCGGAGTCCGACTACTGCCGCTAACTGGCCAATAACTGGCAGACCACAGATTGATAGACGGCTGGTGTGGTTAGATTCTCTCCGCGCGCAACAGCCAAGCGAACAGCCTAGTAATCTGTGACGAATCTAGGTACACAAAATTTCCATTTTCGTTCGTTGTCCTGAGCAGGGTGAGCTATAGCTAATTTGTCCTAAGCTTTCCCTAATTCTTCCCTGAGCTAGGGTAGTCCCATACGCCACCGCTGTACAGCTTCATAGGCCCGTTTTCAGTCCCCCCGGCTGAAGTTTCCTCCTTAGTGTCCACTTTTCTAGCATATACTAGTACAAGTAAGTTAGTACGTAGCATCCTAATCTAGTTCCTAAGATAGTACGTAGTATCCTAGTACCAAAAGTGAGATGGTATTCAGTTTATCATTTTAATATATAGGTATAGTATATAACATACTAGCACTTAGAATATACCAGTTCATAGCATACCAGTGTATAATATCCTAGCTTAGAATACATTATATCCCGAAATAAGCTAATACTGCCCTACCCTTGAATATCATTATAGCTCAGCGGCACATAACCATTCAGCAGCTTTACGGCATTACCTATTCTTAAGACCCTATCACATCGTCCGACTTACAAGAACTAAAAGGATTTCCTATCTTAGAAATCCGAGATAGTATATTACTAGCCGGCTTTAGTCTCGACGAGTTTAGCATCATCGTCCACAAGCAATTTGCTGTGCTCTGGCTGCGTGTGGTACTTAGGTACCTAGGTACCTGTTAAAATAGGGGCGCTTCTAAGTGCCCTAAATGCCCCTGAGTTCTAGCTAGCTCAGTAGCTGCTCCTATATACCCTAGACCCTAGCCAATGGCTAGGGTTCTATCATGCGGATTCTGGGCCCCCTTTGGGGCCTACGAGCACCTTTTTAAAAATTTCCATACAAAAACCACGATCGGAATATGCGCGCCAACGGAAAAGCTACTGCACAGGGGTCGGTGGATATACAGGTAGTAGGTCTAAGTGTGAGCCCCACCGTAGATAGTTACCTTTAATTCTTAGTCTGGTGGTCACCGCTTTATCGATGGGAGAGCGGACGGGATCCCGAGTTCTCCAATGGGTATGGCCGTATGTGACAGGTTCCGCGCATTCTTCAGCATTTGATGGAGGGCTGAGTTGTACTTTTCAGAATGTGTTGCCTGTCCCTTCATTGCCCATAGCTTCATGAGCATCCAGACCGCTAGGCGGGGGTCACGTCACCACGTCAAAGAAAGGGGGCAAAGCAATCTAGAAGTACCAGTACTCTAAATCAAGAAAGGAAGCTGACCACCTAACTGTAGTCTTATGCGCCAGACAATCATACAGCAACAAAAGGAGGCAGTAAACAATCCCCCCTCCCAGTTTAGCACTTTCAGCGCCCATCAACCCCCACCACAGCGCCATCGCTGCAAGCGACCGACTTGGACTCAAAGACGTAGTTGCTGTTGAACTCCTGAGTGCGCTCGAGGCTCAAACCGGCGCCGCCGCAGCCCTGGAGGGTGAAGGGGCCGTTGCCGCCGTCGACGAAGAAGTCAATGCCGCAAGGGCTGCTAGTGCCGACGATGATGATTGTAAAGCCGGAGCAGACGTCTGGGGTTCCGTTGGTCCTGGGGCAATTGTTAGCGTAAGTGCTGGGAAAAGGGCTGAAAGATAGCAGAGGCCGACGACGAGGGGGAGGAAGAGGAAGGGGGCAAATACCAGGCGACTTGGGACTGGCCACCCGAGGGGCCCTAGCGGAGGGCTATGAAGACGGTGGCACTGGCAAGGGGGGAGGCGACAAGAACCGCGAGGAAAGCGGAGGTGGGGATGGAGAACTGCATTTCCAAGGGTTGGGGATGGTGTAATTGTTGGTAGAGTTAGCAGAAATAGTGCGATGATTGAGAGGTTGATGAAAGGAGATATTATTAGGAGTGTTGGCGATGTGAGTTTGTTGATAGTGAATCTGGACCAGTGCCCGGAAAAGTCGAAATAGCTTCGCAATATACCTACCTATATATGCACTGTGGCCGCTTTCCAGGAGCTGGGTTGGGGGCCTTGCATTGGACTTCCGCAGGAGGAAGGGGAGCCCCAGAGACAGACAAGACCAGTTTCACCACCTGCCCGTCAAGCTCCGAAATGTTCGACCTCAGCGATAAACGTGTTGTCAATCAGAAATCTCGGATGACCCCGCGGCTTCAAGTACCGCCCGCTTGCGAAAGGCGACTCTGTCCGTTTGCTGATTCTCAAGCCCTCGCCAGATGCGGCAGCCGAGCTGCCCGAGGGGCCCGCTGCTCCACACGACAATCCCTGACTGCAACAGCGACTTGCTCATTCACCGCCCGCGCCTTCTTACTGTTTGGGCAGAAAAGAAAAGCCATACGAGATTCGCCTAGATGGCTGCGCCATGCCGATAACCGCGGCTTTGGATGCCGCGCTTTCGGGCCCCGAGATCCACACCTCCTTCGAATCGGGCAATGCGGGCAGCCAAGTTGAAGACTCACTTGATGTCGAGTCGC
>Ga0247780_1001135_pt1 | contig 18376 bp, 7 predicted proteins | sample UWRJL079202R5_FD_179927 | JGI IMG/M metagenome (GOLD analysis project Ga0247780, IMG submission 179927) | Plant litter microbial communities from Arlington Agricultural Research Station in Wisconsin, United States - UWRJ-L079-202R-5 | ecosystem: Environmental > Terrestrial > Plant litter >... | reverse complement strand
GAAGCGATTGATGAAGTAAATTCCAAAGTTTGGAAGAATTTGATGCCATTTTGAAGGAGAAATGGCGGTGTGTTTGGTGTTCGAGAAGATTCGGATCTGTGCTTACAGAAGTGGCCAGTGCGGGGGGTGGCCAGTTCCCCCCCCTTTGACTTAACGAGTAGAGTAGCGTGGTTAGTATCGTATCTAGGCAAAGCCCTTGGACTTGAAGCTCCTTGTGGCCAAGTGGGGTCTTGTCAAAACTCCAGCGGATGTCGCCGTTTGCCTTGAAAACCGGCGAATCGTGCGCATCTCCGAACCATGGGTTGGGAACCAAGCGGGCGCTATAATCCGGAACCCACGAAGGAAGGCCTTCAATGTTTTTAACAGATGCATCCTCAACATGTTCGAAGAATCTCAGGTCCCCATAGCCTTCTAGCATCATCCTAGCCGTACGCGTATATACCGTTTCCACATCGAGATGATAATTCGGGACGAGCTGGTCGGGATGTGTCGAGAACAGCGACCTGTCCTTGCGCGCAATGCCAAGCAGTGAGAAGATCTTGTCTCTCGGGTCGCCCGCATCCGAGCATCTAAAAGCGGCAAGAAGATACCGAAACAGAGCAAGGTTGCCATGTTGCCGTATGCCCGCCTTCGTCGCCTGTAAATAGACGGCTTAGACCCCAAGGTCGAGGGTGATATCTCCTGCCAGCAGCGACTTGTACACCCCGGTGAAGAAACGGATATTCTCGTTGCTCCTGAAGCTATCCAAAGTCACCTGATTGCTCCACTACGTAGCAGTCAGAAACCCTAACGTCCGCTCAAGCCACTCCCACGGAAAGACGTGATCCCCACAAAGCACCACGACGTATCTCCCAAGCACGACCTCTTGGATAATCCATACTCTCTTGAACCAAGGCCGATCTTGTAACAGCACTAGGCCCAAATAGTGCTGCCACCGCGGGTGCTGGCCAACGCCGAATCGTTCAAAGACACGGTTCTGAGTGAACCAATCCACTTCTCTCACCTCACCGTACCGATTCGGTGGGATAGCCGATATCGCCTTGACAGCGGATATAGCGTCTTTGGTAAACTCATCCGCGTCGCCGAGCCAGATAAGCACTCTCTCTGCGCGTTTATAGATATCGTCCATCTGACACACTTGCTCGGTCTTTTCGGAGGGGCCATTTTTGGTTGATGCAGATAGCGTCGGCCCAGAGGTAGCGCGACTTGGCTGTCTTGATGGTGCCTAGGTATAGGAGAGAGCATCGAAGGCAGGGGCGCTGTCGAGGGCAAATGTGGAAATAGCGAGAGACAACGGTGCGAGTCCGAAAGGAAGCCGTGTAGTTTTGATCCCGAGTAGTCTGATGCTCGATAGGCTTTGCAGCTTGTCGTATGCGTACGCGTTTGGTGTCTCCATGGTCGTTTGCTTGGACACCTGCCGCCACGGTCATATGCCATTCATCACCTTTTTCTTGATGAGGGAATTAACAGCTCACCGGACTTTCGGACGGACTTCGGATATTGCCAACAGTAGCGTGCTGCAAGCCCCCAAATGTTGCGGCTGAGGGGACAAGCAGGCTCGGAGCCTTGTTCAATCTAGGTCACATGATCTCAGGATGTTGAGGGCGGCGTCGCATTCAATAAAGGCAAAACGCAGTCTTTAAGCTTTCCGGAGGAAAGGACTAGGTGTTTATAGTCTCTCTAGCTTTCGAGCGGACCAACCATCTACTCCATGTTGTGAGATAGTTCATAGCATCCTGATCTAATTCCTAAGATAGTACGTAGTATCTTGGCACCAACACTAGGACGGTATTTAACGTACCAGTATATTATATAGCACAGTACAAAGAAAACAAGAGTGCATATTTTTGAAAATAGGACCCATTTTGACCCTCTTTATATATGGGATCAACTCTAGGCCCACTCGGCCAGAGTTCAAACAATTTGGCTTGGGATTTGCGTGATTGGAACTCCCAGTCCGATTTCTGAATTGATTAGTGCTGCCAAGGCACGGCATAAATGCCACTTGGACATTCCCAAATTACTTGGCATGCGGGCACTGCCACCGCCACCCACGTGCACCCACCCTCGTGCTGGCGCGTCACCCACCCTTCAGGCAGCAACAGTTGATGTTCCAGTATTGTAGACATTCCATTACGACTACCATCAAGGCTCGGCCTGGGATAATTCTTTCTCTAGAAATACACAGTCTCACTCACGCAGGCCATCCTTGCAATGCTTGTCCAGGCGCCCGCAAAACATAGGCTGGATGAAGGGAGGACCGATGTCTTTGAAGGACCGTCGGCTGCACCGACTGTGGTTATTGACGCCGGGTGAGCAGTTTCGCTTTTCCAACATCCTTAGCTATCAGAATCACCATTGACATGGTGTAGGTCATGTACGACGAAATACGGCTTCGGGGGCAACTCGACACCTTCCGAGCTCTGTATGTTTACACAACCCCCTTTATCTCGTTCGATCAGCAGGGAAAGTCTGACAGCCAGCAGTGTCAATCGTAGGACGGCGGAGGCATGTTCCGTATGTCCCTTCCTCCCTTCCCTCACACACCTACACCTATTAACAGATTCCAGAATGTGCCTTCTCGGTGCCACCTATCGACCAGATACCTACGTCGGCAGCGACGTCCATGGCAACGAGCAGTTCCTCAACATCCGGGCCCCTATTTCCGGGAACGAAGTCCTCAGTTGGGATGACGTCGAGGTCATCTGGCACCACATCTTTTACTCGAAGCTCAAAATCGACCCCGTCGAGCATCCCATGGTGCTCACTACGCCAGCAGCCGGGAGATCGGCAAAGGACAAGTAGCTACCCCGCCCCTTCTCATCTACGGAGATGTTTTCATGACTCTAACACTGGCAAAGCGAAACCCTCGCAATCCTCCTCTTCGAAACATTCAATGCCCCACGTGCCTTCGTCGCCCCACCCGCCCTTTTATCCCTCCTCTCCGCAGGCCGTTCCACAGGCCTCGTCATCGACTCAGGCCATGCACACACCACATGCGTTCCTATCTATGCTGGATTTCCTCTTGCCCACGCAACGAAGTCTCTCCCGCTGGGGGGCAGGGAGATTGCCGCGCATTTGGGGTCTATCCTTCCGGGGCCGACGCTCGAGGATGACACGCTCCAAGAGATAAAGGAGAAGCACTGCCGCGCTGAGCTGGATCCGTTCCATGCCGTTGCAGAAGGGACCTGGAAGGGACAGGAGTATGCCCTGCCGGACGGGAAGGTTGTGTGTGTTGGGACGGAGGCCTTTCGCGCGCCTGAGCCGCTATTCGCGCCGTTTCTTGGCCTGGGTGACACAGTGCGGCGAGTGATTGGGACGGCGGATTGTAGTGTGAGGAAGGAGCTTTGGGGGAGTATTGTCTTAGTGAGTTTAGTCCATTCCTGCTAAAGAGATGCAACAACCAGTGGCAGACTGACGGATGGTCGCAGAGCGGTGGAAATGTCTTGCTCCCGGGCTTCGCGGACCGCCTCCGGCAAGACCTCAAGGCTGTGGCCTCTCACGACTCAACGGTGAGCCTCTTTACTCCCCCAGACCCCAAGACAGCGGCATGGCGCGGCGGATCGATGCTCAGCGGGCTCAGCACGTTCCGAGACATGTGTATTCCCTACAGCGAGTACGACGAGTACGGACCGGTGCTACTCCAGCGAAAGTGTCTGGGTATTGGCCTCTAGCTCACTAGTACCACTGCAATATCGCGACTTTCGTTTCTGCAGCGGCGGTAGTGACAGGTCCCCGCCCGGCTTATAGTCCTGATATTGATACAATCACTTCATGCCCGCCCCCCAACAGAATCCCACCTCCCCGGGCGGTTCTACTGTTCCAAGAAACACCTCTCCACTATGCCGTCCCTCACTTTCGGATGCTGGCATCGTCCATCGCCATCGAACCACCCCTCCCCAAGCACCAAGTCCACCTCAGCCAGCCAGCCAAGCGGCGCCACCCCCTCCGAGTCGCTGCGGCGTCGTCTGGTCGGGGTCCGCTCCGCTGCCTGGGATGTCTATCTGTCTTTCTTGCTGGTCATGCTGTCAATGGTGATTGATATTGGGGATGGCGATATTTTCAAGTCTTGAGTTAGGAAGTATATTTTGAGACGGAAATCTATCGCCGCTTATAATACTTGCGAGCGGAGGAGTGACTGAGTTACTTCGGCCAGCGTGGCACAGGAGCATGTTGAGTTGCCGGCTGGCGAGTGAATTGAGGGTATGTAACTATATGCATGCGGCAAAACTTTGTTAGCTTATTGGCAGTTGGTTTCAGGCCGAGAACTCCCATCCAACGTTCTAATAACTACTCAACCAATTAACCTACCTGAGGATCTTGCCCTCTGGAATGGTATCGAGGGGGAGGCCTGTGCTTTCATCTACCAACTTGGCGGGGGACACGGGACATGCAGCTCAGCCCCCGTGTGGTAGAAGCGTGGTAATGCGCAGTCATGGGGAATCACTTGTGCGAAACCCTCCAAGTTAGCAACCAGCGAGTGCACAGTGGCATCAGGTCCCATGGAAATGCCATCCATTGCTTTGACTCGTACTTGTCTTGTCCCATGGTTGCTCCCGCGCCCCTTTGGTAGATACGGACTCCGAGGGAAAGAACGTAGCGCAATTCGAATAGTTTTCCCCATCAAGTGGGTCTTTCCTTCCCCAATGAGGTCAATTCAAGCAAGCACGAATTTTGATGAAGTTGCTATCCCTCGTCTCCTTCAGCCCCCCAGTCGCTTGTCCTCTTTCTGATTTTCCTCCTCACCGCCACTCAACATTGAACCAACATTAACGACTACCCAAGACACTCCGGCACCACAGAGCCGAGTCTTTGCATGGTGCCATCTGGAATCGGCACACTCCATCGAAGCGGTTTTGCCTCTGCAAGTTTCTCCGCAGGCGTACAGTTTTCCCACGGATAATACGGCGCGTCAATTCTTCCCATTCTAGCGCGGCCGGGGGCTACACGCAACTTCAGCCGGCAACGCCTCACAGCGGGGATGTAACTCCCCGCCAGGTGTCGGCCAATCGTTTGACATAACCCGATTCGCGCGCTTGTGGGACAAAGTTCCGAGTTATGGATGAATCTTCAGGGCTGCGTCTTTGATTAAGGTACCCACGATGGAGATGACGACAGCAACGTCCAGACGTATATATTTTGCACGGCCCGGATCGCTCGTCCATGAGAGATTTGTCGGTCAACCGCGGTCATGGTGCGTCTCCTCTCGGTTGCTCTGCTCGTCCAGAGCGTCATCGCTCAAACTCCACCCGCCGGGTGTTCGACTGGGGCCATCTACAAGCCGCAGCCCTTTGGCTTCTTTGCCAACAACACCATCTACACGCCGACAGGCAACGAGTCCATCACGTACCCGCGCCATGTCGAGCTGGCGGATGGCACCATCCTAGCGACGGCATCGCTGCGGGGCCACAGCACGCCGGCCGCCTTCCCCGTCTTTGAGAGCAAGGACGGCGGCGCCAGTTGGCGGTGGATTTCCGACGTCAAGGACCAGGTCAATGGCTGGGGTTTCGGTGCCCAGCCCGCACTCGTTGAGCTAACCGAGTCAATTGGTGGCTTCCCCGTCGGCACCGTCCTCGCCTCGGGAAACAGTGCGAGCAACAACGGGACTCGCATCGACTTGTACGCCAGCACCGACAAGGCGCGCACCTGGAAGTTCGTCAGCCACATCGCCCAGGGCGGCCGCCCCAACACCACCAACGGCGCTGACCCCATCTGGGAGCCTTATCTCTTGGTCTACAACCACTCCCTCGTTGCCTACTACTCCGACCAGCGCGACCCCCTGCACGGCCAGAAACTGGCCCATCAGGTGTCTACCGATCTGGTCAGCTGGGGCCCGGTCGTCAACGACGTCGCTTACGATCTGTATATTGCGCGCCCTGGTATGACCGTGGTGGCCTACATCCCGCCCATTGACCAGTGGATCCTGGTCTACGAGCGACCTATTGGTAACTCCAGCTCGCACGGTGTTAACTACCCCGTCTACTACGTCATGGCCAAATCACCCCTCGACTTCCGCCTCTCCGAGGGCCTGCCCATTGTCATTGACGATCGGATCGCCCCCAATGCGAGCCCCTACGTCGTCTGGAGCTCGGTGGGCGGGCCGAATGGCACCATCGTGGTGTCGGACGCTGATAACAAGGTCGTGTACACGAACCAGGCCGGCGGTGATGTGAACAAGTGGGAGATTCACGACACACCTGCTGGTGCCACCTACAGCAGGTCCATCCATATCTTGAGCAAGCACCAGGATAGCTTGCTGCTGTTTGGAGGAGAGACCTTTGACGACATGGGTCTGCATCTCCTGACGCCGTTTACGGCCACGGTGGTGAGCTTGACGGATATTGTCAAGAATTGGTAGTTGCCTAGGTACCTATTGTTTGTAAAAGTGGCGAGCAATGAAAATTGGGGTGTTGTTATCTGCAAAACTGATGACTGCTTAAGTTATGGCGGCATGTGTGTCGTGATATTTGGGGTCCTACACAATCTTGATGCCAACACGTGCCCGAACATATATGTACATGAGAACGGCTCCTTTCACTATAGTGAAAGTGGGGTGGGACCTACTGCGAAACCGCCATCCTACGCCGATTGGCCTCACTCTATCTTCAAGCAGAAGTGGCGATGCTTGAAAATGTCTTGCACCAAGTGGCAGAAACTGATGGCAAGTCGGGCGACCGAGACAGAGTCCTTTATACGAGGGACGCAAAGCCTTCGTGACTACATGACGGTCACTAACGGCAACTCAGAACAGCGGAAGATCATAACCCATGTGAGAGAGAAACTTAAAGTATAAACTCGGAATCACCTGCATCTCTGGCATGATGATTACGTCCTGCTGGCCGGACTTGACACTAACAGGCCATACACCTACCTACCTACCAGACAAGGCTCTATCTTCAGCGCAAGGTTGCTGAGGTTGGACCGCCTAACATGAGGGTGATTTCGATTTCCTGCAGATGTGGACGAACTCGCGATCTATGGGCAACGTCTATCTGCTTGGCGGCGACATTGACATATGGGAGACCTTCAATCCCTCGAAGCTTGTGTGTCTTGTCGCGCCACAACAACAGTTTCCTTCTTCTGCGCTGGTATTACCGCCTTGTTGGCCATCATATCAGAAAACCAGATCCTGCAGAGATACACCAGAATAGTGTCAACTAGTACTCTCATGAAGTATTTGGAGGTGTGAGGTATGAACTTAAAAGCTTGGACGCGGAAGAATAGCCACTTCCATCGCTGCGTGGGGAAAGATTCCGCTATGTGTGTCGTGATGTGTAGGATCTCGCGACAGTCTTAAAGCCAGGAGTTTCAGAACGTGTATGTGCATACCTCTATAGTCTCAGACTAAAAATAAGTGGATCCCGTACGAAGATGGTTAGGCTAAAATCAGGCTCGCCTTACCCCCAGCTCAGCTTCGGCTTACCATTACTCGCCTAATGCTCACCCTGCCATAAAAGTTGGCAAGTTTACGCGATATTGGACCGATTTTGGGCCTCACCTCTGAAAAAAGTTGCCTGGATACGGGGGTCCCAGAAATCGGACCCTTATCCCCCTACTCTAACAAAACAAAACCGCCCTCAATATAGAGGCTAAGAATTGGGCTCGGTGGCTAACGTTTTCACTCTCCGTTTCGAGATTCTAGGTTGTAGTAATCATGCCTGCCTACCGCACGACCGCTCTTCCCCTAGCCATAAAGAGATAGCCCGACTTGTCCTACTCCCTACAGCACGATTTCTCGACCTATACGAGTACTAGTGCTTGTTGGCTGCCTGCCCGGTTGCTGACAATTCCCTGCGCTGGATGTCACGGCTGGGTGAGAATCTTAAGTAGTTCATTCTCTGTCAGGCTTACAGGGCGCTGTATGCAAGGGGGGTGCACTAATGGTGGGTTTAAGTGGCTAGCCACCAAGTTTTGTCCTCATCCCTGCAACTTTGTTACGGAGCCCGCGCTCGTCGTCTAATCACCTACGGAAGCTGATGGCTGATAGTTATTATTAATGTCTTCAGAAAGTTAAGAAACTCCCCTATCTCACCGTCTGAAAGACTAAAAGGGAGAGCTATTTACCTTATATAGCCCCCTGTTAGGCGCTATTAACATGTTAGCTACCTTAAACGTATAGCCTTATGTTCTAGCAGATTACTTTATTTAAACTCCTAGAGCTACTGTTATTACATCTAGCTCTAGCTTTCCCTATATAGCCTCTCCTTTAACACTCGTTACTAAGACTTTTTTCTTTCTCCACGACAGTTAAAACATTAAGACTGCTGTGACTAATAACAGAATCCTAACAGCTACTAAATCCACCGTAATATTAATCGCTCCTCCAGTATTAAAAACTCCGTTGAAATCTCGAAACTCCCCCCTAACGACTCTTGGATGCGCTGCACCCGACGCTTAGCATTCCTGCGGGCGTGACTCTAGCTTTGAGTCCAGGACAAGGTCAGAGGTGTTGGAAGCGCTGCACTCTGGATTCTTTGGAATTAAAGGGGTTGTAACTGCGTGATTGTATTGTTTGTTCAGCTCTCTGGCTCAGCCAGAGAGCCTTCCTTATAGCTGTGAGTAGTGGCAAGCCGTGTGGCAAAGCCACACGGCTACAATTGCGCGTCTGTGGCAATAGTTACAAATCTATTGTTCTGGTGGTTTCCAGACTCTTCTTTCTGACAGTTCTGGCCTCTGGCTAGAACTCCCTTCTTTCTGACAATACCAGCCACCAACTACCTTACACCAGCCGCTACCCCTTTAACACTAGCTATTAAGACTCTTATTTTGGAAGATGTTCTTAACTGTATCGAAGTCAAACCCATTAGCAGTAAGGCTCTAAAGGCTCTAAAGCCACTACCTTCTTATTCGACTACCTTTCCAGCCTGCCTTACCAACGCCTTAATAACACTGCCGCCAGCCGTTAATAGCCCTTCGCTAGCTAACAACCATAGCCTTCAGCTATAACAGCATAAACACAAACTGTTACAGATTCTTAATATTGATAAAACGCCTCTCACGTTCGAGTACTCTAATAACCAGACTTACAATAAGATAAAGAATAAGACCGTTAAGACACACGTAATTAAAAGCAGTTAATCTAAGTAGCAGTGCTTATTACTTTCGTACCATCCAGCAGATAAAATTACATATGTAAAGCTAAAAGACGACGTGTCGCCCAAGCTTTGCAAAGAGTGTTCGCAGAATGACGAGGACATCTACCTCCATCACCGAAGCATCTCGCCAGTTGGAGGATGGCATCTTGGCAAGCGGACAACTGTTGGCTTGGAAGAGTAATCAGGTGACCGCGGTTGGACTGCCAAGCCTCCCTTGCAGGCGGAGGAGGCATTGCTGCGGCTGGGCTCCAGGTTTCTACCTCTCCTCTCGACAGCTGGAAATTTAAACATCATGCGACCAGATTCTTCTTGCATCGCTCTCTTTGGCCAGAGAGCAGTGCATTCATTTCATGGATTTTTCATCAGCTTGGCAATTGAGCCAGCGGGTTCGCTCGATCGATTGAGACTTGTGCGCCAACTCGGCTCCCCGGTTTGCTGCGACGACAGGCCTGCCAGACTTTTGGACGGGCAGAAGCGCTGGCAGTGACGCCCGTGGAAGATGGCAACAAACATAACCAATGGAGAATTTCTGAGCTGGGTGTAAGTATGCTACCTGCTCCAGCTCAGACATAGACTTTTTGACACTTATCCGCAGCCAAGAGCCGGAGGGCAGAGGATCATTCGGCATCTTGAAGAGCTGTGTCATCACCCTCGTGCTCTGCGTGTATACTGCGCTTCATCTCAACATTCCACCTGCAAATTCGTCCAAGACTTTTCTCACTTGGAGAAAAACGAAATGGATCCTCGTTGGCTTGTTCGCTCCCGAAGTTGTTGTGTACATCGCGTGGGCTCAAAGACAGCGAGTCAAGAGACTATCAGAGGATGTCGAGAGTATATTTGCTGACGAGTTGAGTTGTGACCCTACGGAAAATATCCATCTGATTGACTGACGTTCTCGAAGGCCAAGAAGGACCAAAGCTTGGAGAGGAAGCATGAATGGACCATGACACACAGCTGGTTTGCCTGCATAGGAGGCTTTGCTATCGACACCAAGCAGGGCCAGGATGAGCTCCCAGCCGAGTACATCCCTGGCTCTCCCCGGCTCGCTTTGAGCAGGAAGGCGGTTACCGTGCTGGCACGCAGCGGTATGCTTCCCGATATCAGCAAGGAGTTCATTACCGATAAGAGCAAGGCCGATGCTCTGGCAAAAGCCCTGGTTATCACACAGGCCAGCTGGCTGATTTTGCGATTTTGCAGTGCATTATGCGCTTCGCCAACAGACTGCATGTCACGGCCCTCGAACTCAATGCGCTTGCTCATGCCGTTTGTGCGCTTTTGGTGTACGCCCTATGGTGGCGCAAACCACTAGACGTTACTGAACCGGCTATCTTGGCTGGGGAGTCGGCTCCTGGACTTGCAGCAACCCTTTGGGCCTGCAGTAGACGCGAGACTGCCGACGTCCGTTGGATAGAAAAGATCTCGGCCAGGTCCTGCGGACTTTCTGCGATGAGCCAGATTCCGCTAAACAACTCGCACCATCATCAGCCGGAGATCCTGAGCAGGAATACTCCATCACCATTATAGAGACGGAGACGAGGCGAAAGACGACGTATAATCTCATGGTTCACGATCTTCCTCACCCGATCACCTTCACGGCGAATGGCAATGGCGAGAAAAATCCGATCCTGCTTCTGATGACGCCGGGGGCGAATGCACTGTTGTGTCCTCCACAGCCAAGACATGGCAACATTGGTGTTTACGATACCATTGCCCTTTCCCATTTGGTGCGATGGCAGCTGCTGCGACGTTTCGTTCATGACCAACCACCCTCGCCGCTTTGTTGTTTAGAAAAGAGGGAGTGTCCACCAGGAAAGTCGGTGACAGCTCCCTCTGCTATGAGATCTGCACCCCACCCACGGAGGTTGCAAGGTTCATTCAGTCTAGCTTTCCCGACAAAATCCTCCGGATGATGTATCTTCGGTCGATGAACCATCATCGTCTTGGCTACAGACCGGTCACCACGGCGATATCGAATTGGGCCAAACCAGGGCCTGATACCGTCGAGAGAGCCGCCTCAATAATTCAATCAATGGCCGTGTTTTGGCTTGCAGCACTAATATACCGTGCTCTCCATGCTGTCGCGTGGACAGATCACTTTGCGATACCGGCAGAAGCCCTGATATGGAAGATTTCATGCATCTCCGTCGCAGGCTTGAGCTCTGTAGCCATGGCTATTCTGACGGCTTGGGACGCCTTGAGACGCTATGACATGTACCGGCAGTCAGGTTTGATGGGTATTGGCACAACCGACCGGAGGGCACATTGAAGAAAGCCTGGAAGTACGCCTGGAGCGAAAAGCTGTCGAAACGCACGAAGGACAGGCTGGTATGGTTCGGCTTTGGATTATTGGTTGCAATCCCCGTTCTCTTTTACATCTTTTGCCGGGCGTTCTTAGTCGTTGAGGATTTCGTTAGCCTTAGAAGCCTGCCTGCGTTGGCGTTTCATACACCGGAGTAGACTCAGTATTTAGCACATCTTTAGACTGGTTAAGCTTGCCTGTGGAGGGTGCCCGAGGAGTTTCTCAGGGAGTTAGACGCGGAAATTAGCTCGCAGGCTGCCAAAATCTAGAACCTTTCCGTTGTTCATGACTGCGCGTTTGCTTACAGCGCAGACCCTCTTCGCTCTCAGTCGCCCTGCACCCCAGCCCCAGCCATCGCTGCTATCTTGTTTTGCACTGAGTGAATTCACTATAGACGAGGCATCCGCCTCTAAAGGAGCAGAGACTACAACAACTTCTCTCTATTTTTATTTTTATTTTTATTTCGCCAGCAACAAACAGTGCTACGATGGGTTTGTCCTCATTCCCTCTCAGTAGCGGCATGACGATCCCTGTGGTCAGTGCATCTTCTATTTACGTAGGCTAATGGGTTCGAGTCAGCGAGCTGCTGACAGAAGTTAGATTGGTTCCAGTACCGGAACGAAGTGGCACAAACGGGGCGATGATCCGGTGTACCAGGATCTCGTTTAGATCCTAAAGTTTGCGATCGCGCATCGCTTCACTCATCGATTGCGCCGAGGCCTACGTAATAGAGGAAGAGGTGGTAATCACGATCAAAGAGAGTGGCGTAGCTCGCGAAAAGCTTTTCGTGACCAGAAAAAGTCCTCGGTTCCATTGCTGAGACACCCGCCGCCCCCAACGCAATCTTGAAGAACCTTCGACTTACCTTAAATATGTCGACTTGCAAGTCTCCAACTGAATTTACGGCCCGAGCTGATTGTTTGAAGTTACATGATTCACTCCCCATACTTCAGCGGGCCGATGACTGCGTACCCTGGCTGAGGAGCAAGGGCGTCCAGGTTTGTGGCTTATTCCCGTGACCTTTATCACCGCCGTGACAGGTGGCCCCTTGGTCGCTGTCATCAAAAGGACTACCAAAGCATATAAAGTTCGGTCGATTTTGCGTTGCTTAGTTGGTAAGTGCAGAAAGGGTCATGGTGGTCCTTATATTCACGACGGCAAAGCAGAGCTGGCTCGACAAGTTTGGAAGACTACGTAACTGGGGCTTAGTAACAGCGAGGTTGCAAAGATTGAGGCTCTCTGTCTGACTTATCACTACAGGAACTGGGGAAAGATCCGGTTTACGCCGTTGATAGCACTTGATGAGCAGCAACAGAGTGAAACTAAGATAGACTAGGGAATACTCTCTTGATGAAATTAGGACAAATCTTGGAATCCACAACGAATAGAGGCCGAAAAAAAACGCGTTGGAGGCAGACCTTCTTTCCTTTTATGGATTAGATAACAAAATGATGATGAACTTGAACTGAATTTGGCGATAAGGGTTTTTATTCCTACCGTATCATCGGCCTCTTTTACATCGCGGTGAGGCCTGTTTTTCGGCTATTTTCCCAAATGTGCTCATTCCTGGGCAGAAATGGCATTTAGAAACGGCTTTGAGGGTAACTGAAGGGACATGGTTGTGGTTCTCCAGGCGATCTTAACTCATTCTATCTCAGAGAGATGACCCGAAATCCTTAGAATTCACTACCTTTGACCACTACGTGACGCGACAGCCGACACGATACGGCACGAGACTAAACGCCCGACTGGCCGTGTAAGCCGGGGGTAATTGTTTTTGGGCCGGAATTCAGGGGCGATGTGGACTAGGTTTTCAGTGACAGAGATCTAGTTTGCGCCCCCGACATTGACTATAGTGGAGCGAAAAGCGGAGCTTGGTATAAAAACACTGCGAATGTTTTGTAACAGGACTGAACCGCTCATGAGAGCTCCTGTCGGAGGTGACGGAGGTGGGCAGCAGCAATGTGGTGTATTGTTGTTGCTAGGAAGAAGAAGTTGGCCGTGGCCAGGGCTGGCTGAAGTACTACCAGGGAGGTGGGGCTAGCCCCACACCTCCCACAGATGTTTGTCTGGTGGACTACGCCCGAGGGGCATTTGACCGGGATGCGGTGGGTGGATGATGGCACGGATTTGTAGTAGAGGCAGTTGACCGGCAAGTTCGAAACGAAGAGCGCGGTGGCCAACGAACGGATAACGACGGTTGTGCGGGGCATTGCGTGTTCGGTGTACTGGTTGGGGACGAGTGGGGAGGTGTTCCAAGCGGTCTGTCGCGGAGGCACGGTGTTGGAGGAGGATGTAACAGGTCCCAGATGGGCGAGGGTTGACTCAGGCTTGACCGCGGTGGAAAGAGCTGGTGAGATTGATGTTGTTTGGGTCGGGACAGATAATTCTTTGTCTGGTTATAAGCTTCTTTTCACCTTAACGTACGTATACTTTTATAAAAAGCGGTCTACCTAATGGAACCTAGGCCGAGACTGGCCTGTGAATCGGACGATGCGAGGCCGCCAAGGTGATGCTAACCCCGGATCTCCTGTTATCTGATCCGCCCACGCCCTATCTGATCAAACTGCTGCTCTGGCGCCCTTTTCTGCCACGCTGTAAAGGCAAGACAGACAAGTCATTGGCAAAGGCAACCGTAATGCCAACAGTCTGGGTGCCCACAAAAAATCGATAGCTCACGAGTACATTTTTCTCTAAAGTTGGGACCTGACATTTTAGGTTACCTCAGGTTCGGTATGGGAGATGCATGTCAGTCAGATGCCGAGTCCTCCCCCCCACCCGATCCGAGACATACATCTGCTGTCTTGTGATTTGGCACAGTGAGTCTCATTCAAGCACCACAGAGATCAAATCCAGAACCCGGACACCTGAAAAACCACGATAGCACACGCCATAACAAGTCCAAGATACCCAGGCATAAAAGCCCCTGTTGATCCGCTCGTAACACTCGCCGTCGGCGTTGGAGTTGCCAAACTCGACGTTAGTCCTGCCGACAGTGATGTAGAACTAGCTTTCAACGGCGCCAAGGTGAAGGTCTCCGATCCACTCTCAACGAGGATGGTTGTGGTGATTGGTGAGTTTCTGTGTATCCCCGTCAGCTCATTTGATTCGGCCACCAAGGTGTTGGGGAGTGGGAGGGTTACACTCCATCGCAGAGCGCATTAAGCCCTAGAGCGAGGTCTTGCGACGAATGTTAGGCCAGAATATTGTGACAGAGGGTCCAGAAGCTAGTAACATACCCGAAACACTGTTACGGGGACATTTCTCCACACCGCAGCTCCCCACCGACGTCCAAATATTGCCCGTGGCCTGGCAGGCGCATCGGATTACGCGGGCCGCATCGGGTGTGAAGCTGGAGCAGTGTGAAAGTTGCGAGTCGCCGAACCAAGACGTGCAAGATGCCTTTTGTCATCAGTCTTCACTCTCGGACTGCGAAAAATGGAGCCTGGCTCTTACCGCACAGGGCGGGACGCCTGGCACTATCCACTGGCCGAGGGCGGATGAGACGAGGAAGGGGAGAACAAGCAACATGGGCATGATGAGCATGGTAAGGTACCTTGAAGTAGCGACAGAGGTTCCCGAGACTGTGGTGTTTTGGGTCAAAATCTGTGTTTGCGGGGTCGGATGGGTAGAAATTACTCGAGTCTTGTGATTGATAAGGCATGATGCAGTAAAGTCAATTCGGCGACGCCACGGCCCCCTCACATGTGGCCGTGTTGGGAATGTGAATGGCTGCCATGCGTTGCCAACCACGTACTTTTCTCTCATTCGCCGTTCCCCGCGGACTTGGGCGAATCAATCCGACTTTCCTTGCAGTTACACAACTGGGCGCTCTCGCCTGCATGTGTCCAACCCCAGCCGCAGCTTGATGGGTTGGGCTTTGGTGTGCCAGGCTCTCATGGAGCCTGGGATGCGGATGCTCATGACCACTGAAAGGCGGTGGCAAAAGATGCTTGATTCGAGAAGAAATACCTGCGCCAAATCCGGTCTGAAATATTGCTCTGCGGTGCGGGGCCTAATCGACATTCCCACCAGGGGTTCCTTCCTCTTCTCACCACTACCACCCCTTCCTTCTCTCATCGTCAAGTTGTCCAAGCAAACACCTGATCGCCCGAGGTAGCCAAATTTCCCTCACCATGCCAGTGGATTGGAGGAAATGGTCTGCGCGATTGGGACCATGGCTCGCCCTCGCGCTCCATTTTTGCCTGTACACATCCCTCGCGGGCGTCATGCTGGTCAAGCTGCAGGGGTACAAAGCGCGCGACGATAACTCGCCCTCCGCATTCCGGTCGCTTGGGCGCCAGAAGCTGCGGGCCAGCGACATCATCTCGCTCATCTCGGTGGCCACCAAGCTCGCCGACATCATCGCCGGGTTCTGGTCCGGGATGCTGGCCGTCCGGTTCGCGCACGTCGTCTGGAAGAACGTTCGCAAGGATTCCGACAGCGCTGAGAGGGTGGACAAGATCATCCGGTGGACGACCCAATACTATTTCCCGCCGACGACCATAGGCGGTCGCCTGTTCTCGCTACACTCTGTCGTCATCCGTCTGTCCTTGCTCATTTTCGGCCTGAGCTTCATCGGCGCGCCCTTGATCGAGGGCGCTCTCGACTGGAGCTCGTCCTCGCAGCTGGGCGAGCCTGGCACCAAGAGAATCGAAACGGGGAATCCGACGGCCCAGTTCTTCCGCTGGAACTTTCCGCTGGTTAATAACAAGCTGGACAGACAAGAGATTGCCGAAGCCGCGTCCCTGGCCAGCATCGCCTGGGAGCGCCAGACCACAGACGACGAAACAGATCCAGACCCGTTCCGGCGACCCTGCCGACACGTCACCAACGATACCCCCTTTCCTGTCGGCTCTGAGATCCACAACGTCACCATCCCGTGCATTGAGATCCACGATATATCCTGGCCGACGGAACCCATGTCCCCCTACGCCAAGAAGATTGTGGAAAACAGCAATATCACGAGCGCGTCCGATTACGCTCCGTTCGGCGCGAGTGGCGACCATCCGGGCATTGCCGTCCTCTTCGACCCCACTAACAAGACCCTGCCTCTACCCGTCCGGTTTGGTAAGTATAACCGGAAAGATATTTTCTACGTCTCCGGCCAGCCCGACTACCCGTCCGCGTTCCTCTGGTCCGGCACCATGACCGTCGTCGTGCTTCTGGCCCGGAGCTACCCCTTCAAGCCCCCCCTCGTCGACCCGTTTGGCTACAACGCCACCAACAAGCCCCTCAACAATCACGAGGAGCGGGGCACCGTCGTTGATCTCACGCCGGGTGACGCCGGCGTCCGCTCTGACAGGACCTACACCTACCTCAGCGTCAACATGACGGCGGGTCTGCGATTCTCGTCCCGCGGCGTCTACGTCAAGTCCAACGTCATCGAGACCAACGGGAGTGACGCCGATATCACGGCCGGTCCTTGGGTGCGCGAGGCGCTGTACATGATGTCGGATGTCATGTCGACCGTGGCCGTCATGAACTCGTCCGAGGTGCCCACGTGGGACAACCTCGTGAACTACACCGAGTCGCTGATCCGCCACTCGTACCTCGGCGCCTGGGACGTTCTGCAGCGGCAGTTCGACCCTAACAGCACCGAGCTGGCTGTGACTCTGCGCGAGCCGCGTCTGCAGGCGAGCGTCAACAACCCGCGCGTGCTGGGCTGGTTCTTTCTCAACATTGCCTTTACTTGCACCGCCCTGTCTCTGCTGATTCTCTGGCGCGGCAAGGAAAGGTGGGGCGACGGGATGCAGGATATCGCCGATCTGATCAGGGAAGTGGCCAAGTGCGAGACAGAACTGGAGAAGGACGTGCTCGAGAAGGACGGCCCAAAACAGAAGGGACAGAAGGATATGGAAAGCGATGTGGAAAGCGAAGACGAGGGGTTTTTGCCGAGCCGCAATCGAACATAATTGGGAATTGGGGAGAAGTCAGTGGGAAAGGTCGGCCGCCCAGGGCCTGAGAGAATCGCGATGCCGGGCGGGGAGGGTCTCCACTGGTCGGCTGCCGATGTGAAGTGAAGGTGTTCTCGATTGGTCTGAGAAAAGGCGCTTCACAGTGGCGTTGCAACCGGAATCTGCCGCAATGGTGGAGGTAGCTGCGGGGAAGCTGTTGCGGAATTTGAGAGAGAAGCATTTCACCTGATGGGTTAGCCCCGCCGAATGACGTTTATGACGTTGACATCAATTTCAACGGATGCAGCCGTAGGAGTTCATATATCTAGCATTCTCCCATCGAGACTGGAAGATCAACTGCAACTTTTCTCTGTGCAAGTACGACACCTCCCACTCAGCTACCTATCAAACAACCCCAAGGTCTCCAAAACCAATATCAACATGTCTCGCCAAGGTGACGGATCCTCCGGCAACGCGATCCCCAGAGACGCGAACGACATCATCCACGGTTCGGACCCTGTCGACGTATGTCTTGATGGCTCCCGTGTAAGGGCCTGATCTTCTCGCGAACCGGACAGCCGGTTCGGCGCCAAGGGTGTACTTCTGGCCCCTGACAGACTAGTGGCTTGGCCATCGAGTACTGTTGGAAACCCTGGTTAGTTGGCTAAGCCGTAAAAGTGTAGATTGCCAAGGAAATGGAAGCTCACCGCCTTCGTTGCTCACCACCAAATTATCAAGTCGCTAAGAACTTAAGTAATCAAGAGGTTTGTCGGTCGTCGACCTCACCGGGGAAGAGGAGGATGAACTCATCAGCTTCCCGTCGACACCACTCGCTCTTACCCAACATCAAAGTGCAAGACGACAAAGAAGAATAAGGAAGGGCTTCAAGAAGAAGATACCGAATTGACTCGAATTATCCGGTTTTACTCGGAGACCGTGCACGCTCTCTAGCCACGCGAAGCCACCTCTCCAGCCATCAAACTCTGAGTCAGCAAACGTGCCGCTATCGCCAGATCTGGTGTAGCGGTCGCCAAGCACTGTGAGGCGTTCTTGAGAGTACGAACTAACCCCCTTTGAGAAATCGA
>Ga0247780_1001134_pt1 | contig 18396 bp, 23 predicted proteins | sample UWRJL079202R5_FD_179927 | JGI IMG/M metagenome (GOLD analysis project Ga0247780, IMG submission 179927) | Plant litter microbial communities from Arlington Agricultural Research Station in Wisconsin, United States - UWRJ-L079-202R-5 | ecosystem: Environmental > Terrestrial > Plant litter >... | reverse complement strand
CAAAAAAAAAAAAAACCGGAGGAGGGAACATACCCGTGGCGGATTTGCGGATCCTTAGGGCCCCGTTCAAGGTGTTTTTGCAACTCGCCTACTGTAGTATATTCGGAATGTTGAAACGCTGGGCACGAAAGAGCTTCAGCGCATAGAATGGCATCCAGGACGTCGATGCAACTATTCACATACCATTATTCCGCCTAGTCTCCCATATTTCAATCTTAGGGCTCTCAGCATCGAATAATGCGCTTTCGATCTCGCGAAGTCTTTTATAGTGGTCGTCGATTTTGCGGACTTCATGTGGGCGACCGCTTCTGAGTAGATTTTTGGGATACTTGGCGGCGTTGGCCTGTGCATCCTTGAAGCGGTCGCTGATATTGTCACGATTCATTTTGATGTGGCGACACCGTCGCCTGTGTGAGCACTAGGATACGGGGGGTATTCGAACAAATACTGAGATTTCAGTCTGATCTTTGAGCTGTAGCGAGGTGATGCCACCATGAATGTACCGGCCTTTATGATTGAAGTGAAGTGGCGGCGAAATCTACTCACCGAGGAAGAGAAACAAACTCAAGTTGGCACGAGGCATTCACGCGAAACGCCTTGAACAACCCTGAATCTGCAAATTGGTCCGGCCGTGCAGTGAGCCAGCAAAAACAAGCAGCGCGAGTTTATTTCCCCAGCTTTGTGAACACTACAAAGTGCTAGAACGCGAGATACGGCGTTGGGTTGATTTGACCTTGTGGGCTTCACAGGTACCGCATGGCAGCGGCTGAAACAGAACTCTTGTGATCATTTATTTAAGCGCCCGACAAGACAACCAAAAGGGAACGTGGCGAGCGGGGGAGGTGAGGGGGCTGCAGATTCGTCTGAGACATGCATTGATCAAACTCGGTGACTTGGAAGGGCATTGTGCTGCTCACCGCCTCCGCAAGGCGGCAGGGCAATTCGCAAGGCAATCGCTTGCCCACCCCCCAACTCCTTCCCCAGCCGGGGCAACATCCCACACCAGCGCGTCCATCTCAATTCGCGCCATGTAGGTCCTCCCAAGACTCAAGAGGCGGCTCCCATTCCTCCTTGTCCTTCAGTGCCTTCTTGAGTGCTTTCTTGTCCTTCTGGGTGCGCCATCATCAGATAAGGTACACTGTGCTCCTTGTCGTCAGGATAAGGTGGCTCACACTTGTCAACTCAGCAGGGGCAAAAACGTTGAAATCCCCGTCCTTCGACTGGGAGGATTGTCAGTGGGTGCCTCTGCTGATCTGTTCTGGCGTGACGCCGGGCGCCGAAGCGCCTTACCTTGACGACCACCTCATGGCCAGCAAAGCGCCAAGATACCCAAGCCTCGAGGGCTCTTTTGGTGAAGTCGTAGCCCCTCACTGTGGTGCATACGGAAGACATTTCTTTTCGTTTGTCGCTAGCGCAGTTGACATGACAGGATCGCAAAAAGTGAGGAGAAGGGCTTTCGTATGAAGGCCCTGAACGACCCCACAACCAGGCCCGGCCAGTTTTTGTATTCGTCGCGTCACTTGTTCATTGCAAGTTTTCGTTCCGCTCTTGGTCGTGGCCAATTCGCTTGAAAGTCGATGGTCTCACTCGTGATTGTGAACCACTGTATTGATGCCCAATGCAGTTCGAGCCCAACGCGGGCTCTGCCACACTGGCCATGGCCGCGATGCGAAGGTTAGTGGCGGGGGCTTGATGCGAGCAGATGCCTCCTGCAACTTCGCCCGACTTCGACACAGCCGGATTTCTGTTCTCCGCTCTGGTTGGACAAAGTGAAACAGGCAGTCGAAGCCCGCGCAGGCACCCTCATGCATGGCGTTGATTCAGGTTCACCATGGGGCAGCCAGTAGAATAATCCATTTGGCCTCGCCCATCACAGCGTGGGGTTGGCAGGTCGCGGCCAACATGCGGGCCATCGCGTCCGTCAGACAGACCTCTTTCCTTCGCAAATGGATTCTGGCCGCACCATCCCCTCCGTGCAATTTTCAATTTAACACCTTTCCACTGCCCCCGAGTGCCACTGTAGTGTTTCTCGCCCAATCTCCCAACTTTCATGTGGCAGTTTCCAGCGCATGTGTGGTAACTCTGCTTTCTGCTTGGCTGGCGCGGGGCGCGACGCTGCTTCCGCCCTCCTTCTTTTCGCCGTCCACCCTCCGAAGGCGCCTAGACCCGGCTTGTCCTCCATTCCATTCCCGAGAACTGCTTCCAAATCTAGCTCATCGACATGGCGGCTGCCGACAGCACCATCAACGAGTTTAAGGAGCATGTGCGCCAGTACATCAAAATGCACGAATGCTTTGGCTACACATCGTTCGGCGGCGCCGACCGGGTGGAATTCGTCCCCCACGATGCCCTGGCGCAATTCTGGACGGTGGAGGTGGTTCGGGCCGTCCTCTGGTCCGGACAGTCGCGGGTGACCACTGATGCACAGCACATCATCGATAAATACCTTGTCGCGTTTTCCATCTTGGCCTGGATGGAGAAGCCGGGGGACATTACCAAGATCATGGATCTGAACATAGGCGATCACATCCTTCCCATCGACGAAAGCCTGATCCAAGGCACAGAACAGCCTGACATGAAGGAACTCTTGCTGGAATTCTCCAAGAACCAGTGGAAGTTCTCTCCTCTTATCCTCGACTGCCGGCCGTTAAAGAGACGGTTGAACCCCTATCATATCGTTCCTATAGCCAACAAGCAGCGGCTCGACATAGCAACGGATGAGGACGATGAAGACGTCCGGGTATACAAAGCACAGTGGCATGGATTATGTCTAGGTTCTCTTCCAGTAAGAAGTATCATGATTGCATCGACAAGGTTTCGCTCAGCTAACACTCCCCGTCTTTCACAGTCTTCGTACGTCGTCCTCAAGGAGTACAGTGTTCCAAATCACGACTCGGCTGCCTACAAGATGCTGAGCAATGAAGTCGACATCTACACTAGCCTCGACGATGGAGCCTTCGAGTATGTCATCAGGTACTATGGCTCGTTCGTCCAACAAGGCAAATTCACTCTCATTCTCGAGTATGCGAGCAAAGGAACTCTCCTCGATTACTTCGAGACAATGCCTCGTCCACGCACATGTTTGGAACGCACTAGGTTTTGGCAGCGCTTCTTTTCCCTCTTACCCGCGCTGGCCTACATTCACCAGTTATGCACATTCAAGGACAATGTCCTCAAAGGGTTGGTAACATCTCGGTAGAATACTTTTGGGCTCACTTGCTCATCTTTTTATCATTAGCGTTCACCAGGATATTCGGCCCCAAAACATCTTCGTGGTTTCTGAGCCAGACGGCAACCCATCCGATTTCCGTTTCAAGCTTGCCGATTTCGGAACCGGGCATGTTCGGAAGTGTCGCAACGGAGGGCTGGATTCGTTGGCCGCCCAACGAACAACAAACGGCATGTACAGTGCGTCTGCCATGGCTACCTCTATTCGCAGTGAGGCATTTCCCTAATTTTTCTCACAGGTTCACCAGAGTCATGTCGCGACAATGGGAAGCTGAAGCCGCAGTCTCCCCAGTGTGATGTCTGGTCGCTAGGCGCTGTTGCGAGCGAGGCACTTGTATGGTCCATTCAGGGAGAAGATGGCCGCCGCATTTACCAGAACGATCGCTGCAAAAAATCCGAAGAAACACCGTTGAAGGGGGGTTTCCACGAAGGGAGCTTTCATGATGGAACTTGTCGGCTCCCGGTCGTCGAAGAGCAGCACCGAGCGGTCCTAGGACTCGTAGGTGATGACGATCACATCTCCGCAGAAGTCAGCGGCATCATCCTAAACTATATGCTCATTGCAAATCCCCATGATGGTTTTACTGCCGATGCAATATTCGGCGAATGGGAAGAAACACTCGCACATGTCTCCCCACCCTATTCACCCAGAGAGAAGAGGGCTTCGATAGGGCGCAAGACCACCAGAGTTTCTCAGAATAGGAGTTCCATGAAAAGGAATAGCACCCACTCAACCTACTGGGCATCTCAAATTGCGGACTACCCTGAAGGTACGCTGTCGGAGGAGCCGGTAAATATGCCGTCTCTGTCGTTCTCCGGCGAAGACCACCATATCCCAGAACCGCAGTCGCGCCTTTCAACGTACTCGGGCCAGACCCCTCATCGCCACTCTCGACAACTTACATTAAACAGATCAGGCCCCTTTCATTCAGTCGGCACTCCATCCCAATTGTCAGGCCTGCATATACAGGCTCAGCCGCCAGCAAGGAGTTTTACGCCCGCAGCCGCACAGACCCCAACGACTGCTGCATATCTTCCAACAGGATTTCCCCGGAAGTCGCCTACAATCACCACCATAACAGCGGTACTACCCGACAGGCCAGTTATCACCATTGACGATGTTTACACTAAGTATATCAAGGCAAAGTCCAAGATGTTCCATTTAAGGCGGGGCTCCAAAGCCTCGGGCCCATTTGCACTCTTCCCTTCGTTGAAGGATAACTTGCAGGAGTTGAGAGGCTATGGCAACGGACGAGACCAGGTGAGCCGAAGCTCGTGCACCTCCGCCCAGACACTGATTCACCCGCCTGCCTTACCTACCTTGTCACATACCCACGCAACAACTATCCTCGGCTGACTCGCATCTGTATTTTGCCGTTTAGTTTTTCATCATCGACGACTCACAATCCATGAAAAGACACCAAGACCAGCTGGGCAAGACCGTCAGAGTGCTCGCACATCTACTCAAAAAGGGAAAGGTAGACCCCAACAAGACCATGGAGCTTTACTACATCTGCAAAACGGAACACCTCATTGCAGTAGATTCGAGTGACTTCCAAGAAAACATTGACGCCCACATTTTTTCAGATGGTGCGTGCAATATATTTCAGCGACTTGATCAAATTGCGACAGAGATTCTCAAAAACAACGGAAACAGGGTCAGCATTTACATCCTGACCAACGGCCGCTGGAACGCTCAGGGACAGGATGACCTTTGTGGAGTAGATCGCGTCATCAAACGGTTATTGAATGACGTTAAGAAGGGCGACAAGGAGAGCAACCACGTGGCTGTTCAATTTATTCGCTTTTATCAAGCAAATAGCCCAGAGGATGATGAGGGCAGAGCGAGGCTGGAGTATCTGGATGATAATCTGGCTGAGGAGTTCAGGAGGGAGAATTTGGGTTTCGCCCGGGGTGACATTGTGGATACGACGGATTGGGACGGTGATGTGGGCAAGATGTTGCTAGGTGGCGTTTTCAGTGAGATAGACGGCAGAGAAGCCGGCACATGCTGATCACACCGATTATCACCTTCTCAACCCTCGGTAACGTACATTTTGAGGGAGAATCCAACAAAACTGCATGAGCCGCCGTTGACCACTGCTGTCATTAAAGAGGTGTTGCTCCTGTACAACCCCTTCGGTCATCTGGACGGCCACTCTAAAGATAGGGGACGGGATCGGGGAATGTAAGGACATACTGACGAGCTGCTAGCCACACAGTCAGCCACGAGGGAAGAACTTACCACGATATAGAGACATGCCGTGAGTCAAGAGTTCTCGTCAAGCGAATCTAAACTTGTAAGAATAACACCAATCAAAGCTTTGGGTTATTCACACATGCTTTGGGCGTGACCCGAATCTATTCCCCGAACCTGCACACGAAATCCGACTCCGATTCTATTGAATGAGCGCGGGCATCACGTCACCATTACCTGGAGTCGGCGCTCCGCCATCTTCGCAGCGAGTCCGATGCGCTCACATTGTGGGCCGATGCAGTCTATATCAATCAACACGACGATGCAGGTAAGGGTCGCCAGGTCGGCCAGATGGGCCGCATCTACTGAGATATCTGCTTCGGATCAGTAAGCTCTCTCAGCGTAGACCGCGAGAGCCACGCCGTCTTTCTGTCTAGTTAGTCGGCCTCCAGGGTATTTTTCCATGATGGCAGGATGGACAATGGTCCCACCACGATGGCAGGAGAGAACGACGAGCCCGCGACGGTCGATGAGTTTGGCAATGTACATAGCGGCATGAAAAGACTGGAATGCATGAAACTTTAGAGCCGTGACCTGAGAGTATCTCCCGTGGGTCCCCCAAGTCTGTCCTTCGTCGGGTCCTTCATTATTAGCTATCGTAGGGAGTTTGTAGGTCATTACACCCCTAGTCTAATGATTGTTCGTGTGTTCCTATCTTGGGCCGTAGTGGCCCGTCGTCATGACCGTGGGTTCATGGTACTTTGAACTTTTCTTATGGGGGCGTTACAGTTCGTACTGAACTCAAAACGCGCAATCGACAGCACGACGCGGTCTCTTAAGCGAGCGACTACCAATTAGCGGTACATATTAGCGCCTATCAAGTTAATTAGCTCGCGAATGGGACGAGCTGCGAGGTTTTTTACTGTGACAGTGATAACAATGGTATATCGCTCGAGGACGAGAAGGGAAGCTGTCCCCTTGATGTTCAGCTGGCCCATCCCCGACATGCCACCTTATTAAAGTTTTTTCATCCTATCTTTAAGTCTAGACAGCACTCAGTCAAATCTGGGTAGACGAGGCACACGAGTATTTCAATACCTCTCGTCTGATGTCTCAGGCCATCCCACCGCTCCGTGCGCCGCGAGACAAGTACCTAATTAGGCCCAAGATTTTCCTTTCCAAATTCTAGTCCGCGCTGCGATTCCCCACCATCTAGGTCCTTCCGACGCGCGAGTCAATGGGCAGCCTCGGAGTTATTCCAGCCAAAGCCCGCCACGATCCTCCACGATTTCACACCTTTCCCAAAGTCGCTCTACTTGCGCCAGGTCTTGCCACCATGGCTCCCGCTGCCGCCACCAAATTTGGAAAAATTCCGGAAATGGTAGAATGCTTGGCGCTCCAGGTTAGTCGCGGATGGCTACCCCTTGTCGCAAGTAATTACTGACAAGCAGCCTTTAGGTTCCGAACAGGAAGGACCTCGCCATCCTTCGTCAGGTCAATAAGCTCTTTGGCGAAGTCGTCGCTCACGTTTTGTTTCGGGAAGTCACTGCTCTCCGCGACGGATATGGCAAGAATTTCTGCCATTGCTCTACGTCACCATTCCCACTCTCCCGTCTCTCTAAACAGCCATGGCTTCACCACGTCAGGGAACTGGAGCTGGAGTATGGAGAAACCGAGGAGGACGAGAAGATATTGCAGGAGATCCTTCCACAAATGCCATCGCTACAAAACTTCGACTGGAGTCATGGGTTCCTTGCCAAAGACACAATTCGAGTGCCGCACGTCTACACTGCTATCTCGCGACTCGACCTATCCGGTCACGAGTGCTAGGCGCACCGTGAGATTTCATCCCATCTTCTCTACTATTCACTCTACTAGCCATTCACTTCATGGCCATTTACTCCGGGCAGTTACTACCCTACTTACATGGTTGACAAATGTCTACCAGGCTTCTCCCTCCTTCGCCTGCCACCTCGACTTCTTCCACCAAACCACCTCCCTCGCCCCTCGCGGAGGGCAAGCATCAAACAATCCCGCGGCTACGGAATATCTTGTCACTGCCCGCAAAGTCACAAGCCGCGGTCACGATGCCTTCAGCCGCCACCAAGTTCGCGGACATCCCCGAGATGGTCGGATGTCTGGCTGCTCAGGTAAGTTGCCACCCGCGAATTGCATTCGCCGGAATTGGCTTCGATTTGGAGCAGCGCTTGCAAGGAGCCCCACAGGTCTAAAGCCAAAATTAGCTCGCCAATCTCCGCCCCATCAACAAACTCTTCGATCATGGTTGGGCCTGTTCTGTTTCAGGAGGTCGACGGACCGATGGGGCGAGGGATAGGACGATGTCGATCAACTCTGTCATTTCTCGACAAGCCCACAACTCCGACATGTCAACAAGATTTGTTGGCCAGGGCAAAGAGAATGAAGAGTTGGTTCAGGCGATCCTTTAACGCACACCGGCTCTGGAGAGCTTCATCTGGAACAACTACCTTCTTGCCGAATCAATCTTGCAAACCCTACATCGCGCATGCCCAAACATCAGGCTTTTCCCGACGACGTGGGACAAAAGTTTGGGTCTTCAGGATACCACCGTAGGATATCTGAGCCGGAGCTCTATTTCTCGCTAGACCTAGAATAACTCATGCCACGGAGCGCGGGATGCGGTGCAGCATCCTCGAGTCAAAGGCGACTGAACCAAATAACTGCACCAGCTACTACCCAGCGTGCCCCGATCCTCCCATTTGCACACCGCATCATCTCACCACCATTCCTTCAAAGGCCAGTGAAACCACCCATTCAATATCCCGTTTACAGTCGCTTGTAAAATTGGTGTTACCCCTTGACTTGAAAGGACTCTGAGCACAGACCAAGTCACTCGGTCTTGGCGATGACATAATGACTTTCACCTTCTCACGCGGGGCTAAAATTGCAATGCTGACTAGTGGGCTGCGAGCTATTTTAAGCTATGGAGCCTGGCTGCAGTTGTTACCCGTTGGGAGGGACGCAGAGGATGCTATATCCGCCAGTTAAAAGGGAGGTTAGTGTTACGGCCTACACCAGGTAAAGGCTGGGACAGGCCGTAGGAGTGAGCCGCACTCGGAAGCACAAGGCACCACCTAGGGGTATGGGCGATCGGAAGACTGAATGATGAAGCAATGTTCCTCTCAGAGGGGGTACACTGCCACTGTAGGCCGCTGCTCTGTAGTGCACAGACGAGCTGAACAGTAGAGCACAAATGAACAATGTATTACTTGCGTGAGGAACAAAGATTCTTCACTCCACCTTGGACACGATGATGGCTATCTATACTAAGAGATCCTGGAGGTAACTTGTTCCTGCTCGTTAGGTACAGAGTGCTTGTTGCGGGAGCACTGTTCTCCTCGAGAACGCTGTGCTCGTTGTTGTTGAAGTGCTCGCGCTGCGATCACTTCGCATGCCACGAGCGCGCTGTGACTGGCTGTAGTACCGACCTAATCACATGCTGTCAGAACGGGCGCACAGCCATGTTCGGGCCGCCCCGACCCCGGTGATGGCCCGCAGGGTCGTCACACCTGAAGCCTGAGGCTGAGCACCCTCAAGCCACTGCTCCGAGAGGGTGTGGCTTCCACACTCTCCAGGCTTGGGTCTCCTGGAACGTAATGGTTCCAGAAGGCCCCAGAGCCTTCACCAAGTCTCGTCATGACTAGGGTCGTGACAATAACCGGAAGGTGGATTCATGTAGGTAATCGGGCGAGCTTGACACGTCGTTAAAGATGCAAAAGGTATGGCTTGGTGGATCATGTTAAAGTTGCCCCGTACAGAAACGCCTACACATGTATTGTTCTATATCTGCTTAAACGCAGAGGGCAATAATACGATGCCGTGGTCGAGTACCGCAGCCAATTATGAGGAACCATTGTCCTACTTCCGCTACTAAAATGCGCATTATCCATATCCCAGCATGCTGAACGCCGTCGCTACTGTGTGGTATATTTCCAAATCATGCAGCACACAGCCATCGCCTAGACATTTGACTGATGGCTTTCTGAATGCGAGTCCGCTTCCTTGCTTTGAGACCTAAGACTGACCTCGTTCAGCTCTCTTAGAGGTACCGTGAATCCCTGCGCTAGGCCTAGTCGCTTGAGGAGGCGTTCGATGGGGGATTTCATCAGCGGGGCGCACGCAGCGATAATCATCAACGACTCTTCGGCGCGGGACCAGATAAACCGGTCGACCATGAGGTAGAAGCCGTCCGGGGAGGAAAAGTCGAAGACGACCATGTAGTAGATGCGGGCAATGCAGGCGCCGGTACCTAGCAGGCACGAACCCAGGAGGATGGAGATGAGTATCTTCTCGACACGAGAGCGTGTGAGGTTCTTGAGGAGGCAGATGGGGATAATGGTGCAGAGGAGATCGCTGCAGATGGCGATGCCTGGAAGGGTTAGAGAGACTACGGCTTGCGTGTGTGCCACCGAGGAAAACTCACTTGTGGAAGCATATGTGTAGGACCAAATCTGCGATGGCGTGAGACACTGCGACTCCTTGATGTTGATCTTGTGGGCGATGACCGAGTTGCACTGGACCAGCTGCGCGATGATGTACATCAACATGACGGCTACCTGCAGAGCAATGGTGGCCCAGATGGCCACCTTCGACCGGCGACTTTGCGCCACCTGAAGCAACATGCATGCGATGGATATCCTCGCGAACCCCAACGCCACCGTGCTGGTAAGGAAGGTGGCGAAGAGAACATTTCCCAGGACAGCCAGGCCGGAACGCGGGATGTGAATCGTGTGCTTGCCGAAGCCGTTGGCTACGGCGGCCGTGGTCAGTCCAACTGACCCGCACCGGGCGATCTATAGCACCACCAGCGTTAGCCACGTGAATTTCCAGAGTTGTTACCCCTCTGTTTGTGCCTGGAAGGGGAGAGAGAGAGAGAGAGAGAGAGCTCACCAGAGCCACGCAGATAGTGTAATCGGCGGCCGTCATCGCGTATTTCGGCCTCAGACGGCACCACAGACGGACCGAGAAGACGACGAGGGCGAGCACGTGGAGCGTCCAAACCGACGCCAGGAGCGCCGGCCCCTTGTCGTCGCTGGCAGGTTGGTCAACAGCAGCCATGACGGGCTAAACTCGTGCAGATTACATCTGCCGCGTAGAGTCGTGTGTATTGTTTCGCTTCCGACCAACACAGGTAGTGGTAGCAAGCTCGTGCGAGGAGGCAGTCGGTAGTCGCAGCTTTGCAGGAAGAAAAGGAAGTGGCCGCCTTTTCTGGTTTATCGACGGCGTGGGTGCCCATGAGAAACCTCGAGAGACTGGCGCTCCTAGGTCATCATCATGTCCTTAACATCGCACTGGAAAAAGGAAGAGCATAAGTCCGAGGTCTCCGTCAGCCAACCAGCACGTCCCGGGGAGCATTTCATACCCATGTCGCACCCTGACTCGGGCGGCGGATTCGCGGCCAATACGCCCTGCCGTACTAATCATGATAGGCTCCATCCGCTTCACCGAAACGGGGTGCATGCCGCGGTCAGTGCCCCTTGCATTCGGTATGAAGGAACGCGACGATCCACTGCACGCTACCATGCCGGAGCGATGGAAAGCGGCGTAGACCGTGACGCAATGAACCTTGCTCTCCGTTCCCTCCGTTCCCTCCAATTTGGCCTGGGCTTGCTGTCGGGGATAGTTTCGCAGTAAGGAAGAATTCTGAGGGTCTGGGTGAGTAGAACGTGGTGCTCAATTGATGGCGTATCAACACGTCTGGTCGTTCGATTGATGAGGGTTGGTTCTTGTATCTTTCCGTTACTTTTCCAGCGAGTCCTGATCTTTTGTGTTGGGCATGTCCACGCGATGAACGAAATAACCTGGCATTTTTTATCAGCGCAGAACCCAGTATACAGTAAAGTGCCCTATAAGGATCCCCTGAAGCGGTTGCAAGATCCATCCTCCCCGGAAATGGGTAGCGCAACGTGACGGGCCAAAAACGGCCCCGCTTCATGCACAGCAGGCTTCGGTTTCTCCCATCTCGGCATAGGCGGGGGACTAGTAGGGTATTCCATGGCCAGCGCCATGGCACCGGTGTGCGCGAGTCGCAACCGGGTTGGCGGGATGTGTCCACTTGTTCCCCGGATTGCAGTTTCCATCAGCACACACCAAGCTGAGACGCGAATGGTTCACCGGCAGATGCTGCAGAGACGGACAAAAACGGGACGGAGAGTGAAACATCGTATTTGGTCACCAAAATAAGCAGTTTCCCAAATCAAGCAGTTTTCCCTTGCGTTTCCTTGTGCAACATGCTCCTTCGGCATTCTTCTAGCCCCCGAGTCGCCCCAAAGAGCCAAAAGGAACCGCCCACCATCGTTTTCAACGGCAGCCCTACATGCGGCTGGATGATGATGGTACAGTTGGTATACCTTTATCGCACGAAATAGTACCTGCCATTTCTTTGGCAGGCTTCCCTAGACCAACCTCCGCCCTTCTTCACCAGTCACGGATGATGATGTCGGCAGCCTAGTGGTTTGTTAGCACAATCTTCCAAGAAAACCGTGGACGGCGAGGCGTTCTCACCTTCTCCCCAACAGCATATGCCAGGGCGCTGAGATGGGAACTCGGCAGGAACGGGAGGACGCTCATGTCGACAACCCTCAGGCCAGCCGCGCCGTGGACCTTCAAGTCGGCGCCGACGACGCCGCCCTTGTTCTTGGGCATCATGCCCGCCGTGCAGCACGGATGCATAAACGATAGCGTCATGGTGCTCTTGATGTACTCGAGGAGGGCCGCGTCCGTCTGGACCGAAGCGCCGGGGTTCACTTCGGCAGCGCCAAATCCTTGCATGGTTGGCGTGTTGAGCATCCTGCGGAGATACTTGCTGTGGGCGAGGTACACGTCAAAGTCGATCGGGTTGGAGCCAGTGCCGTAGTTGACAATAGGCACGTTGAGAGGGTCGGTGAGGTTGAGCCGTACCGTTCCGCGGCTCATGGGGTGCAGATTGACGCCGCGGACCGAGGTGCCGGTGGCAAAGGTGCTTTCGAGGCTGGGAACCCGCGAGTCGTTCATCAGCTTAGCGATGATGGCGAGCTGCTGCTTGTAGCCTGCGATCATGGTTGCATCCGTCCTGTAGTCGGCGGGGAGATATGATGCCGCTGAGCCGTCGTCGATGATGCCATTGATTCTATTAACAATGGCTTGGTAGCTGGTGGTGATGTTGGCTAGCGGGACGAAGATGGCACTGTTGGAGCCGGCTAAGGTGTACGGCCCGCGCGCCGGAATCTCGTTGAATCCCGCTGTTGCGTCGGCGAGGAAGGCCGGGTTCGCCATAGAAGAGGCCAGTGGCGTGAAGTTTCCCGGCGCCGAGTCTACGTAAGCATATTGTTAGTCCTGTTTCACACACACCTATCTTCTAATTTGGGGATGTCGTAACTGACAGTTCCATGAGATAGCCGAGCCGGAGTGATCCTGAAAGTTGGAACCGACACCTGGGAGATCGAGGACGACGGGAATTCCGGCGGCGCTGAGGACCGATGCCTTTCCGATGCCGCTTCGCTGCAGTATTGCAGGTGTATGGAAGACGCCTGCCGAAATGATGACTTCCCCTGTGGCGGTTACGTTGAAAAGCTGATTGTCGACGAGCGACCGGACCTCGACCAAAGGCGGACCGTTGTCACAGCCATTGGGGTATACCACACGGACGACCTGGTGTTTTACTAGCAGATCATAGTTCGGTTTGGTGGCATTGAGATAGTGGCCGAGCCCGGCGTGGGAGCGGCGGGCCGTTACTGGGTGCTGTGATATGGGAATCCAACAAAGTCCGCTCTTGTCACCGCCTGCGCATTCTTGGAGGGCGGGGACTCCCAGGTCGGTCCAGGTGTTCCGAACGACGTTGTGATCCCCCCAGAGGAAGGGAGGGAAGCTGGAATAAATGGGGGTTGAGCCGCCGTAGGCTGACAGATCCCAGGTGTAGCCACGCTGGGCAGCGACGGCAGGCGGTGGCGCCGTGAAGTTGACACTCTGCACAAACGCGAAAGAACACATGCCCGTCAGCTAATCTGTCGACTCAACTCAGGTTGTTGCGAGATTCGATCCTGGCGTAGGTCCTTACCTTCTTGAAGAACGGGAACATCGCATTCCAGCCCCAGCGGGTATGGATGGAGCTAAGCCCGTTGTTGGCAGCCCCGGCCCACGCGTCCATATCATAGCGCGAAGGGCGATCGAAAAACATGCCGTTGATGGCACTGCTCCCACCCACAACCTTGCCGGCCAGGACGAAGGCCGTCGCGTTCTTCACGTCTGGGATCGGCTGCGACTGGACGACAAAGTAACTGGCCGACGCACCAATTCCGCCCCAGGTGGCCAGCGGGGGGTCGAAGATTCCTGGCGCATATTCAATGTCGCCATACTCGATAACGAGGACGGTTTCTGTCGCATTTCGTGAGTGGATGCGTCAACGAGGCGGGATGACGGGAACGGGGTGTTGCCGCTTGCTTACTTTGGGGAAAGGCCTCAGACAACCGATCGGCGACGGTGAGGCCCGAAGTGCCACCACCGGCGACAATGAAATCATACTGGGTTCGAAGTTGCGACACTTGGCGCCGAATTGCAGGGTGCGGCGCAGCACCCGCAAGCCCAACAATCGACGCAACGATGGCAAACGGCAGCAACATGATGGTCTAAGTCCACTGTGGCAGATGAGCGAGAGGCTGCAGTGGCTGGGACTTGGGGCAAACAAAGGGGAGATCTCGTGGCCGGAGTCGACTCTTTATCAATCATTTCCGTATGAAGGCGGAGGCTCTCCCGTCTCCGAGTCGGGCGTGCCTAACCCGACAACCGGGACCCTTGGCGGAGCGTGGAGCATGCAGCGTCCCTTGCAGCGCTTCTGCAGGTCCAGCTGCTGCTACCCACGTTAGATTAAAAGCGACAGGACAAGTCCACCCCTTACCCAAATGGTCCGTCAAGCTCACCTCAACGTGCCTATGCGCATGCAGGCTATTGAACCCCACACAGGGCCATTTGTGAGATGTCGGCAAATACCCCAGCGGCACGGTCCGCAACAATTCCCCCTCCCCGCTTTTGGACCGCTGCAAGACGTCAAAGATGTCGTCTAGAAGGTGCGCTATCCGGGGAAAAGAAAGGGGAAGAGGTAAGCGCTATAGGTCTGGGCGCAATAATTGCTCAGCCGTTCCTGCAAGGTCTCCTTCCTCACCGTGTTGCTCCAAGCTGAATTCCAGTTTTGGCCTGTGAGGGGTCAGAGCCCAAGGCGAAGGAAGATGACAGGGACGCCAAGAGCATTCTAAGGCCCATCTGGACGCACGCGCGTCAGATGCTCTGCCATTGAGCCAGCGGACCATTTTGTTGCAACCAGAGGCCGGAATTCCCATTGGAGAATGGTGGGGTTGCTCGGTCGGCTCCCTTTGGGGAGATCAAGTCTCTCGAAACTAGAAGCTTCACACCAACAGTTCACTTTGATATTCAAAAGCAAAGGCCTTGTATGTGTATTGTATTGCACAGATACCCACTGATATAGACCACTGCAAGGGATGGGCCGCTGAGTATCCAAGAGGCGCTGCCGTGCTCATACTCGAGATCGCAAGACCGGGAACAGCCGTTGCGACAGCCACGGTGTCTTGGTCTCATCGCAGGCACTGAGAACAGGGATCGACCCGACATCGCTTGCCCACTCACCGATCGACACATTTATGCAGCTCATCCCCATATCTTCTCGGTACTTGATCGTAATCATAGACTTTCCCTTCCTCAGAGGAGCTCTTGCGTGCCGAGTCGAGGCCAAATCGAAAGAATAAAACTGGAACGAGGACTCCAGACTAGGAGACATGGGCGCGCGGCGGCTACTGCGGAGAACACCCACTTCGCAGATCACGGCTTCGGGCTCGCAGATGGGTATGCTGAGGAAGAACATGTGGAGGTCAACCTGCTCACCAGGAGGCGGAGAGCCGACAGAGTCAAAAAGAGCGAGTGGTGCAAGTTCGGTGGCGTTGGCCCTGTGGTGGGTTGGGTATAGACTTTTCGGCGTCAAGACTCCCGTCTTCTCGTCGAGTTCCCAGTTTGGACCAGCAGAGTAGCGTAGAGTGTAGCCTCTAGTGAGGATCGACGAGATTCTGATCTCCGGCCATGGTCTGGTCTCCCACGTACGTAATTGCCACGGACGCCATTGCGAGTTTCGCTCCACATGAGTGGAGATTCTGATATATTTCGTGAGTTTGATATACTTCGTGACTGTCGTTAGCTGTAGTTTATCTAGGTTGTCGAGGGCGACGAGGGACGGGTAGTGTAGGCGGGACAGAACCCCATCCCCTGCTCCCGTGGCATCGCGGGAGAACAAGATGCCCAATCTTCGCCCATTGAGCTGACATCTCAAAGGTGCGACGATGACCGGCTCGTATATATAGCGGTTCCAGCCTACCTCTCCCAAGTCGGCGGGTTCCTCGATTGAGTTTTTGCTGTCCCCGGTGATTATGGCTTCCTCCGTTGCTTGGATATTCAAGTGACTCTGTAAAGGAGAGCGTTCAAAGTCAGCCCGATTGTTGTGATCCACTCTCTTGTCCAAATAGGCGACAGCAGAACTATTGCAATCAGCCTGTGTCCCAATTTCGTCCTCGGCCTCGATGGTGATCACTGGGATTGACAGAGCACACTCATCCGTGTCGACGCAGTCTCCGCTGCGAGAAGACTCATCTTGGGGCGTACTCTGTGGTATCGAAGGCGCAGATGGCGCAGACATGCTGATGGTCGATATTTCTGCTGCGGGGACTAGAGTTGATGCTCGAGTTTGCCGTGCCTCAAGGACCTTAGACACCGGAGGCTCATTTCTGACAGGCTGAAGCTGCAAACTCTCAACACTATCGGCACATGCCATCTTCATCCGGACGACTTGATGAACTAGCTCAAACGCGGTTTCGTATTCCTCTCCGGGGCCGTACGGAAGCAGTTGGATGCGCGATGCGTGCTTAAAGTACTCCAGCGATGGGGCAAGCAAGCCCGAGAGGCAGGTGTAGGAATGCTCGGATTCCAGAAAGGCCCACGTAAACAATGATTGGTCGTTAGACTGGCGCAGTATTTCCTGTTGGAGTCTGATGAATGCCCGGCGACCCTCGCCGTAAAGCATGGGCAGGTTGACATCGAAGAGGCCCATCAAGCAGTAGGCTTCGTCTTCGAGCCTGGTGGTCTGTCTCCCAACGGCCCAGGACATTTTCTGTGCAATGCTGTATTCCGGCCAACTCTGCTTATCCAGCGCCTTGACGTCAATCCGCGTTGTTGACGAAACCGCCGTCCCCAAGGACCTCTTTGTGCCAATCTCCACCCAGTCCGACCCGATGAAGGCGAGCTCCTTGGGGGTAAGCAATTCCTGCAGTGTCCATCCGCGAGTGAACCACCTGCTGCGGCGAAACGATGAGCCTTCCAGCATGGGATCTTCGGAGCTGGTAACATCGCTCAGGTATGCGTAACAGATGGCGGCATCGCGGTACCATTTGAACATGGAGTTGATTGCCTCGGAGAGCTCGGCGCTCGACGATTTATCGATGCAGCAGGTATCGATCCACAGATGCTGAAATCCCTCCTCGTTGGCGAGCTTGGTGGCGTCCTGAACCTTTGCCCAGCCCAGCCGCCGTGACGGGCCTACTCCATCGACATAGTCTCTGTACGAGACCTCATCCGGACCCCAGGTGTGAGAGAGAATGGCGTAATGCGGGATTCCATTGCCAACTTCGCCGAAGAACTCCTCAAATTCCAGACTGGCAGTGTTCAGAAGACGCATTGAGAAGAGGGGGTGTGAGAGGCCGACCGTTGCACAGGACCTATGAGATGGTGAGAGAGCCTTGTCGACATCGATCATTCGGAAGGAATCCACGATTCGGAAAGAGTAACCCCGCTCCGGCACATGCAACGAATCACCTTCATTCCCCGCTCCCCCAAAGAGCAAACTTTGGGCCATTGCCAGTTCCCATCCATGGTCGGGTCGATGCGATTAGAAGTAAAATTTAAATATAAAGGTGGGTTGGGGGGCGCGTTTCAAGAAGGCGACGTATCTACTTCCACTTGCTTGCAGGCACCCCAGGCTGACTCAACGCGCTGCCAAAAGTTCTCTGAAACAACACATAGGTTGTATGAGACGAATCTGGGCACACGAAATTCCTTTTTCGTTCGTCATCCTAAGCTAGGGTAAGCTGTGGCTGATTTGTCCTGAGCTTCCCCTAATTCTTCCCTGAGCTAGGGTGATCCCATTCGCCTCTGCAGCACAGCCTCAGAGGCCCCTTTTCAGCCACCCCGGCTAAAGTTTCCTCTCGATGAAAGCAGATGTGGAACACAAAACAGAGCGGTTTTCTGGCCGTTCGGCAAAAGAGGGATGGAATTGCTTATTCTAGATAAAAAGGAGAGAGGGGCAGAGAGCCAGTATTATAGCGGTGAAAGTGGGGAGTCACGTGGCTAACCAGGTGACCGTTTGTTTCACAGCAGACGACGCGTAATCTGTAAGGGTAGCTCCCAGGTAACAATTCCAATTACGACCTACACACGTACTGGGTGTACGTATGACTCGGCCTAGCCATTGTTAAAGCTAAGCAACCCATGCCTACCAAAAACTTAAAATAAACCAGGCTAAGAACCAATAGCTGTCAGAAGCACTGCGCTCTGGATTCTGTGGAATTGAAGGGCTTGCAACTGCGTGATTGTATTGCTCGTCCGTGGCTCTCTGGCTTTGCCAGAGATCCTTCCTTATAGCTGTGAATAGTGGCAATGGTTACAAATCTATTGTTCTGGTGGTTTCCAGACCCTTCTTTCTGGGCCAGAACCCCTTTCTTTCTGACAGGAGGTGGTGGTTTGCATTGGAGCCGAAGAATCTTTCACGCGCGAATGCGGGCTGGCAGCTGTCACAGATGCAGGGGGTCGCGTTGTGGGGGCGGTCGACATCGGAGGGTTAGGGTTATGTATGGCAAAATATATGGGTCTACCGGACACGGAGACATACCCTACCGTACACCGAC
>Ga0247780_1001130_pt1 | contig 18428 bp, 13 predicted proteins | sample UWRJL079202R5_FD_179927 | JGI IMG/M metagenome (GOLD analysis project Ga0247780, IMG submission 179927) | Plant litter microbial communities from Arlington Agricultural Research Station in Wisconsin, United States - UWRJ-L079-202R-5 | ecosystem: Environmental > Terrestrial > Plant litter >... | reverse complement strand
CATCGCTTCGAAGAGGATCAGAGAAGGCGAGGAGGCCTTCAAAGACCAGCCCGGCGGCAATGTCGACTCCCAGTGCCTCACTAAGTATGCCTTCGACTTTGCTGGAGTCGATCAGGCTGGAGGCAACAGCGAGAACTCGATAGCCGCTGTCGTTGTACTGGTAGGCTCGCTGGAAGATGCTCTCCTTGCGTCTTCCACTGAGCAGAGGAGTCGAGATGTTCGAATCCTCCTCTTGAGAAAACTGACACATGTTGAGGACTTCCTCAAACGCTCCTTTGACAATGAGCTTTGTCTCTCCGTCATCGGTCTTGAGAATTGCACCCGAAAACCGAGCTTCAAACTGGAAGGGAATAACACCGAGCTTTGTTCCAATAACCATCTTCTCCTCGGATATTGCAGCCTTGGTGATGGCAACATCGATGCAGTTCTTGTTGTCGTGGCATCCGGCTTCAGAAACGGCAAGGCTAAGGACTTGGTTGCTCTCGTTACCCTTGACGTTCTCGAATCGGTGTAAAGTGACGTTGTCCTCGGTCAGAGTGCCTGTCTTGTCGCTGCAGAGTACTCGAATGCTTCCAAGGTTCTGGACGGCGTGAATGGTCTTGACGATAGCGCCGCGCTTTGCAAGTTTCTGGGCACCAACCGCGAGGTTGGAGTTGATGATGGCCGGTAACATCTCGGGGACAATGCCGACAGCAACAGCCAGGCTGAACTCGGCCGCCTGCGCCCAGTCTCCAGAGTGTTTGCCCCGGATGGCGAATACTACAGCGACCATGGCGGTCATCAGGCCGATCATCAGGAAGCTGACGCTCCGGATCCCCTTGTCAAAAGCTGACGTTGGCTTGGTCTTTGTCAACTCCTCAGTAACGGTAGCGATGAGTGATCGATCGCCTGTTCCTACGACAACGGCGGTGCCATGTCCGGAGACAATAGATGTGCCTCTGAAAGCGATATTGGGTAGATCAAAGGGAGACCCCTTGGCTGCGACCTCGGTTGTGGTAATCTTGTCGGTCTTGTACTCGGGGTTGCTTTCTCCGGTCAGGCTGGACTGGGAAACCATCAGCCGGTTGGTGTTGAGGAGGTAGCAGTCGGCGGGAACGGTGTCGCCTTGGCCGAGGACAACGATGTCGCCGGGGACGAGGAGCTCCGAGCCAATACTCTGCGTCCCAGTCGGTCGATGGATGTTGGCCTGCGTGGTTGCGAATTCGGCTTGGAGCGCGGCCGTGATGCGGTTGTTCTTGTAGTCTTGCGTAAACCGCAAGGCGACAGAGAAGGCCACCATTGCCATCAGAACTCCGAAATTGGCCCATTCTCGCCCGGGCGTGGCCACGGAAAGAATGGCGAGGACGATGAGAAGGGCGTTGAAGGGGCTCATGAAGCTGAGGAACAACATCCTTGGCCACGACGGTGGTTTGCAGACAGTCAGAACGTTGGGCCCAGCACACTCGCGCCTCTTATCAGCGGTATCAGAGCATAGGCCTGATTGGATGGTCCTGAAGATTTGCAGCACACGCTGGCGGGGCGTTGTAGCCAGGCAGCGGAGCACGAATTCCCGACTCAGAGATGGGTCCGAAAGAAAATCCCAGCGTATGTATTCCGAGAGGCTGGCAACGGGGCCTTGGCCTCCGGACGGCTGTGACAGCTTCGGCGGCATCCCTGCGTTGTGTCAAATTTATTTGCACCTTCAAGTTGGACAGACTAGTACATGTACGGACGTAAGTTCTTTGTCTGCTGGTAGTCACGGACGTTGAAGCTGCGTGTGTCGAGAGCCCGAGCAAAAAAGGGGGCGGTACTTTTTAATGCAGCTATCAAGGGTTGGACAATGCCTTTGTCACGTCCAGAACAAAGGGACATGTTTACCTTGAACAAAGGCTGTATAGACGGTCAAACCTACTCCCTTGCTGCGAAGTAGTGGTACCAGTGCTGTGGTCCGTGGCTGGTATTCATGCTCTCGTGGGATAGTGTGTTTGAGGACGACGAAGCTTCTATGTTATTGTTCACGCAGCTTTGATAGCCCTAATTAGTTGAACGAGAAGCGAGGGAAGCTGGATGGTAGAAAGTAGAGGCCACTGGCGCCGGGAGGGATGGTCTTTTGTGCTACTAGGCCGTCGGCAGATGGCAACACAGACCCCCCAACAAAGATCATATTGCGCAAACAATCTTTGCTTTCGTCCGTAAGGCTAACCCATAACCGATGCTTCTGAAATAAGCTCTCAGGGACAACCCAGTTCCCGGCCGCAGGGGTACGGAAAGATTTTCACGTGATCAAACTTTCGAGTTCAGCCCATGTTTAGTCGTTCTAAAAGCATCGATTCGTTCTAGGCGACATTTTGTTGATGGAGGGTTGTAGACGCTGCGTAGAACCCGTTGTCGCCGCGCGTCAGGCCGAGACAAAGGCCTTAGAAACCGAGCCGATTATGCATTAAGGCGCAATTACCACAGGCCTGGAAATAGCACAGTACTAGGGCTATTCTACATACGGCCATCGCGCAACATCTCATAGGAGGTGGTGAAAAATGGTTCCAGTTCATGCTCAGACGATACTCTACTACACAGAAGAGTCTCACTTTTTGGCATTTGGCCTTGCAGCCTTTCTAGGTATGCTGTCAGTAAAAGCCCCGTGGTATTTATTTGCACGAAGTCCCGGGGTGATGCGCGAGCAGGCCGCCTCAACCTGCGCTGTATGAAACGGCCTTGAACGCTCCCAGCTCCCAACTCAGCAACAACAAGGTGTTTTTGTTTGTTTGAATTTCGCAAAGGATAAACTGGCTCAAACTTCGATATTTCTAGCTCTCCGTCAATTTAAATCAATATTTCGGACGTTGACACTCTCTGGCGCGATCATCTGGATGCGGTGGAGAGGGGCGCTGGAGTCTTCCTGGTGGGTGAGGCAGGTGCGACTTGGACGGGACAAGGGATGGTCCAGCATCGACGCAGCATCGACGCAGCAGTGACTGCCATCAACCTGGAAGTTTCCAGGGGAGGCCTGGTCAGTTCAACCATTCGACAGTCGGAAACAAAACGTCCAAATCTGCATCGACACAGACCAGACACCTACCCCCTCACCCACCGACGCCGCGTTTCCGGAGGCTCATATTGATGCCTATCATCTGCCGATGATAACGGTAAGTCGGTACCGCTGAAGGCTGGTGCCCATGAAGACCTTCTCAAGTTTTATTAGTATCCCAGTGCCTGCATATTAGTTACTTCTGAAAGCCCATGCTATCGACATGGAAGACTCCAGATACCCGGTAACACTCTTGCATCCATCAGCCCTCGATCCCGAAGCCCGTCGGGCGCCCGTTATGGAATACGATCAGTCCCTATCCCCTGGCCTTCCTGGCACGACAAATTACAAGACGTTAGACATTTTCGAGATCTACAACACTGGGTTGACAAGGCCCCTCGGCGCGAGAAAGTCGCCACTCAAGACCTGCGAAGTGCCGAAATGCAAGCTGATCGTCCCGTTCAACAAGGCGGCTATTTGTAGATGCCGCCGAGCTTTGCATCTGAACCCAAGAGCCGAGAACATCACACATTCTTACGATTACCGCTGGGCCGCAGTCTCGCAGATGCGCCGCCTGCAAGGCATCGCCGTCTACAGCGCATAGGTGCCTCTCTGGCAAACGCTCGGTGTCAGAACCATTCTCTGCCATCAAGTCGCCTATCTCACACTTGGCTGATCGCTTCCTTGCAGTACAATAATCGCAACTATCACCGTCGCAGTGCATCTGCTTACCTACCTAGCCACCACCGGCACTTGCATCCCGTCCCACCCGTTCTACGTGATCTGGGGACAACTCTCATCCCAGCAGAGACCAAAATATGACGTGAGAACTTGAACCACACGATTCTCCCGCACAATGGGCCTAACAGGGGCAGGCGTGCTGCCTCGGACCGATTCCCAAGTTAGCACCGGCCAACCACCGCCCGCACCGCAAGCGGGTCGGACTGAAGCGGACTGGCGCAATGGAGACCCAAGTTCCTGGCGCACACGCGCCCACAGCGGGTGGCGGCGGCGGCGTCTGCTTGGCTGCCCTGACCGCCACGGCGACCAGTAGACGCCGAAAGGATCCGCTATCGAAGGATTTCCCAACTCCACACTCACGTTTGTCGCGCCTGGGATGTCGGCCCGGTTGCGCCTCTTGCTCGCCTCCGGATTGAGCGCTCGAAAGAAACAGAGCACATGCTCACTCACCACCTGTTAGCCCCTGATTATGCCCTGTTGCATGTCTTTTTTACGCGGTGATTACTGGTCTTACAGTGATGCTGACCCAGGTCCCGCTGGACGAGGACCTCGGATTCCAAATTCCTTAATACTCCCTTCTACCGTACATACCAGTAACTGACGTTACTTCGAACCAGACAGCCCTCTAGAATTGGAGAATTTACTGCATCACATGCGCTTGTGGGGATCCATTCTCCTCCACAACAATTCGTGCAAGAGTGGATCGCTAACAGTCAGTCTTTCGGGGCGACTTGGCATGGTTTCCGGGCGGTCACCCCGCAATGTTTGGAGGTGTCAGGGGGCCCCAGGGAACCAAAGCAGTCGCCCAGGCCCCATTCACACTTGGCTCGCCGGATTAAGGGGCGAACTACCGGCACGCGTCCCTCCACGCTACTACGGCGGGACCACGGACACTTGTTTCGCCAATTTCGGTACGCCCGCCGTCAACCATGGTTGGAACACCAGAGAAATGCACAAAGGATCACGCGAGAGAGTCCACATTTTGAGCAGTTCGAGCGATTGAGATTAAAATATGGATGCTTTTGCGAGGTTCAGTACCCAACTAGGGTATCTAGCAAACAAGAAAGTAATGACACCACAAGCCAACGCTTCCTCCCGACATGCGCAGTAAAAGAAACAAGCACAATGATCCACCCACTCCATGCGACCCCACGGCAGTGTAATGATCCCCATCCCCAGACCCATCCGACCACATTGAGGCTAGATGGATGGGTGGGGCCACACCCGCAACTCGGGGTTTGCAGCAACAGCGTGCGACCACTTTAGGCGACAATCTTCTCAGTGACGTGGCCCTCATCGTCGATGATGACCTTGTCAACCTTGAGGGAGGCCTTGACGGGGTTGGGCTGGTCGTAGACCCACTCGAGCTGCTCGAGGGTACGGCCCTGGGACTCGACACCGAAGAAGTACCAGCAGATAGCCTCAATGACATCCCAGGCGACGAAGACGTAGACGTAGTTATGCTGAATGTTCTTGAGGGCAATGGGGCCGGCGAACTGGTTGATGAAGCCCATGGCGCTGACGATGATGCCGGAAGCAGCCAGACCCTTGGCGCGGGTGGTGGTCTCGAGGGCCTCGGTGGGGATGACACCCTGGAGCGGGGTGTAGGTGAAGGAGAAGACGATGTTGAAGAGGAAGTAGGTGGCGAGGGCGGCCTGTCCATACGACATGTTGATGTTGTCCGGGGGCTGCTGGCTGAGCACGGTCGAGAGACCGGCGTTGCAGGCCAGGAAGATAGCGCAGAGGAGGGTACCGATGATGAGCACCTTGCGGCGGGGCATGCGATCAGTGAGGGAGACAGCGGTAAGGGCACCGATGGCGGACAGGCACTGGCCGAGAATGTTGTAGCCGAGCTGCTGGGGAACCTCGGTGACACCGAGCTGACGGAAGATGACAGTGTTGAAGTAGCCGAGACCGTTGCCGGAGAACTGGCCGAAGATGGAGATCATGAGCACCTGGAGCATTCTCCAGCGGGCGTTGTGGTTGGTGAGGAAGGGCCTGTAGTCCCACCAGGTCTTGTCGATACCGTCAAGCTTGATTCCCTCGCGCATCTCATCGATCTCGAGGCGGACGAGGCGCGAGTTGGGGTCGCCGTTGCCGTGGTACTTGACGAGAAAGTCGAGGGCCTCCTGCTCCTTGCCGTTGGCAATGAGGAAGCGGGGTGACTCGGGCAGGAAGAAGACAGAGGCCATGACGAGGACGCAGGTGGCGGCCTGGAGAATGAGCGGGATGCGCCATGAGTAGTCGTTGGTCATGTAGTTGGTGCCGAAGGTGATGATAGCAGCCGGGATGGCACCACCGAACCAACCGCAGTTGTAGAAACCAGTGCAGCGTCCACGCCAATGCGGCGGTGCAATCTCGATCGAGTAGGCGGGGGCGGCGACGGTCATAATGGCAATGCCAAATCCGAGGATGAAGCGGCCGACGACGAACTGGGGGATGGCGGAGGCGGTCGAGACGATGAGCATACCGAGGATGATGACCACGGCACCGGAGAACATGCCCTTGCGGCGACCAAAGCGATCCGAGAGAACAGCGGCGAAGGGAGCGCCGACCATGGAGCCAACGGTGTACAGGGAGAAAATGACCGAGACCTTGGGGCCAGTGTCACCGTCGGTCTGGAACTTCTCTTGGAATGTCTTCATGGCGATGATAGACGTCATGAGGGAGCCATCGTATCCGTTGGCGCAAGCACAGCAGAAAGCGATGAAGACGGAGACTGCAGCAATGTTAGGAGGCGTCCAAGGTGGTGTTGGTGATGCAGCTGGCATAGACCGGGGAGTACTCACAGAAGAGATGGAGGGATGTCCTGCTCCAGGGGTTGATCTTGGTCTCAGAGAGCGCGGCGTAGAGCTCGGCCTGGGGTGCTATCGTCAGTCCTGTGTCACCAGAATGGCGAGGATGAAGCCAGACTCACATTGTGGACCGTCTTCTCCTTGAGGCCCTCCTTCACGTCGCCGCCGTGGCCAACCTTGACGGCGGTGGTGTCGACCGTCTCGATGCCGTGGGCGGCGTGCGGCTTCTCGCCGATGACATCGTGCGAGCCGTTGTGCGAGCCGTGCGAAGACATGTTGTCTGTGTGTCCGAGGCGAAGGTCGAGGACGAGAGATGTCGTTGTGAACCTTGGCTGACTCCGAACGAACAGGTCAAACCATGGGCAGCATCGCGTCCTTATGTATTACTACGGCAGTACCGCGTGTAAGTCTGGAGAGCACGACCCCAGGATTCCCCAAGTTTCCCCAATCTGGCCGCGGAGTGCTCCTCCCGAGGTGCCGAAAGGGGACGCGAGGAGGGTGCCATGCCATTGCTGGGGAACGGCGCGCTCTGATTGCTCAAAAAGCTCCGCCCAAATTTTGGCTCTATGGGCTCGTACGCATTTGCTCGCTCGCGGACGGGGGAAGCAGACCATGGATGATGGGGTAGCCATGGGGTCCCCGTGGGCTCGTGGGCCCGTCCAGAGCTGCTGCGCGCAATCCGCCGGAGCCATGAGCTGGTTCGAGCTGGACCCATCTTGCCGGACGTCGGGCCTCGACTCCATGGCCCTAGCAGCGAGGCAAACCGCATGCGAGAACCGCAGGGGGGCCGGACTGGCTGGCACCGGGTGCGCCGCCAAGACCCCAACGGCTCCAACTTGGTGCTTCCCGAGGCCATGGAAACCACAGCACCATCCGGCTTCGCGACTCCACCACCATTTCGGTGCAGTGAACTGCACTCTATGCGCTGCGCCCGTGGCGGCAGGCACCCGTCGCACCCGTTTTTTCTGGGCGCGCAATCTTGCCCATCGCCGCGCGATCTCGAGATTGAGCGCGGGAGTCCCCGCTTCTTTCCCACCCAGGTGTCTGCGGAAGGACGCCTTGGTCGCTCAATTCGCACAGGGCGGTAGCGGCATCAACGCCTGCAAGCGAACCGTTGTCACTCTCTGCCATTCTAATTGCACTTGCCAGCCGCAATCTCGTCCGGTGTGATCGGCTCGCGGCAGCATGAAACCGCCTCTCCATTCATTTGGACGCCAGTGCGCTTCCTCCCCGTCGTCTCATGGTCGCTGCGCTTTCGTGGGGCGGAATCTCCAGACTCCCCACAGGCGGGGGGTTCGTCTCGATGGTCCCGGAGCGCGCCCCGGAGAGGTGAGGGGGGGATGCATCGGTTGGCCGCTCCGTCAAGACGACAAATAAGCATCCCTGCGGGCAATCGGCCGCACGAGCAAGAAATAAGAACGAGGGGCTGCGATCGGGCGGACGCTCCAGTTGCTAACCCGCGTTTGCGGCGCTCGAGGTTGGCGCTGGCAGAATTTGCTGAGGTAACTGCTCCCCACAGTTGCACAGCTCCACCGACAACTGGAGAAGACACATGGCGTGCCACAAGCGCGCCTAAAAACAGCCTGGCTGAGTTGCATGGATGCCACTGTTGCTTGCAATCTCCCTCCAAAATCTCGCTGTTTCCCAGAGCTACCCCATCCAGCTTACCTAAAAGCTTCAGGTTTGATCACAAAGGGTCCTGCCAGCCGATGCGACCGGAGTTCTCGGTGCAGCTAGCGCACGCCGGTAGCGGTTTCCCCAAGGCGGAAGACCAAAATGGCGCCACCAGGGTTCTGGACAAGCGCAAGATTTGAGACGACAGCCGGCTCGAGAGCGGTGCTAACGGTGATGGATTCCGGCAGACGTTCTTCACATGCGTTGATGAAGGTCAAAGTATACCGGTAACGGCTTGTCGTGAAGGAAACCCGATGAACTCGCTTGCTCGCATGCATGTGGCGCAACGCCAGGTGAGTAATTGGCTTGGAGCCGCATGCACGTGCATTGCATCCAATGGGCTGTTGATGGGACCACACTCTGCGACAACTACCAGGCTCCCGGAGGCGCCCTCACCCTCCCTTTCCGTCGGGCTGGGCCATGGCAGCCACCACGGCCCACGGCCCCGGGGAGCCCCACCACCCGAACCTCTCCACCATCCCATCCGAGACGAGGGCGAAGCTTCACATTTGTGTGCAGTGAAGCGAAAAAAAGCGCCCGTGAATATGCCCGCTGCCTGCCTGCAGCCCATGCGAGCGAGCTTGTCATTTGTGTTGGCGGGAAAGCTTGGCCACACTACCAGCCACCAAAAATCCACAAAATCCACCCTCTGGCGGATCTAGAAGCTGCCGATCCGGGGATCTATTCTGCCGGGTGTCATTGGCTGTTAGGGCTGGGGGACATACTGATATCAACATGTTGCGGTGATGGAGGTAGGGAGGTGGCTGGCGGTGATCTAGGGGGTGGCGGCGGTACTTCACCTCCACCGTGCGAGACTGTTACTCTTTTGGCGCGCAGTCTTCCAGGAATTGTATTGTCTGATAATTTTGCATTCTGAACTTAGTTCAAGGCCCGACATTATCGGTGATATGTTTATTTCAGTCGTCGTTCCTCCCTCAATCATAACTCTACCGTTCGCCGTGTGGTTGGGCACGTCGGGGGAAGAGGGGCTTGCCATGCAGTGAACCTCAAATCCAAACATAAATGATGATTCTCATACGTAGCTTTGTCTACAGTCTACTACCCAAACAACATACATCACACCATGAAAAGCCCAGCATGGATGACATTTTTATACATGAAACCTTTGCCACGATCTATTCGCACATGTGCAAGTAACAGTAAAAATACTAGTTGCCCTGGATGGAAACTCAAACAATCTGATGTGCAGTCAGAATGTCTTGATGAATTCAAATTCAAGCTGCCTGAGTGACGCCATCCAGGTAGATCTAAATCCCGCTCCCTTCCAGCATGGCCTTTACACGCAACTCAAAGTCAATGCACCAGATACCTCCTAGGCAGTCCGATAAGTCCCGCGAAGTCATTGAATTATAGCGAGCTCCAAATATATCTACGTAGCTACGAACTCTACATGCAGGCTGTCTCAGGATACTGAGCTGACCGTACATATAGCCGTCGCCTCCCCATACCGCACCTATAGCTTTGATATCACCACATCACAAGTAACGGCGTAGAAGGAAGAGAATATCCGCTTTTGGCGGCTTTTGCTTTTATTTATCTTGTGCCTTGGGATCTAGGAACATGCGATACCTGTAGTTGTCTAATGCATGCTGCAATTCATTCCCTCCTAAGATGACGAGATAAGTTAGTTCTTAAGCTAGATACCTACTGAAGTACACAATGGCCCGTTCCAGTCCATCAAGGTACTGATTAGAGCGTCGTTTATTTCTAGTTGTTGTCGTGTACCTGCCATCTCGCTGTGCAAAGCTGCAACCCCACATACCGCCGAACACGACCATCCTGACGTGTAAAATTCAAGCCGCCAGCTCAGTTTTGCGGATCCTCGCTGCCACACAGATATCCCGATTTGAGGTTGAAGCACGCATCGCAGCATTGTTTGAAAATATTCAGAGGTGCTCGTCAACAATTTTGAAGAAGAAGGCCAATTCCCATTCCTCAGCTTTTTCTTCCACCAAGTCACCGCCCAGTCTCCAAGGCCATACAAGCCCGCCTGATCAAGGAGCAAGTAGCAAGTACAGCGGAGATTTCCTTATTTGTTTTGAAGACTCTAGAGATAATCGTCATATGTTTCTAATACAGCAAGCACTTCTAGTTCCTGAGTTTTCTTCCCCGACTCAGCGCTATGGGCAGACGTCGGACGAAAGGAGACAGCAGGAGTTTGGTGAAAACGGGGGACAGGACTTGTGGGGGGCGTTGGCAGGGTTGGACGGGGTGATTGGCAGGGAGGGTGTTGGACTTGGTGGAATCAGGGTAGGAGGAGGCCAAGGCCATAAAGTGCGTGATGCTTGGAGTTTGACGGAGGCAGAGTTTTTTCTTTTTTCTTTTCTGTTCCTTTCCTTTTCCAGTTCTTCAAGTTTTTCCTTTTCGATAATACTAAATGCATAAAATGCATGACGCCTAATCATTCGCGTTTCTCTCGAAACGCAGCATGGCGCCTCACATCTAGCAATATTGACGTGATTGTGATTGTGATTTATTTGCCTAAGAGGACTTCTTCGCTAGTATGCAGTCTAGTCTTGTTCTCAACACTCCTCGATACTCCCCCACGCTCCTCCAAACTCAAAAGAACCTCCAGATTGAATCTGGCCCCTTAGTTCTCTTGAACGACCCGTACCACCTACACAGGGGATACAGCGCCGCCAGGCAAAACGCCACGTTCGCAAATATCGCCCATGTCTGATCCACTCCAATGCCTGGCTTCCCCGTCCAGGGGTCATTCGAGTCCATTTTGTGTCCCACCCAAGAGAGCATCCACGCTCCGGTAGTGAACAGCAAAAATTGGTGTACAACGTAGAAAAACAACGCCGAGGTGCCGAAGACAATGAGTACATGGAACACCCGGTTGGCGATTCGCGGTGGTATAGCCCCAAAGATCGCGAGGAGGAAGAAGTTGCCCGACATGGTGGCAGACCAAAAGGCGACGTCTGGTGGATACTTGATGAGATAGAAGAACGAGGCTGCTGACGTGAGGTACTGGTTCTTGTCCGGGTTCGCCACATGTTCAGGCATATGGAGACACCCCTCAGAGAGATTTCCAAAGTGTAGGAGCCGGGTAAGCACAAACACAAAAAAGAAACCAGCCCCGACCGCGAGGTTGGCCGCGTTGATCGCCTTGGTACTCCACGAGCGCGCGAGAACAACACGCCCATACAGCAGCCCGAGTATCGCAAACGAGAGCCATGCCATGGGCGGAAACCCTGACAGGACTCGATCGACCATTGTCCCTCCAACCGGCCAGAACCAAATCCGAAGCCAAACGCTCTCCGGCCTCTCCCACCCCGGCTCGACACCGCAATACCCGCCCGTCGGACTGAGCCAGATATTCCACCAGATGGTCACAACCGAAAGCCCTAAAAGAACCGCGTTGTGCACGTGCCACGAGATATCCGCGGCCCGAATAATCGTCCGGTCCGGCGCAATATCCAGCCCATCCTCTCCCCTCCTTTCCCTCAGCAGTGGCTGGCATCGATCGTCTCCCTCCGCCTGCGGGAGCATCTTCAGCAGCAGATATCCCACTCCCCTCTCTGTCCTCGCAACAGCCATCCAAAGCAGCCCAGCAAGGAGATAATCCACCGCCAGCGAAAACAGCACGATATTGAGAAACCACACCTTCCCAGCCGTCATAACCAGCCCCATCACCTCTGTGATCAGCGTGAGCACCACAGCGCGCACAACAAAATGCCATATCATCTGTCCAGCCGACCATCCCAAGTTTGTCCTCGATCGCCCAAAGTATGCGACGCCCATGCCAAGCAGGAATGTAAACCCCGGAGCGCACAGGTGGGTGAGCGTTCGAATCGTTACGGCCAGGGGTCGGTTCCATTCGTGGACAGGGACGGAATCGTTTTCACCTCCAACGGCAGTTCCATGGGGCCACGAGTGCAGGGCCATAGCGTTGTGATCGAGGGCCATGAGAACCATGAGGAGGCCGCGGAGGAGGTCTGGCGCGAGGGCGCGCGCGGGAGGCGGGGCTTTGGGTTTCGGGGTCTGGGCCTGGGAGGATGGGGTGCGTCGGATTGAGCCGTAGCCATTTTGGGTAGGAGGATCGATCTCATCGGGGAGCGGCTCGTGTTCGAGGACGGTGAGGGTCGAGGAGAAGGGGGTGATGTCGGCGGCGAAGGCGGTTTCTTGGACCGCGGGGCCCGGTTGAGGGGCCACCTCGACGGCGCCTTGGGAGTTCCCTTTCATCGTTTCGGTTACGGTAGAGAGACGTAATACATGGGGGACATCAAGGTGGTGGTTTGAGGGGATTTGTGGTTGTTGAGGTGGTATGGTTGTGGAGGAAGGGGTTGCAGACAAAGCTCCTGTTTTGCCGTCCTGGGTGCCAATTCGGCTAGTCTTGACCAGCTCTTTTCGGCACCCTCAACCACCCTCTAGAGGTACCTAGAGCTCGGGCCACCGAGTACCTGCCCAAAGTAAAGCGGCATCCCAATTCACGGTTGCACACCATCGTCTTGGAGCCAGAATCTCGGAGCCATGGTGCTCAAAGAGATTTAAATTTGAGATGCTGTCCCATCGTGCTCAATTTTAGGAAATTCCAAGACGGTTTCGCTGCGATTGCTCAAGTGACTCTCAAGAAAACGTATTCACGCTTCAACATTGTCCCTTGAATATTTTGCCCTCTTTTTAATTAGGCCCTTGGACATTTTGTGTTTTGCCCCTCCAACGCAGTAGAAAGCGTTCCGGACTCTGTGGCTCATTGTGGCTGGGAATTGTGGCTTGACCACACCAGCACGACCGACAACTTTGCAAAGAGACTCCCGAACCTGAGCCCTTAGAGGCCGAGGAGCTTCACGATGTCTGGCAACATGGAAACCAGCCCCGCCTGGTGCTACCGAAACTCTCGGAAAACCACAAGGCCGGCCTCGTCGACCTCAAGCGCCGATGGATTACCTTTGCGGCGATAGTGGGGCACCAATAATACAAATAATGGTAGAAAGGAAAGAGCGCGGTTAGACCAATGGCGCTAATGACTCAGTTGCGGAAATACTGGCGAATTTGGGAAGCCCTCGAGCACTATAAATACTTAGGGAATCTGCAGGTTGGCTTGTCTCACGTGAATGCGCGCGCGGTTGGCCACGCTCCGACTCCGGATCCTCTTCGCGGCCATCTTCCCTTCGCTCTCGAGCCGATGGACTTGCGAGCCGGGTGTACTTAAGCCCATTTATCTCCGGTCTGCAAGGACAAAGAAGAACTAATAGGAGCCGGAGATCCTCGACCGCATTCTCGTGGGACTCTGGGTTGCATTTGGATATCAGCTTGAGGGTGGGGCCGGACGGCCGTTTTGGTGGCTGAGGTACACATCTGTCAGCATCATGACGCCCAGCTAGCTAAGCTTCCCAATTGGTCTCTACCGGTGGATAACTAGCAACTTCGTCCTAGGGGCTCCCTGTCGACCTGTGGTGCTGTTGTTTCGCGGCCGAGGTGCCTGCCGATCGTGGGTCGCCCCTGGGCCCTGGAAGGTCATGGTGAGCCGGAAGGAGGCGCTGCTTACCGTGGTGATATCCAAGAGGTCCTGCAAGAGGGAGCGGCATAGCTCCTCAACATCGGGCTCAATCCAATAATGTGGGAGAGAGCCAAGATATTCGTTGATGAGCTGCAGCCCGACTGCGACGTCGAGCGCAATCGAGTAGCAGGCCTCAGAGGGAGTGAAACGTCCGCCAGCAGCTATACAGATAGCCTTAGAAATCTCAGTGCCACTCTCCCTCAGCAGAGTAAACTCCCTGCACATTTATCAAAGCTGGTCGAGAAGAATTCATCCGAAAAAAGGGCACGCGGTAAATATTTTCCAGACAAAAATCAGTTTGTTTTACATGTCTGTTAGAATCTCGTCTACCGAAAGCGGGATGCAATGCCCATGTGCCTGCCAAACGCCCAATTCCATGCCCATATTGCCTGAAACACCAGATGCGATGCCCATGTACCTGCCAAAACCCCAAACTGATGCTCTGCCCCAAACCAATACTTGTTTGCCCTGTCAAATTGTCAGAGGATCCCTGTGAGAAAAAGGAACAAACATACGGGTTACACTTTTTTGAAAACGACCAGAGCAACCACAACGACTGTGGCCACTATAGCGAGAATGACCACAATGCTGATCGAAATGATCTCGCGACTCGTGCACATGCACAAAGTGCAGCTTCCGGAGCCTTCCCACTTAAATGCGTGGCTCTTAGAGGAGCGAACTACAGCGCCATTGTTGTTGTCGTTGTCGTCGGCGGTTGCAGGCGGGCGATTGTTTCCCGAGGGCTGGCGACCAGCCTCGAGGTAGTCGAGCGGAAGATTGACGGACGCCATTGTTGCGTACGGCGGCGGGGGGCTGTCTTTGCGCATTGTCAGCGATGGATTGTGTTGACTGATTCTAGAGTTGTGAGGGTATGTGAGGGTATGTGAGGGATAAGAGTGGGAAGACTTACGAAATAGTCGAGAATGAGGTGTGAGGTGTGAGGAAGAGAGGGCGTGTGAAGAAGAAAGGGCGTGTGAGGAAGAAAGGGTGTGTGAGGAAGAAAGAGCGTGTGAGCGATCGTGACCAACCGGTCGTGGTACCCGCTCGTACGGCCCTGCAATCGCCTGTCCACTAGGCTGGGAGTTCGTGACTCCGAGTCTCGGCAGCGAGTAGCGCGAGCGTTCCCCTCGAAGGGCGGCACTCTAGTACAAGATCAGCCAACCGCCCGTCCACCCTACTGGCCACCTGCTCCGCAGCGTACAGCAGCGACTTGACATAGCGAAAGTTCACAGCCATCGCCCAGATCGGCTTCTCTTTCTCCCCCAGCGTACCGTACCACTTCACCAGTTCCCCAGCGGCATCCAAGTCCCCCCGCAGCCGGCTTCTTCTCGGAGTCTGGCGTGAGCCCCGGTAAATGTGAGGACGCGCACCACATCACCCTCGAGACACTCGATGATGCTGACAACCTCAGTGGCAAAACAGAAGCGACGCTGAGCTTCAAGCGCCGCCAGGAAACTTGGTCACCCTCGGCGGCGCATGAAGCGCTCACCTCACGACTTCGAGCGGCTGATGTTCGGTTGATGCTGGATACACCGTCCCCGTCCGTTCAACCCCCTCCATCTCCATCGCGAAAGCCCTTGGCGCAACGCTGCGGCGCTCCCTCTCCTGTCTTTGCGTGCTATCGAGCAGTTGAACTTAGGCGGATGTGTCTCAAGCAGATACCCCTTCCTCGATAACCTTGCGATGGCAGCCTGGGCAAGGCACCGCATCTAAGTACCTGGCAGAACTCGATGCGTCGTCCAGCGCTCAAGGTAGGGGCGGCGGCACGTCTCAAAACACGAGCGCCCCGAGCCGATTCTCTCCCCTCCTTGCTGCAAAAATCGACCAAACCGGGGCCCGCGGTGTTCCTGGACACCCCGGAGCTGGAAAACAGCAATAGGACCGGGATAATGCGCTCAAAAGCGGCCGAATTCCTTTCGCTAGCGATGCTGCTGTAGTTGGAAATGCTGTGCTTAAGTGCCCCTTCGCCCGAACTTATCACCAATGCGGGAACCGTCGTACAGAAGGACGCTACCTAATACGCCTAAGAGCTGACAAAAGCTTTCCTGGCAGTACTTGCCGATAATGCTAAGGAAATGGAGAAGCGGCTCGGTGACATCTATCCAAACATCCAGGACTTCATCTCCTTACAGGACATTCGCAGAGATGATATCGAGTCAGCTTGCCGCAGAGATCTCCGCATTGTTGATCCGCAACACGATATGGAGCGGATCGAGAAGAGTAAGGATGAGCTGCTTGACGACGCGTTCAAGTGGATCCTTCGCACTCCGGAATACGTAGGTTTTACCAACTGGGATGACAATGGATCTAATTACCCTCCACGTCGATTGCTTTGGATCAAGGGACATGCCGGCACCGGTAAAACAATGCATCATTAGTATCATCCGCCAACTCTCCCGCCAACTGGCCAACATAGCACCGAAGCTTTCATTTTTCTTCTGCCAAAGCACAAATATGGCCCTAAACAACGCTACCGCCGTTCTGCAGTCACAGTCCGGAGAGGCTGGCTACTACAAACCTGCGAGGTGTCTCAGAAGGGATTCAATAAATTCCTTGAGCCATATCCGGAAGCCAGCCTCGCCGTTCCTGAATCTGGTCGACATCATACGCATTTCTTCGAAAGGCGGGAGAAATGGTGGTTCATTATTCTGCGAATCATCACCTGAGAGCGGACCATTGGAGATGCCTCGGGTGGTAGAGCCACTTACTGATCATTATCCGTTTCAACTAAAGACCGGCTACAACCACTCCAGCTCTTGCAGGGATACTCGTCACTAACGCTGAGGAACAGAGCCACACTCCGCAGCCTTGCTCCACGTAGCCTATTCATGCAGATTGCTCTGTCTCGTCCACAAATCTGGCCCGTGTCTTCAATAGATAAACGTCTGAGTTATCGGCTAACAGTTGAAGTGAGGGCTCGGCGGCTGGTATGCTTCTGGCTCCGGCTCCAAGAAGCATGATATCTATATTCTGGTTAGAGTCGGCAGCTGGAGATCCTTGGAAAGGAGGTCTTCACCTCATCACTCTCCGCTCTTTGCAAATGTCACGCTTCGCATGGATACCTTTGTCTTAGTCTCCACCCGTTATGCCTGGGTTCTAAAGTTCGCAATGTGACACTGGTAGCTTAGTTTCTGCCCCTTGTCCTTGACTGGCCGGCATGACCTCGAGGCCGGGCATCGGCACTCCTGCCTAGATACGACTAGCACGTGCCATACTTAAGCATTCAATCCATTAACTGCGCAGCTCTGTTGGGCGGTGGCTGGTCTAATCCGACCTCGATCGCGAGTGTCATGCAATTGAGCTGCTCGCTGAGACACTAGCTTTTCTACCGCCAGTCCGCGGATCTCAAACTCAGTTAAGCGTACGTTTTAACGTACCAGATCGGGGATAGTTGCGGGTCAAATTCGAGAGACTTGCGAGACTTGTGCCGACGAGTTTGATCCGTTCCTCTAATGCCGGCGTGGAGGGTGGCGGGTCGTGTTGCGTTGCGTTACGTTGCCCGACTGAGTATTAAGTGCGGCATTTTTGCCATTGGTTAGGATACGTGAAGCTAGAGAAACGAAAGGAGTAAGAGGAGAGGTAGAACCGTGGCGAGGGTGAAGGACGAGGGTATGAAAGTATTTATCGTCAAGAGTTGACCTCGCGATCCAGCAGCTGGTACGCGGGGCACTAGGAGTGAGGAACCAAATATGGATCCCATGCGCTGAGCTATGATTGGCGGATGCCGCGACCAGGTGAGGCACAGCCGACCACTAAGAAAACGAAAAGCCTCGACAGCAACACAAGGATTACGGATTAGCAACGCGGTCGCCAAATCTGACGTCGCAGCCGGCATATCCGGTCTCCGTTTGCCCCGCTGACAAATAGCCTTCCACTGGCCATCGTAAACCAAAGCTACAGTTACCTGCGCATTGAAGACTGGAATTTCCAGCGTCCTGGAGACCGAAAAAGAAGTTGATGTCCTCCATTTGATCAGTTTACTTGTGTAAGATAAATTCAGGGGTAATTGGCGAATCGTATGGTATGTCGTGCTCCATAGTCCGTCCAGGCCAAGATCACCTCGCATCCGCCCCCACATCGAACTTCTTCTCAAAAACGAGTGCCCCACATCTATAAGCCTCTTCCGTCATTTCCACGAATTGGATGCTGTCAAAGAGCCCCGCACCCTCTCGATCACGCACACGTTCCTCCGCGAGGGGGAATGTAACCCTGAAGAGCAACTTACATGCCAAGATGATACCTTCTGCATATTGAAGTACATTCATGTGGCACACCAAGATCAGTGGCCAACAAGGAGTGGTGATCAGCCAAACGAAGCCTCCTTCGTTGTGGGGTACGCCAAACCGTGCCCCGACCAAACCCAAACCACAGCACAACGTCCCCATAGCCCAAAACGACATTCTACAACGTCGATTCTACCATTACGATGATATACAAAACATTCTCACTCCACACAAGCCTCCCACTCAATCCTCATCTGCTGCGTCAATGCAAACGTCGCATCATCTCCCGTCAACATTCCCTCCCCTTCTCCCTCACCACCACCCCCGCCCGCCTCCAAATTAATCCTCGTCCTAATCACCATCGTCGCATTCTTCCCACACGGCGCCCTCACTCGCGAGTTCACCGGTATCGCATCCGTCTTGGTGTACACCCCCCCAGCCTCATACCCCCCTCCCCCCGAAAC